>ERZ795053.92-NODE-92-length-105240-cov-14.402386_pt1 | contig 105240 bp, 82 predicted proteins | sample MGYA00375137_ERZ795053 | MGnify/ENA primary metagenome ERZ795053 (study PRJEB30182, sample SAMN05720284) | activated sludge metagenome | isolation source: Anaerobic digester | place: Hong Kong | collected 2014-12-17 ... | reverse complement strand
TTGCCGATAAGGACCTTCGTTCGCCGCTCTTTCAGGCGGCTTTGCAGGAAGCAGGATTAGTCCCTGGAGTCAACCTGACCATCATACCCCACACCTTTGATAGCGGACCTTTCATCCGTGGGGAAGTGGAGGCGATGACGGCTTTCCTGAGCAATGAACCGTTCTACTTACAGCAAAAAGGCGTGCTCTTTCAAATCATCGAGTTGACCGGTTACATGCCGGGGTTGGGCGATGTTTATCTGTTCACCTCCGCTGCTCAGATCGCCGCTCACCCGGAACAGACCAAGGCGTTTATCGAAGCCAGCAACGCCGGATGGCGTTATGCCCTGGATCACCCTGATGAGATCATCGAGCTGATTCTTGAGCGTTATTCCCGGCGCAAGAGCCGGGAGGCGTTGCGTTATGAGGCGGAGAAAACCCGGCAACTGGTCATGCCGCGCTCTATGCCTGTGGGTTCCATCCCCGACGAACGCCTCCAGTTGGCGGCCAGAGCCCTGCTGCGTGCCGGTCAGGAAGGCGATTTACGGAATCTGCCAGGATTTCTATTCCAGGAAGACCAGGCTACAGCTGCGCCGGTCAAGACCGCTGCTGCGCTGATGCTCACCCCGCAGGAACAGATCTGGCTGGAACAGCATCGTCACGTTATTTTCCAGGTGGACGACAACTTTGCTCCTTATACCTTTGTTAATGCCTCGGGTGAAGTCAGTGGAATCGTCGTCGATCTGGTCCGTGCTCTAGCCGATGCTGCTGGTCTGGACATCGAAATGGTCCCCAAACCATTTAATGAGATGGTGAAGGCGCAGAAGTTGCCTGGACTCTACGGTTACATCAACTTCGATTACCATTTCTCGGAAACACCGGATGCGTTCCTGAGCATTGCAAGCCCCTTTCCCTCAATGCAAGCCCTGTTTGCGCCAAAACCGGAACAGTTTACCGCCAAAACCCTTGAGGAAATTCAAAATAAGCGCATTCTGTTTTATGAAGGCATAGACCCTATGGATTTCGGTTTTCCCCGCACGGGAAACCAGTACCTTCATGTCCGTGACCCGGCGCAGGCGTTTGCCCTGTTGCTGAATGATCAGGCGGATGGCTATTTCGATAATTTCGCCTATGTTCAATGGCATATGCGCGAGCAGTTCGTCACGGGCCTGACCTCGCTCTATCTCACCGACCGCTTTCCCGATTCCCTGGTTGCCGTCTTCAACGACTATCCTGAGTTGCATAGCATTCTGAAAAAAGCCTACTACCATGTAGCGCCGATGATTCCTTCCCTCCTGCGAAGATGGCAAATCAAATACAATAAAAGCGCCAAACTCATCCTCAGTGATGCAGAGCGCCTCTGGCTTGCGCAACATCCGGTTATTCGTTATGCCGTAGATCCGGATTCGGCGCCGATCGAATATATTGACTCACAAGGCCAACCGGCGGGCATCACTTCGGAGTATCTCCAGCGCCTGGAGGAATTGCTGGGAATCCGTTTTGAGGCGATTCCGGCGGCGACTTGGGCAGAAGCCTTGCAAAAGCTCGATAATCGGCAAATCGATTTGTTGCCGGCCATTGTTCAGACCACAGACCGCCAAGGGCGCTTTCGGTTTACCGCACCCTATCTTACTTTCCCAGTGGCGATTTTTGCGCTGGTCGACGCACCCTTTCTGGGAAATCTGGAGGCGCTGGCCGGGAAGCAGGTCGCGGTCGTAAGCGATTACGCCATTCATGAATGGCTGCAACAGGATCACCCGGAGATCGGCCTGACGCCAGTAACTACCATGACGGCAGCCTTGCACGCGGTAACCGAACGACGGGCCGATGCTTTTGTTGACAATCTGGTCACGGTCAGTTACGCCATCGGTCGCAAAGGAGTCCTTCAGGTGCGAATGGCTGGAAACACCCCTTATGAAATCGCCCTAAGTATGGCAGGGCGCAAGGACTGGCCAATTCTGGTTGGCATTCTGGAGAAGGGAATCGCCGCTATTCCTAAGAATGACCGGGACAGCATTTACAATCGTTGGGTTCAAGCCCCGCAACCCCCCAACACAGACTACCTCCTGCTGGGTGAGATATTGACTCTGGCAGCCATCGTGCTAGCCATCCTGCTGTATTGGAATCGGAAGCTAGCTCGGGAAATCACGCTGCGTCTAAAGCTGGAAGAGGAACTGCGCCAAGCGACTAAAAGCGCGGAATGCGCAAGCCAGGCCAAAAGCGAATTCCTGGCTAACATGAGTCATGAAATTCGCACCCCCATGAACGCCATCATGGGCATGATTCATTTTTGCCTCGACACCTCCCTGGATCACGAACAACGGAATTACCTGGACAAGGCTTATGGCGCGGCAAAATCCCTGCTAGGCTTGCTCAACGACATCCTGGATTTGTCAAAGGTCGAGGCCGGCCACCTGGAGATAACCTGCGTTCCTTTCACGCTCCATGAGGTCATAGAGCATTTTGTTACCCTGGTAGGGCACAAGGCTGAGGACAAAGGGCTGGAGTTCCAACTCGACATCGCGCTTGGCGTACCCAATGTTTTCATGGGCGACCCGTTGCGCCTGAACCAGATTCTGATCAACCTGGGTAATAACGCCGTCAAATTTACTGAGAAGGGTGAAATCGCCATCGCCGTTCGCTTGCTGGAATCCCAGGATGAGCGGCTTCATCTGGAGTTTACGGTGCGGGATACGGGCATCGGCATGACTGCTGAACAGATCCAGACGCTATTCCAGCCCTTCCACCAGGCCGACAGTTCTATCACCCGGAAATACGGCGGAACGGGACTGGGGCTTTCCATCAGCAGACGGCTGGTGGAAATGATGGAAGGAACCATCAATGTAGAAAGCCGCCCCGGTGCGGGCAGCATCTTCCGTTTCGATGTCTGGTTAAAAGCAGGAGAAGAAGCTAAACCAGTTTCCACGGTCAAAGACCGCGCTGCGGATTCTATTGACGCCCATGCGCCGCTGGCTGGCGCATGGGCTGGGCGTCGCCTGTTAGTGGTGGAAGATAACGACATTAATCAAGAGATCGTCTGTCGCTTGCTGGAGCGGTCCGGGGCTATCGTGGAAATAGCGGTCAACGGCGTAGAATCAGTGGCCCTCCTTAAGCGACAAGGAGCCGAGGCGTTCGATGCGGTGCTCATGGACATTCAGATGCCGGAGATGGATGGCTACGAGGCGACCCGCCGGATCCGTGCGTTGCCTGGATTCGATCGCTTGCCCATCATTGGACTGACGGCCCATGTGCAACGACGAGAGACTGAACGAATGCAGGCCGTTGGCATGAACGACCATGTCGGTAAGCCCATCGATCCGCAGTCATTGTTTACGGCTTTAGAGCGCTGTCTAGCCTCGACGGCGATCCCTATGAGTGAGGCGTCGGTAGCGCCGACAGTCTCGGTTTCGCTGGAAAACGCGGCGCAGGCTGAATCCTCTATTCCTGCCACGCCCGGCATTGATGTGGCGGCGTGTCTTGATCGCCTGGATGGCGACATGGCGCTCTTTCGGGAATTATTAACTCACTTTTCAAATAGCTATCGAGATGTCACCCAGACTCTTCGTGATCTTCTCGCTACCGGATCGCGTACCGACGCCATCCGTTTAGCCCACAGTGTGAAAGGGGTAGCGGGCAATCTGGGCATCGTTGCCGTTCAACAGGCCGCAGCACAGCTTGAATCGACTCTGACTGAATCCGAGGGGGAAAAGACCGAACAAATTGATGCCCTGGAAAAGGCAATACAATCGGTCTGCGCGGTCATCGACGCGGAATGGTTAGCGCCCGCCGTGGAAGAAAATGCTGTTGATCGTTGACGCCAACCCGGCGTTTTCATGATGTGGTCCCCTCTGCTCAATACTCCCATGAAATCTATTGCTTATCCTGCTCATCCTGTCCTGGTCGTTGACGATGACACGATCAGTTTAGCCATCACGCATGCCGCCTTGCGCAAGGCGGGCCTAAACAACATTATGACCTGCACGGACAGTCGGCAGGTCATGGCTCTGGTTTCCCAGCATACAGTGGGCATGGTTTTTCTAGACCTGGTCATGCCCTTCACCGGTGGGGAGGAGTTACTGGAAACGCTGTCCAGAGATTATCCCGAGATACTGGTCATTATTTTAACCGCCACGGAGGAAGTCGATACGGCGGTGCGCTGTATCAAGGCGGGCGCCTTTAACTATCTGACCAAGCCGATTGACTTCGAACGACTCTTCTCGACCGTCAAAAACGCGCTGGCGCTTCAGGAACTCCAGCAGGAAAACCGGGCGCTCCGGCAAAGCGCTTTCTCTGTGAGTCTGAGTCACCCCGAGATTTTTGCCAACATTATTACGCACAACCCTAGAATTTTGCAGATTTTTCATTATGTGGAATCTATTGCGACAACCAGCGAGCCGGTATTGATTACCGGCGAAACCGGCGTTGGCAAGGATCTGATCGCTCAGGCGATTCATGCCCTGAGCCGACGTCAAGGGCCTTTGGTCGCGGTTAATGTTGCCGGGCTGGACGATACGATTTTCTCGGACACCCTATTCGGACATCTGAAAGGGGCGTTCACCAGTGCGGAGCGAGCGCGAAAAGGTCTGATCGAGCAAGCGAATAGCGGTACGCTGTTTCTGGATGAGATTGGCGATCTGACAGCGGTTTCCCAATCCAAACTGCTGCGCCTGCTGCAGGGCGGCGACTACTTCCCATTGGGCAGCGACGTTCCCAAACACAGCGACGCCCGGATAGTGTCCGCCACCAATCAAGACCTGTGGCGATTGACCAAAGAAGAAAAATTTCGTAAGGACTTGAATTTTCGGTTACGCACGCATCATATCAACATTCCGCCGTTACGCGAGCGGTTGGACGATATTCCTCTACTGGTCGAGCACTTTCTGGCAGAAGCCGCGACGCAATTTGGCAAACCCGGTTTTCAAGCGTCCAAGGCATTGCTAACCTTGCTGGGGGAATATGATTTCCCGGGCAATATTCGGGAGTTGCGAACCATGATATTTGACGCCGTCAGCCGAACTGACACGACTATGCTCTCCCCGCGCCTGTTGGAGTCCTATCTGAACCAGAGCCTGACCCACACTGTGGTTGCAGCCGGGGCAAACGGCGATGATGCGCCGCTTGGTTTTACTTCTCGCCTACCTACCCTGAAACAAGCGGCCGATCTTCTTATTCAAGAAGCCCTGCGCCGCTCCGACGGCAATCAGACCGCTGCCGCCAGACTGCTGGGTATCTCTCAGCAAGCATTAAGCAAACGTCTTAAAGCTCCGAGAAATTAATTCTCAGCTACAATAAAAGTTGTCAAATCATCACTATAGGTTGTTAATCAATTTTATTGAATAAAAAGATAAAACTTTGTTAAGGGGCGGTTTTCTATAATTTAAGTTGTAATCAAGGAATCCTCTATTCTTAGGCGTTGTATTAATGCTATTTGAAAACAAATAATTATATCAAACTTTATTGGCATCATAGTTGCTAAGTAAGGCGCATCAAGTTTCTACTTCATCTGATCAAGATGAATCCTAATTAAATACGAAAGGAGCGCCTTGCATGTTTAGTCAACTGAAAATCGGCGCCCGCATTGGCTTGGCGATCAGTTTGTTGCTGATCTCTGCCGTGCTGGCGATCACGATCACAGCATTTCTCCGCTTTGACAAGTTACTGTTTGAAGCGGAAGAGCGCGAAGCTCGTGAAACTTTTAAGCTACTGAATACGGAAATCGCGGCTCGGGGCCGGACGGCAGAAACGTTAAGCGTCCTGCTGGCGAATCTTCCTGAAGTGCAACAGGCGATGACCGACCAGAACCGCCCCCAGCTATTGACGCAATTGCAGAGCGTTTATCAGATACTCGCCACGCAGTATGGCGTCGATCAATTCCAATTTCACACATCGCCTGCGACATCGTTCCTGCGCCTGCACAAGCCTAACAAATTTGGCGATGATTTATCCGCGATTCGTCCGGCGGTTGTGGACGTAAATCATTCAGGTAAAACAGCAAGAGGACTTGAAAATGGTGTAGCGGGTCTCGGTATCCGGGGCATCGCGCCCATTGCCCGGCAGAACAAGCATTTGGGTTCGGTGGAATTCGGCATGGCCTTTGATCAAGCATTTCTCGAAGCCTTCAAAGCCGAGCATGGGGTAGAAATGATGCTGCTAATCCCACAAGACCAGGGTTTTAAGACGCTTCATTCGACTCATGGCGAGCGTTCCCTGCTCTCCGAATCACAATTGCATGCCGTATTGAAGGGGGAGATCGTCGCGCAATATGCCAAGTCCGCCAATCAGCCAGTGATTGTCTATGCCCAGGCGATCAAGGATTATTCCGGCCAACCCATCGGGGTGCTGGAGATGCTGGTGGATCGTAGCGGCTATGTAGCGCAAATGGCGTATACCCGCAATTTGATCCTGCTGATCGTGGGATTGACCTTGGCCGTCAGTGCGCTCGTCATTGGCTGGATTGTGCGTTCTATCCGTCGCCCTATTGGCGGTGAGCCGGCGGAAATGGCGGCGCTGGCCCAGCGTATTGCTCAAGGAGATTTAGCTGTCGAGTTGACCCATACTGGCAAGGAAACCGGCGTATATGCCGCAATGGGCGACATGACGCTGCAATTAAAGGAGATGGTGAGCAAGGTTTCCCAAGCGACCGATCAGGTCAATGCAGCGGCATCGGAAATTGCGCAGGGCAGTGCTGACTTGGCGCAGCGCACTGAGGAGCAGGCGTCTGCCTTGGAGCAAACCGCTTCCAGCATGGAAGAGTTGACCAGCGTGGTGCAGCAAAGCGCGCAGAATGCCGAGCAAGCGAATCGCCTGGCTCAACATACCCGGCAGCAAGCTGAACAGGGCGGTCAGGCAGTAGACCAGGTTATAGCCGCGATGGCGGCGATTGATCAAAGCAACCGCCAGGCCGCTGACATTATCGAGGTCATTGATGAAATCTCCTTGCAAACCAATCTATTGGCGTTAAATGCAGCAGTAGAAGCCGCGCACGCCGGCGAGCAGGGGCGCGGTTTTGCAATCGTCGCCAACGAGGTGCGCAGACTGGCGCAACGCAGCGCCGAGGCCGCCAAGCAAATCGAAAGCCTCATCAGCGACAGCGTCAGTAAAGTTGAGGCGGGCAGCCGACTGGCTGAACAGTCTGGCCAGACGCTGGGGAGCATCATCGTTTCAGCCAAAAAAGTCAGCGACATCGTCGCGGAGATGGCGGCGGCCAGCCAGGAACAGGCCAGCGGGATCGAGCAAATTAATCAGGCGATTTCACAGATGGATCAAACGACCCAGCAGAATGCGGCGTTGGTCGAAGAAACGGCGGCTACGAGTCAGTCCATGGGCGATCAGGCAGCATATCTGCATGAGTTAATGGGCTTCTTCAGATTGGATGAGACGCTCATTGCCGTCGCTGCTACGTCTGGGCACACTCCGCAATCGTCGGTTGAATCACCCCTGGCGCCCGTCATACTCATTGACCGGTATCATACCCGGTCACGGCGAACAGTGGCGAAAGCACACCATACCTCGACCCGGCCACGGTATGTCGCCGGTCCACCGGCCCGGGTAGCAGGCGGCGAGGAATGGGACAGTCTTTAATCCTCTCAACGCATCCACTTCCTCTTTAGCTGTGAGGAAGTGGTTCAAACCAGCGACCCTGCACGTGATCATTTGCCGACTTGCTCCTAACTCTCCTGCTTGTTAGGATTAGCGCCTTTTGACGAACTGGACTTTCGACAACATGTTCAAATGGTTGCGCGGTAAGTTTTCAAGCGATCTTTCGATCGATCTGGGGACGGCTAACACATTGATTTACGTTCGGGGAGCGGGCATCGTCCTCAATGAACCCTCGGTGGTCGCCATCAATCAAGACCCAGTGCGCGGCGTCCGGACGATTGCAGCAGTAGGTACTGACGCCAAGCGAATGCTGGGTCGCACCCCCAACAATCTCTCGACCATTCGACCGATGAAGGATGGGGTTATCGCTGACTTCACCGTCACCGAGAAGATGCTCCAGCACTTTATCCGCAAGGTCCATGCTCGCAAATTTTTCAATCCCAGTCCGCGAGTGCTGGTTAGCGTGCCCTGCGGCTCCACCCAGGTCGAACGGCGGGCGATCCGCGAATCGGCGATGGGCGCCGGCGCGCGCGTGGTGTATCTGATTCCCGAACCGATGGCCGCGGCGATTGGCGCAGGCGTTCCGGTCGAGGAAGCGCGCGGCGCGATGGTGCTGGATATCGGCGGTGGCACTTCCGAAGTCGCAGTCATCTCGCTCAATGGCATCGTGTACGCCGGCGCGGTGCGCACCGGCGGCGACCGGTTTGACGAGGCGATTACTAACTATGTGCGCCGCAATTTCGGCGTACTGATCGGCGAACCGACAGCGGAACGCATCAAGCACGAAATTGGCAGCGCCTATCCCACCAGCGAAGTTCGCGAGATCGAGATCAAGGGCCGCAACCTGGCGGAAGGCGTGCCGCGCAGCTTCACGCTGAACAGTAACGAAATCCTGGAAGCCCTGCAGGAACCGCTGTCGACCATTGTGGGTTCGGTGAAAATGGCGTTGGAGGCCACCCCGCCGGAACTGGCCGCCGATGTCGCCGAACGCGGCATCGTACTGACGGGTGGCGGAGCGTTAATGCGCGATATCGACCGGTTGATCATCGAGGAAACCGGCTTGAACGTGGTCATTGCCGAGGATCCGCTGACCTGCGTGGCTCGGGGCGGTGGCCGGGTGCTGGAGTTAATTGCCAAGGATGAACGCGCGGTCGACGCTTTTGCTATCGAATAGCGCGATTGGCCACTCTCAAACCCAGCCGGCGTATCCGCTACTTGTTCGCGGTTAACCCAACAGCCGTCCTGCGGCTTGGCCTGTGGGGCGCGCTGTCCATTATTCTGATGACGGTGGATCATCGTTATCAGACGCTGGATGATATGCGCGACGTTTTGTCGACGATGGTCTATCCGTTGCACTACCTGGTGCGTCTGCCCACCGATGCCGGCAACTGGCTCAGTGAAAATCTGGCGAATCGCGACGCCTTGCTGGAAGAAAACGCCCGGTTGCGCGAAAAACAGGTATTTCTCAATGTTCAGTTGCAACGGTTAACCGTTCTGGAGGCGGAAAACCGCCGGTTGCGCTCCCTGTTGGAATCCGCAGTCAATACCCCGGAACGGGTGCTGATTGCCGAGTTGTTAGCGGTGGATTTCGACCCTTATCGACATCATATCCTGCTCAATCGCGGTCGCCGGCATGGCGTCTACGTCGGACAACCGGTGCTGGATCAGCATGGGGTCATTGGCCAGATTATCCGGGCCGATCCCCTGACCGCCACGGCGATTTTGATTACCGATCCTAATCATGCCCTGCCGATCCAAATCAACCGCACCGGGGTGCGCACCCTAGCGCTCGGCACCGGTGATTTCCAGAAACTGGAACTGCCGCACATTCCAAACAACGAAGATGTCAAGGTTGGCGATCTGCTGGTGACTTCGGGGATGGGCGGCCGGTTTCCACGCGGCTATCCGGTCGGCACAGTCACGACCGTGGAATTCGATCCGGGCAGTCCGTTTGCCCACATCATCGCTAAGCCGGTTGCGCAACTGGATCGTATCCGCGAAGTGATGTTGCTGGAAAGCGAATCGCCGACCCTGAAGCCCGAACCCGGATCAGCGGTCGCCACGGTTCAAGCGCCATGACGACTGCGCGCCCGACGGGTCGCTGGGTCATCGTGATCAGTTTTCTGGTTGCATTCCTGTTGGCAGGCATTCCACTACCGAACGAACTGCAGCAGTTCCGTCCAGATTGGGTGACCATGGTGCTGATTTATTGGTGCATGGCGCTGCCCCATCGGATCGGCATTGGCATCGGTTGGAGCGTGGGATTGCTGCTGGACATTGGACGGGGGGCGCTGCTCGGCCAGCACGCGCTGGCCCTGGCCGTGGTCGCTTATCTGACCCAGCAAACCTATCGACGCATCCGGGTCGCGCCGCTTTGGCAGCAGGCGTTCAGCGTGCTGGCGTTTCTGCTGGTTGAACAAATTCTGATTTTCTGGATCAGCGGCGTGATCGGCTACCCACCGCGTGATTGGTGGTATCTGGCGCCGGCGATTGGTGGTATGGCGTTGTGGCCCCTGTTGTTTGTGATTCTGCGCGACGCCCGCCGGTATTTTCAGGTGAGTTAAGAGCCTTATCGATCATGAGTCTTGAAGAATGGCTGGACCGCCCGTCTGGGGAAGACTTACTGGCCCGGGAAAAGGATAATACTGCGGAAAGCGAACTGTTTTTCCGTCGCGCTCTGGTGTTGCTGGGGGTCGTCCTGGCGGCCTTCCTGGCCGTGGCGAGCCGACTGGTTTATTTACAAGTGCTCCATCATGAGCAGTTTAGCACGCTGTCTGAAAACAACCGGGTGCGGTTGCAACCCTTGCCGCCAACGCGTGGTTTCATTTTCGATCGTAACGGCGTCTTGTTAGCCGACAATCTGGCCTCCTATCATTTGGAAATTACCCGCGAGCAGGTCGAGGATCTGGATGCGACACTGGCGGAACTGGGTGAGCGTATTGAGTTGACTGATGCCGATATCGAACGTTTCCAAAAACTGAGTCGGCGCAGTCCACCGTATGCCGGGGTGCCGTTGCGCTTCCGGTTGACTGACGAAGAAATTGCCCGGCTGGCGATTGATCTGTACCGGTTGCCGGGCGTCGAAATCAAGGCCGACCTGACCCGGCGCTATCCACTGGAGTCGCGGGGCGCCCATATTCTGGGTTATGTGGGCCGCATCAATGAAGATGAGTTAAACCGGATCGACCCTGGTCAATACAGCGGCAGTACGCATATTGGCAAGGTGGGCGTTGAGAGTTTCTACGAGGATACCTTACGCGGGCGCACCGGATGGCAGCAGGTCGAAACCAACGCCGAGGGCCGGCCTTTGCGTATTCTCAGCCGCACCCCTCCGGTCCCCGGCCAGCATCTCTATCTCACCATCGATATGCGCTTGCAGGCCGTGGCGGAAAAGGCGCTGGAAGGCTATAACGGCGCCATTGTCGCCCTGGACCCGCGCAATGGCGAGGTGTTAGCCCTGGCCAGTCAGCCCACTTATGACCCGAATCCGTTTGTCAACGGGATCGATTACGCTTCCTACCGCAAACTGAATACTTCCAAGAATCGGCCATTGCTCAATCGCGCCCTGCGCGGGGTCTACCCACCCGGTTCGACCATCAAACCCATGATGGCGCTCGCCGGATTGGAATATGGCGTCGTCAATCGCTATAGCGGGGTGTATTGCCCAGGCTTCTACCGATTGCCTGGCTCCAGTCATCGTTTCCGCGACTGGAAGCGCGGCGGGCATGGCAGTGTAAGCATGGATCGGGCCATCGCCCAGTCCTGCGATGTGTACTTCTATGACCTGGCGTTCAATTTGGGCATTGATCGTATTCACAAGTTTCTCGACAAATTGAGTTTTGGCCGGCAAACCGGCATCGATCTATCCGGCGAAAAGGGCGCGTTGCTGCCTTCCCAGGAATGGAAGCGTCGGATGCATAAACATGGCTGGTTTGCTGGCGATACCCTTAGCGTCGGTATTGGCCAGGGTTATTTCCTGGCTACACCGCTACAACTGGCGCACGCCGCCGCCGTCGTCTCGCAGAAGGGCATCGATTTCAAGCCTCGGGTACTGTTGGCTACCGAGGATCCAGGCGCGCGGGTCAAAACCCTGGAAGCGCCGCGCTCCCTGCCGCCGATTAAAGTAAAAAACCCCCAATTTTGGGACACGGTCATCGCTGGGATGATCCACGTCGTTGAGGGCGGCACTGCTTATCGCATCGGCATTGGGGCCAAGTATCGAATTGCTGGCAAAACCGGCACCGCTCAGGTCTTTACCTTGGGACAGGGTGAGAAATATAACGCTCGACAGCTGGCCAAACACCTACTGGATCATGCGCTGTTCATCGCGTTCGCCCCGGTTGACGATCCGCGCATCGCCGTTGCGGTGATCGCCGAGCATGGCGGCGGCGGCAGTAAAACGGCGGCCCCCATCGCCCGCAAGGTCATGGACGCCTGGCTGCTGAATAAATATGATGAAGTCTCGATTGCGCCGGAACCTCCATCTGCTCCGGATGAGGACGCGCATGGAACGGAATAATGATGACGGTAAGTTGTTCAAACTGATCCGTCTGGATGCGCCCTTGTTGTTGGGTTTGCTGACGCTGTCGGGACTGGGATTAATTGTGCTGTACAGCGCGGGACAGCAAAATATGGACTTGGTGCTGGGACAAGGTATGCGCCTGGGCCTGGGATTCCTGATCATGCTGGCCTTGGCGCAAGCTCCACCCCGTTACTTCCGGCTCTGGTCGCCGTGGATTTACCTGACCGGTATTCTGCTGCTGCTGGCGGTTATGATCGTCGGCGATATCTCCAAGGGCGCCCAGCGCTGGCTTGATCTGGGCGTGGTGCGGTTCCAGCCCTCGGAAATCATGAAATTGGCTGTACCGATGATGATGAGCTGGTTTTTTGCCGACAAGCCCCTGCCGCCGCGCTGGTTGCATCTGCTGGGCGGGGTGATGATCACCGCGATTCCGTTTATCCTGATCGCGGAACAGCCGGATTTGGGCACCGCTCTGGTCGTAGGTTCCGCGGGCGCCTTTGCGTTGTTTCTGGCCGGGCTGAGCTGGACGATTATGCTCGGACTGATCCTGCTAGTGGGTGGGGCGGTCCCGTTGTTTTGGACTTTCGTTATGCATGATTACCAGCGCCAGCGGGTATTGACTTTCCTGAATCCAGAAAGCGATCCCCTGGGCAGTGGTTATCATATTATTCAATCCAAGATCGCCATCGGTTCCGGCGGCATCTATGGCCAGGGTTGGCTGAACGGCACCCAGTCGCATCTGGACTTTTTACCGGAAGGTTCGACCGATTTTATTTTCGCCGCATTTTCGGAAGAATTTGGCCTGGTCGGGGCCTGCCTGCTGCTGGCGCTGTATTTTTTCATCATCGCCCGCAGCTTGTACATGGCTGCTTGCGCGCCGGATACGTATACCCGGTTGCTTGCCGGCAGTCTTACACTAATCTTCTTCCTGTATGCGTTCGTTAACTCCGGAATGGTCTCCGGGCTGTTGCCGGTGGTCGGTTTGCCGCTGCCATTGTTCAGCTATGGAGGAACTTCCCTGGTGACGATCATGGCGGGCTTTGGTACCCTGATGAGCGTTTATTCGCACCGCCGGACCCCAACGCGGTAATCGCCGCCTTCACTTACGACGAGAATCTGCGCGTGAAAAGCCCGTATTTACTTGGCGTCGCTCTGCTGCTGAGCGCCTGTGCGCCGACCGCAGCCATTCGCCCCCCTGTGCAAACTGTGGAAACGCCGGTCGTAGCGCCGCCATCGGAACAGACGGACCCGTCGCCGACCTCAGAAATTATTGTCGCTCGATCCACTCCCAGGGTGGGCCCGTCGTTGGCGCAGCGGGCGGATGTGCAAGTTTTTATCCGCGAGATGGCGACGAAACATGGCTTTAACCCCAACCGCTTGCAAGCGATTTTCAGTCGAGCGCGCACCCAACCGAGCATCATCCGGGCGATGTCGCGGCCTGCCGAAGCCAAACCCTGGTACGCCTATCGGGACATTTTCATCAACGACCGGCGCATTCGCGGCGGGGTGAAATTCTGGCGCGCACACGCGGCGACTTTAGCGAAAGCCGAACGGATTTATGGCGTGCCGCCGGAAATCGTGGTCGCCATTATCGGCGTGGAAACCCAGTATGGCGGCAACATGGGCAATTACCGCGTTCTGGAGGCGCTGTCCACCCTGGCTTTTGACTATCCCCGACGCGCCGACTACTTCCGCAAGGAGTTGGAAAATTACCTGCTGCTGACCCGCGCCGAGGGGATTGATCCGCTGGCGTTGCGCGGTTCCTATGCCGGCGCCATGGGTCTGGGCCAGTTCATGCCCAGCAGTTTTCTGTCCTATGCGGTGGATTTCGATGGCGACGGCCATCGCGATCTCTGGGACAACCCGCGCGACGCGATTGGCAGCGTCGCCAACTATTTCAACAAACACGGCTGGCGCGGCGGCGAGCCAATCACTGTACCCGCATCGGTCAGCGGCGTCCGTTATTCCCAATGGGTCAGCCGCAAGCTAGCCCCACCGACAGACAGTGTGGCCAGCCTGCAAGCCCAGGGTATTTCACCGAGTAGGCCAGTCCGCGGCGGCCAGTCTGCGATGCTGTTGGAATTCGAGGGCCGCAACGGCCTGGAATACTGGCTCGGCTTTGCCAATTTCTACGTCATTACCCGTTACAACCACAGTCAGTTGTATGCGATGGCCGTGCATCAGCTCGGTCAGGCGATTGGCGAACAATATGCGCATTTCGACGCGAGCGCGTTCCCTTGGGCAAGGGTCGCGCTTATTGACGAAGTCTTTTGGTAGTTCCTCACCTGTCTCGAACTTCAATAACCATCGCACGATCCGGCGCACTGATTCGTGTTGCCGGTGCAAGGGAGGTCTTTTATGTCGAAATCCTGGAGCCATGCTTTGCTCTTCGCGTCCTTGGCGGGCGCGCTGGCCGGTTGTGCTACGGCGCCCGACCCACAACAGCGGTTAGCGCGCCCGTCAACTGATGTCACATATAGTTCTGGCAGTGTTGCTTCTTCCGAGCCGGTTCCGCACGCCGAACCCCCCAGTCGCAGCGGCAATCCCGATAGCTATGTGGTGTTCGGACGGCGCTATCGCGTCAAGGAGACCAGTGAGGGTCACCGGGAAATCGGCACGGCATCCTGGTATGGCTGGGATTTCCACGGGCGCAAGACCTCTAGCGGGCCGCCGTTCAACATGTTCGAGCTGACCGCCGCCCACAAGAGTTTGCCCATCCCAACCTACGCCCGAGTGACCAACCTGGAAAATGGCCGCAGCGTAGTTGTCAAGGTTAACGACCGAGGGCCCTTCGTGGGTGAACGGATTATTGACCTGTCCTTCGCCGCCGCCGCTCGGTTGGACATGCTGGATCATGGGACGGCCCAGGTGGAAGTGGTCGCTTTAGAGCCGTATCAATATCTGCCGCAACTGGCGGCGCGGCGGGCCGAGGCGCAGGAACGGCTGGCCCGGCGCGCGGTCGAACCCGTGCCTGACAAGAAGAAGACGCTATCGCGGTTAGCGAGGAATACTGACCCGGTCAAGAGCAATCTGCGAGGCAAGCCTGCGGCAAAAACGCAGTTAGCCTCGGCGGCCCCCATTGCTAAACCGGTCAAGAATCAGCGCGAGACGGCCAAGAGCAGCGCCGCGCCAGTGGCGAGCAAGAGCAATGCGCTTTACGTGGTAGGGACCATCACTGAACGCAATAACGTCCGGCAGGTGCAAACCCGGCTGAGTAACCAGTTGCAACGCAATGTCCAGGTCGGATCTGGCAAGGGTCAGCAATACGAAGTGCGGGTGCCGCTGCGTAATCCCGGCGAAGCCCGACAGGTCACGATTCGTCTGGCGAGCTTGGGGGTGAGCCGTTCCCGGATTGTCGCGGATTAACTGGCATTGTAGAGGCGCCGCTGGCCTGTCGTGTCGCCCGCCGGCCAGACAGTTTGCTTCCCCTGGACTTCTGGCTAGAATCGTTGCTCATCATTTTTTAACTACGGGACTTGTCACGGATCATGTCGTACTCGATTCCAGTTCGTCTTTTTAGTCTGCTCGCGATTCTGATGTTTACCTGGTTGATGCTGGGCGGCGCAGGCGCTCAAGCGCAAACCGAAACCCAGGCGATTCCCCCACCGCCGCAGGTTCCAGTGCGCGGCTATATTCTGATCGATTATCAGAGTGGCAATATTCTGGCGGAGATGAACAGCGGGGAGCGGATGGAGCCGGCCAGCATCACCAAACTGATGACCGGTTACATCATTTATAAGGCGCTGAAATCAGGTAAGATTACCTTGAATGACCAGGTCACTATCAGTGAAAAGGCCTGGCGGATGCAGGGTTCCAAAATGTTTGTCAAGGTCGGCAGTCAGGTGTCGGTGGACGATTTACTTATGGGCATGGTGGTGCAGTCCGGCAATGACGCGACCGTGGCGCTGGCTGAATATGTGGCGGGTTCGGAGGAAACCTTCGTTAGTCTGATGAATCAGGAAGCGGAGCGGCTCGGTTTGACCAGTAGCCACTTTGTCAATGCATCCGGGATGCCCGATCCCAACCACTACATGTCGGCCCGCGATATTGCTTTATTGACTCGGGCGATCATCCGGGAATTTCCTGAGCAATACGTCCGCTATTCCGTGCGCAGCTTCAAGTACAACAATATCGAACAGCAGAATCGCAATCGATTGATGTTGACTGATCCGACGGTCGATGGTGTTAAAACCGGCCACACTGAATCAGCGGGTTACTGTCTGGTGTCCTCTGCCAAGCGCGGCGATACGCGGCTGATTAGTGTCGTGTTAGGCGCGCAGAAGGAGCGCGAGCGCTTCCAGGCTAGCCAAGCTTTGCTGAATTATGGATTCAGTTTCTTCGAGAGCCATAAGCTGTACGATGCGGATACGCCCATTGTGACAGAACCGCTTTGGAAGGGCGAGGAAAGCGAATTGCCCCTGGGAGTAGCGCAGGGACTGTATGTGACTGTACCCAAAGGTCAAGCGCAGCATGTCAGCACCGTGACCTCGGTGCAACCGACCATCGTTGCGCCCATTCAGAAAGGTCAACCGTTTGGCGAGATTGTGGTCCGGTTTGGCGAACAGGATGTTAGCAAAGCGCCGCTGGTTGCATTGAAGGACGTGCCGGAAAGCGGTTGGTTTGGGCGCATGATTGACTCGATTCTGTTGTTCTTCTATTCGTTATTCCATTGAAGGGCGCCGCCGGGATGAATAATGAGTCGCTGTTGCAGTTTCCCTGTGATTTTCCAATCAAAATCATGGGGGCAGGCGGTGCCGATTTTCGTCCGCTGGTGGTGGATCTGGTGCGTCGACACGCACCCGATCTGGATGAAACCCGTATTACCTTGCGGGATAGCCGCGCCGGGCGTTATCAGTCGGTCACTGTCATTGTCTGGGCACGCGACCGGGAACAACTGGACGCCATCTATGAGGACCTCAGTGGCCATCCACGGGTGACGCTGGTGTTGTGATTTTCTTTCGCCGACTGGGACGCTGCGAATACCTGCCAGTCTTTGACGCCATGCGGGCGTTTACCGATGCCCGTGATGCGGATACCATCGATGAACTCTGGCAGGTCGAACATCCGCCGGTGTTTACCCAGGGACTGGCCGGCAAGGCGGAGCATCTGCTCAGTCCCGGCAATATTCCAGTCATCAAAGTCGATCGCGGCGGACAGGTTACCTATCACGGTCCGGGGCAGGTCGTGATTTACTGTCTGCTGGATGTGCGACGGCTGAGGCTCAGTGTGCGGGGACTGGTGACAGCTCTCGAGCAATCGGTGATCGAGTTGCTGGCGGCGCATAGGATCACGGCTCAAGCCCGGCCCGATGCGCCAGGCGTTTATGTCGATGGCGCTAAAATCGCTTCACTGGGTTTGCGCATTCGTCAGGGTCGTTCTTATCATGGTCTCAGCTTGAACGTGGACATGGATCTCGAACCGTTCGGTCGTATCAACCCTTGTGGATATCCCGGTTTGCGGGTTACTCAGTTACGCGATCTGGGTGTTCATCTGACCCCGGACGCCGCTGCTGAAGCCTTGTTGGCTCGTCTGGGTTGTAATTTGAGCCATGCAAATTTTGGCTCCTGATACCTGGAACCTCTATCAGTGAGGAACCGAAAGATCGGCTCCGATGGCCGCCTCCAGCCGATGCGCGGTCACATCCACCGCGCTGCCAATGCGCTTAATCCATGGATCGGCGTAGAGTCCAACGCCAATCATTACCGCGCAGAGCAGGCCAGCCATCAGCAGTTCCCGATGGCGCAGGTCGGCGAAAAACGGTGCCGCGCCCCGTGGATAGCGGGCGAGAAAGATGCGCTGATACGCCCACAGCAAGTAACCGGCGGCCAGCACATTGCCCACTGCGGCCAGCGTGGCGATCCCCCAACCCTGCGTCTCCAGCAATCCTTCCAAAGCCAGATGCGCCGCTTCAAACCCAGGCGTACCCGGCATGGCGATGCTGCCCAACACGACCACCAGGAAGGTCAGCCCCAGCAAAGGCGCGGTTTCGAATAGGCCGCCCAACTGATGAAAGCGCGTCGTCCCCAGGCGTCGGTAGAGCAGTCCGGCAACGATGAACAGGCCGGAAGCGGCCAGTCCCAGGTTTAGAGCGAGCAGCAGACTACCCCGTAGACCCGCGGGGTTCAGTGAAAACAGTCCAGCCACCAGTACGCCACTCTGACTGATCACGGCGAACGCCAGTAATCGTCGCAGATCATGCTGGCGAAAGGCCAGCAGCGCACCGTAGAGCATTCCGGTCAGGCCCAACGCAATTACACCTGCATCCCATTGCCAGGCGGCTTCGGGCAAGAGCGGGAACACCCAGCGCAACAAGGCGTAAACGCCTACCTTGACGCCGACCAGAAACACGATGCCAATGGCTACTGTGCCATGTCGAGCCACGATGGGCAGCCAGGCATGGAAGGGGAACAACGCCAGGCGCACGGCTAGACCTGCGAATAACAGAATAAAGATCAGCGATTGTTGACCTGCCGCCACTGGCGTTTCCAGCAAAGCCGACCCGGCGAAAGACCATCCTTCATGAGTCACGGTGGCATGATTCCAGCCCAGCAACAGGATTCCGGCCAACAACGCCGCTAAGCCGCCGAGCATGAAATGTAGGAAGTAGCGCGCCGCTTGGTCACGGGCCGGACTGGTTCCATAGCGCGCAATCAGGAACGTCGCCGGTAGGACTTCCGCCAGGGCGAAGAGCCAGAATTGCAGCAAGTTCAACGCCGTGAACATGCCGATCAACACCGTTTCCAACGCCAGAAGATTGGCGACGAACACGCCGGGGCGTTCCTGCTGTTGGCGGTGCGACTGGGTGTACAGCAACACAAACAGGGTCAGCAATGCTGTCAGCGGCAGGAACAGCACGCTGACGCCGTCTATGCCCAAGTGAATGCCAAGCCACGGCAGAATTTCGTATTGTTCAACGAACTGGGCGCCTGGAATCTCTGGCTGAAAATGGCTCAGTAACTGGATCGTCAGCATTAATTCCACTGTCGCTGTGGCCAGGCCCAACGCAAAGGCGGTATGCGCCTGCTGCGTCCGAAACGCGGCGAGCATTCCGGTCAGGGGGACCGCCAATAACAGGCTTAATAGCAGGAAACTGGTGGATGCCGGGCCGGGTTCTCCGCTGGCCATCATGCCACCGACTCCTGCGAGCGTTGCCAGCAGGGCGGCTGCCACGGCGATTCCGATCCAGGAACGGCCCATCAGGCGTTCCAGGCGATTCAAACCCCGTCCCAACTGCTGGCTTAGAATCGCCAGCCCTTGACCGGCGGTTTTCAACATCAAGCGTTCTTCAACCCAGTGGAATGTCGCTGCCGCCCATTCCGTCGCCCGTCCCACCAGACCCGGTTCCTGATCGATGGCGCTGGGCGCACGCTCCAGGGTGCGTCCCGTACCGAGTTGGCGTTCTTCCCATTGCGCCACAGAAGACAGGGCGTTGACGGCTGGCGCGGGTAACCCCGTGGCGCGATCAATCACTCTGGCGTCGAAGTGTCTCATTAGCCCGGCCAGCCGTTGTACGGGACGGACGATCAGCGCGTCAGCGACTTCATCCAGCCAAAAGCGTTGCAACGCTGCTGTGTAGATGCCTCGTCGTTGCGCGAGAGCGTCGGATACTGGGCGGGTGCGTTCGCCGTGGAGTTGGCGCAAAATCGAAGGGGCGGTAAAAAATTGATAACCACGAAAAATGGCGTGGCAACACAGATAGATCAGCGTCAGTCGCCAGAATCCCAGACCGCAGGCCAGAAACATCAACCCGAGTTGGCCAGTGGTCGAGAAAATCAGGGCGCTCTTGATATCGGTCTGCGTCAGTCCGGTTAGAAACCCATACAACGCGGTCGCCAGCCCAATGAGCGTCATGACCGCCATTACCATCGGCGATTGCTCGAACAAAGGATGCAACCGCAGCAGCAGATAAACGCCGGCGTATACCATGACCATGCCGTAAAACAGCGCGCTGGAGGGCGTCGGTCCTTCCATCGCCCGGGCCAGCCACGGCGCCAGCGGAACCTGGGCCGATTTGGCGATTGCCGCCAGTAGGAAACAACCGGCCAGTATGCTGATTTGCCCGGAATTCAAACCGATCGCTCCGGCGTTGATCATGGACCAGTCCACACTGCCCAGCCAATAGAACGATAAAGCGATGCCCAATAGAAACCCAGCGTCGCCCACCCGGTTAGCAACGAAAACTCGGGTGGCGTTGCCGGCGGCAACCGGGCGATCCTGGAAAAAGGAGATCAACAGGTAGGAACAGAATCCGGCGATTTCCCAGCCGATGAAGGTCAACACCGCATTCCCGGCCATAACCAGCACGGTCATAGCTGCAGTGAACAGGCTAAGGAGCATGAAGAAGCGATGAAACCCAGCTTCCCGGTGCATGTAGTTCACAGCAAACCGGGTAACGAGTAGGCAGCCCAGCGTCGTGATCGCCAGCAGCGCGAGCGTCAGGGAGTCGGCGATAAAGTTGAGATGGATTTGATAACTGCCACTGGTGAGCCAGCTGCCCAAGGTAGTTTGATCGGGTAACCATCCCATTAGCCGCACGGCGATGAGAGCGAGCGTTACCACCAGCGAACCGACGTTGGCGGTCAGCGCAATCCGGCTGGTGCGCGGTTCATGAGCTTCGCCGCGCGTCTGGCCAAACAAAATCGTCAGCCCGATCCACACGGTGGCGGCCAGCGGCAGGGCGGGAATGAGGGCGATGATTCCTTGAAGCATGGTAAGTCCTCGATCAGCGTTCAGACTTTGAGACTTTTACTACTTTATGCGGTTTTTTTATAGTAATACATTGTCCTACATGGTTTTTATGATTGCTTTTTTTATGAATTCTCGCTTACTCCCTGGATAATGACTCAATCATCTCCCGACTCAACCCGGTCTTCTCGGCAATCACCTCGATGCTGAGCAGGCCGATCAGGCTCCGGGCCAGCGCCAGAGTGGCTTCCTGACGCCCTTGGTCAAGGCCCTGCTGTAGGCCCTGCTGTAGGCCCTGCTGCAGACCCTGGTCGATGCCCTGCTGCCGGCTCTGTTCCATGCCTTCCTGCAATCCTTCTTTACGCCCCTCATGGAATCCATCGCCATACGACGATAGGAACATACTCGCCTGATAGTGCAGGTCTTCCGCGTACCGTTCGTAGGCCACCCGTTCCTCCGGGGGCAGTTTCAGAATGTCCAGCTTCTCCCGCGCTGCCTGCAACCCTCGCGCGGTGAAATTTTCCTTGATCTCTTCATGCTTGAGAAAGTAAATCCACTCATCCAGCGGGTCCTTCGCGACATCGTTAAACTGATTGATCTTGATCAGATAGTATTCCGGGTACAGAGCGCTCACCGTGGTCTGCGCGAACAGTTTCTGCTGCTTTTCATTGAGCTGGAGTTGATCGTGCTTATGGATGCCGGTGAATACGGTCTGGCCGTGATAGACGTAATCCTCGCCCTGCCCGAGGTCAAAATACAGAATGTTGACCGAGATGACTTTCACAATGTCGGCATACGGCTGACCTTCCGCTAAATGTTCAGTGACCGCCCTGGCCGCCCCGTAGAACATGCGCTGGAGATAGTCATATTCCCGGTCATATTGAATTTCAATCAGAATGATCTGCTGGCGGCGGTTGCGAACTTTCAGATCGACGCGATTGAACTTGTCCGCGATCCGGTCTTTATTGCTCTCACTTTCCAGCACTTCAACGATCTGGATATCATCCTTGAGCAATTCGCTCAGGAAGCCCTCCAGCACGTCAAAATTGGCCTTGCTGCGCAGCAGGCGTTTGATGGCCCAGTCAAAGGTGATCAGTCGGCGCATAGTGGTCTTTCTCCATAAAACTCTTCAAGAACCAAAATTGTAGCCTGGATGGAGCGGAGCAGAATCCGGGAAAGTCTGGTTCGAGTCGTTGGGTGATACAGGGAACTGATCAACGTAGACAAAGCTTTCGGTGCGCATCTCGCACCGGTTTTACTGGCTGATGGGGAGTTTTTTCATGGATGGGGAGGCGCCGGATTCTGAGCGTCAACGGGTTGTCCCTGTAATTCCTCACGAATGACCCGTCTGAGTGTGTCTTCCAAATGTTCTTGCTGGATGGCTTGTTTGAGCGTTTCGTTGAGCAGTGTTTGGTAGCCGCGCCCGCCAGCGCGTTGTTTGAAATGCTCAACAATCTCCCGATCGAGATAGATGTTGACCCGTTGCTTGAACGGTAATATCCGTCCTTGTTGTCGCTGTCGCAGAATCAGCCGCCCCGCGTCAATGTCGGCCTGAGTGATCGGCGGGCTATCTTCCAACAGTTCGGAAATAGAGGGTTTGTTCATGATTTGTAGCCTTGCGCATGGAAATGATGCGAGCTTCTTGATCGGTTTCGGTGGTGACGACAACGACGACCTCGCCATTCAGAAGGCCCAAGGTGATGAATCGTGGTTCTCCATAGTCGAAACGTCGATCCTCAAAGGTCACATTGGCTTCGGATTCAATAACTTTTGGCGCATCATCAAAGTCAAGTCCGTGTTTTTTGAGGGTAAGCGTTCACCTCCCCCCTTTGAAAAAGGGGGGGGCGGGGGGGATTCTGTACGGGCGACGGAGCCAAAATCCCCCCTAGCCCCCCTTTGCTAAAGGGGGGGACTGAATGGTTACTTTTGAGGTTTGCGGTTTTCTTGGTGGGGTCGTAGAGATAATGCATCGTTTGGGTATTATACACAAATTAATACATATATTGTATCCAATGAAATTCGGGTGTGCATCTCGCTCCGGTTTTGCAGGTCGATGGGGAGTTTTTTCATAGGCGGCCGTTCGACGAGAAATGGTAATGCACTGATTTTACGGGACTGTCGATATTTTTTACACCCTGTTGGGCGAAATCCAGGATTTTCGGGGGAAGCCTGTCGGAAAATTTTACAGCGCCGTTTTTTCCAGGTCGCAAACCGGCTCTTCTTAATTTGAGTTGATATAGTAGAATTTTCATTATTGATATGAATGGGTTAATATGTAAACTTTGTTAATTGTGATACACAATTATTGATAAAACGGCGAATTTGTCACTGAATAGGACATGTAGATTTTTTACAATGGTTATTGACCGATGGTTTTTATCGGTTTTTAACTATTGATTAAGATAAAATATTTTTATTATGGTGTAATTCTTGCCGTAAATTATTCGGTGTTTCATACGAATCATGACGGGTGGCCACTAAACCAACTGAGAAGGAGATTTGAAGCATGAACAAGAGAACGTTATCGGTGCTGGCCTTTACGGCGGCGTTGGGTTTTTCCGGGGCGGCGAACGCGCTGTTATTCGACAGGGGCAACGGGCTGATTTACGACGATGTGCTGGATATTACCTGGCTGGCGGACGCTAACCTGTTCAAAACCCAGTATGACGCTGACAACACCGTTGTGAATCAGATTATCAGCGCTGTGCCGACGATTACGGACAGTACTGGCACTCACAATGTAGTAGCTGGCGATTTTTTCACCGGTGGGGGTGGCATGACTTGGTGGGGTGCGATGGCGTGGGCGGAGTGGCTGAACTTTGGTGGCTATGACGACTGGCGCTTGCCGACGACGCTGCAGCCCGATTCAAGTTGTGAATATCAAAGTGGTGGAGTTTCTTATGGCGATAACTGCACGGGCAGCGAAATGGGTCATATGTTCTACAACAACCTGGGAGCGACGGTGGGTAGTAGTATTCTGAATGGCTCTAATACGGCTAACTTGTCTTTGTTTAGCGGTATCCAGAACTTCGTGTACTGGTCCGGTACCGAGTACGCGCCCGGTACCTATAGCGCGTGGTTCTTCAACGCCGATTTCGGCAACCAGTTCGCCCTCAATAAGGACATCGAGAACTTCGCGTGGGCCGTGCGCTCCGGCGATGTCGCCGCTGTCGATCCTTCCATCCCGGAACCGGGCAGTCTTACGCTGGTCGGGTTAGGACTGGTGGGATTAGGATGGGTACGGCGGCGGCGTGGGTGATTTGGTGATTCGGGTGATTTGACCCTGTCAATTTTTAAGTGTAACTTAATTATTACGATAGCGCGTTACGAGCACTTACCGATCTACAAGCAGGCCATGGACGTGGCGGTGCATTTCGAGCGGGTGGTGGCCAGGTTCTCCCGCTACCACAAATACACGCTGGGGACGGAACTGCGCAACACCAGCCACGAGATTGTCGGCCTGATCATCCAGGCTAACTCGGCGCGGGACAAACCACCGGAATTGCTCCGCGTGCGCGAGCGGCTGGAAGCCCTGCTGGTGCTCATGCGTCTGGCCAAGGAAGTGCGCGCCTTCAAAAGTTTCGCCGCCTACGTCCACATCGTGGAAATGGTCGGCTCGGTTTCCAGACAGAACGAGGGGTGGTTGAGAAGCGTAACGCCGGGGACTTCCAGGAAGTAAGTGGGGGCCAGAAGCCTCCGGTTTCCGAACCGGAAGCGCGTGCCGAGAAACATCATTCCCAGTGGAATATTTGGTTTATCAATCAATAAATCGAATGGTGGATATTCCGCATCCCTGTCCGTCACAACTAGCAAAACGATTTCATCCAAATCACTCAAATTCTGGATTTGTGAAGCGGAAAGCGGCAGGGAATCCAGCCGGTCGCGCTGCTCGCGTAATCCTGGAGCTACCCCTTCCTCAAGTCCATGCCGAACCATTTCACGGTACCAGATCAAGGGGTCTTGAACTGGATCAGGTTGCTTAAAGTCTGCCATATAGCCTCCAACTGAGTTCCATCCCTACGCCCCGCCAATCAATGCCGGCGGCAATGGCCCGGTATGTCCCCGATACCAGTCGCCTGAACGGCGACAAACGGGCAACGGTTTGACCGGCCCGGTCCATGGTACAAACCCTTGCGCTGGATCGAAAATCGCAAATTCCCCCGTGTCCGGGTCTTTGGCGATGATCTGCACCCAACCATTGCCAATCAACTCCCGCAAGGGCGGTTGTCGTCCGTAGATCGCACCCAGCGTCTCAAGATGCGCTTCGACCACGATTTGCAGGCGCAGCGGTTCGTGAATCTCGATCATCTGCCGGGGCAATCCGGTGCGCAGGTCGCTACTGGCCCCTTCCATGACCGCAAACAGCCCGGTGACGTTATGCGGAGTCTTGGTTCCGCAACCGAACCGTTCATTGTTCACCGTGGAAAAGTAGTATTCCAGGTTGATCCCCGCGCCGACCGGCCCTACGGCCAACAGAATGCCTTCCAGCACCGTCCCGCTGGGGTCCTGAGTGGGATCATAAGACACCAGGAATGCCCGTCGATCCAGAAACACCCCCTGGCTCATCGACCGCCGTCCCACCAACGCGGCGGCATTGGTCGCATGACCCAGCTCCGGGCGGGCTTGGCTAAAATCGCGGGAACGCTCGATGACATGGCGTAACGCCTGGGCAGGGGTCGGATGGCGTGGGGCGGAGGCAAAGCGCCGACAGCGTTCATGGGCCGATAGCATGCACGCCTGATCCAGAATCCATTGCAATTCCTTGAGTGCCGGTTCTACATCTGCCGGTAGCTCGCTTTGGTCGTAGAAGGTGATCGCTTCATCACAGGTATTGTGTTCCGCGCCGATGAACCAGGTATCCGCCGGAATGATTATGCCGCGCTCTATCAGCAGTTTGCGAACTTCCGGACGGTTGGCCATGGCGGCGAAGGCTCGGGCATTCGGCCCGCCATGCCGCCCGCCGCAGGCCCCACAATCATACGCGCCCAGATGCGGGTTGTTCTGACTCATCGAGCCATGCCCCATCAAAATCACCAGCGGCGCAAACTGGGAGGTCAGGCCGATATTGCGCAACAACGCCGCCACCCGGTCGACCTGTTCGATATCGGTGAATCCTGGACGCGGCTGTTCCGGAGTTGCTGGAATCGCCGGATCAGCGGCGTTAATCGCCGCCTCGGTCGGCGCGTCGGGAACCCAGCGCGTGGCCAGCGTCTCGGCCAGCTGACCTTGGCGGAAAGGCGCGAAAATCTTGCCAACGAGGATCGGTAATACCCCGGGGGCCAGCGTTGCGATCAGCGGAGCTGAGGACAGCAGGTTGCGCCGAATTTCATGGTAGAAGGCGCGCAATCGGTCGCGCCGCGCCCGCCGTCGATTACGGAAAGCATGTTGAGGTTCCGCGCCAGGCCGAGGAACTTCCCGCACCTCATGCGCCGGCGTAACCACGACCGGGCAGAGCGGGGTCGCTGCACGATCATCCAGTCCTCGCCAGTTCATTGCCACACCAAAAAAACCCGCTGCGCCCAGGGTTTCAATCTCCGGGTTCAACTCTTCCAGATGCCGGCGGATGCCTTCCTCGCGGTCATCGATGCAAAACACCACCTGCGCCTTGGGTCGATGTTCGCGCATCACCCAACGTCCCCGTCCATGATTGCTGGCCAAGGCATTGATGAGCGCTTCCCGGTAATGATGTTCATAAGCGCATTGCCAGATTGCACCGCGCAGACCGGGCGGTAGTTCATCGAGGGTTGCCAGCAGGCGTTCCCGGTCGCTGGGGGAAAGCGCGCGCACCTGGTCGCCGGAGAGTCCCAAATGCTGAGCCAGGCGAAATAGCCGCCAGACGTCGCCATGCACGGTGGGCACACCGGGCTGACCAGCAACTGGGCTATGCCGCCAGGTCCAGATCATATCGGCCAGCGTATTCCAGGAGTCTTTCTCTTCTCTATTCCCCTCCTCCTTAGCCAAAGAGGGGTGGCGCGCAGCACCGGGGTGGTTTGCACCCTCAATCAATCCACGCGCCCGGCTGGCCAGATACTCCGGCAGACGCCCTTCATACAGGGCATAACGCACCAACGCTTCGGCTGAATGAGAAAGTAAATAATCGCGCAGCACCGGCAGCGCGGCCTCCAGCCCCCAGGTGTCATGACACAGACGTTCGCTCCACAGGCGATCAAGCCCGAGCCGCACCGCCAGATAGTCAGCCAGGGCGACCGGCGTTTCCTCATTCGCCGGGTAATCCGCATGGTGCTGCCGCCAATTTATCATCCCCGACCAGCCAGGCAACTCCAGCGCCAGACGGGTGAGATAACCGGCCCAGCGCGACTCGGGAAGGCCCAATCGGCGTAGTTCGGCAACGATCGCGGTGACCGGTTCATCCGGCCAGTGGGTGACTGTTTTGCGTTCATCCGCCAGTCCCGCGCAAGTCCAGGCGAAATCATGCTGCATGAAATGACGCCAGGCCGCGTACAAGCCCGCGTTGCGATTCGGCAAATTCCATGCAGCCAGCCCTTCGTCCAAGTGCGCTGCGCAACAGCGAATGAGCAGGGGGCGGACCTGATCCAGCAGGTCCTGACCGGTCAGCGCCCGTAGCAGGCCACGCAGCGTAGTTCCCGCGCCGACATCAGTGAATAAACGCTCGATCAGCGCCCGAGATTCGGCCTGCATCTGCTGATGGACGACTGGACGTCCGGTATCCTCCACCGTCCCGGCTTTGAACCGGGCCAGCAGCGACTTGGCCAGGGTCAGTTGCAGATCCACCAGTTCCTCGGGATGAAGACTGGTCGCCGGTAATTGGAAGCTTTCCAGGCCGGCCCGCCACAGGTCTTCCAAAGCCGCCCCGGTATCCTGCGCTGACGCATTTAGCAGGCGCTGACGCGCTGTTTCCGGAACATCGTCCTGAAAGCGGCGCGTCGCATCGAGTTCTTCCATGCGCCAAACCAGTTGACTGGGCGTCAACGCTTCCACGCCGTAAATCAGCGAAATGCGCAAAACCTCGCCGCGCTGAATCCTTCGTTCAGCGACTTGCGCCAGCGTTTCCTCCGCCAGCAAAGTGGGACGTTGGGCAAAAGCGGCGTCGAGATCGGCATCGCCGATCCGTCCGGCTTGGTACAGCTTGCGGAACTCTTCTTCCGGCAGATAGGCGCGAATCCCGGTGAGTTGTTCGGCTTCGGTCAGCGCCTGTTCAAAAGGCAGGTGCTGGTAACCATGCAGGGTGTTGTGATGAACAAAGTTCAGAATCGGCGCTTGGCCGGGCAGCACATGATCCAGGTGAGCAATGGCGTGTTCGACCGTTTGGCGAGGGGTAAGCGACGCTTGCGGGATAGCGTCGGTTGGCGTATTAACGAGCGCCGTTGTGGTCATGGTCATCGTTCCTACGGCAGTGGGATGAAAATGGCGGTCAATTCCGTCACTGTGGCGCTGATCAATTTGATGACCGGCGCAGGCATTATGCCCAGAATCAGCACCCCCGCCGCCAGGGGAACCGCCGCTAACAGCTCGCACGGCTGTAAATCGCGAAGATCCGCCATCTCCGGGCGCACCGGACCCGCGAATAAGCCGCCGATCGTGCGCACTGCGTAAGCGGCGCTGATCAACACGCCAAGACTGGCCAGGGTCATCCACCAGCCCCACTGTTGAAAACCGCCAATTAAAACATGCAGTTCGGCGATAAACCCGACCAAACCCGGCATCCCCATGCCGGCCAGCAGGGCCAGAGTAATGAGGAAGGCAAAGCGCGGCGTCACCCGGATCAGCGCCCCGTAATCGGCGACCTCGCGGGTATGGGTGCGTTCGTAGAGCAGGCCGATCAGCAGGAACAGCGCGCCAGCGACCAGGCCATGGGCGGTCATCTGCAGAACCGCGCCGAGCAGGCCGATCTCGTTCAGCGTGGACAGACCCAGCAGCACGACTCCCATGTGGCTGGCTGAGGAGTAGGCGATCATCGCCTTTAGATCAGTTTGTCGCCAGGCCAGCAAGCCGCCATAAAGAATGCTGACCAGGGCGATGCCGACCAGCAGCGGTTGTAAGGCCAGTGCGCCCTCCGGCAGTATCGCCATGACGCGCAGCAGCCCATAAGCGCCCATTTTCAGTAACACGCCGGAGAGCAGAATACTGACTGGACTGGGCGCTTCAACATGGGCCAGCGGCAACCAGCCGTGCAAGGGGAAGATGGGGATTTTCACCCCGAAGCCGATCAGGAAGGCCAACAGCAGCCAGATTTGCTCCTGACGAGGTAAACCTACGGCAGCCTCGGCGATGGCGGTCATGGCAAACGATTGAGTCGGCGTCAACCGGTAGATGACAATCAGGCCGATCAGGATGAAAATCGCCCCGCCCATGGTGTACAGCACGAAATTCAGGCTGGCGACATGACGTTTTTTACCGCCCCACAGATCAATGAGAAAAAACAGCGGGATGAGGGTCAGTTCCCAGAACATGAAGAACAGCGACCAGTCGCGGGCCATGAACACCCCGAGCATCCCGAATTCCAGAATTAGCATCCAGGCGTAGTAGCCTTTGACGCCAGTGGTTATCCGGTCGGAAGCCAATAGCGCTACGGCGACCAGCAAGGTTGTTAGCAACACCATCGGCAAGGCCAGGCCATCAACGCCCAGGGCGTAGGAAACGCCGATGGTAGCGCTCCAGACAACCTGCTCGGTGAATTGAATAGCGGACGTACTGTGATCAAACGAGGCCAGCAAGCTCCATGACAATGCCAGGGTCAGTCCGGCATGAACCAGGGCCAGACCGCGAATCAGTCGCTGCTGAGCGGCTGGCAGCAAGGCGACCAGCAAGGCGCCAAAGAAGGGAACCCATAGAATGAGGCTGAGCATGTGCATGAGAAAACGGCTCTGTTCTTTAGTATTCTGTTGGGATTATATCTTGTGGCCAGTAGCCAGTGTCGTTAATGAGCAGCTTTTGATTCTTATGGAGAAATCCGATGCAGTGTTCGATCTATAAAAGCAATAAAAAACAATATACTTATCTTTATTTGGCCGCCAAGGATGATTTTTCCCACATCCCCGAGGCGCTGCTGAAATTGCTGGGCGAGCCAGTGCATGTTATGGATCTGGACCTGCATCCCGAACGGCGACTGGCGCAGGAAGACGTGGTGGAGGTATTGCGTAATCTTGAGGAGCGAGGCTGGCATTTGCAGATGCCCCAGTGCGAGGAAGGGTTGGGGATCGAGGTTAGGCATTGAAGAAATGCTGAGACACTCTATGCTTAACTCACTCCAATGGAGGGGTGATCGGAATATCGTTCCGTAGAACCGCAGCGGCATTCCGTCAAACAGATCTGATTAAACCAATAATGAGCTCGTGAGTCATAAGTTCTCAATAACTTGTTGAAGTTGTTAAAATTCGCCTATTCGACAAGTTATTGCCATAGGAGTAAGAAACCAATTATCCTTCAAAGGGATATATGCTGTTCAACCCCAATGCTTCATGAGAACTTGTGACTCTCGATCTGGGTAGGCGAACACATGATTCTCTGCTTGGGGATCACCGCTTACGCCCACGCGGCTTTGCCCCTCAGCTGACCGATAGCGAAGTGATCACGATGGAAGGGGTCGGCGAGTTTTTGGGTTTGGATACCGATGTGGGCATTTGGAAGTACTTCGGTCGCCATGGGGGTGATCAAGCAGCACCTTCATCAGCAACTGCGGATCGAGGTGGGGGTGGCGACCGACCCGATTCGCTTGGCGGATGGCTGCCCGATGCCGATGTGTGTGGCCGCCGGGTGGAAATCGTCATCGGGCAGATCAGCGAACAGTTTCATTTCGCAAAAATCCGGGCGCGTGATGTTTGGCGCTTAACCCGTCGGCTTACCCGAAAAATCCTGGCGCACACCTTGGGGATTTTCATGAATCGGCAACTAGATCGGTCAGACCTGCAGTTTGAGGGCTTGATCGCCTGAAAGTCGGAATATCGCGTTAAAACTATGATATATTTTTAAAATTCCATAACCTGTAAAGGACTGCTATATCCTTGCAAGCGCGCGGGATGCGCTTCATCCGCTCACCGCACCCAGTCACTACAGTGATTTTGACGAAAGCTCATTGCGCGGCTTTGCACGTTTCTACTCTACTGTCACCGACTTAGCCAAATTGCGCGGCTGGTCAACGTCGGTGCCTTTGAGCACCGCTGCATGATAGGCCAACAGTTGCAGGGGGATGGTAAACACGATCGGCGCAATCGATTCCGGCACTGCGCCGAGCGATAAAACGTGGGTATCGACCCCGCTAAGTTGGGTATCCACTTCACGATCCGCAAACAGGAATAACACGCCGCCACGCGCCCGCACTTCCTGAAGATTGGAGAGCACTTTCTCCAGCAAATCATCTTTAGGCAGCACACAGACAACCGGCATATCAGCATCCACCAACGCCAGCGGCCCATGCTTGAGTTCACCTGCTGGATACGCCTCGGCGTGGATATAGGAAATTTCCTTGAGTTTAAGCGCCCCCTCCATGGCGATAGGATATTGAGCGCCACGCCCCAGGAACAGGGCGTGATGCTTCTCGGCGAAATGCTCGGCCAGCCGTTCGATAGCGCTGTCCAATAACAGTGCTTCCTCCAATGCGCGGGGCAGCAATTCCAAATCCCGTACGAACGCCTCTGCATCTTTTTCGCTCAGACCGTGGCGTCGACCCAGCATCAAGGCAAGCAAGCGCAAGGCCACGAGTTGGGTGGTAAACGCCTTGGTGGACGCGACGCCAATTTCCCGGCCTGCACGGGTCAACAGAGTCAGTGCTGATTCACGGACCAGCGAACTCTCAGTGACATTGCAGATCACTAGTGTGGACAAATAACCGCGCTGTTTTGCCTCACGCAACGCTGCCAAAGTATCAGCGGTTTCGCCGGATTGGGAGATGCTAACGAACAGAGTGCCCGATGGCGTGACTCCGCGCCGGTAGCGATACTCGCTAGCTACTTCGACCGTGCAGGGGACTCCCAGATTTTCCAGCCAGTAACGGGCGACCAAGCCCGCATGATAGCTGGTGCCGCACGCCACGATGTGAACGCCCTGTACCTGGTCAAACAATGCGCTGGCTTCCGGCCCGAAGCTGTCTTCCAACAAATGGCCTTGATAGATACGCCCTTCCAGAGTCTCGGCCACGACCGCAGGTTGCTCAAAGATTTCCTTGAGCATGAAATGCCGATAGCCGCCTTTGCCGGCCGGTCCGCCCTGCTGAGCGGCATAGGACAGCGGCCGCTCCACAGACTGTCCTTCATGGTCGTAAATGGTGAACTGTTCACGTCGCACTTCGGCGATATCGCCTTCTTCCAGGAACACAAAGGTCTGGGTAACCGGGGCCAGTGCGAACACGTCAGAAGCGATGAAGTGCTCTTCAATCCCAATACCCAGCACTAGCGGACTGCCGGCTCGCGCTACGATCAAGCATTCCGGGTCTTCGCGGCAAATCACCCCCAGGCTGTAGGCGCCGGTCAGTCGTGTGATGGCCTGCTGAACAGCGACACGCAAATCACCCGTTTCGCGCATCTGCTGTTCGACCAAATGCGCGACAACTTCGGTATCAGTGTCGGACTCAAAACGGTAACCCGCCGCGATGAGTTCCTGCCGAAGCTCCTGATGATTCTCGATGATGCCGTTATGCACCACCGCGACCGAACTGTTGCTGATATGGGGATGAGCGTTGCGTTCGCAGGGTTCACCGTGCGTGGCCCAGCGGGTGTGGGCGATGCCGAGCGGGCCGCGCACCGGCTCCTCGCGTAAGCGATCGGCGAGCATTTGCACCTTGCCAACGGTGCGCAACCGGTGAAGTTGACCGTCCTGGTTATCGAGAGTAACAATGCCCGCCGAATCGTAGCCGCGATATTCTAGCCGCCGCAGCCCTTCAAGCAGAATGGGGGTGACATTACGTTCAGCGATAGCGCCTACAATTCCGCACATGGCAATTTCCAGTCGATCGATTGAATGGATGGTAGAGAGTGTTGGAATCAGATTAGCGGCTTGCTTGCTGAGGGACAAGTCATACTTATCCGATTCGTTTTGAATATTTTGGCCGTGATCCGGTTTGCAAGATCGAGCGCTTTTTTTTGATCGACCTTAGCAACTTCAATGACTTCCAGTGCTTCGGCTTCACTGGAGCGGTCAAACTGGCTCATGGAAGGGCAACCGCCATCATTTAAGTCGCTTGGCTCAAATTTATCCAGATTTCCACCATACCGGCGCTTGTTGGTCATGACAATATTCTGACCGATATCGCTCATTAAATAAACAAACAGCCGATTAATATAGTTTTGTCCCAACGGGTTGGGGTAGAAGGCGTGAAAACAGGTGAAGTTGATAGCGTTCGTGAAATTGCGGATGATTTTGAGTCGTCCCCGATTAAAGACTCCGGCTAAAATCGGCGCTGGAGAACGGGATTCGATCTTGTACCAGGGATTTCTGTGTCGGGTCAGGAAGCGTTGATCAAATCCCTTGCGAATGCCGTAATCCAGATAAGCAACGACTTTTTTATTACCCTGTTCCCTGATATTCAAACAGTAAACGGGTGCGCCATTGGTTGCCAGCGCATTGAAATCCTCATCAGTAAAGACTAGTTTGCGAATTTGCGGACTCTTGGTAATGCAAGGGCAATAATTTTCTGGTTCAAGCTCCCAATGACTTATTTTTTGACTACTTAACGCAAAGAATTCATTTGCGCCGGTAGCGATGCCCCGGACAAATTTACCATATTCTGCAATTCTGGATAATCCACCGGGTATTGTCATTGTTTCATATAAGCCAGAAATAACCGTCGACCACTTTTTATCGTATGACAACAGGTCAGGCGCTAACTCGTGCTGAAAAAAATCTTCAAAACTTGCAATATTTTCCAGTTGATCAATATGATTGATACGAGCAATTTTTATAGGATCAACAACGCCATCTTTCCGGCAGAGAAGAATGCAAACTGTGGTGATGACCTCTGAAAAAATATCCTTTTCTCTTGAGAAAAAGATAATCTGTTTAAGCAAACCCCTTTCCAAAAGGGAGCTTTTTACCTGCTTTCCATAACCGGTGTTAAAAAACTCGAACGGCATGATATAAGCCAGTCTGCCGCCAGCATTCATTTCCTTTAGCGACCGGATAAGAAAAACCGACGCAATATTGGCATAACCATCAAGCTTGACACCGATTTTCTTCTCAATTTCCTGGAGAACGCGATGGCGGTTCAGGAATTGCTGAAACCGCATATAAGGGGGATTGCAAACAATGGCGTCATAACCTTGTAGATCGGCCTCCAGATAATCGGCAATCTCGATGATAGGGCGCGGGCTGTTGCCATAATCCAGATAACTAATAATGTTTGGGTCGATCTCGTAGGCTTTGTAAATGATATTGGCAAGTTGCAGGGCGTCAATTTTAGAAAGCGAATCAAAGAACACGCCGAGACCAAAAGCCGGATCGAGTATCGATTTGGGATTATCTTTGATAATCCATGAAATCATTAAATCAGCAATATTGCATGGAGTAAAAAACTGGCCAAACTCTTTCCGACGCCTGATGGGCGTTGAAGCAACATACTTTGCTTCATGCATTTATAGCGGAAATCACACATTAAACCGGAAATGCATGACATCGCCCTCCTGCACAACATATTCCTTACCTTCCAATCGCCACTTACCGGCCTCGCGAGCGCCCGCTTCGCCATTGCAGGTGATGTAATCGGCGTAAGCAATGACCTCAGCGCGAATGAAACCACGTTCGAAATCGGTATGGATTACCGCCGCCGCTTGGGGAGCCGTCGCGCCAACCCGCACTGTCCAGGCCCGCGCTTCCTTTGGGCCAGCCGTAAAATAGGTTTGCAGTCCCAATAACTTGTAAGCGGCGTGAATCACCCGGTCCAGTCCCGGCTCGGATAGCCCGTAATCAGCCAGAAACTCGGCTTTATCCGCATCCTCCAGTTCCGCCAGCTCCGCCTCAATCGCTGCGCACACCGGCACGATCTCGGCCCTTTCCCGCGCCGCAATCTCCCGCACCTGCGTCAGAAACGGATTATTTTCGAAACCGTCCTCGGCCACATTGGCGATATACAAAACCGGTTTCCCGGTCAGCAGAAACAGATCCCGCAACAGCTCGCGCTCACTGATTTCCAGCGCCAGGGTCCGCAACGGCGCGCCAGTATTCAGATGCGCCTGCACCCGCTCCAGCAACGCCTTACGTTCCAGCGCTTCCCGTCCGCCCGCTTTGGCCGCCTTTTCCGCCCGTTGCAACGCCTTATCCACTGTCGCCAGATCGGCTAACGCCAGTTCGGTGTTGATAGTCTCGATATCTTCCCCAGGATTAACCCGCCCGGAAACGTGGATGACATCGTCATCCTCGAAACAGCGCACCACCTGCGCAATCGCGTCAGTCTCGCGGATGTGGGCCAGGAACTGATTACCTAGCCCTTCACCCTTCGACGCCCCAGCGACGAGTCCGGCAATGTCCACAAACTCAACCGTCGCCGGAATAATCTTTTGTGGCTTCACAATCGCCGCCAGCGCCGCCAATCGAGGATCCGGCACGGGCACTACCCCGACATTCGGATCAATGGTGCAGAATGGATAATTTTCGGCCTGAATGCCGGCCTTGGTGAGCGCATTAAACAAAGTGGACTTGCCGACGTTCGGCAGGCCGACAATGCCGCATTGGATACCCATGGAATACCTTGAAAATTCAGTTTGCGGAGGGAGGAGAAGAGGATTCAATCTTCCGGCTATGCAGGGCGTGCGTGGCGCGTTCCCACTGGCCGGCCAACATCCGGGGCAGCTCGCGCAAAGCGTCGGCAATCGCCTGCTCAATTAGCTCCTGTTCCGAGCGAGGCGCACGGCGCAGCACATGATCCAGCACCTCCCGGCTATCGCCAGGATGACCAATGCCCAGGCGCAACCTGGCAAAATCGTTACCGCCCAAATGAGCGATCAGGTCGCGCAGCCCATTGTGCCCGCCATGCCCGCCGCCACGTTTCAGCCGCACCGTACCTGGCGGCAAATCCAGATCGTCATGAACCACCAGAATCGCCGACAGTGGAATTTTGTGAAACCGGGTCAATGCCGCAACCGCTTGGCCGCTGCGATTCATATACGTCATCGGCTTTAGCAGCCACAGTTCCTGACCAGCGAGCGCGATGCGGCAGGTTTCACCGTGATACCGGCCTTCGGGACGAAAAAAACCACTTTGCTGGCTGGCCAACGCATCGACCAGCCAGAATCCGGCATTGTGGCGGGTCTGGGCGTATTCGGGACCCGGATTGCCTAACCCAACTACTAACCGCAATATCGGCGCTTGTTCCGCCATGATCGGCGTCCTGTTCCAGGAATAAATAGTCACTCCTCCCCTCGCCCTGCTTGTGGGAAAGGGGCTAGAGGAGAGGGTGTTCGCCAATCAGGTTGCGGCCTCTTCGGATGTTTCCCCACCGCCGTGGGCATGATGAATGCCGACCACAATCGCATCATGCTCGGAGCCAGGAGCAACATGGGTAGCCAGCTCCACGCCAGGCGGCAGCGGAATCTGTGAAAGATGAATCGTCTCGCCTACGCCCACCTCAGCCAGATCGATCTCGATAAATTCTGGCAAATCTTTGGGTAAGCAGGTGATTTCAATTTCAATGAGGGTATGACTGACCGCACCGCCCTGCTGTTTGACGCCCTTGGAAGTACTCTCATTGAGAAAATGCAGCGGTATATGAGCGCGTAATTTGCGATCAGCGCTGACCCGCAGAAAATCCAGATGAACGAGCGTCGGCTTGAACGGGTGGCGCTGGATATCGCGCAGTATGGCGTTTTCAGTGCGGTCACCAATTTTCAGGGTCAGAACATGAGAATAGATCGCCTCGTTCTTCATCTGATTGATCATATCCATTTGATCCAGCAACAATGGCATCGACTCCTGGCCATCGCCATACAGAATAGCTGGAACTTTGCCAGCGCGGCGCAGGCGGCGGCTCGCACCTTTCCCCAGATCGCTGCGCGGGTCGGCTTGCAGTTCAAAAGTAATACTCATTCTCTTTTCTCCAAACGGTGAACATAAAAATGCGACGCGCCCGCGACCAGACGCGCCGCTTTCAGTGATTCCACCTTTGAACCAGGCGGGATGGTGAAAATTTTACAGGAACAACGAACTCACTGACTCTTCGAGATGAATCCGGCGCATGGACTCAGCGAGTAGCCCCGCCACGCTGATCTGGCGAATATTCGGGCACGCCGCCGAATCAGGACGCAGGGGAATGGTGTCGGTCACGACCAGTTCGTCCAGCGCAGATTCGCGGATGTTCGTGGCCGCTGCGCCGGACAGTACCGCATGAGTACAGTAACCGCGCACCGAAGCTGCGCCCCATTCCTTCAACGCCTTGGCCGCCAAACAAAGCGTGCCGGCGGTATCGACCATGTCATCCACTATAATGCAATGCTGCCCCTCGACATCGCCGATGACATGCATCACCTGCGCCTGATTGGGCGCGGGCCGGCGTTTGTCAATGATCGCCAACTCGGAATCGGCCAATCGCTTGGCCAGAGCACGGGCGCGCACCACACCGCCTACATCCGGCGAAACCACCATGAGATCGCCCAGGTTTTGGGACTGAATATCGCTCAACACCATCGGCGTGGCGTAGATATTATCCACCGGAATGTCAAAAAATCCCTGGATCTGATCCGCGTGCAAATCCACGGTCAGCACCCGATCTACGCCAACGCTGGTGATCATGTTGGCAACCACTTTGGCGGAAATCGGCACGCGCGCTGAACGGGGCCGGCGATCCTGCCGGGAATAGCCAAAGTAGGGAATGACTGCTGTGACCCGCACCGCCGAGGAGCGCCGCAACGCATCGGCGATCACCAGCAGTTCCATGATGTTGTCATTGGTCGGATAGCAGGTGGGCTGAACAATGAAGACATCCTTGCCCCGTACATTCTCCATTAACTCCACCATCACTTCGCCATCGCTAAAGCGACTGACGATGGCCTGACCTAGCGGCATTTGCAGATGATTGACGATATCGTGGGCCAGTTGCGGGTGGGCGTTGCCTGCAAACACCATCATTCGACTTTCATACACGACCTGTTCCCCCGCTATCATCGGTCTGCTCTATTAAAGATGGCTGGGCCGCCAGGATTCGAACCTGGGAATGCTGGAGTCAAAGTCCAGTGCCTTACCGCTTGGCTACGGCCCAAAAAATCAGAAGCGCTTCAAACAGATTCGCGTCTGGCTTGCGCCAGGCGATCATGCAGCGGCGAACAGTTATGCCCTCGGGCAATAAACCCTGACCAACCTGCCGGCAATTGCCTGAGCACTTGCCTAGCGTTGACGACATCCGGGAAAGCGGCGAACACCCCAGCGCCGGTGCCGGTTAACCGCGCATCTCCGTAACGCTCTAACCAGGCAATTGCAGCGGCCACTTGCGGGTAGCGACGATAAACCACCGCTGCGCAATCATTACCGCCCATGCCCTTCGCAAAGTCCGCTATTGTGAGGAGTGGGGAGTTTCTTGTCAATTCCGGGTCGCTGAACACCGCGCCCGTGGCGATCGAACAAGCCGGGACTAAGACCAGGAACCAGGGTTCGTCAAGCGTGATCGGCGTCAGCTGTTCACCTACACCTTCCGCCCAGGCGGCACGACCGTGGACGAAGACCGGCACGTCAGCGCCCAGTCGCAAACCCAGTTCCGCCAATTCCGCCAAGGTCAATCCGGTTCGCCAATACTCATTTAGCGCTACCAGCGCGGTCGCTGCGTCGGAACTGCCGCCGCCCAGCCCTCCGCCCATCGGTAACCGTTTAACAATGCGTATTGTCGCGCCTAACCGGGTTCCGGTGGCCTGCTGCAATGATCGGGCGGCGCGCACTATTAAATCCGCGTCCGGGGCAACGCCAGCGACTTCACCCTGGCGCTCGATCACGCCATCATCACGCCGGTCGAACCACAACCAGTCGCTGTAATCGAGAAACTGAAAGACCGTTTGGAGCAAATGGTAGCCATCCGGGCACCGGCCCACGATGCGCAACATGAGGTTGAGTTTGGCCGGGGCTGGCCAAGCCGTCGCGTCAGGTGGCGACGTTACAGCGTCCACTGCTGGATGACCAGTTTGATGTTCAGATCCCCGTGTTGCGCAATGACGCGCTCCGGCAGATCCAGGTCGGGAATAGAGGTCGGCGCATAAATCAAGTACTCAATCACCCAACCGTTTTGTTCCAGCCGGGTCAGTCGACCTTCAGTGTCGGTTTGCAATACCGGTGCCGGGCCGGGTGCTGGCAAGCCGCGCACCCAGTACCGCAAGCCGTTGACCGGCAGACGCACTCCCAGAGTTTGTTCGAGTAGATCATCGGGATCGGGCGCGGCCCAGCTTTGACCCTCCTGGGTCTGGACCCGCACTTCCTCGCCATCGCTTTCAATAACAACTCGACCTTGACCGAGCGGACCCAGCAGATCGATACGGTAACCGGGTTTCCGCTGCACCCACTGGAAAGTGGCGTGCCAGCCTTCCTGGCCGCTGATGACGCCAATGCGTCCGTCCACCTGCCAGTTTGCCAATTGCATGAGCCGGGTTTGCCGGGCGCTCCAAGCCGTCGCCTTCGGCACAGAAGGCGGTGGAGTAGCGCACCCGGTCAACAGGAAGGTTGGAATGAATAGTGCGATGATCCCAATAAAAAACCGGTTCTTGCTATTGCGCCTGACTAACCGGCTCATGGCGACGGTTGCGGGGCGGTGAAACCTGCATTGGCGGCAGCAGCAGGCATCGGGTTGTCTGCTTCTTCATCCCGCAGGCAATGAATCAGACCCAAAGCATTTTGGATATGACGCGAGGCGGCGCCAAGCTGATCCTCGGGCTGCGCCGCCAACGCTGATGAGGCCAGAACCGCGGCGACGCTGACCAGAAACGATGAACGCTCCAGTCCCGCCTCATCCGCGTAACGGAGAATGTAAGCGCTCACTTCCTTGGCGCAGGCGGCAATGAAATCGCTTGCGCGTTGCTCGTCTTCAGTCATTAACGTCAATCCTCTACCAGTTAAACCGTTCCTGCAATTTGCGCAAGTGTATATTATCTGGGTCGCGCGCCAGAGCTTCCCGCCAGACTTTCCGGGCTTCGTCCCGCTGGCCGTTGACCCAGAGCACTTCGCTCAGATGCGCGGCAATTTCGGCGTCCGGGTTAATCCGGTAAGCCTGGCGTAGATACTCCAGCGCCCGGTCCCGGTTGCCGAGTCGATAGTGCACCCAGCCCATGCTGTCGAGCACCGCTGCATCATTGGGCATTTGCTCCAGCGCCTGTTCGATGTAGCCGAGCGCCTCCTGATAACGGTCCGTGCGGTCCGCCAGCGTGTAGCCCAGCGCATTCAGCGCTTGCCCATTTTTGGGATCAGCCGCGAGAATCGCGCGTAAATCCCGCTCCAGCAGATCCAGCCGGTCCAGTTTTTCCGCCGCCAACGCTCGAGCGTACAGTAAATCCTTGTCGTTGGGGTGCGACGCCAGCGCTCGATCCAAACCGTCAAAGGCTTCCTGATAGCGTCCGGCCTCGCGCAACGCTTCAGCCTCGGCCAGATACAGGGTGATGTCGTTTTGCGGATTATCACGGCGCAAGGCATCGAAATGCTGGCCAGCGCCGGCGATATCACCCGATTTGGCCAGCACCACGCCCATGCGCATCTGGGCGCTGAGATAGCGATCCTCGTCCTTGACCCGTTCATACCATTCCCGGGCCTTGGCGTAATCACCGCGCTGCTCCTCGATGCGGCCCAGTTCAAAGTAGGCGTCCGCCAGTCGCGTATTGCGCTTGATCAAATCCAGAAAATAGGTTTCGGCCAGGTCAAACTGGCGAGTTTCCGCCGCCAGCAGGCCCAGTGCGTACAGCGAATCGGTATCCTTGGGATTCTGATTGAGCAGGATAGCGAATTCCCGGCGCGCCTTGTCCAGTTGACCCGCATCGATCAGCAAGCGTGCGTAGCTCATGCGCAGGTTGCGGTCGCGTGGAATAGCAGCCACCGCCTTGGCCAACCCGGCCAGCGCCGCCTCTCGATCACCACCCTCCAGCAACAAACGAGTGCGCAGCAGATGCGCGGGAACCAGCTTTCGATCACGAGCCAACGCCCGCTCCAGCCCGGTCAGCGCCTGTTCGCGTTCGCCGGCGGCGGCGGCTAGCATGGCATAGTAGTATTGAGCGAAGGCGGAACGGGGGTTGCGGTCGCGGAATTGTCCCATCACGCGCAGAGCCAACTGCTTGTCGTCCGCCTGACTGAGCAGCGAGGCGATGGTCGCGTAGCCCTGTTGCTTGTCCTTGTTCCGGGCAACACGGCGCACCGTTTCCAGATATTCAGCCGCTTCTTCCAAACGACCATTACGCAAATAAGCCAACGCCAGGGTTTGTTGCGCCTGCTCGCTGGCGGGGTCGAGCGCCAGCCAGCGTTGCGCCAGCGCCAACGCAGCAGCGTTTTCCTTCATGATTAAAGCCAACACCACTGCGCGTTCAGTTACGCGCGGGTCGTTGCTGACAATGGCTGCTTGCTGGTAGTGGTTCAACGCTACATCGAGTTGGTCGCGTTTACCTGCCAGTTCCGCTGTCAGAACCTGGTACATCAACTCGGCCCGGGGACTGGGTTCCAAAACGGGACGGATCTGGAATTCCGGCTCAATGGGCGCCTGTGCATCCACGACAGTGACGCAACCACTGAGGAGCGGGCTGCAAAAAACCAAGGCTTTTAGGAGTATGTTCATTACCAACTTTTAAAAATCGTTCAAGCAGAATCAGCAGGTTTCAGGTTCCCTGGTACAAATATCTTGCTCGCTATGAACCTCACTCTGGAAGCGTAGGGCACAGCGCATCGCGATATGAAGTATGACCTTGTCACAAGCTGGTTTTATCCCGCACAATTCAACATTTTTCAGCCCAATCCTGATTGCATCCCATGTCCCTGCTGGCTCTTGGCCTCAATCATCAAACCGCGCCGGTCGGCGTCCGCGAACGGGTGACGTTCGCGCCAGACCGCCTGTATCCAGCCCTGCGGGATTTGCGTGAACGGGGCGGTGTTTATGAGGCGGCCATTCTGTCCACTTGCAATCGCACTGAACTGTACTGCGGCCTGAAAGATGGCGATAGCCAGCGCGTAGTAAAGTGGCTGGGCGACTATCATACGCTGCCGGCTGCAGATTTGCGGCCCTATCTTTACCAACACGCTGAGGGCCGAGCGGTGCGGCATATTCTGCGGGTCGCCTCCGGGTTGGACTCAATGGTGTTAGGCGAACCGCAAATTCTCGGGCAAGTCAAGAGGGCTTATCAGGCGGCCAGTCGGGCCGGAGCCTTGGGGACCCTGCTGGAGCGATTATTTCAACACACCTTCTCGGTGGCCAAGCAAGTGCGCACCGATACGCACATTGGCGCCAGCCCGGTCTCGGTCGCCTTTGCCGCAGTCAGTTTAGCCAAACAGATTTTTGCCGATCTGCCACGCCGCACCGCATTGCTGATCGGCGCAGGCGACACAATTGAACTGGTGGCCCGCCACCTCCATGAGAGCGGAATTGGCCGGTTGGTGGTCGCCAATCGGACCCTGGAGCGGGCGCATGCCTTGGCGGCTTCCTTTGCCGGTTATGCAATCGCCCTGGAAGAAATTCCCCTGCATCTTGGAGAAGCGGACATGGTGATCGCTTCCACCGCCAATCCCGGCCTGATGCTGGAAGCCGCACTGGTTCGCCGTTGCTTGAAACAGCGCCGCCATCAACCGATGTTCATGGTCGATCTGGCCGTGCCGCGTGATATCGATCCAGCGGTGGCAGATCTGGATGACGTATACTTGTACACAGTGGACGACCTCAAGGATATTATTCAGGAGAACTTGCGATCAAGACAGGCGGCCGCCCGGCAGGCGGAAGAGATTATTGACAACCAGGTCGAACGCTTCATGGCCTGGCTGCGTGCGCAGGACAGCGTCGACAGTATCCGCGCCCTGCGGCAACGCGCTGAAGCGGCGCGTGATGAGGCGCTGGCCCGCGCCCGACGACAACTTGCCCAAGGCCAGGATCCCGCCGAAGCACTGAATTTTTTGGCTAATACTTTGACAAATAAGCTTATTCATCCGCCCTGCGCCGGTCTGCGGGAAGCCGCGGCTCAAGGCGATTTGGAAATGTTGACTCTGATTCAGAACTTATACCGTCTGCATGACGGAAAACCGCATCCATGAACCCCTCAATGCTGGCTAAGCTGGAACAACTGGCGGCTCGTCACGAAGAAATTAGCGCTTTACTGGCGGAGCCGGAGATCATCAACGACAATGACCGCTTTCGCGCTCTGTCCGTGGAATACGCGCAACTGGAGCCGGTAGCCAGCGGGTTCCATGCCTACCGCCAGGTGTTGGACGAACTGGACAGCACGCGTGAAATGGCCCAGGACAACGACCCGGAAATGCGCGCGCTGGCCCAGGCTGAACTGCTTGAAGCAGACCAGCGGCGCATGGAGCAGGAGCAAACCTTGCAATTTTTGCTGCTGCCGCAAGATCCCCATGATTCTGGCAACGTCTTTCTGGAAATCCGCGCCGGGACTGGCGGCGACGAGGCGGCGCTGTTCGCTGGCGATTTATGGCGGATGTATGGCCGTTATGCCGAATTGCGTGGCTGGACCTTGGAAATCCTTAGCGAAAGCCCTGGCGAACATGGCGGTTATAAGGAAGTCATTGGCCGGATTATCGGCCAGGGCGTCTACTCCAAGCTGAAGTTTGAGTCCGGCGCCCATCGGGTGCAACGTGTGCCGGTGACCGAGGCGCAGGGACGGATTCACACCTCGGCGGCGACCGTGGCGGTTATGCCGGAACTGGAGGAAGTAGAGCAAATCGACATCAATCCTGCTGACTTGCGCATTGACACCTACCGCGCTTCCGGGGCGGGGGGGCAGCATGTCAACAAGACGGATTCAGCAATTCGCATCACGCACTTGCCCAGCGGCATTGTGGTGGAATGCCAGGACGAGCGCTCCCAGCACAAGAACCGCTCGCGGGCCATGTCCCTGTTGCAGGCCAAATTATTGACGGCGGAACAGGAGAAACAGACCAGCGCTCAGGCGCAGACCCGCAAGTTGCTGGTGGGCAGCGGCGATCGCTCCGAGCGCATCCGCACCTATAATTTTCCGCAGGGACGGGTGACTGACCATCGCATCAACCTGACATTGTACAAGCTGGGCGAGGTGCTGGAAGGTCATCTTGATCCGGTGATCGAACCGCTGATTCAGGAACAACGACTGCTGGACCTGAATTCGCTGATGGATGCGCTATAACCAGGCAATGGAATTTACTCCCGATCAGGTTTGGCGGTTGCTGCTCGAACTGCGCTGCGCATCACGAACGCTGGAGACGCTTCCCGATCCGGTGATCTGTGGATTGACCGGAGACGGTCAACTGGCGCTGGTTCCCGCCGGAGACGCCGCTACCCTCATTGAGATCGCCAGCAACGGTTTCTGGACCGCCAGGGTTCCGGTTCCGCAAACCAGCGCGGAACTGCTGGATCTCTATCTACCAATGGCCTTGGCCAATCGGCAACGACCGTTCACCCTGGCCCATCTGGGGCAAAGTCTCGATGGCCGCATTGCAACAGTCTGCGGCGCATCCCGCCATATCAACAGCCCGGAAAATCTTACGCATCTGCACCGATTACGCGCACTGTGCGATGCGATTCTCGTTGGCGCAAGCACGGTGGAGTGCGACGATCCACAACTGACTACCCGGCGGGTTACGGGACCGCAACCGGTGCGAGTCGTCATCGATCCCCACCGTCGTCTTACTGCTGAGCGCTATCTATTTCAGGATCAAACCACGCGAACGCTGCTGGTTTGCGCTGAAGGGCTGGCTCATCAACCGGGGCCAGGTCATGCAGAGGTCATGGGCATTCCCCATGATGGCCCACATTTGCCGCTTCGAGAGGTTCTACGGCAGTTGCACGAGCGGGGTCTGTTTGGGTTGTTTGTCGAAGGGGGTGGGCTGACGGTGTCGAACTTCCTGGAAGCGGGCTTGCTGGATCGGTTACAGATTGCTATCGCGCCGCTGGTTATCGGCTCTGGTCGGCCGAGCATTACGTTGCCGACGATTGAAGATTTGTCGCAGGGACTGCATCCTCGCCATCGCCGCTATGTGATGGGTGAAGATGTGTTGTTTGATTGTCACTTGCGGGATTGAGATACCCGTTTTCAAAAGATTATATGTAGTGTTTTATTCTGGTCGTGATCGGATCCTTTTATATAACTCGGTAATATGGCGATTTATATCAGCTTGTTCTGATTTGATAAAATATATTTCGTTTTCCAGTTGTTCAATGCGGGTCAAAGCTAAATAAAGCGCATCGCGCATTTTTTCAGGGTCTGGACTGGTAATAATGGCTTCCAGTGAGTTCATCGCTTCATCTAAGGGGTTCATCGCATTGTCTCCTGATTCAGTGTTTATATTTAAATCAACAACCCACACTGGTAAAAGCCCGTCGCACCTCGGTAATCGTCGCCAACCGTTCGCGTCGCAAGGCTTCGGCCAGCGCCAAGCCGCTTAAACCTTGCTCCATCAATGGTCGCGCCTGGATGCCGGATATTGCCTGATAAATGCGTCGCAGCAAATCTGCCTGCGGATAATCACGATTCTCCAGTCCTAGGCGGCCTCGGGCATCCGCCTCACAGGCCAGCAGGAATTGTTCAAAGCGCTGCGGTTTGCGCAAGGTATCCAGAGCTTGCAGAATTTTCAACAGGGTTCCCGGACGCAATTCCAGGGCGCGATGGCAGTGTGTGTGATAACGGGCGGTCAATACCCCCAGTTCCCGATGCAGGTTGGGAACCCTCAGTCGCTGACAAAAGGCGCGCACCAGTTCGGCGCCACGATCCTCATGGTCGAGATGACGCGGCCATTCTTCTGGCGGAGTTGCTCCCTTGCCAAAATCGTGAACCAGCACTGCAAAACGGGTCACCACATCCGCGCCCAATCGCACCGCCTGAGTCAACGCCATCAGTGTGTGAAGGCCCGTGTCGATTTCTGGATGATGAACGGGAGGTTGCGGCACGCCGAACAGGCGATCCAGCTCTGGGAAAATGCGCGCCAGCGCGCCACAGTCGCGCAAGGTTTCAATAAACCGCTCGGGACGCGATTCGCCCAGTGCGCGCACGGTTTCCGCCCAGACCCGCTCCGGCGTCAAGTGATCGACTTCGCCACTGACGACCATGGCGCGCATCAGATTCAGAGTTTCCGGCGCAACCCGAAAGCCCAGCGAGGCATAGCGGGCGCTAAACCGGGCCACGCGCAGAATCCGCACCGGATCTTCGGCAAAAGCGGGCGAGACATGGCGCAACCACCGCGCTTCAAGATCGCGGGCGCCGTGATAGGGGTCGATCAGTTGGCCTTGCGCATCGCGCGCCATGGCGTTAATGGTCAGATCGCGGCGCTGCAGGTCATCCTCCAACGTGACCTCGGGGGCCGCGTGGATGTGGAAGCCATGATAGCCCGGCGCGGTCTTGCGTTCAGTGCGCGCCAAGGCGTATTCGTCACGGGTCTCCGGATGCAGGAACACCGGAAAATCTTTGCCCACCGGACGAAAGCCGCGCGTGAGCAAGTCATCCGGCGTCGCGCCGACCACGACCCAGTCGCGTTCCTTAACCGGCAGATTCAACAACTCATCGCGCACCGCACCGCCGACCAGATAGGTTGTTACTGTGTCTGTATTCATCCGACCAAGATTAGAACCCGCTGCTATGATCTGCACACACCACAAACATCCTTCAGTGAAGCAGAATGATCGGTGCTGTCAACCTTAAGTGGTTTTCCGGGTGATGCGACAAATTTCACAGAATTTTTTCATCATACTGACAATCATAATGGCCCTCCCCGGTTGCGCCGATCTGGCTTATTACCAACAGGCGGCGGCGGGCCAATGGAAGCTTTGGCAAGTTCGACGACCTGTAGCGGACGTGCTGGCGGATTCAACAACCTCGCCGGAATTGCGTCAGCGCCTGGAAACCGCTCAGGCTTTGCGTGACTTCGCCGCCACCGAGTTAGCGCTACCAGATAATAACAGTTACCGTGACTATTCCGATCTCCAGCGGAGCTGGGTGGTAAAAAACGTCTTTGCTGCGCCGGAGTTGAGTCTGGAGCCACGTCAATGGTGTTTCCTGGTGGCCGGTTGTCTGAGCTATCGCGGTTATTTCGACGCTGAGGCGGCCAGCCGGTTAGCAGCGGAGTTGCGCGCAACCGGCGACGATGTTTACATGGCCGATATTACCGCCTACTCGACGCTTGGCTGGTTTGACGATCCCTTGCTTAACACGTTCATTGACTGGCCTACTGGGCGATTGGCGGAATTGATGTTTCACGAACTGGCGCATCAACGGTTATATGTGGCTGACGACACGGCTTTCAACGAAGCGTTTGCGACTGCCGTGGGCCAGTTGGGCGCGGAACGCTGGCTGGAACGGCGGGCTGTAGCGCATGAACGCGAGGAGTATGCGGCAGACCTGCGCCGACGTGAGCAGTTTTTGCAACTTACGGTGCAGGCCCGTGAATCATTGGCAGTGCTTTATGTTTCTCCCCACCGCGAGTCGGAAAAACGCACCGGCAAGCAGCGCATCCTGGGGGAATTGCAGGCGCGTTATCAAGCGCTCAAACAAGATTGGGGAGGTTATGCGGGTTACGATCGCTGGTTCATGCAGGACTTGAATAACGCCAAACTGGCCGGCGTCAGCACCTATTACCGGCAGGTTCCGGCGTTTCTGGCCTTGTTTGAACGGGAAGGGCGAGATTTCGCAAGATTTTACCAAGCGGCGGAAACCATCGGTCAATTACCGCCTGTGGAACGGGAGGCGCGTTTGCGGGAACTATTGCCAACACTAGCGCCCTTCCAACGCATCCACACTGATGACTTTTAAACCGCTCCACGCTGAAGGCAACCTATGCAGATCCATTCCGAAGCGACTGAATCCACTCCCCTTCTCGAAGTCCGCGATCTCTCCGTTTCCTTCGGCGCGATACCGGCAGTCAAGCAGGTTTCCTTCGCGCTCCGGCGCGGCGAGACGCTGGCGCTGGTGGGCGAAAGCGGCTCCGGAAAATCGGTGTCAGCGCTGTCGCTGCTGCAACTGCTGCCCTATCCTCACGCCCGCCATCCCGGTGGCAGCATTCGTCTACGCGGCGAGGAACTGCTGGGCGCGACGCCCGCCCGATTGCGCGAGATTCGCGGCAACCAGATCGCTATGGTGTTCCAGGAACCGATGACCTCGCTTAATCCTCTGCATTCCATTGAAAAACAGATTGGTGAAACATTGTTGCTGCATAAGGGATTAAGCGGCGCACGGCTCAAGGCGCGCATTGTGGAACTGCTGGAGTTGGTCGGGTTACCCGATGCGGCGCATCGATTGAATGCGCTGCCGCATGAGTTATCCGGCGGCCAGCGGCAACGAGTGATGATCGCCATGGCCTTGGCGAATGATCCTGATATTCTCATCGCTGACGAGCCAACGACTGCGCTCGATGTGACGATTCAAGCACAAATCCTGAAATTGCTGAAGGACTTGCAGGCGCGACTGGGCATGGCCATTCTGTTCATCACCCATGATCTGAGCATCGTGCGTAAAATGGCTGATCGCGTTTGCGTGATGCAGGCTGGTGTGGTCGTAGAAACCGGTTCAGTCGCCGGGATTTTCAGCAATCCCCAACATCCCTATACCCGGCAACTGCTGGCCGCCGAACCGCAGGGCGAGCCGCCCCCCGAAAACAGTGAAGCGCCGATCGTCATGGCTGGCGATGATCTCAAGGTCTGGTTCCCACTCAAACGCAGCCTATTTGGACAAGCCACAGAGCATGTCAAGGCCGTCGATGGCGTTAGCGTGAGTGTGCGCGCTGGGCAAACCCTGGGCGTGGTTGGCGAGAGCGGTTCCGGCAAAACCACCCTGGGGCTGGCGTTGCTGCGCCTGTTGTCCAGCACCGGCGCGATTCGCTTCGAGGGGCAGCGCATCGACCATCAGCCGGACAAGGCGTTGCGCCCATTGCGCCAGGCCATGCAGATCGTCTTTCAGGACCCTTATGGTTCATTGAGTCCCCGGTTATCCGTAGGCGAAATTGTCGAAGAAGGTCTGCGGGTTCACGGATTAGCGGGTGATCACAAAACCCGCCGCACCCGGATTGCCCAGGCGTTAGAAGAAGTCGGACTGGACCCGGAGACTCAGGATCGCTATCCGCATGAATTCTCTGGCGGTCAGCGCCAGCGCATCGCCATCGCCCGCGCTCTGGCACTGCAACCGCGCCTGTTGATCCTCGACGAACCGACTAGCGCCCTGGATGTCTCCGTGCAGGCGCAGATTGTAGATTTATTGCGCGACTTGCAACGCCGCTACCGATTGGCGTACCTGTTTATCAGTCACGATCTGCGCGTCGTGCGGGCGCTGGCCAATCATTTGCTGGTGATGAAGAATGGCCGGGTGGTGGAAGAAGGGCCAGCGCGGCAGGTGTTTGAGCGTCCTCAACACCCCTATACTCAGGCTTTGCTGGCCGCCGCCCTGAATTTGGAAGCCGTGGGAAATGGTTCAGACCGTTTTTAGCAGCTGGGAAATAAATGAGGCCGTACTGGCGCGCGATCACTCATCTTCAAGATCAATAAACTGTTCGCCCACATCCCGGTTGCGATACCGGGAGAGCTTCAGCGCGCACAACTGGGTGTCTTGAACGATCATTTCCGCTAATTCGTCGGCTGCCTGCTGCAACGCTTCGCAGACCAGATGCGAGGTGGAGTCCGTGTTCACGTTCAAGGCGCCGATGCATCGTAAAAGCGTGCCGTGCAAAACCGTCAAGCGGTCAATCCGGGTTTCCACCTGGGGGATGAGAGTGGCGTCCTGAATCGAAATCTTCATCTCTCTAAGAATCTTCCAACAGCGCCAGCAAACCGGCCTCGTCCAGAACCGTTACATTCAACGCTTGCGCCCTCTCCAGTTTGGAGCCGGCGTCGCGACCCGCCACCACATAATCGGTTTTCTTCGACACGCTGCCACTAACCTTGGCGCCCAGCGCTCGCAAGCGATCAGCCGCCTGATCGCGGGCCAGGGAATCCAGCGCGCCGGTTAAGACGAAGGTTTTACCCGCCAGTGACGAAATCACCGCCGGTTTCCTCGCACCATCAGGCCAATGTACCCCTGCCGCTCGCAGGCGGGCGATCGCTTGCTGATTATGCGGTTCCTGAAAAAAGGCGCGAATCGCCGCGGCAACCACTGGCCCCACATCCGGCGCCTGTTGCAACGTTTCTTCCTCAGCCACCACCAATGCCTCCAGCGCGCCAAAATGCGCCGCCAGCGTCATGGCGGTTGCTTCGCCGACCTCGCGAATGCCCAGCGCGTAGAGAAATCGCGCCAGGGTCGTGGTCTTGCTGCGCTCTAGCGCCGCTGCCAGATTGGCCGCCGATTTTGCGCCCATTCGTTCCAAACCCGCCAGCGTTGTTACGTCCAGTGCATAAAGATCAGCGGGACCCCGCACTAACTCCTGATCGACCAACTGCTCCACCAGCTTATCGCCCAACCCTTCGATGTCCATTGCCCGCCGCGAGGCAAAATGACGCAGCGCTTCCTTGCGCTGGGCGCGGCAGTAAAGACCCCCCATGCATCGCGCCACGGATTCCCCTTCCGGGCGAACGACATGCGAGCCGCATACCGGACAGGTTTCCGGCATCACGAATGGTTGCGCATCGGCAGGCCGCCGATCCCGCACGACGCTCACGACTTCGGGAATCACATCGCCGGCCCGGCGCACGATCACGGTATCACCGACGCGTACATCCTTGCGCGCAATTTCATCGGCGTTATGCAAGGTTGCATTGGTCACCGTGACCCCGCCCACGAACACGGGTTTGAGTCGCGCCACCGGGGTGATTGCTCCCGTGCGTCCAACCTGGACTTCGATGGCTTCGACCACCGTCAGCTCCTCCTGAGCCGGAAATTTGTGGGCCACCGCCCAACGCGGCTCACGAGTGCGAAATCCGAGTTGCCGCTGCCAATCCAGGCGATTGACTTTGTAAACCACGCCGTCAATGTCGAAAGGCAGCGCGTCACGCTTTCCGGCAATGGCGTCATGAAACGCCATCAGCCCATCGGCGCCTTGCACGACCGCTCGTTCCGCGCTCACCGGCAAACCCAAAGCCGCTAGAGCATCCAGCGTCGCGCTGTGCGTGGCTGGCGGCTCCCAACCCTGCGTTTCACCTAGGCCGTAAGCAAAAAAGGACAGCGGGCGCTTCATTGCCTGACGAGAATCCAGTTGCCGGATCGCGCCTGCTGCGCCATTGCGGGGGTTAACCAGCGCCGGCAAGCTGGCAGCCCGTTGCTGAGCGTTATAGCGTTCAAAATCCGGACGGCGCATGTACGCTTCGCCACGCACCTCCAACACCTCGGGTGCAATGCCTTGCAAGCGCAGTGGCACGGTCTTGATAGTGCGCACATTTTGCGTTACATCCTCGCCGGTCTCGCCATCACCGCGCGTGGCCGCCTGCGTAAGCACTCCCTGCTCGTAACGCAGGTTGATGGCTAAACCATCGAATTTCAGCTCACAGGCATACTCAACCGGCGCCGCGTCTTCACTCAGCTCCAATTCGCGCCGCACTAGGGCATCAAACGCTCGGGCGCCATCCGGACCTGTATCGGTTTCAGTGCGGATGGACAGCATCGGTCGCTGATGACGGATTGGCGCGAACGCTTCCAGGGGCTTGCCGCCCACGCGCTGAGTCGGGGAATCCGGCGCGATCAGTTCAGGATGTGCGATTTCCAGCGCCTGCAATTCCTGAAATAACCGGTCATACTCGGCATCGGGGATTTCCGGGCTATCCAGAACATAATAGCGATAGCCATACCTATTCAATTGTTCGCGCAACTGGACGGCGCGGACTTTTAAATCATCAGGGATATTTTGAGCCTTCATCAGCCTTCATCCTTTGCCCTTTAGCCTCCATCCTTCATCTCCGAAGACTGCATCCAAAACCGTTGCTTGCGCCGGAATTCGACGACTTCGTTGCGCAGGTGCAAGAGTCCCTGGTTCGTCAGTCGGTTACGACGCTCATCACAGATCATGCCGCCCAACCGCTGCGCCAATTGGTCGGCAGTGACCACCAGCAAATCCAGCGCTTTCATCTCTTCCATTGGACCCGGCAGGCTCATAAATAACAGTAATCCTGGCGTTGTCAGAGCATCCAGCGAAGGCGAATCGAAGGCGCCCGGCTTGCGTAAATGGGCCATACTGAAAATCGGCTCGCCGCTACTGTGGTCCGCGCAGCGATCAAACAGTCCACTTGCGCCCAGTTGGAAATCCAGATCAAGGGCCACTGTCTGAATATCCAATCCTTTAAAGGACGATTGACCGACTGGCACCGCCACTACGGTCAGGGCCACAGTCATTTTAGGCGACTTGGCAATCGCTGGTTTCTGGGGTGAATCATTCGGCGGCTTAGCCTCCGCGACAGGTTCCACCTTGGGTTCCGCGTCCACCGCATCCCTCTCGGTAACTGGCGGTTCCTCAACGACGTCCACTGCAGATGTTTCATCGTCAGGCGCTGATCTTCCGTTGCGATAGATCGGTCGAATTTCGACATCGATCAGCGCTTTTTTGGCCAGGGGATGATCCGGGGTGATCAACATCCCGCCAAAGTCATGCCCATTGCTGACCTCCTCGGAAGGTTCCGGCGCCAGGGAATCGCCAAATATCGGTTCTTTCTGCTGCGAAGGCTGGCGCCGACGTTTGCGGATACCCTCACGGATACGGACGCGCATCCCCCAAAGATAGATGAGGACCACGACCACGGCGCCAATGCCCGCCAATAACCACTGCAACTGTGTTTTATCCAACATTTCCATGAATTCAAAGCCCCGGATTGCGCCTGCCGCATTCTGCTATGCATCTTAGTAATGATAAACCTGTTCAGCCCCTACAGGGCGAACGGAAAACGACACACCGCCGTTTATACTGAAATCGCCCTCTATTAACAAATACCTTTTGTCATGTTGGCGAAGCATTCTCTCTCAGGGAGGTTGTTACCGTTATCATTAACCTACCCCGGCCAGGCGAACCGCCGCTTCAACATCAACCGCCACCAACCGGGATACGCCAGGCTCCTGCATGGTCACCCCGGCCAGATGATCCGCGATTTCCATGGTGGCCTTGTTGTGGGTGATAAATACGAACTGCACCCGACTCGCCATGTCCTGCACCAGCGCGCCGAAGCGCCGCACATTCGCCTCGTCCAGTGGCGCATCCACTTCGTCCAGCAGACAAAAGGGCGCAGGATTGAGCTGGAAAATGGCGAATACCAGCGCTACCGCCGTCAACGCCTTCTCGCCGCCGGACAGCAGGCTGATGGAACCAATCCGCTTGCCCGGCGGCTTGGCCATGATCGCGACCCCGGCATCCAGCACATCTTCGCCCGTCAGTTCCAGATGCGCCTCGCCGCCACCGAATAAACGGGGGAACAAGGTTTGCAGCCCTGTATTGACCTGTTCAAATGTCTCGCGAAACCGGGCGCGGGTCTCACGATCCATTTGCCGGATGGCTGTTTCCAATGTCGCCAGCGCTTCCAGCAAATCAGCGTTTTGCGCATCGAGATAGTCCTTGCGCTCGGACAGTTCGGCGAACTCCTGAATCGCCGCCAGATTGATCGCCCCCAGCCGCTGAATACGCCGCTCAATCTGCTCCAATCGGTTGAGCCAGTCGCTTTCGAACGCCTCGGCGGGCAGCGTAGGCATCACGGTTTCCGGGTCGGTCTCCAACTCGGCTAACTGCTCGCGCAAACTCTGTTGACGCACCCGCCCCTCGCTCGACGCCAGGCGTTGCTCCTCAATTTGTCGACGTTGCGCCTCGGCCTGCCGTTCGCAACGGCTGCGCGCCTGCTCACCTGCCGTCAGTTCAGCATCTTGGGCCTCCAGGCGTTGCCGCGCATCGGTTAATTCCCCTTCCACCGCCAGCCGGGTCTCCAGCCAGTCCGCCAGTTCGTCTCCCGCAGTCTGCAAAAGTTCGTCGCTATCCGTTACCCGTTCCGCCGCTAGTCGATCCCGCCGCTCCAATAACTGGCGGTGCTGCAAATCCAGGCGTTCGAGCGCCCGGTCAGCCGCCGTGACCCGAACCCGCAACGCCTCCAGGGCTGCGGCCTGACGGGCCGCTTCCTGGCGAGTGGTCTCGGCCCGGGCGCGGCATTGCTGATACGCCTCCTGCAACTGCTCGCGCCGCTCGCTCAATTCTGTCTGTTCCGTTTGCAAGTTCTCCAGGATCAACAGCGCATCCTCCAACCGCATCCGGGCCAGTTGCACTTGCTCCCGATCCTGTTCGCATTGAGCGTCGAGTTCCGCCTGTTCTTCGGCCAGTGTCTCGCGGCGCGCGCACGCCTGTTCCCAACGGGCCTGGGCGGTTTTGATGTCACTCTGTGCGTGAGCCTGATTGCGGTGTCCCTGATTGACAGCCTGCTGGGTTTCGCGGCGCTGTTGCTCCAATTCGCGTTGCCGGTCGCGGAGCTGGTCGAGTTGAGTGGTCTCCCGCTCGACGTCTACGGCATTGCCGTCCAGCCGCGTTTCCAGTTGGCGAATTTCCCGTTCCCGAGCCAATACGCCATCTTCTTCGCCGCCGCGCGCCAAACGTAGCCAATGACGACCGCAGAGCACGCCATCCGGCGTCACCAGGATTTCGCCAGGTTGCAAGTGCATACGGCTGGCCAAGGCTTCCGTAATGTTGGCCACCGTGCGCATTCGGTCCAGCAGCCCGGCCAGTGGCCAGGGGGCCTGGATGCGGGCCGACAGAGACCATCGCTCATCTCTCCCAACCCAGCTCGCTCCCGTCAATGAGGATGGCGTTTCATTAGGTAGAAGATCGGGAGCAGAGGAGACTGGGTCGCCGGGGGGTTCAAATAGAGTCAATCGGCCTTGGGAAAGCGACGCCTTAGCGGCAAGCGCCGGATCATCAAGCTGCGCCACGCAAATCGCATCCAACCATCCGGCCAGCGCGGCTTCGACGGCGACCTCCCAGCCCGCTTCCACATCCAACTGCTCGGCCAGACGCGGCGCATCGGTCAAGCCCTGAGTGTGCAACCAGTCTTGTAAACCGCTTGCCTGGCGTCCCAGCGCCGCTTCCTGCAAAGTCTGCAACGAGGCCCACCGTCCACGACCGGTTTGTAACCGTTCCTGGGCCGAGCGTAACCGCTGTTCGACTTGCTGACGCATCTCCCGTGTCGCGTTCAAGTCTGCTTCAACGCGCGCCAATTGTTCCTGAGCGCTGCGCAGGTCCTCAGTAATGCCCTGTTCGACTTCCCGTCGTTCGGCCAAGTCCTGTTCAAGGTCACTGTTAGCCAGTTGCTCCTGTTCAAAGCGCAAGCGCTCCAACCGCCGTTCGCCTTGCAGCAACTGATGGTCCAGATGTTCAATGCGGGTGCGTTCCACCTCGGCCTGACGCTGCGCTTCGCCACGGCGTCGACTAAAATCTTCCCAGTCCGCCTGACCTTCGCGCAAGGCGTTTTCGGCGGCGGACAACGCCGCGCTGGCCTCGGTTTCAGCGGTCAGCGCGCTTGCCAATTGCGGTTCAGCTTCCATCAAAGTAGTCGCCCACTCATCACGCTGTTCTCCATCCAGCGCCCGTTGCGTTTCGACCTGCTCCAATGCCGCCGAGGTCTGCCGCCAATCCTCCTCACGCCGCCGCCGCAACTCCTGTTGGTGCTGAAGGTATTGCTCCAGCCGGCTAATCTCGGCGCCCGCCTGGTAATAGCGCCCTTGGGCCGCGTTAAAAACCTCATTCAGCTCTAGCCGCCGCGCTCGACCGGTTTCCAGAGCAGCCTCTAACCGTCGCTGTTCCGCCAGCGTGGCTTCCAGCGCCGTTTCTTGCTGACGCTGTGCGTGTTCAAATTCAAGGATTTCGTTTTGCAACCTGCGCCAACGCAGAGTCAGCAGTTCCGCGCGCAACTGGCGCTCCTCAGCGCGAAAATCGCGGTACTGCTCCGCTGCCCTGGCCTGGCGTTGGAGATGTTGAAGCTGCCGGTTCAATTCCTCGCGCACGTCATTGAGCCGGTCAAGATTCTCCCGGGTATGGCGGATGCGGGTTTCGGTTTCGCGGCGCCGTTCCTTGTATTTGGAAATACCGGCGGCTTCCTCCAGAAAGAGACGCAGATCTTCTGGCCGGGCTTCAATCACCCGCGAGATCATGCCCTGTTCGATGATGGCGTAACTGCGTGGTCCCAGGCCCGTGCCCAGGAACAGATCGGCAATGTCGCGGCGCCGACAACGGCTGCCGTTCAGGAAATAACTCGACTGGCTATCGCGGCCCACCAGACGCTTGACGGCGATTTCAGCATAACTAGCCCAGGGACCGCCCAAGCGTCCCTCGCTGTTGTCGAACACTAATTCGATAGACGCCTGGCCGACCGGCTTGCGGCTGGCCGAGCCGTTAAAGATGACATCGGTCATACTCTCGCCGCGCAGGCTGCGCGCCGAGCTTTCACCCATCACCCAACGCACCGCGTCGATAACATTGGATTTTCCGCACCCATTCGGGCCGACGACGCCCATCAGATTACTAGGCAAATGCAATACAGTGGGATCCACGAAGGATTTGAACCCCACCAGCTTGATCTTACTCAACCGCATGGAAACGTGGGATATTCGCTCCGGACGGACTCAGGCGCGCCGGACCAGGGGGCGCAACACGGCTTCAATCGCGTCCATGTCGGGAATCACCACCAGCTGATCCTGATAACTGGCCCAACTCAGGACACCAAGCCGATCACGCTCGGCATCCGGGATTTCCCGGTCAAAGTCGAGATCCTCGCGTTGCAGATTCAGGGGGCGCGGCGCCGCGGTGCCGAGAAGGCCAAAGTGCGGCAAACGGGAATCCGTACTCAGGGTATTGACGATGATAATCCGGGAATTGAGATCCGCGTCAGGCGTGATCCGAAAGATTAGCCGCCCGAGACTCGCCAGCGGTGTGGTCAGATTATGCCACAACATGGCGCCGACGACCCAGTGCGGCGCAGCCTCGATCTGTAAGGGCGTAGCGAAGGGTAGCACTTCAACGACCAGACTGTTGGGCAGGATAACCTGTCCGCCCTGAACGGTTATCAGCAGGCAACGCAGGCTAGGGGAGGCATCCATTAAGTCATCAACTCCAGGGCGCGTTCGCCCAGAATATTACGGATCGATTCAATCAATTGATCTTCCTGATAAGGCTTGGTCAGGTAATCGTTGACGCCAAGGCGCATCGCCCGTTCACGATGCTTCTCGCCGCCGCGCGAAGTCACCATGATGATCGGTAAATGTCGTAAATTGCTCTGGTTGCGAACATGGGCCACGACTTCAAAGCCGTCCATGCGCGGCATTTCGATGTCGAGAATGGCGAGATCGGGCACCTGGGTCTGCAACATAGCGACCGCATCCATGCCATCTTTGGCAGTAATCGCATGAATGTTATGGCGCTCCAGAATCCGCGAGGTGACCCGGCGCATGGTGATTGAATCGTCGATCACCATAATGTTGAGCTTCTCCTGGCGGGCTTCCTGACGCGCCATCCGCAGCGCCCGACTTTCGGCCTGCTTCTGGCGCTGGGAACCGATATTACGCACCAGCGCCGCCAGCTCCAGCACCACAATCACCCGACCATCGCCCAGCACGGTAGCCCCGGAAATGCCGGACACCCCATTAAACTGGGGGCTGATCGGTTTGACAATGATTTCCTGATTGCCGAGCACCGCCTCGACCTGCAGTGCAGCGCTCGCTTCTGCGCTGCGGAACAGCAGCGCCGGCGGTTTCCGGTCCTTGACTTCCTCAAAAGGCAGAATCCGCTCGCTGTTGGCCAGAATGCCCAGATTATGCACGGGATAACGCCGATCGCTGTATTGATGCAGGATCTGTTCGCCGGTCAGATAAGCTTGAAACTCGCTTTCCTTGAGCCGGGTCACGACCTCGATGCTCAACAGGGGAATTGCAAAGATACCTTCGCCGGCCTGCACCAGCAACGCTTGCGTGACCGCCAGCGAGAACGGCAAGCGCACAATAAACCGGGTGCCTTGACCGGGTTCCGTATGCACCAGCAGTGCGCCGCGCATGGCTCGAATCGCTTCATTCACGACGTCCATGCCCACGCCGCGCCCGGAAACCTGGGTCACCGAAGCCGCCGTGGAGAACCCGGGGCGCAGCAGCAGGGAAATCAGTTCCTCCTGGGTGGCCGGTTGTCCCGGCTCCAACATGCCCTTTTCCTCGCCCTTGACGCGGATGGCTGCAAAATTGAGGCCCGCGCCGTCATCGCCCAATTCCAGCACCAGCTCCGCACCTTCCCGGCGCAGACTCAGGGTGATGGTGCCAATCTCGGGTTTGCCCGCTGCTCGACGTTGATCAGGCGACTCAATGCCATGCGCCAGCGAGTTACGCAACATATGTTCTAAAGGCGCGACCATGCTATCCAACACGGTGCGGTCAACTTCTGCTTCCTCACCGCCTACCAGCAGTTCAGCTCGTTTACCCAAATCCTGAACGGCTTGCCGCACCACGCGTCGCAGACGAGGAATAATGCTGCCAAACCGGACCATTCCGGTGCGCATCAAGCCCTGCTGAATTTCCTTGTTCACCTTGGCCTGTTGATCCAGCAGCGCCGTGACTTCCCGTGAGTGTTCGCCCAGCGTGTTGCCGATATTGCCCAAGTCATCGGCAATTTCCATCAGCGACCGGCTGAGTTGCTGCAACTCGGTGAAACGGTCCAGTTCCAGCGGATCAAATTCTTGCAGATGGGCTTTGGCGCCCTGATCCTGCCGGGATTGAATGCGCGCTTCGGCTTGAGTGGAAAGATGCGTGACCTGACGACGCAACCGGGTGATCGTCTGCTCCAGTTCGTTCAGGTTGAAACTCATCGCGTTGACGCCCTGGTCGATGCGGGCGCGGAAGATACTGCTTTCGCCCATTTGATTGACCAGAGTATTCAGCAATGCAGCGCCGACGCGAATTGTATCGGACGGGGCAGCCGCCGCCGGCTTCCCCGCGAGTTGCGCGACCGGCGCTCTGCTCGGAACTGCCGCCAGCGCCACCGCCGCCGACGTAGGCGGAACTCGTTTGACCCGCTCCACCGGCTTACCGCCCAACACGTCGTGTAATTCATCGATCAGTTCCTGACGCGCCGCCGGTTGCTGGCCGTCATGGATGTCCGTCAACATCTGATGCAAGCTATCCAGCGCTCTCTGGAGTTTATCCAGCACCGGGGTCGATAACTGCAGAGTTTTCTCTTGCAGAGCGCCTAGCACCGACTCGGTAGCGTGGGCGACTTCGCCGACGGTCATGAAGCCAGACATTCGCGAACTACCTTTAAGGGTATGTATTTCGCGATACAAATCGCGGTACAAATCTCCTAGCAATTCAATATTATCTGATTCTTCTCCCAATCGACGCAGGATAACATCACAGGATTCAAGGACTTCAGAGGCTTCGGTTTGGAAAACCGCGACTAACTCTTGGTCGAGTTCAGTCATGGTCTGGAACGAGGGCGTTTCGGAAATCGTAGAAACAGATTCCGGTATGCCCACCGGACGTGTTTCCACTCGTTCACTGCCGACTGCCGTTTCGGCTAACCGCTGCAGGTCCTGGATCAAGTCCGTTGCGGGCGCTAAACCTGCGCCGCTGGCCGCTTCCGCCAACATCCGGTTCAACCGATCCAAGGTGTGCTGCAAGGTATCCAGCACCACCGGCGTCGCCTGACCCAGGCCTTTGCCCAAGGTATCCAGCACCGATTCAGCAGCATGAGCCAGATCACCGACGGTCATGATGCCGATCATTCGTGCGCTACCCTTGAGGGTATGCATACCTCGGCGCAAGTCGTTCAGTAAAATGGTATTTTCAGGTTCATCGGCCAGTTGCTGCAGGATAGCATCGCTGGCGTCGAGAATTTCCGTAGCCTCGTATTGGAAAACGCGCGCCAGCTCCAGGTCCACAGGCGCAGCGGTTACTGGCTCCGGGGTTGGCGTGGAAACGGCTGCTTCGGGAGGCTGAGCTTCCGCAGACGGTATCTTGCTGGTCACCGGCGGCGATGGAACCACCACGGGCGCCGGAGCAGTGATTTCAGGAATGGGCGGTGGAATTACTACGGACGCCGGCGTCGCCCCATCAAGAGATTGCGTCTCGGTAGGCGGCGCCAGCTCTTCACCCGTAACCGGTTCAGCGGGCGCCTCCGGTTGCTCGATTTCCAAAGGTTCAGCGGCAGGAGCGGCAACCGGCAATTCCTTCGCCAGCGCCTCGGCGCGTGCGGTCAGTCCTGGCAACAGCGCCAGTGTTTCATCAGCAAGCGCAGCTTCGCCGAGCAGCGCTTCCAGCGCAGAGACAGCTTCTTCAAACAATTCAGCCATCACCGGCGTGGCGATCTGCGTCCCGTTGATCACTTGATTCAGCAAATTTTCGAAACACCAGGCAAAATCACCCAACACCGTTGCGCCAACCACGCGCCCACTACCTTTGAGAGTGTGAAAAGCCCGGCGCAGGATGGTCAGCACCTGGCGATCCTCGAAATTCGCGCGCCAAAGCACCAGTTGTTGGCGAATGACCTCCAATTCGCCGCGCGCTTCTTCAAGAAACACCTCGACAAATTCTGGATCGACTTCCAGCGAGATGACCCGGCTGGAAGGAATTTTCCGGGATTCCGGTTCGGCTGTTGCAGGAGCGGGTTGTAGCTTAGCCACCACCGCTGCTGTGGGCGTAGCTTCCAGCGCGGTGGAAGACCGATCTTGTAGCACTGCTTTCAATCGCGTCGTCAGTGCTGACAGCGCCTCCAGTTCGCCGCCCCGCAGTGGCGTTTCCCCAACTAGCGGCGCCAATGTTTCAACAGCGGCGGCTGTAGCGTCGACGATCTCCATACTAGGCGGCAGGCTGCCATCCAGCACACGGTTCAGCAGGTTTTCCAGTTCCCAGGCAAAATCGCCGATCACCATAGCGTTGACCATGCGCCCGCTCCCCTTGAGGGTGTGGAACGCCCGACGGATCGTGGTCAGCGCTTGTCGATCCGTCAAATCCACTCGCCAGCGAATCAGTTGCTTGCGAATCACATCCAACTCGCCACAGGCTTCTTCGAGAAAGACTTCCGCAAATTCGGGATCGGTATCCGTCAGCCCGATCAGATGGATCAGACGCTCCATATCGACTTCACCGGCTTCACCGGCTCCGTCCAATGCGTCCCCGGACTCATTCGTTTCCCGATCCACTTCTATCGCTATTCCATTGCCTGGCTTGGCATCGATTTCCGGTAATTCCATGTCAATGCTTATTGAATCCAGCAATTCAATATCAAGCATCGGTGGGGAGGATTGTACGGTTTGAGTCGCAGTTACTGGAAATCCCGGCAGATCAGGCAGATGCAAATCGAGTTCTGGCAACGCAGTCAAGGGTTCATCGGTTTTTCGCGCTTCCGGCATCTGTAAACGGGATGCCGGCAGGGGGGCATGGAGATCGGCAGGCAGTCCCAGCAGGGTATCCAGTTGCGCTAAGTGCTCCTGTGCGCTATCCAGAACCGCCGCCGACATTCGAGCATCCTGACTCATGGATTCCAGGGAGTAACTGAATCCGGCCAGAATCTCTGCGCAGACGCCGCTGACCAATAATCCATAGTGCTCGGCGTCACCAGCCGCCAACACATCGACGATCCGGTTCAAACGGTCCAGCACCTCGATAGCGCGGGTCCAGTTTCGTTCGACGAAGCATTGGCGGAGAACGGCCAGATCGTCCCGTAACGCCTCCCAGGACACCGTTTGGTCAGCGGCGGTTTCTAGCTGATCATGCATCGTCCGCTGGAGCCGCGCCAGCACATCGCGCACATCGTACAAGTCCATCGAAGACTCCAGCCAGTCGTCCTCCGAAGCGGCGACCGGCTTGTCATCGTCCGCGAAGCCGTGCATGCGGGCCTGACGCAGGGCAGCGGCTGTCTCCACCAGTAAACTCGAATTCGCCTGTCGGCTACCCGGAGACAAGTAGGCTTCCAGATAGTCTGTTAGCCGTTCGGCGGCTTGGCGCAATAGCGTTGGATCCAGCGACGCAGCGGCATCTTTGGCTCGTTTCAGGACCGTCGCGCGCATTTCCTCAAGCAGTGCCACCGCCTCCCGATGCTCCAGCACCACTAGTGGGCTGCGGATTTGTTCGACGGCGTCGACCAGCGTTTCCAGCGGGGCCGGTTCGGTCAGATTTTCCTCGTAAGCATCCAGATCAAGGTGGATCCGCCGCAGAGCCAGCAGCAGATCATCCTTGAGAAAACTCAAAGGATTATCGGCGATGCGATGCGACGTTATCATCGTTACCTCCGCGCAGGAAACTCGCCTGGTCTATTGCCGCTATCCGGAACCTGTCGGGTGCAAATCCAGCGGCGCCGGTTTAATCCAGCCATGGTTCTCGTGAATTCACAGAGGCAACCGGAAGCCCGCCACCGATTGACGAAGTTCCTGGGCCAACTGGTGCAGTTTGCCAATCGCGGAAGCGGTTGCGACACTGCTCTCGGCGGTCTGGCCAGTAATTTCGTTGATCGAAATCATTGCGCTCGACACGCGCGAGGCCATCTCCGACACCTGACCGGCGGATTTGGAGATTTCATCGATCAGTTCAGCCAATTTAGCGGATACCTTTTCGATCTCTTCGAGGGCTTCGCCGGCTTTCTCCGCTAGACCAGCGCCGCCGACCACTTCGCTAGTGCTCTTCTCCATGGAGATGACCGCTTCGTTGGTGTCGGCCTGAATGGTTTTGACCAAAGTTTCGATGCGCTTGGTGGCGTTGCTGGAGCGCTCGGCGAGCCGCTGTACTTCGTCGGCGACCACCGCGAAACCGCGCCCGGCTTCGCCGGCTGCGGAAGCCTGAATCGCCGCGTTCAGCGCCAGGATGTTGGTTTGATCGGCAATGTCGTTGATCAGCGCGACGATGTCGCCAATCTCCTGGGAAGATTCGCCCAGTCGCTTAATGCGCTTGGAGGTATCCTGGATATGTTCGCGGATGGTGTTCATGCCGCTAATGGTGCGGCGCACCCGGTCGCCGCCCTCGTGCGCGATGCCCACCGATTTCTCGGCGACCTCGGCGGAGGCGGCGGTCTTCGACGATACATCGTCCATGGATTGCGCCATCTGCATGACAGTGGCGCTGGCGTTTTCGATCTGCCGGGCCTGAATTTCGCTGGATTTAGCCAATCGGTCGGCAATGGCGCTGGTTTCCTGCACAGCGGCAGCAACCAGTCCCGAGGTGCTGTTAATGGTGGACACTAGATCGCGCAAGGCTTCGATGGCGTAGTTGACCGAATCGGCGATGGCGCCAGTGATGTCTTCGGTCACGCTGGCCTGCACGGTCAGGTCGCCCTCGGCCAAGTTGCCCAGTTCATCGAGCAGCCGCAGAATAGCGTCCTGATTACGGCGGTTCTGCTCTTCGGTTTCCTGCTTGCGCTGTTCGGCGTCAACCAGTTGCTGGCGGCTTTCGCGATTCTGGACGAACAACAGCGTAAGCAGCAGAATCAGGGCGATGATACCCAGGGCGTAGGCGGCCGGATAACCAAGTGGGATGCCGAACAAGGCGATCTGCCGGCTCTCGATGACGATGGCCTCCAGAAGCTGGGTAGCCGCTGTCAACAATCCATCGCCCTTGTCAGCGATCCCTTGGGCGGCATTCTGTATTTTAACCAGTTCCGGCGCCCTCTGAATAATACGATCGGTTTCCGCCCCAAGCGTCTTGAACAGTTCAGTAAGGTCGGCCAGTTTGCTGGCGCTGTCGGGAATGGTGACCCGCTCGATACCTGGTCCGCCTTCACGCATACCGCGCAAAATCTGTCCAAACAATTTGACATTACGACTGAAGCGGTCGGCTGCGGTGGCGGCGCCCAAACCGCTTTCGCTCAACATTCGCTTGAGGTCAATGACGATTTGCTCGCCCAACTGCAGCTGCTTGGTGGCCTGATAAACCTGACGCGGATCGGCCCGATTGCTGGCCAGACTCTTGGCAATCTCATCGGACAGGGTATTCATCTGCGTCAGCGAGCTTTCCAGCAACGGAACAAAATTGTTGACCGACACTACCGGTTCGCGCCCCGCTAGAATGATGTCGATTTCATCGCGGATCGGTTTCCAGCGGTTGAGCAGTTCATCCAGAGCTGAACGCGCGCCCTGTGGCGTCGGGGACAATCCGAGGGTATCGTTGCCTTTTTGTTGACCATTTAGAATGAGTTCAAAACGGTCGCGACTCTCCTTAAGTTGGCCAAACGCACTGTCTTTACCCTGCCTCGCTTCGAGCGCCTCCGTCACGATGGCGCGCGATAGCAGGCGCTGCTCGCTGGCCAGGTTAACCTGGGTTTCGTTTTGTTCGCTTTGTCCCGCCAGCAGGATAAAAATAAAGCCCATCAGCATGATGGACAGTACCAGCGCCCCCAGCAATGACAGATAGGTGACAGAAAAGCCTTTTAACGCCGAATGATCTCGCGAGTCACGCATTGTTATTTCTCATCAAACAGAATCTTATGGTCCCCGTCCATGTAGCTGACGGGAAAATCCCCAGCAATGCCTAGCTGGCTGCATTCAGAAATCGTGGATCCGCCAGCAGCTTACCGGTATCGAAAGCCAGCCAGTGCTGATTGTCGTTCAGGAACGCCTCGATCACATAGAGTCGCAAATTCGCCTCGATCGCCTCCAGCGAGGGGACACGATGCTGGGGTCCGAAGTGCCGCATGCCAATAATTTCATCCACCAGCAAGCCATAATCCCACTCACCGGCCCGAACCACCACAATCTGGCTACCTGGGAGTCGCGGGGTGGGACGGTCGATCAGAAAATCCCTTAAATCCGAGACGGAAATCACCTTGCCGCGCAGGTTGGCGATCCCCAGCAACCAGCGCTTGACGCCGGGCACCCGCGTAATATTGCGGGGCACCGGGATGATTTCAGCGACGTCATCCATGGAGAATAGCAGGTTCCAGGAACCGAGGCGTAGCGCCAGTCGCCCGCGAATCTCCGACAGCTGCGTACCTGCTGTTTCAACCGGCGCCCGCTCCCGGATGCGCTGATCGAGTTTCAGCAACACATCGAAGGGATGCAACGGCGACGCAGGCGCCGCAGGAGAGGTTACTTCCGCATCTGCCACATCACTATCCTCTGACGAAATTCGGACCCAATCATCGCGGATTGAATCCATGCAAGAGCCAGCGCCCAGGTTCGCAGTTTTCCGGCGACAGCGTCACACTACAATAGAACATTGGTTTTTTGAGTGTGATATTTAGCATACTAACAACCTTGACGCCATGACAAAATCGGTAATCTTAAATCATAGTCGCGGTTTATTCCGTATGCCGGACTTTTGAACCCACTTGCCTAACCTGACGGATAGCGCCCATGACCCTCAAACTCGGCGTGGTAATGGATCCCATTAGCGCCATTACCATTAAAAAGGATACAACGTTCGCCATGCTGCTGGCCGCCCAGGCCCGAGGCTGGGAACTGCATTATTTCGAACAGGCCAATCTTCATGCGCGCGGCGACCAGGCTTTTGGTTATTCCCGGCGATTGAGCGTTAAGGATGAAAAAAATGGCTGGTTCACTTTTTATAACGAGCGCGATCTGCCCTTGACCGAACTCGACGTGATTTTGATGCGCAAGGATCCGCCTTTCGATATGGAATACATTTATACCACTTATTTACTGGAGTTGGCTGAAAGGGCGGGGGTATTGATTGTCAATCGACCGGGTAGCCTGCGCGATGCCAACGAAAAGTTTTTTGCCCTGCATTTTCCACAGTGTGGACCACCAACCGTGGTCGCCCGGCAACCGGCGCGGCTCAAGGCGTTTCTGGAGGAGCAGGCGGATATCGTTGTCAAACCGCTGGACGGTATGGGGGGAGCGTCGGTATTCCGGTTGCGGCAAGGCGATCCGAATTTGAACGTGATTCTGGAGACGCTGACTGACCATGGTCGGCGTTTGACCATGGCGCAGACCTATGTACCGGAAGTCACCGCCGGTGACAAGCGTATCTTGCTTATCGACGGCGAGCCGGTTCCCTACGCGCTGGCGCGCATTCCCCAAGTGGGTGAAACGCGAGCCAATCTGGCGGCGGGTGGGCGGGGCGAGGGCGTCCCGCTTAGCGATCGCGATCGCTGGATTTGCGGTCAGGTTGCGCCGCGCCTGCAAGAGATGGGACTACTGTTCGTTGGTCTGGACGTGATCGGAGACTATTTGACCGAGATCAATGTCACCAGTCCCACTTGCGCACGGGAACTTGATGCTCAGTTTGGATTGGATATCGGCGGGGATTTGATGGCGGCTATTGCAAAACGATTGCAGCGCTAGCGGTCGTGGAGATATGACTTGATTCGTTTCGCTCATCTGGCTGCCGACGATGCAAGTCATCGCTGGGCGCTGGCGCTGGTGCTGGCGCTGGGTCTGCACATAGCGTTGCTGTTCGGCGTACCGATTGACCCGTGGACGTTTCGCTTTCCCGCATTGCGACAGTTCGATGTAGTGCTGTTGCCGGCTAAAACAGTCGCGCCGCCGCCCAATCTAAAATCTGTTTCCACACCGGCGCCTGAATCGGAACCCGAGCCAGCGCCGGCTCCGAAGCCTGAACCCAAGCCAGCCCCAAAACCTGAACCCAAGCTGGTACCAAAACCTGAACCCAAGCTGGTACCAAAACCTGAATCCAAGTTGGCACTAAAACCTCGCGCTAAGACAACTACGTCAGTCGCTAAAACCAAACCCTCTCCCCCGCCCCCTCTCCCGCAAGCGGGCAAGAGGAGTAAAAGGTTAAAACCTAAACCAATTGACTCGGTCAAACGTCCTAAGATGCTCCCCTCTCCTCCGCCAGATCGGCTAAACAGCACAGCGCTGCTAAGCCAGGTTGCTCGTCTTGAAACTGAAAAGCAGCGCCAGCAACTGGCGGGAGTTCGCACGAAGCGCGTTACTTTGGCTGATACACGCTCGGTGGCCGGCTTTTATGCGGCGGACTGGGCGCGAAAGGTGACACGGGTGGGAGAAATGAACTTTCCTGATGTCGCCCGACGACTCAGTCTGAGTACTGGACCGTTGCTAGAGGTTGCTATTCGCGCTGATGGCAGTCTGCGAGACGTGCGAATTCTCCGTTCCTCAGGCAATGCTGAACTCGACCGCGCTGCTCAGCGTATTGTGAAACTGGCCGCGCCTTATCCGCCTTTCCCCGACAATCTTCGCCAACAAGCGGATCTACTGCGCATCGAAAGCCCGTGGCGCTTTGATCCAGTAGGTCGGGTGCGGGCGCGATAGAGCCAAATCATCGGGTGGCTTGACGTGCATACAAAAACGGGCGCCGAGCGGGATTTTGTGCAAAATCTAAACCCTTTGGCGAACATGACGCCGGAGATGCTGACTATTCTTATGAGTAGCAAGGTTCTTTTACCGACGCGTTGCTTGGCCAGCATTTCAAAACCTTCAGTCATTTCAGGAGAAAAACAGCGATGACGGGTTTCGATCCTCTACCGAGTCAGATCGGGCGCAAAGCGTCTCGCAAGCAACGCGCGCGGCAGGCGGATCGACCCAACATCTGGTTCGGGCTAGGCCTCTTTGGCGCCGTAGGCTGGTCGGTGGCCTTACCTACCGTGCTGGGTGCATTGCTGGGATTGTGGCTGGACCGGAATTGGCCAGGCCCGCATTCCTGGACGCTGACGCTGTTAGCCGCTGGACTTGCGCTCGGCTGCGCTAATGCCTGGCGATGGTTGCATAGACAGCGTCCGAAAGATCGGGAGCAACGTAATGACTGAATTCCTGAGCGGGCTGCTGGCTGCGCTGGGAGGGACCGTGCTGGGTCTGTTTTACTTCGCCGGTCTGTGGTTCACTCTGCGCCGGTTACCGGGACATCCACATCCAGCATTATGGATCGCGGGGAGTTTCATTTTACGCTTGACAGTCAGTTTAAGCGGGCTTTATGTGATCCTAGGGTCGGACCGCAGTTTGACCCGGTTGGGGATTGCGCTCTTGGCGTTTCTAGCGGTCCGGGTGGTGCTGACTCAACGCTTGCAATTGGCTGAGAAGTTACGATCCTAATTTTTTTGCTGCTACAACCGAAGATGTATAGCAATCTTATACAGATTGTTGAATATTTATAATACCAATAAAATCTCATCAAAATTTTTACAAAAATTATAAATTTTTTTAAAATTTAATAACATGTAAATGGTTGCTATAGCGATTAACATTATTCGCCAGAATGACTTTGAATCAATTAAGGCAGGTTCGATATTTTTGCATCAAACATCAAAAAATTGTTAGAAATTATTGTGGTTCTTCGATACTTTTTGTGGAATTGATGCAGCAATCCGTAGCAATCTGTAGGTCGGGCACCGGACGTGCCCGACATGGGCTTTCTTGTCGGGCAACGCTACGCTTTTGCCCGACCTACAGTGTGAGTTCCACAAGAATCTTCGAAGAACCATTATTGTGGCTTGATGAAAACTTAACAGCCCTGCCTGGGTCTGGGAGGGAGATTTGACGGACAGATAGGTGGGGGAATAATAGAATCCCATAAGCTTAATCTCCCGAATCCTGTTAAACTGCCTCATCGCGGCATTGCTCCAGTCTCCTGCGCCGCGCCCCATCCTGGTTAACCTCATTTCATCCGCCGCAGACTGGCGCCGAATCCCGGCGGCAGGCCGATGTTGTTTCTATTTCTGGAGTCTCATGTCGTTTTCATCACTTGGACTTTCCGATGCTCTCGTTCGCGCCGTTACTGAACGTGGCTACACCGTTCCTACCCCGATTCAGCGGCAGGCGATCCCCGCTGTGCTGTCGGGCGGCGATCTACTGGCCGGCGCGCAAACTGGCACCGGCAAGACTGCTGGTTTTACCTTGCCGATCCTGCATCGCCTCGCCGCTGATAGTGGCAATAATAAAAATGGCCGCGCGCCGATCCGCGCTCTGATTCTTACGCCAACCCGTGAACTGGCCGCACAAGTCGAGGAGAGTGTGCGTGAGTATGGCAAGTATTTGAATTTAAAATCGATGGTCATGTTTGGTGGCGTGGGCATCCAACCGCAGATTCAACAATTGCGCAGCCGGGTAGATATCCTGGTGGCGACGCCGGGCCGCTTGTTGGACCATGTCGGACAAGGGACACTCAATCTGTTACAAGTCGAGGTGTTGGTGCTGGATGAAGCCGACCGGATGCTGGATATGGGTTTCATTCACGACATTAAAAAAGTGTTGGCGCTGTTGCCTCGACAACGCCAGAATCTGCTGTTTTCCGCAACCTTCTCCGACGAGATTCGCACCCTGGCCGATAGCCTGCTCAACCGCCCGGCCTTGATCGAAGTCGCACGCCGCAATGCGCCCGCTGAGGCGGTCAGCCAGCGCGTCCATCTGGTGGATCGCGAACGGAAACGCGAATTGCTGGCCCATCTCATTCGTGAGAATCGCTGGCGGCAGGTGTTGGTCTTTACTCGCACTAAACATGGTGCTAACCGCTTGTCCGAACAACTGACCAAGGGCGGTATTTCCGCGCTGGCGATTCACGGCAACAAGAGTCAGTCGGCGCGCACCCATGCCTTGGCGCAGTTCAAAAGCGGTGCATTGCCGGTGCTGGTCGCGACCGATATTGCCGCCCGGGGCATCGATATCATTGAATTGCCGCATGTGGTCAATTTTGAATTGCCCAATGTGCCGGAGGACTATGTCCATCGCATCGGACGCACCGGTCGCGCTGGCGCTGAGGGCGAAGCGGTCTCGCTGGTCTGTGTGGACGAATATAAATTGCTGGCGGATATCGAGAAGGTGCTCAAGCGCTCTGTACCCAGGGAAGTCATTCCCGGCTTTGAACCCGACCCGCGCATCAAAGCCGAACCGATCCCGAACGGACGCAATCGCGGCTCTATGCCGGGTCGCGGCCCCTCCAGAGGCCATGCATCCTCCCCTGCCCGTACTGAACCTGCTGCAAGGCCGCACCATTCGCGGGAGGCGTTTTCTGGACGAGGACGCCCGGCAAAAACGACTGTTCAGCCTCCCCGGAAAACCGTTAAGATTCCCGCTTCGATGAGGTAATTCAGCGTCATCGTTCGCTCCCTCTCCCGCTGGCGGGGGAGGATTGAAGGATAGTAGGGTATGGCATACAAAGGCATCATTCTGGCCGGCGGTTCCGGCACCCGGTTGCATCCGCTGACCGTTTCCGTCAGTAAACAACTCATGCCGGTTTATGACAAACCGATGATCTACTACCCGATCGCCACGCTGATGCTGGCGGAGATTCGGGGCATTCTGATTATCACAACTCCTCACGATCAGGAGGCGTACCAGCGTCTACTCGGTGATGGCCGCCAATGGGGAATGAGCTTCCATTACGCGGCGCAGCCTAGTCCCGAGGGGCTGGCGCAAGCCTTTCTGATCGGCGAGACCTTTATTAGCGCGGATCCGGCCTGCCTGATCCTCGGCGATAATATTTACTACGGTCAGGGTCTGTCCACGGTGCTGCGCCGGGCGACAGCGCGTCAGCAGGGCGCTACGGTATTCGGCTACTACGTGCGTGATCCCGAGCGTTACGGCGTCGTCAGCTTTGACGCCCAGGGCCGAGCCATGAATATCGAGGAAAAACCAAAACAGCCCAAGTCGCACTATGCGGTAACCGGGCTGTATTTCTACGACAATGATGTAGTCAATGTTGCCAAGAACATTCGGCCTTCGGCGCGCGGCGAGCTGGAGATTACCGATGTCAACAAGGTCTATCTGGAGCGCGGCGCGTTGAATGTCGAATTGCTGGGACGTGGTTACGCTTGGCTGGATACTGGTACTCATGAATCGTTGCTGGCGGCGGCCAATTTCATGCAGGTGGTCGAACAACGGCAGGGTTTAAAGATTTCCTGTCCGGAAGAGATTGCCTGGCGCATGGGCTATATCGACGATGAGCAACTGGCGCAACTGGCGGCACCGCTGGCCAAAAATGGCTATGGTCAGTATTTACAGGAACTGCTGCAACCGGGGAGCGTGTCATGAAAGTGATTGAAACCGGCCTGCCGGGCGTGTTACTGCTGGAACCTAAAGTCTTTGGCGATGCGCGCGGCTTTTTCATGGAAACCTGGCAGGCGGCGCGTTACCAGGAAGCTGGAATGCCGGAGCGTTTTGTTCAAGACAATCATTCCCGCTCCCGGCGGGGCGTACTGCGCGGTTTGCATTATCAATTAGTGCAACCCCAGGGCAAGCTGGTCTGGGTGACCCGTGGCGCGGTGTTTGACGTTGCGGTCGACATTCGCTGGGGTTCGCCGGCGTTCGGACGCTGGTATGGTTGTGTGCTGGACGATGTGGATCACCGGCAATTGTATATTCCGCCTAGCTTTGCCCACGGGTTCTGCGTGATGTCGGAGGAAGCGGATTTCTTCTACAAGTGCACAGACTACTACCATCCGCCGTCCGAGCGCGGCATTGCCTGGAATGATCCAGAGATTGGCATCGCTTGGCCGTTGAGTGACGTATCGCTGTCGGGCAAGGATCAGCAGAACCGGCGGTTGACTGAGCAGACGGTTGAGGATTTGCCGGTTTACGAAGGATAAGTCCATGCGAATCATTGTCATTGGCGCACAAGGTCAGGTCGGCTGGGAATTGACCCGGCGCGCGCTTGCGTTAGGTCACAACGTGCTGGCCTGGGATCAGGCGGAACTGGACATTACCGATGCCGCCGCCGTGGATCAGGCTCTGAACGCCAGCAATGCAGACGTTGTCATCAATGCAGCGGCCTACACCGCAGTGGATAAAGCTGAACAGGACCCGGAACAAGCATTTGCGGTTAACCGTGATGGCCCCGTCCATCTCGCTGCCGCCTGCGCCCGATTGAACCTTCCATTGCTGCATATTTCCACCGACTACGTGTACGACGGCGCGAAAACAAGTCCCTACGTCGAGGATGATCCAACCGCGCCAATGGGCGTTTATGGCGCAAGCAAGCTGGCTGGCGATGAAGCAGTGCGCCCGTTATGTCCACGTCATCTGATTTTGCGGGTCAGTTGGGTATTCGGTGTTCACGGCCACAACTTCGTTAAAACCATCCTGCGACTGGCGCGAGAACGTGAGGCATTGCGCGTGGTCGCTGATCAGTACGGCTGCCCGACGTTCGCCGGCGACATTGCCGACGCCTTGCTGGAACTGGCGGGACGCATCACCGAAATCGACGCCAGAGCCGCTTGGGGTACTTATCATTACTGTGGGCACCCCGCGACGACCTGGCATGGTTTCGCCAGCGCGATTGTCGAAATGGCTCGCGAACAAGAGCCGCTGCCAGTTAAAACCGTGACGGCTATTACCACTGCTGATTACCCAACCCCCGCGGCCCGTCCGGCCAATTCGGTGCTGGATTGTTCGCGCCTGGCCAGAAACTTTGGCATTCAGCCTCGTCCCTGGCAGGAAGGCTTGAGACAGCTTTTGTCGTCTAATTCCTAAGCCCTGATTTCCACCCATGTCCGTTGATCTTGGCGAACTGCTGGTTAACCACCAGAAACTGGCTGATACCGACCTGCAACGCGCCCGGCGCGTACAGGAAGGTACCGGCGAAAACCTGGATACTCTTCTGCTCAAGCTGGGCTTGGTTTCCGAGCGTGATCTAGCCGAAGCGCTGGCGGCGCAACTCGGGTTGCCACTGGTGCGGCCTGCTGACTATCCTGATGCGCCAGCGATTAATGGCGCGGTCTCGCCACGCTTTCTCAAGGAGTCGCGCACGATCCCGTTGGCCGATGAAGAACAGGGATTAGTCGTAGCGATGGCCAATCCCACGGATGAATATGTGCTTTCGGCCTTGCGGCTGGCTACCGGCAAAACGATCTTGCCGCAAGTCGGCATTCCCTCGGAATTGGAAGTCGCTTTTGAACGGTTGTACGGCAGCGGACGTTCGGCGATGGGCCAAATCGTGGATTCCATCGGTCTGGCCGACGATCTTACCGACGAAGAACAGATTCAACATCTCAAGGACTTGGCCAGCGAAGCGCCGGTTATCCGCTTAGTGAATCTGATGATCGCCCGCGCGGTCGATTCAAGGGCTTCGGATATCCATATTGAACCCTTTGAGAACCGGCTCAAGGTGCGTTACCGGGTGGATGGCGTGTTGCGCGAGGTGGAATCGCCGCCGTCCCGGCTGTCAGCCGCCGTCATCTCCCGCATCAAGATTATGGCCAAGTTGAACATCGCCGAACGGCGGTTGCCACAGGATGGGCGAATTCAACTGCGGGCGCAGGGCAAAGAGATTGATCTGCGCGTCTCCACCGTGCCAACCTTGTGGGGGGAAAGCGTGGTGATGCGTATTCTCGACAAGGCCAGCATGGTGCTGAACTTCGAGGCGCTCGGTTTCAGCCCGCGCACCCTCAAACGCTTCCTGGACGTATTGATGATGCCGCATGGCATTATCGTGGTCACTGGCCCGACCGGAAGCGGCAAGACCACAACGCTGTATACCGCCTTGTTAACCTTGAACACCCCGGAGCGGAAAATTCTCACCGTCGAGGACCCGGTGGAATACCAACTGGAAGGCATCAACCAGATTCAGGTCAAGCCACAAATCAACTTAACCTTTGCCAACGCTCTACGCTCCATCGTCCGCCAGGACCCCGATGTGATCATGATCGGCGAAATGCGCGACCTGGAAACGGCGGGCATTGCAGTGCAGTCGGCGCTGACGGGTCATTTGGTGCTGTCGACCCTGCATACCAATGATGCCGCTGGCGGCGTGACCCGGCTGCTAGACATGGGCGTGGACGATTATTTGCTGACTTCGACGATCAACGGCATTCTGGCTCAGCGCCTGGTGCGATTGCTTTGCCTGCATTGCCGCGAACCTTATCCGGCTTTACCGGAACTGGTCGAGGAAATGCGGTTGCAGCGGTTTGTTGAGACGGAGGACAGAGGGAGCGGCATCACCTTGTACAAGGCGGTTGGTTGCGAACAGTGCGGCGGAACCGGTTATCGGGGCCGGGCGGCGATCATGGAATTTCTGATCATGAGCGATCCCCTGCGGCGGCTGGTGCTGAAACATGCGGATGCGACGGTGCTGCAAGCCGAGGCTCAAAAAGAGGGTATGGACACCCTGTACGAGGATGGGTTGCGCAAGGTGGTTGCGGGTCACACAACCATTGAGGAAGTCCTGCGGGTCACGACGCAACAGGAACAGGAGGGCTGATATGCCCCGCTATCGCTATGAAGCGGTGGACAATACCGGCGAAGTGTTGCGCGACGAGATCGAGGCGCCTACTCCGGAAGCAGCGATTGAGCGACTGCGCGATCAGGGATTGTTGCCGTTATCGGTCAACGAGGCTAAGAGCGGCTTCCTGCGCGGTGGCCTCGGTCAGCCGTTGTTCAGCAAACGCCGGGCACTCTCCCGCAAATCGATCATGCTGCTGACCCAACAATTGGCCAGCTTGCTTCATGCCGGTATGCCGCTGGATCGGGCGTTCACTATTCTGATCGGCGTGGCCGATGACGAACAGGCGCGAACCCTGTTGGAGCGAGTGCAAGAGAAGGTGCGCGGCGGCTCTTCGCTGGCCGATGCCTTGGAGGCGCAGGGCGCGTTCTCGCGCTTCTACTTGAACATGATCCGCGCTGGCGAAGCAGGCGGCGCGCTGGAAGTTGTGTTGAAACGACTGACCGAATTCCTGGAGCGGTCGCAGGCGCTGCGGGAAACCGTGACATCGGCGTTGATCTACCCAATGATTTTGCTGACGGTTTCGGCGTTATCGGTGATCATTCTACTGACCTTCGTGGTGCCGCAGTTCCAGCGACTGTTCGCTGACGCTGGCAAGGCGCTGCCGTTGGCGACGCAAATCGTGATCGCAGTTGGCGATGGCTTCCGTCATTACTGGTGGGCCGGGGCGCTGTTCATCATGCTGGCCGTGGCAGCGGTGCGCCGGCAATTGAACCAACCCGAGAGCCGCGCCCGCTGGGATCGCTGGCTATTGCGCCTGCCACTAGTGGGCGATCTGATCGGCAAGGTAGAAACCGCTCGACTGTCGCGGACCTTGGGAACCCTCCTCGGCAATGGGGTGTCGCTATTGAACGCGCTGACCATCGTCCGGGAAACGCTCAGCAATCAAGTGATGGCGACCGCGCTTGGTGAAGTCGCCGAACACGTCAAGACCGGAAGGGGACTGGCTGAACCGTTGCAGGATGCTGAGAGCTTTCCCAAACTGGCGGTGCAGATGATTCGGGTCGGCGAGGAAACCGGCCAATTACAGGAAATGCTGATCCAGATCGCCGATGCCTACGATGGAGAGGTGCAAACGGCAGTCAAGCGGTTGCTGACCCTGTTGGAGCCGGCCATGATTTTAGGACTGGGCGTGATCATCGCTGGCATTATCATGTCGATTCTGGTCGCAATTCTCAGTTTGAATGAATTGGCTTTTTGAAAGGTATCTGATGAAAAAAGAGAGTCTTAGCCGCTCGCGCGGTTTCACCCTGATTGAGTTGCTGGTCGTGTTGGTGATTCTGGGGCTATTGGCCGGGTTGGTGGGGCCACAGGTGATGAAATATCTGGGTGGCGCCAATACCAAGACCGCCAAGTTGCAAATTGAAGATTTCAGCACGGCGCTGGACGCTTTTCGACTGGACATGGGGCGCTATCCCACGACGAACGAAGGCTTGCAGGCGCTGGTTGTCCAACCACAGGGCGCGAACCACTGGAACGGTCCCTACCTGCGCAAAAGCATTGTCCCCAAGGATCCCTGGGGCAATGATTATCAGTATCGCGCACCTGGTCAGCAGAGTGGCGGCGGTTTCGATCTTTACTCGCTGGGCGCCGACAATGCTGAGGGTGGCGATGGCGAGAACCAGGATGTGGTCAGTTGGATGTGAATGAAGGAACGGCTCAACACCTCCCCCCTTTGAAAAAGGGGGGTCGGGGGGGATTGCGCACGGGCGACGCAGCCAAAATCCCCCCTAACCCCCCTTTGCTAAAGGGGGGGCTGAATGATGACCAGGGTTTTACTTTACTGGAAGTGTTGGTGGCGCTGGTGATTGGCGTATTGCTGGTCGCGCTGACGCCGCCCTTGCTGTCGGGGATGAGCGGCTCGACGGAACTGCGCAGCGCAGCGCGGCAATTGGCGGCTGGCTTGCGCAACGCTCGCAACGCCGCCATCACTCATCAGCGTGAAGCCGTGTTAACGCTGAATCTGGCGGAACATCGCTTTGCGGTCAGTGGAGATACCCATGAGATCGCCTTGCCGAACAGCGTTGCCCTCCATCTTTATACTGCGCAATCCGAATTGCTTGATGGTGAGAGGGGCAACATCCGTTTTTTCTCGGATGGTAGTTCTACGGGCGGCGCTATCACGGTCAGCAGCACTAAACTGGCCTATCGAATCAACGTAGACTGGCTGACCGGCGCGATTGCCATTGCTGAACAGGATGTGCAACCGCAATGATCCCCGGTCGTCAGCACGGCTTTTCTCTGCTGGAAGTGCTGGTGGCCTTCGCCATTCTCAGCATTTCCCTAGGCGTATTGCTGCAAGTCTTCGCGACGGGCTTGCGCAATGCCGGCGTCGCTGATGACTATACCCGGGCGGTTTTGTACGCTGAGTCGATCCTGGCGGCTATCGGCCGGGAAGTTCCGCTGGCTGAAGGCGAGCATAGCGGCCCGGTCAATGAGCAGTTTTCCTGGCGCAGTGTGGTAAGCGCCTATACCGAAGGAATGCCGGAATCGGAACAACCTCGATTTCGGGCTTACCGAATCAGTGTCGAGGTGTACTGGCCGGGGTTGGTCCAGGATCGTTCAGTCGTATTGGAGACCTTGCGACTGGCGCCGATTGAGCCACCGGGCCGGGGTTGAAGATAATGCCGCTCGCCACGCGCCAAACGGGCTTCACGCTGCTGGAACTGGTCGTCGCCATCACCTTGATGGGATTGGTGCTGGTGGTGCTCTATAGCGGCTTGCGGCTGGGGCTGAATGGCTGGGAGAGTGGCGAGCGACGCGCCGAAGCCACTAACCGGTTGCGGCTGACCCAGGAATTCCTGCGTCGACAACTCATGCAGTCGATCACAGTTCGTCAAATCACCGAGGAGCGGAAAAGCGTTGTGGTGTTCACCGGGCAACCGGACAAAATTGAGTTTGTGGCGCCAATGCTGACTCAACTGGGTCAGGGCGGTTTGTATCGGGTGCGGGTTGAAGCCAGCGACCACCGGTTGTGGATTCGCTGGCGCCCCTATCTGTCGGACAATTCCGGCGCTGACAGGGGTTCTGATGTGGATAAGGAAACCGTGCTCCTGGAAGGGGTGACGGGTATTGAATGGGCTTATTTCGGCACTGAACGGAATTATGATCCAGAACCGCCGCGCTGGCGTTCTGAATGGACGAGTTCCGAGCAACGCCCCCAGTTGGTGCGCCTGAATCTGAGCCTGACGGGCGAGTCCTGGCCGGACCTGGTCGTCGCTCTGACGGAGGCGCTTTAGTCATGATGGATTGCACTGTAAGCATTCACCTCCCCCCTTTGAAAAATCTCCCCCGTTACCATCATCATCTCCCCCCTTTGAAAAAGGGGGGTCGGGGGGGATTGCGCATTGGCAACTCGCACAAAATCCCCCCTAGCCCCCCTTTGTTAAAGGGGGGGACTGAACGGATGCGCGGCATGGTATTGGTGATCGTCCTGTGGATTGTGACCCTGCTGACGGTGATGGCGGGCAGCTTTGCCTATTCGATGCGGGTTGAAACCCGCTTGGCGACCACCATGATCGAGCGCGCTCAGGCTCGGGCGCTCGCTGAGGCGGCGGCAACCTATGTGCTGGCTTGGCAACTGGATTTTGCAGCGCAGAAACAATGGCCGGCTAACGGGGATGTCCATGAGTGGGCGTTCGGCGGCAGCCGAGTGCGAATCAGCATTGAAGATGCGGCTGGCCGAGTCAGTCTGAATAATGCCAATACCCTGTTGCTGAAGGAAACGTTGTTGGGAATCGGCGTAAACGAGGCGGATGTGGATCATCAGGTTGCCGCCATTGAAGACTGGCGCGATCCCGACGATCAGACGCGACCGGATGGCGCGGAAAGCGCTGAATATCGCGCTGCCGGGCGGCCTGGCCCCAAAAATGGCTCGTTCGACAGTCTTGAAGAATTACAACAGGTGCTGGGCATTGACCCGGAAACGGCCCGGCGCTTTGCCCGCGTAGCGACGGTCGATACCCGGATTTCCGGTATTAACCCAACGCTGGCGTCCATCGATGTGCTGCGCGCTACAACCGGACTCGACGAGAAAACCATTGCTGATTATGTCAACGCGCGCGCTCAGACCGCTCGCGAGGACGCTCCGCCGCCGCCACTGCCCGCAATGGATGGCCGCTCGTTCTTTTCCGGTAGCCGTTCGGGTGTTTATCATATCGCTGCCATGGTCGAGACCGAAACCGGAACAACGGTGCGTGTGGAAGCGGTCGCCTCAACCCAAAATCCACCGCCGGGACAGATGGTGCGATGGCTGTCCTGGCGACTGGCGCCCTGACTAGGCAAATATGCTATGGCAACATCGAAACTTCCTGCTATTAACGGCCTTACCGCCATTTGATTGTGATCCGTGACTGCACTTTACCCGCAAATTCTGAAAAGTAACGTCCAATGGAGTCCGTTGACCCTCTGGCGTTGGTGGCGCGAGGGCTTATTGGGTTGGCTGCCACTGACGATTCGCAGGAAGCTTGCGGGTTCACAACGACAACTGATCATTGAACCCGACACCAATGGACTGGCATTATTTCGGCAGGAAAGGGACGAACGGGAGGAAGTAACCCGGCAACCCTGGGAATCCTTGAGCCGGGAAACCCTGCGCAAGTTGGTGCGAACCGAACGGCCCACCGCCATCGTTTTGCGGATGCTGGCCAATCGGGCGCTAACCCGAGTGGTGACGTTGCCCATCGCCGCTGCTGGCAACCTACGTCAAGTACTGGGTTACGACATGGACCGGTTAACGCCGTTCAGCGCCCAGCAATTGTATTACGATACCTTGATCCTTGAGCGTCAACCGGAGCAACGGCGAATTCGGGTCGAACTGTCCGCATTGCCGCGCGCGGAGGTGGATGCAACCCTGGAAGCATTGGCCGGACTCGGAGTAACGCCGGATATCGTCGATGTGGGCGGCGGTCGGAAGGGCATTAATCTGCTGCCCGTTGAAAAACGACCGCGCCGCGGCGTTTGGCCCCGGCGTCTGCGAAATAGCCTGGTGGTCGTCAGTCTGAGCCTGATGCTAGCTGCGGCCTTGTTGCCGTTGTGGCAGCAACGGACGTTGGTGATTCGCTTGCAAAAGCAGGTCGATATTTTGCAGCGGGATTCCAGCCAGGTGCTGGATTTGCGCGAACAACTGGAAAAAGCGGTTGAGTCATCCCGGTTTTTATTGCAAAAGAAGCAGAGCAGACCGCCGGTCATCGATTTGCTGCGTGAGCTGACCGTTCTTTTACCGGATAATACTTGGCTGGAGCGCTTACAAATTAATGGCGATGCGTTGCAATTGATCGGTCAGTCATCGAGTGCGTCGGCGCTGGTCGGGTTAATCGACGAATCCAAATTACTGGGGGGCGTCGCTTTTACTTCCCCGGTCACCAATGATCGTCGGACAGGCAAGGAGCGTTTCGTGCTGAGCGCACAAGTGGTGTTGGAGCCTTGATGAATCCCGTATCTTCTCCATCACTCGGCCATCGCTGGTTCGCCCTGCTTTTATTGGCGTTGGCGGTGGGCCTGTTCTATGTGGGCGTGGATCAACTATGGATGGGCCGATATCGCTATTATCAGGATAACGCTGAACGATTAATGAGCCGCTTGCAGAACCTGGAACGGTTGGCCGCGGCCCGCCCGGAACTGGAAAAAGCGATTCAGGCTATTCGTAATGATCAACGCACTGCTGCTTATTTTCTCCCGCAAGCGGCGCCTGCGCTGGCCGCGGCGGATTTGCAACAGCGCGTCAAAAATCTGGTGGAAGGCGCGCAAGGCAGTTTGCTAAGCGTTCAAGCATTACCGGTCATCGAGGAAGGCGGCATGGTGCGCGTAGCGGTCAGCGCTACGGTGCAGAGCGATGTGGAAGCGTTGCAAAAAGTGCTTCATAGTTTGGAATCGCAAGTGCCGCTGCTGTTTGTCGATAACCTCCAGGTCACAGCGCGCCAATTTCGACCCCGGTTGCCCGATGGGAAAATCGCGCCTTACACGCGCGTACAACTGAACAGTCAGATGGAAATATCCGGTTACCTGCGCAAGGAGCATGGCTAGATGTTCGCCAAGTGGGTAGGGCCGTTGTTTTGGCTGGCGATGGGCGCAGCGGCAGTAGGTGCGCTGTACATGGAATGGCGGCATCCGCCACGCCTGCCAACGCCGATTGTGGCCGATGCGCCGCCTGCGGTGACCGTTCCGCCGCCCAAGCCGTTTAAACCGCAACCCTTGGTTCACTACGCCGAGATCGTAGCGCGTCCGGTTTTTATCGACGCCCGCCGGCCAGAGGAGGATGAACCGCTCGAACCGCCGGCTGCGCCGCCGCCCGAACCTGACCATCCGCTTGATTTGATTGGCGTATTACTGGTTCCTGGGGCGGCGGCGGCGCTCCTGCGCCCCACCGAACCCAAGAATGCGCCAGTATTGCGCATCGCCCAAGGCGAAACGGTGGATGGTTGGCAGTTGCAGTCGGTAAGCGCGGATCGGGTGGTGCTGCGCAAAGGCCCACAGGTTCGCGAGCTGGTGCTCAAACGCGAACCCTCTCCGCCACGACCGCCCACGCCGGGTCGGGTTATTCCACCACGAGGCCAACCTGTGGCCTCTCCGCCAAGGCCAGCGTCAAGGTCTTGATAAGAAATAAGCGTTCACCTCCCCCCTTTGAAATAAGGGGGGTCGGAGGGGATTTCGCATGGTCGCTGGGGTCAGAATCCCCCCTCACCCCCCTTTGCTAAAGGGGGGGACTGAACGGTTACGATAAGAATTTGCAGAGTACAGTCCATTGAGTAAAACCTGGGTTAGATCGTTAATAAGCGGAGGATTACTGGCGCTGCTGCTAGGCGCGTGCGCGACTCCTCCAGAGAGCGGTGATAGCGCTCCCCTTGAAGCGGCGCGCACGGAGCAGGTGACGGTTAGCGCAACGCCGGCGCCTTCGCGCAATGCGCTGCAATTGAGCGCTCGGTCGGAATTGAACGGGGATATGGGAATGCGTTCGTCGGACTCCTCCGCGGTTTCCCCATCCCGGAGGACAGAGATCTTTCCCGGCACCGGCAACTTTATCGACTTACGCGAGGCCAGCAAGCCATTAGCTCGTGCAGCACCGGTTACGCCAGCGCCGGGCCACGGTGTCACGCTGAACTTCGAGGGTGCCAGCATCCGCGATGTGGTCAAGGTCGTGTTCGATACCTTGAAGGAGAATTACGTCATTGATCCTCAGGTGCAGGGCGAAGTGACGGTCCAGACCAGCCGACCGCTGACCCAGGATCAATTGCTGCCCACCCTGGAGACCTTGTTGCGTGCGAGCAATGCGGTGTTGGTGCGTGAAGAGGGTGTGTACCGGATTATCCCGGCTGCGGGCGTGCTGCGCCAGGGCAATCTGACCCCGCGTCTGAGGGGTGGCCGTGTGGGTTACAGTGTGCGTATTGTGCCGCTGAGCTATGTCAGCGCGGTCGAGATGCAAACGATCATCGCGCCGTTTCTGCCTGAAGGCAGTATTCTTAAGGTCGATCCCACCCGTAATCTGTTAATACTGGCCGGCACTCCCCAGGAGTTGAACAGCGTTCAGGACACCATTGACACCTTTGACGTCAACTGGCTCCGAGGAATGTCAATCGGCATGTTTCGGCTGCGCAACGTCGAAAGTCAGGCGTTGGCCAACGAATTGAATCAGTTACTGGGCGAAAACTCCGGAACGCCCATTGCCGGGCTGGTGCGGCTGGTGCCGCTCAGCAAGCTGAACTCGGTGCTGGTCATTTCCCCACAGCGCGAATATCTGCGCGAGGTGGCGGTCTGGATCGAACGGCTGGATGGCATCGGTGGCGAACGCTTATATGTCTATCCCGTCCAGAACAGCCGGGCGGACTATATTGCCGAATTGCTGAATGGTCTGTTCAATCTGGAAGGGGGAGGAAAGGGCGCGGAGCGCGGCGGCGAACTGGCCCCTGGATTGAAAGGCGCGCAATTGTCCAGTAGCGGCGGATTGAATACAAGTTCAAGTTTGAGCAGTAGTCTGTCTTCCACATCAGGGAGTTCATCCGCCAGCGGCTTGTCGGCGCCGGGTAGTTCAACGTCTGCTTCGGCGGGCAAAGCCTCTGGTGGAATTGGCACTGTCTTAGGATCGGGGGGACCCAGCGCTGGCATGGAAGAAGTGCGAATTGTCGCGGACTCCGATAACAATTCACTGCTGATCTGGGCGACCAGCCAGAATTACGAACGGATTCTCAATACCCTGCAAACGATCGATGTCGCCCCCCGGCAGGTGCTGATCGAAGCCACCATTGCCGAGGTGACGCTGACTGGCCAGTTGCAATATGGGCTGCAATGGTTTTTCAATAACTCAGTGGGTAGAGACTACACGGGGACAGGTTCGCTGGGTCTCCCCACCGACCTGGCCCTGACAGACGCGCTCAGTAGTATCCCATCCGGCCAGTTCTCTTATGCGATTACCGGCAGTGACGACATCGTCAAGGTGCTGCTGAATTTGCTGGCGAAAGATTCCAAGGTCAAAGTGCTCTCTTCTCCACAAGTCATGGTGGTAGACAATCAGCAGGCGACGATTCGAGTCGGCACGCAGCAGCCGATTCCGTCCGGCACCAGTACAGTGAACAACGTGACGACCAGCGGTGGAGTCACCTATAAAGACACTGGCGTGCTGCTTGAGGTATTGCCTCGGGTCAACTCCGGCGGCATCGTCAACATGGAAATCAAACAGGAAGTGGTTGATGTGGGACCTCTGGTGGATGTTAGCCAGGCGGGTACGACTGCCCGGCAAGAGCGCGCGTTCCTGCAGCGCACTGTGACGAGCAAAGTGACGGTCAAAAATGGCCAGACCCTGGTATTAGGCGGTCTGATCCGCGACAATCGCACTGAGGGTCAGAATGGCATTCCGGTGCTTTATAAGGTTCCCGTGCTTGGCGCGCTGTTTGGCAATACCAGCGAGCAGGTGGATCGCACTGAATTGATTGTATTGATCACCCCGCGAGTGGTGCAGAATACCGATGAAATTGATGCGGTTACTGACGAAATTAAACGCAAGATGCGGGCGGTTGAGCCGGTGCTTAATAATGCGGGTTAAGAATTTTCAAAGGAGCGATTGATGCAACCGGAAGCTCAGGCCGCGCTGCGTCGCGTATGGTTGAATCAGGAATTGGCCCGCTACCGGCAACGCAGCGCGGCGCAACCGGATAATTTTGAAGCCTGGCGTCATATCGGACGGCTTTATTGGGAACTGGGCGAGATTGAGCAAGCCATCGAAGCGCTTGAAAAGGCGCTGGCATTACAGCCGGATGATCGTGAATGTCTGTTCGGTCAAATAGTTGCCTGCTTGGCGCTTAACCGAAATGAAGCGGCGTTAACGGCATCCACTCGTTTACTGGAGCGATTCCCCAACGATGCCCAGATTCTGTTGCGCCAGATTGAGGCGTTGCGCCGGTTGAAGCGTCCGCAGGAAGCGCTGACCGCCTGTGAACGGGCGCAGACCTTGCCGTTGTCAACTGAACAATGCCTGGAGGTGCTCCACCATCAGGCGAGTCTGGAATTTCAGCTTGGTCAATGGGAAAAATCGCTGGCGTTCATTGATGATGGGTTGGCGCTGGCGTCGGTAAATGCCGATTGGCGTCTGAATCGGGCGCGCCTGTTGAACCGGTTGCGCCGCTGTGAGGAGTCCCTGGCCGAACTGGAGCCGTTGATCGCCGTTCCCGCCGTCGAGTTCGCCGCCCGGTGCGCTAAGGCGCGGGCGCTGGCCATGCTGTGGCGATTTGATGAAGCGGATGCGATTTTGAACGATTTGCAGGCGCATTATCCTCATGCCGCCCTGGAGCGGGAATTCGAGCCGTGGCGGCTGCCAGATGAGACGTTGCCGGACAGTCTGCATAAGCGATATACCGGGCGCGGGTTGTATATGATGCAAACTTTCGAGGCGCAGAAAGAGTGTGACTGGACCGATTGGGAAGCGATGACCGCCCATTTGGATGAGTTGCTGGGAGATGCGCTCCGCTATGGTTTTGTCGCTGGCCTGGAGCCACATCGTCTGTTGAGCCTGCCGATGGATCCGGCCCAACATTTGGCGGTAGCTCGGGCGCAAGCGACCGCGGTAGACACATTGATGGCGCCAGCTCGCCAAAAGCTGGCTATTCATTGGGCGCCCCGACAAGATGATGAACGGTTGCGCATCGGCTATGTCTCAGGGGATTTCCGTGACCACGCGACTGCGCACCTGATCCGCAAGCTGTTTCGGGTACATGACCGAGCGCGGTTCGAGATTTTTGGTTATAGCCTGCGCCCTGGCGATGGCAGCTATTATTGGCAAGACATTTCCCAGACCTGCGATCGATTCGTGGAGTTGCATGGTCTGAGTAATGCTGAAGCAGCAACCCGAATTGCGGCGGACGGCGTTCATGTACTCGTCGATTTGCATGGTTACACTCGTTTTGCCCGCCCCGAAATTTTTGCGTTGCGGCCAGCCCCGGTGCAGGTGGCCTTCCTGGGATATCCGGGTACGCTAGGCGCAGACTACGTTCCTTACATGATTGCCGATCGTGTGGTATTGCCCGAGGAATCGAGACCATTTTTTAGCGAGCAGCCGGTCTATCTCGATTGTTATCAAATTAATGATGATGAACAGCCGATTGCTGAAGCTGGGTTAACGCGAACCGCTGCGGGTCTTCCGGAAGAAGGTTTTGTTTATTGTTGTTTCAACAATACTTATAAAATCGAGCCGCGCATATTCGGTATCTGGATGCGAATTCTGCGACAGGCGCCGGGAAGTGTGTTATGGTTGCTGGCTAATACGTCACGCACTGCTGTTCACCTGCGCAGTGCGGCGGACGAGCAAGGCGTCGATCCTGGGCGGTTAATTTTCGCCCCGCGTTTACCCAAGGCGGAGCACTTGGAGCGACACCGGTTAGCGAATCTGTTTCTGGATACTTTCGTAGTCAATGCCCATACTACGGCCAGCGATGCGCTTTGGGCGGGTTTGCCCGTATTGACGCAACCAGGCTTAAGCTTTCATTCGAGAGTTTGTGCTAGTTTGTTGAGCGCATTAGGATTAAATGAATTAATAGTTGGAAGTAACCAGGAATATGAAGAACGAGCCGTCAGTCTGGCCAGCAATTCAGATCGCTTGAAAAAATTACAAACTCAACTAATGCATTGCCGTGCGACGCGGTTGCCTTTTTCAACTGAAGAGTTTGCGCATGGTCTGGAACACATTTACCAGGAATTATGGTTTGGTTGGCAGAAAGGCGGGTAAGCCAATTGAAGGGAGCTTTGCTTTACTAAACGAAGTTGCGAAGTAAAGTCTGATAATATCGCTTTGAAGTGTGTTTGTTGTTTTATTGAAACAACCATAGATTAGATTGATACCGGGCAAGACGCCCAAAATTTCGCCGTTTTAAGGTATGTTTTAGGCATATAAAGCAATTTTTTACCTTGAGACTAAGGAAAGGTTTAAGTATACTGATTTTGAGTCGAGTTTTTGTGGTTTCGTGTATTGACAACAACAAACTGTTGTGTAGAATCCACAGCAGGTTAGTTTTCTACCGTTCTAGCAGGAACCTTTGTTACCTTAACCCTCTGTCGGAAGTTTCAGATAGGAGCTAAATCATGAGATTCAAGATGAACAAGCTTGCAGCCGCCGTAGCGGCGACCATGGGCGTGTCGGCGGTTGGCATTGGTACCGCCCAGGCTGATGAGATTCTCTTTCCCTATGTGGTGGCCAGTGACACTGTCACTACCTTGATTTCCACGATCAACATTTACGAAGATTTCTTTCAAGGTCCTGCTTCAAACCAGTTGCATTACCGCTATTACTACAAGAATGGCAGCAACGCGGAGAACAACCTTGCGTCTTGCGCCGAGGTCGACGACCGGTTGCCATCTAGCCCAAACGATATCGTTACGTTTGACGTAGCAGAGCGCTTCGGGATCGACAACCTAGGCATTCTGTTTGAGGATGTTGCAACATCCAGTAATGTTGACTATGGCAGCAAAACCTTTTCGTTGTTAAACATCGCCCTGCCGGTGCGCGCGTTTCTGATCGTTGACAACAACGATACCTTAACAGGGGCGGGCTTGGTTAGCACAGCTAATTCGGTGGCTGGCGAAGCGATTATCTTGGAGTTTGCGGCTGGCGCTGCATGGGGCTATTCCGCTTATAACGCCGCTGGTCTGTACTCCGGAACCGCTGGGGGTGGGGCTGTTGTTAGCAATCCCTACGACTTCTCCGATTCGGTTGAAACTGCTGGCGAAGTGATCGCCAACAGTTTTGTCCCTGTAGCCTTGATGCCTTTCACGGCTACTGGAGGCGAGTTTGTCACCAAATTCTTCGTGACGCCGATTGCGACGAGAGCGATGGGCAGCGGTACCCCTCAGTTGCGGGGTGATCTGAACGCCCGTGTTCGGTTAGCAGTTCAGGACCCGGCTTCGGCTACCCAAGATGTGATGTTCGACCGTGATGAGTTGCCAGTGTCAGGTCAGGTTCCGCAAAATGTAGTGTGCGTGGGTGCTGTCGAAGCATCAACCATGCTGACCGAAGGCGCTCTGAACCGAGTGCCGAACGGCGGCTGGTCGAACCTGCGAGTGAGTAGTGGCACCGTCGCCGGTACTACTGGCACAGTCACCTCTGGTTCTACTGATCAAGCCATTGTGTTCAAACTGGAATATAACCCGTCCGCACTGGAGCTTGATACAGACTCTAGCACTGCCCCGGTCGTCGGCATTGTCAACAATGCGATCTGGCTGCGCAAGGGTATCCGCGAGTCGTATCTAGCCCCAGCCTTAGCCACCCAGCCACGTGTAAGCGTGTTTGCTGCTGACCTTGACCTCAATTCTCCGGCTCCAATTGGCACTAGTGGCGTCCAGTAAGGCAATTGGGTTCGTTATAGTCGTTTAGTCGACGCTTGTCCTCAGAAAAGGGACTGCTCTCTCGAGCAGTCCCTTTTCTATTCTTTGGAGCTTACTTGTTAATCAATTTTCTGCTGCGGTCCTGCAAGGTACCTTCTTAATGAAGCTGTTCACTCTTTTTTTCACTTTTCTGATGATGATTTCGGGCGACATCCACGCCGAAATCATGAACGATCCGAAAGCGCTTAATCAACATCCATTGGGTAGCAATGCATCTTGGGAATATGCACTCGATAGCCAAAGCGAATTGTGGCTCGCCTATTACGGTGACGACAAATTGCTCTATGTACGCCGACCCGATGGATCGGAAGTCAATTTCAGTAGCCAAAATCGCGATCAGTATCTGTCAGGATTGGCGATTGATTCTGGAAAAGACACCCTTTCCATAGTGTGGAGAGATAAACTTCCCGAGAAAGACCTACGGCTTTTACCTGGATTGCCAACGACCGGACCAATACCACAATCGTTGTCAGTCGGCGGTAGCGAATCCGAGCCATTGCCACGACTGAAAATAGCACAGCGCGGCGACTACTATTATTTACTGTGGCTCGGCGAAAAACCCGATCTTGAAACGAAACAGACCTATCACCAGTACTTTCGCTATTCCGAAGATGGGGGTAAGACTTTTTCAGAAGTAGAACGGGTAATTCCTGGCATCTACCCCATGTGGATTGTCGATGATCAAAGCATCGCTATCTTCAGCTGGATCAGGTCGAAAGAACGACAAGTTATAGCGATGCGTCGCTTCGACCGCGCTGCCAAGCATTTTGGCGCACTCGTCGAGATTGCGGAAACTCCTGAACAGATCAGCCCGATTTATCGTGCTTTCGAATCCGCCGGACGTTGGTTCGTAACCTGGTTATCCCAGTACGGGGATGGCCGGGATTTTCTACTGGAGGGCGCCTATTCTGAAGACCAGGGTCAAACCTGGAAGCGCTTTGCCTTTGAGACTATCAAGGGCCTGGATCTTTCGCACTTGGTAGCTGCCGCCGACGGCAAGGGTCATATCGCGTTAGCGTTTAGTGGCTCGCATCGCCTGCGCGACAACAATCCGCAGGCCAAAAATGATGTCTATCTAACCTACTCCACGGATAACGGCTCAACCTGGTCCGAACCGCGATCCCTGCGAACCGATGAACAGAAGATCACTCACGCCAAATTTCCCGCAATCACTTTCGGATCAGAGCCAGGGGTACTGCTTATTGCCTGGGAAGACTGGCGTGATATCCGTCCTAATGTGTATATCGCTTATTCAAAGGATTATGGTGCAACCTGGGAGAGCACCATCCCATTGGGCTTGCCTGGACGAGTCAATTTGGGTATGGAATTCGATATGGAACACGAGCTACGCAACCACAATGGGAACTATCACCTAGTAGTGAAGCGTTTTGAGAACGACAACCTGAATCAGGCTGAGTTGGTTCATTATACGTTCACACTGGATGATTTGAAGCAACTACCGTTGTTGCCACGAGGAATTCAATTGGAAAAAGCGCGCCTTAACGATGATCGTTTACGCCAAAGAGTCAAGTTTTACTGGGACGCCATGCAAAGAAAGGACTACGCGGCCAGTTATGCTTTGCTCGATCCGTTTTTTCAGGCCAAGGTTGGCCGGAAAGCCTATTGGCAAAAGATGGGAACCATCAAATATCATGGTTTCCGTATTGAGAAGACTGAACGGATTGGCAAAATCGCTAAGGTCAAGATTACTATTGAAGCATCGGTGCCCGAATTTCGGACGGCTAGCGGTAAGGAATACAGCAAGCCGAAGCAGGAATACACGTTCATCGAGACCTGGTTGTTTATCGGTGGTGACTGGTATCGCGAATACTATGAGGAAAACTCCGGGGTCCGCTACACAGGCTACTAGAAAGGGCGATGCAGCAATCATCGGCTTTAATGCTCCACTGCCTGTGGGGTTCCTGGCGTCTCCTCCCGCCCTTTATTGGGCGGGAGCTGCGCGAGCAATATGCTGGTTCGTTGCTCGGCGTGATGTGGAGCCTGTTGCAACCCCTGTTGTTTATTTTGCTGTATTGGTGGGTGTTCTCAGCGGTGCTGCGCACCCGCTTTCCCCAGGATTCCGCGTTTGCTGAAACGCCTTTCATCGTCTTTCTACTATCGGCGCTGTTGCCTTGGTTTGCTTGGCAGGAAGGGTTAAGCCGTTCCGCCAACGCCATTATCAATCGCCGCGACATGGTGCGTAAAATTCATTTCCCGGCGCAGGTTTTCCCACTGGCCGCTACTGCCGCCGCTTATGTCGTGCATGGCATCGGCTACGGCCTGTTTTTACTCGCCCTTGCCGGGTGGCAGGGTGGGTTATCGTTGACCACGATGGGCGCAGTTTTCATGCTGCTGATGCTGCAATTCGCGGTCACTGCCGGAGTGGGTTTGCTGCTGGCCGCGTTTACCGTCTATCTGCGCGATACCGCGCAGGTCTTAGGTTTAGTGCTGACCGCCCTGTTCTACACCGCGCCCATTCTCTATCCGTTGACTCTGGTGCCAGAAGATTTCCGTGGATGGGTGCATCTCAATCCTTTTACCCTCTTCGCGGAAGCCTATCATAATGCGGTGTTAACCGGCACCTGGCCAGAACCGGTCATGCTCTTCGGACTGCTGCTGTTCGCTGCTGGCGCATTAAGCTTTGGCGCTTATGTCTTTCAGCGATTGGAACCTGGCTTCGCCGATGTGCTGTAGGAGTCGCTCATTCACCTGCTGATCCTGCATATCGCCTATGTGTTTGGCGGCGCTGAGCGAACTACGGCCAATCTGCTGGACCATCTCGACCGGCAACGGATCACGCGAATCACGCTGGTCGCACCTGGCGTGTTGCGCGCCTGCCTCCCGGAACGCTATGACCACTTTGTCGACGCTGCACACCATCATCTGGAAGGCGGTTTTGCTACGCCACGCTCGCTGTATCAACAAGCGCGGGCAGCCGGCGAATTGCTGCGGGAACTCAAGCCGGATGTAGCGCTCGGCATGATGCATTATTCTGCAGCGTTGCTGGCACTTGGCGCACGGTTGGCCAAGGCGCGGACGTGGACAATAGCCAGCTATCGCGGTCCCTTTTACGAATACATGCGCTATTACGAGCGTGGATTTCGTCGCCGGTTGTTCCTGCGCGCCGCGGTGGCCGGAACTGCGCTGCTGGCGGATCGGGTCATCGTACCGTCTCATGGCACCGCACTGGAGCTGCGTCAGCGGTTTTTCACGCCGCTAAGCCGAACCGTCACGATCCCCAATGGTATTGATCTGGAAACGGTCGCGACCCTCTCCCATCAGTCTGCCCTGGAAATGATCGGCCTGGAAGCGGAAAAAATACCAGTTATCTGCGCCATCGCCCGACTGGCCCCAGAGAAAAATCTTGGGCTGCTGCTTGAGGCGTTTCGGCGAGTGCGGGTAACGCAACCCGCAGTGTTGATCATCCTGGGCGATGGCCCGGAACGGACTGCGCTGGAGGCGCGTATTGTCGAGTGGGGCCTGAGCGATGCCGTGCGCTTGCTAGGACATCGTGAAAATGTCTATCCTTATTTGCGCTGCGCCGACCTGTTTGTCCACACCTGCCAGTTCGAGGGTTTCGGCTATACCCTGCTGGAAGCCTTGGCCTGTAACGTAGCGGTGGTCTCTATCGACTGTCCCTACGGTCCGCGAGAAATTCTAGGCGACAACGTGTATGGCATCCTCGTGCAACCCGACGATCCAGCGACGCTGGCGGCGGCGATCCTGCGCCTGCTGACCGACTCCAATCAAAGAAAAGCACTGGCAGCCCGTGGCTTGGAACGGGCCAAGCAACTATCCATTGAACAGATGGTGAAAGCGTATGAGCGTGTATTTATCGGTTTGGCTGGGTCTGGCTAATCATCACTCGCGCTGTGCTTTGTCATGAATAACGCCAAACCCGCTCTGCGGATCAGCCATCTGAGCAAAGTTTACCGACTGTATGATCAGCCCATTGACCGGCTCAAGGAACTACTGTTCCGGCAGCGGCGCCATAGCGATTTTGTGGCGCTGCAAGAAGTAAGTTTTGACTTGCCCCATGGACGCACCCTGGGCGTGGTTGGGAATAACGGCGCCGGTAAAAGCACGTTGTTGCAGATGATTGCCGGTACGCTGACACCCAGCTCGGGAATGATCGAGCGTGATGGAACCGTGCTGGGTCTGTTGGAACTGGGTGTTGGCTTTCATACCGAATTTACCGGTCGGCAAAACATCTTCCTGTACGGCGATGTACTCGGTCTGTCGCGGCGATTGGTGCAAGCCCGTTTCGATGAGATTGTTGCTTTCGCTGAATTGGAATTGTTCGTCGACCGTCCGCTGAAAACCTATTCCACCGGGATGCGGATGCGACTAGCGTTCTCGCTTATTGCCTCCTTGGACCCGGATATTTTGATCGTAGACGAGGCCCTATCGGTCGGTGATGTGTACTTCCAGAAAAAGTGCATCGACCGCATGATGGAATTTCGCAATCGGGGTCGCGCCATCCTTTTCTGCTCTCACAGCCTGTACCAGATCAGCATGTTTTGTGACGAAACGCTGTGGTTGGAAGCAGGACGGGTTCGTCAATATGGCGAGACCAGTCGGGTGTTACCCGCCTACGAAGCTTGGCAGGCGCAGCGCAACGCATTCCGCGAACAGGCGGAAGCCGACGCGCGTCCGGAAATGCCAGCACGCATTGTCAGCCTGGAACTGTTGAATGAACTACCCTGCCGACGCGGTGACGATCTCTGTTTCCGGCTGCAATTGGAGTGTAGTCGTGATGACCTGCCCTACCATCTGACGCTGTCGATCAAGATGGACGATGGGCGTGGCATCTATGTCACCGGCACCCACTTGGCAGGGCGTCCGCCGCTGCGTGGCCGACAACGCGAGGTGCGGATCACCTACCCTCAGGCGCCGCTGCTCGGCGGTCTTTACAGCGCCCACGCCCGCATTTTCGATGACCAAGGATTGATGGTCTATCACGAGAAAATTTTGCCGGAACTGGAAGTGTGCAAAGATTCGCGTGAGTTAGGAATTTGTTATCTGGAAAATTTCTGGGAGATCGCTTGATCCCGAAGGCATCAGAAAATGTCCAGATCGCCCATGGTGTAGTACAGGTCCTTTTGCACCTCACTGGTCGGAATCGGCAACCGCCAAACCATATTAGCGACGACGACTTCTGTCGATTCAACCCGGCCAAGAATCTCATCTCGCCAACCCGGCGGCAGCCAGATTTCCAGTTCATGATCGCCGCGATCCGCAGCCAGCCGTTCCAGCGCGATCAGCGCCTGATTCAACAAGTGATGGGGAACGAGTAAATCGATGACGCGCAACTGATGTTCTTCCTGTTGAATCACCACCCAGCCCAGGAGTCCAGGATTCGACCGGGTGGACAGACTAAAGAGCTGATAACGCCGAAGCGGATGGGTTGCATAGCGCCAGTTCAGGTAAGCACGATCGCGCACCAGCGCCAAAGGCAATTCAGGCGCGCAGCGGTCCCATAAGGCGTCGAGTCGAGGGTCATCCCACTTCAGTGGACGGACGCCTAGCCACGACCCCAATGCTTTTTGGGCGGCTCGATGCAAACTGGAAGCGCGCTCCACTGCGCCATAAACCCGGGCATATTCGCCGAGCCGGAAAGGTCGCCGCCCTGGAAAACCATAGGCAAACGCCGTAGGCCAGCGTCCCGCTAATCCCTCTAACAATTCCCGGACCAGTTGGGTAAACAGGTTGCGCCTGCCGAGTTGCCCGCGCGCGGCGGGATGCACCATGACATCGCAAATCTGGAAGAAGGGCGCTGATCGACACTGCCGCCAGCCGCGCAGGGAAATTGCGCCTGCATGTCCCACCAGTTCGCCCTCCGCGTTGAAAGCCAGGCGCGCAATCGGGGACGTTGAACTTGCATCCAGGTATTTCCATCGCCAGTGCGCCTCGGTCAAAACCTGGCCAAACACCAGGCCAAAGAGCGTGGTAATGGCGGTTTCGTCGCCGGGTTGGTAATCCCGGATATAATAAGGATCGTCTTTACGTTCGGGCATAGCGGATTACTTTACGATAAAAATCGAATGCGGATGAGCACTGAAAGCGAGTTAATCCCGTATCATGCGGCGCCGATCCTGGGAAAGGGTCCGAGCCTGGCGTTGGCGCCGCATCCGGACGATGAAGTCTTCGGTTGTGCAGGCGCGATTATGCGGCATGTCGCTGCCGGTGATCCGGTCACCGTGATTATTCTAACTGATGGCGGTGGTTTTCACCCGGACGGTCCAGATCGAGCGGCTTATGTGGCGCAACGCCGTCAGGAAAGTCGAGCTGCCGCCGCCGTGCTTGGCTATGGCGAACCGGTCTTTTGGGAATACCGGGACCGGGAACTGTGCTATGACGAAGCCCTGGTCAGACGACTCTGCGACGCCATAGCGATGACTGGCGCCTGCTGGTTGTATGCGCCTTCTCCTTATGAATTGCATCCTGATCATCGTCATCTGAGTTTGGCCGCCCTGGAGGCCGCTCGCCGGCAGAGTGGCGGTTTAACGTTGGCGTTTTACGAAGTCGGCGCGCCGTTGCCGCCCAATCGCTTGCTGGATATTTCCGACCTTCTGGAGCGCAAAAGCCAGGCGATGCGTTGTTTCACCAGCCAGTTATCCGTACAAGCTTATGACCGGCATGTCGAGGCGCTGAATCGTTACCGCACGTACACGCTGCCCCGTGAGGTCGAAGCGGCTGAAGGTTACTGGGTCATCGCTGGCGATGCGGTCGCGGAAAGTTTGCGCATCCTGCGTCCCGTGATGGCTGAACGGTGGCGGATGATCGATGCTTCAGCCGCCGTACTGGGGCCGCGGGTCTCCGTGATCATGCGCACCATGGACCGTCCCGAGTTATCTGAAGCCCTCCACTCGGTCGCCGCTCAAACCTATCCCGACATCGAAATTGTGGTGGTGGATGCTCGGGGCGCGGGTGAATTAATGCTGGAGAAAGCCCAGTCTCGTTTTCCACTGCGCATAATCAGCGCTGGCCATACCCTGGGCCGGAGCGCCGCCGCCAATCAGGGATTGGACGCCGCTCAGAGCGAATATCTGATCTTTCTGGACGATGATGATTGGTTCGAGCCGGATCATATCGCTGGACTGGTGGAAATCCTGGAAAGGGAATCCGGGATCATAGCGGCGTATGCGGGCGTTCGCTGCGTCCGCCGCCTGGCGAAAGACCACTGGGAAACGGTGCAAATTTACAATGATCCCTTTGACGCCGCCCGATTGCGGCTGGAAAATTTTATCCCCATTAACGCCCTGCTATTTCGACGAGCCGCACTGTCCAGCGGGCGTCCCTGTCGCTTTGACGAAGAAATTGATCTTTATGAAGACTGGGATTTCTGGCTGCAATTGTTGCAACACGGTGGATTTCAACACCGACCAGCGCTTTCCGCGAACTACCGGATTCACGAAAGCGGCGGACTGGGAGTAAGCGCCGACGAACAGCAGGCGCTGGCGGCTTTTGAAACCTTGGTCGGAAAATGGCGCTCGCAATGGAGTGATCGCCAGCTCATGGATATGATGGCCCGCGCCCGGCATCTGGACCGATTACTGAAAACCACTGAGGAACAGCGCGCTCTTGCCGTGCGCAAGCTGGATGAAGCCGGTTTAGCCGTGCAATCACTGAAAGCCGCGTATGACAAAATTCAACAACAAGTCGAAGACCGAGATCGACAATTGGAGCAACTGCACAGTCGGCTTGAACAGCTTGTTGCAGACCGGGACCGCCAACTTGAGCAATCGGAAAACCGGATTCAACAGCTTGATCAGGAGTGGAAACGCCGCTGTCAGGAACTTGAAATTCGATTGGAAGCCCAGCAACTCGAAATTGCGCAATTGGATCAGGACTGGCAATCCCGTTATGCCTGGGTGATGAACTCGCGTTCGTGGCGGTTGACCGCGCCACTGCGTGATGGCGCTCGCTGGCTGCGCGAACGGCGAGACCGCCTGTCGGTCATGCTCGCGGACAGCGCCTGGCGGCTGGGCTTGATCGTTTATCGGGGTCCCGGTGGCGGGTTATTGCGTCGTTTGCCCTTTAACTGGAAGCAGGGAGCGCGCCGGTGGTTGCGCCAAGGGGTTATCACTGCGCCTGGAGGAAGCGCCGTTGCCCGCGCATCCAGTGATAAAAATGCGCTAGTCAGCATTATCGTACCCATCTACAACCATGCTGATTATCTGGAACAGTGCCTGAGCAGCGCGCTGAACCAGACCTATCCCGAAATCGAAGTGATCGCGGTGGATGATGCATCGACCGATCCACGGATTCAGGAAATATTGAATCAATGGGTGAATCATCCACGGCTCCGGCTATTCGCCAACCCGGTCAATCGAGGCATTGCCGAAACCCAGAACCGGGCGCTCATCGAGTCGCGCGGCGACATTATCGGATTTCTCGACTGCGACGATTATTTACGACCGGATGCGGTGGACACCTGTTTGCGTTATTGGCGCGAAGGGATTATTTACGCCCACTCGGCCCGCATCAATGTAGATGAGAGCGGACGGGAAGTCAGTCGCATTTCCTTTGAGCATTTGCCGCGTCAGGACTATTTTGCCGAAAACCTGGAGCGGATGTACGCGACGCATTTCAAGCTGATCGGACGGGAAGCGTTCGCCCGGGTCGGCCTGTTCGATCCGCGCTTTGACGCCGCGCAGGACTATGATTTGTTGATGCGAATCGCTTTTCACTATCCTGGTTCGGTGTTTATTCACGCTCCGGAATTCGTGTACTACCATCGCTTTCACGACCGGCAGGCGACCGAAACCTACAGCATCTCCCAGCGGGAAGCCACAAAGATCATTCAAAACGAGGGACGCTTGCGGCAAGCTATTCGGGAAGGCCGGTTTGACCGCTTTCTGTCCATTATCATGTTGTCATTTGGCAAGCAACGGCAGACATTGGCGGCGCTGGCAAGCCTGCAAGCAACCGTAAAGCCGCCGCACGAAATCATTCTGTTCGATAATGGCTCTGATTCCGAAACCGTCGCGTTTTTACATGAGCGCATCGATGGCCATTTCCCAACCGTTCGAGTCATTTACCATCCCACCAATCTGGGGCCAGCCGCCGGTCGCCGGGAAGCTTTGAAGCAAGCGCGCGGTGAGTGGTTTTTGATCTTTGATAATGACGAGATCGCTGAACCTGGCTGGCTGGAGGAGCTGCTCATCCGGGCGGTGAGCCAACCTGATGTCGGAGCGGTCTGCTGCAAGGTAGCGTTTCCCAATCGGCGCCTGCAATTTTCCGGGGGATTTATTCGGCAATTCGATGAAGAACTGATCGAATTGGGGCTGTACGATCGCGACCAGGATGTTGCCGATCTGGCCACCGCGGTCTTTCGTGAGTGCGACTGGTGCCCGATTGGCGCTACCTTGTTCACCGTCAATCCCGGGCCTTTTTTGCACGAGGGTTATCCCAATGCTTTTGAGGACGCCGGCGTTTCCATGGCGCTGCGCCGTCAGGGGTTGCGCTTGCTGAACAGCCCCGCTTCATGGGTCTGGCACGAGCATTTCCTGTTTCAGGAAAAAATGGACATGAGAGAACGCTACGTCCGCCACCGCTATAATCCAAAGCGTATGTTGACCAGCATCGCCAGTTTTTACGCTGAAACCGGGATGATTATCCAGGATGAGTATGTCTGGCGCGAGAACGGATTATTTGCCCTAAGCCGCGTGGAGTTAAAACAATTGCTGGATCGATCCCGGACTGTGGCGTGACCTGTCTCGATGTCTCAATCGTCACTTATGCGCCCAACTTGACGCTATTGGCAGCTGTGTTGGAACGGCTTGACCAGGCGCTGGCTCATGCTCGTCATCGAGGATTGTTGTTCGGGATGCGACTCACCGTGGTGGATAATGGCCCGGGTTCCAAATGGCGGGAACCTTTGCGGGATGTGCTGGATACGGCGTGTTCGGTGAAAGCGGTCGAGTTGCTGAGCGGACAGGGCAATATCGGTTACGGCGCCGGGCATAATCTGGCGCTCCAGCGCAGCAATGGCGACATTTACCTGATTCTGAATCCTGATGTGCTGCTGGAGGAAGATGCAATCAGCGAGGGTTTGATATTTCTGGCGGTGCATCCCGATGTTGGTCTGGTTGCACCGGTGGCCTGGGATGGAGCAGGGCGACGGCAATATCTTTGTAAGAACTATCCGACAGTTTTTGACTTGGCGCTGCGCGGATTTGCCCCAGCAACACTCCGGCGCTGGTTTCGCAAACGCCTGGATCGCTATGAGTTGCGTGAACGAGTGAATGAAACCGTGCTCTGGGATCCGCCCATCGCCAGCGGTTGTTTCATGTTATGCCGGCGGACGGCGCTGGAGCAGGTGGGTGGATTTCGCCCGGACTATTTTCTGTATTTCGAGGATTTCGATTTGAGTCTGCGGCTGGCGGCGGTTACGCGCCTGGCCTGCGCGCCCACCGTGCGGATTGTTCATCAGGGTGGCCACGCGGCTCGCAAGGGAGTTCGTCATATTGGGCTGTTCCTGCGCGCTGCGGTATTGTTTTTCCATCGGCATGGGTGGCGGTGGTGGTAACCAAGGATTTCTTCCAGGATCATCCCGTACTGGTGACTGGAGGAACCGGTTTCATCGGTCGCCGACTGGTTACGGCGCTGCTGGAACAGAAAGCGCGAGTACGGGTTCTGGTCAGGGGGCAGGTATCAAGTATCGAGCATCAAGGAACAGGCATGGAACCAGCAACCGGAAGTCTGGAGCGAATCGTCGGCGATTTGACCGATGCCGCCAGCCTGGTTCGGGCTTGCGCCAGAATGAAAACGGTCTTTCATATCGCCGGCTTTGCCCATGCCGATGCCGGGAGCACCCCCGAATTTGCGGCCCGGCACTGGGCGGTGAATGCGGAAGGGACGTTTCATCTATTGGATGCGGCGCGAGAGGCTGGAGTAAGCCGGTTCATCTTTCTAAGTAGCGTCAAAGCCGTAGGCGATCCCGGTACGCATTGCGTGGATGAGCGCTGGGCTGCGCCGCCAGAGACGTCTTATGGTCAGGCGAAGCGGGCCGCCGAGGAACGCGTGCTGGCAATGGGGCGCGAATCGGCAATGCATACGGTCAATCTGCGGCCAGCGCTGGTCTATGGTTCAGGGATGAAGGCGAATTTGTTGCGATTGGTCAAAGCGGTGCAACAGAACTGGTTGCCGCCTCTGCCGGAAACCGGTAACCGTCGTTCGCTGGTGCATGTCGATGATGTCGTGCAGGCCCTGCTGCTCGCCGCTCGGCATCCTGCTGCAGCCGGTCAGACCTATTTCGTGACCGATGGCCGGACGTATTCAGGACGGGAGTTGTATCGGCTGATTCGCCAGGCGTTAGGGCGACCGATGCCCGGTTGGACTGTTCCCGCCAATGTGCTGTGCGGCTTGGCGCAAATGGCTGATGGCGTTCGCAGGCTGGCCGGTCGCCGCGATCCCAAGGCTCAGGCCATGTTGGACAAGCTGCTGGGCTGGGCCTGCTATGATTCCCGCCGGATTATCGCTGAATTAGGCTATCAACCGGTCTGGGATTTGGAACGCGCGCTGCCTGAGTTATTAAGGGGAAGTCAGAATAATGCAGACTGATCCAACCAAGCGTCCAATGAAATTTCTGCCATGGTTGGCCGCATTGTTTGTCGGCGCGGCGCTGACATTGCTGGCGGTGGTGCTGTATTACCAAACCGGCGGCTATAGCGAAGCCAATATTCCATTACGCTGGAATGGCGCTGATTTACAAGTGGCGCGTGGTCAGGCTACAGCGCTGCCCGATGATCCAGGCGCTTTCACGATCCAGGCGGCGGATGCGCGCGGAGTGATATTATGGACCCCGCCTCGATGGATCAGCGCCGGTTTATATGGGAATCTGCTTTGGAAGATCACGGGTCTTGATGATCGGCATCCGCTGTATCCGATTTGGCGAACGAACGACGGTAAAGTGGGCCAGGCCAAACAGGCAACGAAAATTTCTTCTAATCTTCTCGATTTACGAACCGAGCCGGACTGGCAGGGAACGATCATGACCCTGGGTCTCTTTATTCCCGGTCCGTTGGCATCGCCTCTTATCGTGCGCCAGCTTGAATTGCGCCCGGCGGCATTAACTGCCAGAGAATGGTTGGAGCAGTTATGGCGGGAGTGGACGGCGCGGGAGGATTGGAGTCAACGTTCAATCAATTTTGCCTCCGGCGCTACCGCAAGACCCTTGGGATCGCCGGTTTTGTTGATAGCAATCTGGATGGGTCTGAGTGGGTTGCTTTATGGGGGGTGGGTGCTTGCGGCAGGTCAGCGGTTACGACCCACGCCGTTCGTAGCGCTGTTTCTGCTGGGTTGGTTGTTGCTCGATCTGCGTTGGCAGTGGGAGCTGAGCGGGCGTCTGGAGCATACGGTGGAACGCTTTGCGGGTAAGGATGCGACTAGCCGGCGACTCGCGGATCTGGATGGCGAGCTGTACAGGTTTCTGCTAGACATCGGGCAACGCCTGCCGAAGCGCCCGGTGCGATTGTTTATTGTCAGCGCCGATCCTGGCGGATTTCTGGCTGGACGCGCTCACTATCATCTCCTGCCTCATAACAACTACATGGGGTTTTTGCGACCGCCGACCGCCGCGCATGAAGGTGATTATGTGCTGATTCTATCCCCGTTGCCTGAAGTGCGATTTAATCCGGCTCCAGCGAAGTTGGAATGGGAGGATGGACAATTGGCCGTGGAAAGGTTGTATGAGGCGCCTCTGGGGGCACTATTCCGGGTAACAGGGAACTCATAGTTGATGGAAGGGTTCCGGGTGGGGTTAGCACTGATTATCCCGTGGTTGGCTGGGACGTTATGGGTGCGGGCGCTTTGGCGGGATGCGCGACCGGGTGTTTGGCCACTGGCGCTGGGTTATGGTTATTTGTTGGGCGGATTGGCGACCGTGTTGCTGCTGCGTGCGCAGGCTGCCGCAGGTTTACCGATGGACTTTGCCGGTCCCTTGATCGTTTTAGGACTGCTGGCGCTGGCGGGGAGCGGGTTGGCGTGGCGGCGCATCCTATCCGCTCATCCTGACCTTCCTCCACAAAAGGCGAAGGCGCCTGATGAAACCTGGCAAACCCTCCTGTTCATTTTGCTGCTGGGCTGGCTGAGTTGGCGGTGCTTTGGATTGGCGCAGGAAATCGAGTGGCGTCCCCTGTATCCCTGGGACGCCTGGACAACCTGGATGGTGCGCGCCAAAGTCTGGTCGGAGTTGCAGCAATGGGTTCCGTTCGTCGATCCGCAAACCTGGCTTACGAGCGCTCACGGTTCGGCCTATACCCTTGCAGCCTGGAATTATCCTGAAACCGTGTCGTTGCTGGCGTTGTGGCCAACGCTGGCGTTTGGCGCATGGAATGAAACGGTTGCCCTGCTACCCTGGTTGGGAATTGCTGTCGCGCTCGGTTGCGGATTTTACGGTCAGGCGCGACTCTGGGGCGTGTCGCCACTGGTTGCGCTGATTTTCGTCTGGCTCTTGCTGTCGCTACCGATACTGGACACGCATGTCGCCCTGGCCGGTTATGCCGATTTGTGGCTGGCGGCAACCTTCGGATTGGCGGTTTGCGCGTTCTTGCAATGGGCGCGGACCCGCGATCCGTGGCAAGGCATATTGGCGTTGCTGTTAGCCTTGGCCTGTCCCTGGATCAAGCATGAGGGTCTGGTCTGGGCGTCGCTGTTATTACCGGCGGCGGTCTGGGTATGGACGCCGCGTCGCTACTGGCCGTGGCTGATCGGTGGATTCATCCTGTTGCTGGTAGGCTGGTGGGCGGCGGGCGGGTTTACTTTTAACATTGCGGGCTTGGGTAAAATCCAGTTGACCCCGAATATCATCCGATTGCCGCTGGTGGGCCGGTTCGAGCTGCATTACCACGATGTCTGGGGACCTGTCATTCGTAACCTGCTGTTGCTCGGCAACTGGCATTTATTCGGCTATCTGTTGCTGGCCACCTTACTGATGAGTCTTCCAGGCATCTTCGCGGAGCCGTGGCGAATGGCGGGAGCGATGCTGGTTATTGCCGGGCTACTGGTGTTATTTATCCTATTCTTTCTTACGGACGCTCATCATTGGGCGCGGCAGTACACCAGCATTAACCGAGTATTCCTCCATTTCGTCCCAGCTTTGTTATTCTGGATCATGACCATGTTGCATATCAAGGTTCCGACAACCCCGACCGAATCCCTATGAACTGGCCTAATACTCCCCTTACCGAGCGACTTCACATTCGCTATCCCATTATCCAGGCGCCCATGGCTGGCGGTCCTGGCGCCCCTCATCTGGTTGCAGCAGTCTCTAACGCCGGGGGATTAGGTTGCCTGGCGGGCGGCTACCTGTGGCCCGACGCCCTGCTTCAGACCATTTCCGAGGTGCGCAACCTGACGGATCAACCGTTTGCAGTCAATTTATCGGCGGGACATCCGGCTAAAGTGGATGCTGAACGCATCGCCCGCGCCGGTGAGTTACTGGCGCCCTATCGCGCTGAATTGGGTTTATCAGCCGAATTGCCTCCTTTGCCGGAATTGCCGGGGTTCGATGAGCAACTCGACGTGATTCTGGAAACCCGGATACCTGCGCTGAGCTTCACCTTCGGCATACCTGACGCTCAGTGTTTGAACCTGCTGCGGGAAGCGGGCATTACCCTGCTGGGCGCTGCTACTCACTTGTTGGAAGCGATTGTCCTAGAAGAAAGCGGCGTCGATTTCATCATCGCCCAGGGCGCTGAGGCTGGCGGACATCGCAGCACTTTCATTGGCCACCCCGAACAGGGTTTGGTGGGTACTTTGACATTGACGCCGCTGTTGGCCAAGCATGTTTCAACACCGATTATCGCGGCGGGCGGCATTATGGATGGACGCGGCATCGCCGCTGCATGGATGTTGGGCGCAGCCGGAGTACAAATGGGCACGGCTTTTCTGGCCTGTCCGGAAAGCGGCGCTCATCCCGCCTATAAGGCGCTGTTGAGTCAAGGCAGCGAAATCGCCACCACACTCAGTCGGGTCTTTACTGGCCGTCATGGTCGGGTGCTTCGCAACCGCCTGGTCAACGAGTTGCACACCTGTGAGGCCGATTTGCCCGGATTTCCGCTGCAACTCTTTCTAACCCAGGATTTGCGGCAAGCCGCTGCTGAACGGGGCCTGACGGACTTTATGGCCTTGTGGGCCGGCCAGGGATGTCATCTGTGCGAAGAGCGATCCGCAACCGAGTTGATCGCCGCCTGGGTAGAGCAAACATCAAATCTGCTAGGCAGGAACGAACCGCCCCTGGAATCTGTTCATGCATTGCAACCCATTGTCGATCAGGAGAAAGCGGTCGATAACGATCCCGTCGATCCCGGTTGCTTCATTTAATCGGTCTGTTCCTCCAGCAGCCGGCGCAACCGTCGCCAGTCGAATGCCGGACCGGGATCGGTCTTGCGGCCTGGCGCGATGTCGGCATGACCCGCTAACCGGTTCGGCAGGATAGCAGGATAAGCTTCCCGCAACGTGCGAATGACGGTGGCCAGCGCTGGATATTGGCGGTCATCATAGGGAAGAGTGTCAGCGCCTTCCAGTTCAACGCCAATACTGAAGTCGTTGCAACGGCGGCGGCCCGCGTAAATCGATTCGCCGGCATGCCAGGCCCGATGATGACAAGATACATATTGCGTTAATTGACCGTCGCGGCGGATCAATAGATGCGCTGAAACCCGCAAGCCAGCGATGGCGGCGAAATAGGGATGCGCTGTTGGATCAAGCGTATTGGTAAACAGCGCATCGATCCAGGAACCGCCAAACTCTCCAGGCGGCAGGCTAATGCCATGCACCACGATTAAGTCGATGCGACAACCTGCTGGACGCTCATCCCAATTTGGGGAACATACGTGCCGCGCGGCGTCCAGCCATCCGGTCAGTGCATCAACCCGCATCCCTTACAACACCGTCTGATCGAAGTCGTAGCTCATGTCGGTATGGGGTCTCTGCAGGAAAAAGCCCTGGACATAGTTGATGCCGGACGACCAGAGCACTGGCAGGGTCATGGCGTCCTCAATGCTGGTTACGATGATCGTCATGCCCAAGGCGCTCAGGGTGCGCGCCAGCTGAGTGAGTTCCTCCTGGCGAGCCTTGTTATTGAGCAGGTCATCGGTAAACCGCGCGTCCAGCTTGATGTAGTCAGCCTGCAGAGTCTGAGCAAGCGCCTGGGAGTGTTCATGACCGCTAAAATGATCCAGGGAAACGCCACAACCCAGCTTTTTGAGTTCAAGCAGGAATGGCTGCAGAACGGGCTTATACACCTCAGCCGTGGTTTCGGTCATTTCAAATACCAGACTGGCCGCCGGAACCCCGGTTTTTTGCAACCCCCCCTGCAACCAGTGCAGAAACTCCTCATCCTGCAAAATAGTCGGGGAAATATTGATGAACAAGACCACCGACTGACCGCGCTTCTGCCGCTGGCGCAAGACTCGAATTGAATGCGCAATCACCCAACGATCGAGCACCATGCCAATCCGGTGGCGCTTGACCAGGCTAAATACTGTCTCTGGCAGAATTTCCCAGCCCTCATGATTACGCATCCGCAGTAACACTTCGTAGCGTTCGGTCGTATCGCCGCGCAGGCTGACAATCGGCTGGAATAGCAGGTTCATCCGCTGCTGCTGCACGGATTCGCGAATTTCATCCAGCAACCGGCGCTGCTGCGGGCTGGTCGTATCCTGTTCGACACTGCGGCCATGATGCACATGAATTCGAGTGTCCTTACCCTCTCGGGCCATGCCGCAAGCCAGATCCGCCTGTTGAATTAGCACCGCCGCCTCGCGCAAGGCGGGACCGGCAATGCTAATGCCAATGCTGGTGCGCAACTCAAAATTCCCATTGTTTAACCGATAGGGGTCGGTTTCCAATGCAGTTTGCACGGCTTGAGCCGTTGCAGGCAGCGCCTCCTGACCTGTAAACCCGAGCAGGACTGTGAAGACCGCATCGCTGAATCGTGCGGTGATCGCGTCAGTTCCCAGGGTGGTTTGCAGGCGTTTGGCGGCCTGCTCAACGACATCATCGGCCGCGGCCACATCGTGGCTTTCGAGTGATCGCAAGTTATCCAATGTAATTAACATTATGGCTGTTGATTGTGCATTGGCGTAGGTCGCAACCAGCGCCCGCTCCAGGTAGGCCAGAAAGTAGGGACGATTGTATAGACCGCTTACGGTATCCCGATGGCTGAGCTGGCTGAATTTGTAATGGAGGCCACGACCCTGTCGTAGCCGCTTGGCTACCGCAGTGGAAAGCAATTCCGGATTGGGGGGGTTGCCAAGCAACGCCTCGCCGCTGAGGTTCGTGGCGGACAGGCGCTGAGCCGTTTCCGGCTGCGCTGACATGAGCACGACTGGCAACTCGCGAAACAATTCATGTTGCCGGATGGCCTGAGCCAGACTCAGGCCATCCAGATCCTTTAGATCGAGACTCAGGATCAGGAGATTAGGTTGGAAATGGCGCAGCGCTGGCAAAACTTGCAGGGGTTGAGCCAGCACTTGGGTCGCCATGCCGCGAATTTCCAACCAGCGGGCGATTTCACGAGTAGCCGGCAGTTGATCGTCAACGATCAATACGCGCTGGCTCAAGGGTTTCAATACGCGCTCATCCAGCGCTTCCAGGAGCATGGGAATATCCACCGGCTTGGTAAAGTAGCCGGCGCCGCCTGCTTTGACTGCTTCAATTCGGGCAGTAATATCGCCGCGATCAGCCAGAAAGAACAACGGAATATCCGGCGTCAGCAACGACCGTAATTCCATGATCTCGCGGAAAGTGGTCTGCTGATCAGCGGCGTAATCCAGATCAACGATCAAAGCCGCCGGTTTTTCTGACTGTTCCAGCAGGGGGCGAACTTTGCTCAGATTCGCGAAAAACCGGGTCTGAAAACCACCTCGTTGCTCAAGTTTGCGTCCCAGGTCGTGCATCGGTTCCTGAGCCGTTAGCCAGAGCGCCGGCGGTGCAAACACAGGTGTGCCGGTCGAGGATGAAAGTCCGCGTCTACGACTGTTAATAAATAGTGGTGTGGTGATGGTCTCAATTGGGCGGTGGGTTTCCGGTTCGTTGGCGCGGGCGCTGCCCATGGGCGCCGCGCGACAGAGCGCATCCAGCACCGCCATCAACCGTTCCCGCTCGGCGCCTCTTGGCAGCTCGCCTTTCTCCAGACCGGCTTTGATCTGCTCTTCGAGCCGTCCGGCCAATGTCGTGATGCGGTGGCATTCCGGCAATGGGCGGGCCAGAGTCAGGATATCCTGGGCCGCCCGCAGCAATAGCACAAAGAATTCCTGGCTCCATTTAATGTAAACAAGCTTTTCGGCGAGATCACCGATGCGTTGTAACTTGCTGGTCAGCGCTTCTGGAAAAGCGGGTTTCGATTCCATGAGAGGTCCTGGCGACAGGCATGAAGCCATTATCAGCTCTTGATGAGCTACTTTATAGTTATTATATCGACTCAGTATGGATGTTTCAGATTTTCGAGCAGGCTAGTGGGCTGACACAGAAGTTTTGACAGGTTCAGAGGTTTCTAGGTCCACC
>ERZ795053.91-NODE-91-length-105253-cov-9.916776_pt1 | contig 105253 bp, 70 predicted proteins | sample MGYA00375137_ERZ795053 | MGnify/ENA primary metagenome ERZ795053 (study PRJEB30182, sample SAMN05720284) | activated sludge metagenome | isolation source: Anaerobic digester | place: Hong Kong | collected 2014-12-17 ... | reverse complement strand
GAAACAGGGGCCGGCCAGTGGGGCAGCGCCCTCTCCTATGCTTCGGCGCTGTTGGGACTCGAGTGCAAGGTGTTTATGGTGCGTGTGAGTTTTAACCAGAAGCCATACAGGAAAATGATGATGAACACCTGGGGGGCCACCTGTGTGGCCAGTCCGAGTACCGAGACGCAGGCTGGCCGCAATATTCTGGCTGAATTTCCCGACACCCCGGGGAGCCTGGGCATCGCCATCAGCGAAGCCATCGAACAGGCGGTCATGGATCCCAAGGGAGAAACCCGTTATAGCCTGGGGTCGGTCCTTAACCATGTGATGCTGCACCAGACCATCATCGGATTGGAGACGAAAAAGCAGTTGGCCAAGGTGGGGATTAAAAAACCCGATGTGGTGGTAGGTTGCTGCGGCGGAGGCAGCAATTTCGCCGGGCTTTCGTTTCCCTTCATCTATGACAAGATCCATGGCAGTGATATTAAGATCGTGGGTATCGAGCCCTTCTCGTGTCCGACGCTCACCAAGGCGCCCTTTGTCTATGACCATGGCGACGTGGCGCGGATGACCCCGCTGCTGCCCATGTACAGCCTGGGGCACAGTTTCATTCCGGCACCCATTCATGCAGGGGGACTCCGTTACCACGGGATGGCTCCGCTGGTGAGTGCCGCCCTGCGCGACGGCCTCATGGAAGCCCAGGCCGTCCACCAGAGCGAATGCTTTGAGGCTGGCCTTCTCTTCGCCAAAACCGAAGGGACCATCCCCGCTCCTGAAACCACCCACGCCATTGCCGGTGCCATCCGCGAAGCCAAACTGGCCAAAGAAGAGGGCAAGGAAAAGATCATCGTCTTCAACTTCACGGGCCACGGCCTCCTTGACCTTGCAGGCTATGAAAAGTATATGACCGGACAGCTCACTGACTATGAATACCCTGAGGCAGAGATCACGAAAAACCTCGAAGCCATCAAGGGATATCCGCTGCCCAAATAACCGGAATGGCCCTATCTCCCGGCAGAGTGACCTGAACATGTGCTTGCCGGAATTCTAAAAATCCATAATCAATCACACAGGTATTCCTTTCAGCCGGCCGGGAGAAATCCCGTGCCGGCTTTTTTTTCGCCTTTTTTTCGTAACTTGAGTGATCAAAGGTGGTGTGCATTCATTGGATTATGATCCCCTTAAAAACTGAAAACCATGTTACGGATTGAAATGATGCCTGCGGAATATGGCGATTGTATCTGGATAGAATACGGGAAGCCTCAGGGCAGGACCTACCGGGTGCTGATTGACGGCGGACTGGCGGAGTGCGGGAAACTGCTGCGCAAGAGAATCAAGGCGTTGCCACCCGGGGAGAGGCGTTTTGACCTGGGGGTGGTCACCCATATCGACACCGACCACATCAACGGCATGATCAATCTTCTCAGGGATCTTCCCGAAGGTTGCGGATTTGACTGTTTCTGGTTTAACGGCTATGACCAGATCAAGCCCGGTGGCACCAAGGGAATAGCCCAGGGGATCGAGCTGAGCACTCTGCTGGCCGGCATTGAAGCCAAAGAAAAGAGGAAATTCTGGAACAAACCCTTCCGGCGGAAGGCGGTAATGCTTCCTGATACAGGGGAACCACGGACGGTGACCCTCCGGGGGGGATTAAGGATGACCATCCTGGGGCCCAACTCCAGGGGGATTTCTGACCTTTTCACCGCGTGGGACAAGGTCGTCAGGGAATCACGGATGGTGCCCTTACCGGAAGAAGCCCCGGAAACATACAGGGAAGAAGAACCCTTTCCCGGAGAGGGCGCTGAGACCCTGTCGGTAGAAGAGCTGGCGGAATCGGATTTTACCCAGGACGACTCCCCATCAAACGGCAGCAGTATTGTGTTGCTGGCCGAATATGGCGAGGAAAGCGTGCTCCTCACCGGGGATGCCTTTCCGGGAGACATCGTAAAGGGAATCCGGCGGATCCTTCCTGCCGGGGAGAAACTGCCGCTGACCGCCTTTAAGGTGCCACACCATGGCAGCCGCAACAACAACAACAATGCGCTTTTCGATGCCGTCAACTGCCGGAGCTACATGGTGTCAACCAACGGCAAAAAGCACGGTCACCCCGACAGGGAGGGCATCGCCCGGATCCTGGTACACGGAACAGGAGATACCGCCCTCTATTTCAACTATAGCCATGAGGCTAACCTGGTATGGTCAGATGACCGTCTGCAGAGCGACTACAGGTACAGGGCCTATTATGCCGGAAATGGCAACATGAAAATCGACCTCTCGGAATAAGAGACCAAAGTTGAGCCCTGCACCCCGGCAGCAACCATAAATGACGCACTGACCCGGAAGGCAATGATCCGGTCTCCGGAGGTCAGCCTCTGCCCCCCAGCCGGGAGAGGGAGCGCAGCTCATCGCGGACTTTTTCCGCTTTTACCCGGGTTTCCGTTCCGGGCGCGTTAAGCATGGCTTCACGACTCTTCTCCCCGGAAGGAAGGTCAAGCATGGCATCAAGTTCCTCGGCCAGATCACCAGCCCGGGCGGTGAGAGCCCGTGAACGCTCATTGGCGGCATTGGCTTCATCGCGGGCCCGGGCCGCCTGCGCGTCAGCAGGGACCTTCCCGAAATAATAGCCCAGTACCACCCCCGCCAGACCCAGCAAAATCTGGAGAATCTCCTTGCCTTCAGCCAGCTTCTCTTCATCCCCCAGATCAATCAGCCCGAAGGTCCGGGCAATGAGAACCAGCGTAAACACCAGGATCATTATGCCCAGGATGGCCGTAACCACCTCCTTGACCAGTTGAATCACTTGCTCCTGCGACCACTTGTTTGCTTTGGGTGCTTCTTGGTTTTCCATAACTTTCTCTTTTCAGGTGTATCATTATCATCTCCGGAAACGGGAACACTCCTATCTCAGCCTGATTTTTCGTTCATACCTCTTCCAGAATCCGTATTTAAATACAATTTACAACATTTATGGGTATGTCGGAGGGATTATTTTCCGGCGGGGATCCAGAGCACGGAGTTTCCTGTACCGTGTTCGTTTTCTTCAAAGAGGGGATTGGCGGGGTCGAGGATCCACTGTCCGTCGACGATGAACTTGTAGGTATATTTTCCGGGTTGGAGGCGGACAGGGAACTTCCAGGAATTCCCTTTCCTGACCATGCGGTAGCCATCGGTATTCCAGCCATTAAAACTTCCGGCGAGAATAACGCTTTTGGCGCCGGCTGAGCCCTTCAATTCAAAGATATGATTGGCTTTCAAGGCAATGAAGGAATTTTCATAATCGCCGTGTCCCGTGGAGAAGGGATTGGTGGGATCGGTCATCCAGCGGCCATCGACGATGAATTTGTACTCGTAATTTCCGGCGGCCGTCACGTAGGGCAATCTCCACCCGGAGGCTGTTTTCTCCATGACCAGCTCGTTCCGGTCCCAGTGGTTAAAACTGCCGGTGAGCACCACCTTTTGGGCGTCGGTGAATCCATGCAGGGTGAAGAGAAAGGGTTCGCCGATTTCGAGGAAGGAGTTGCTGTATCCCTGGGCATCCTTGCGCTCCAAAGGGTTGGCAGGGTCGGTCATCCACTGGCCGTCGACCAGAAATTTATAGGCATAGGTTCCTTCGCGGAGGTACACGGGAAGTGTCCATTCGCCGGAACCCTTTTCGAGGGCCACACCCCGGGGATTCCAGCCTGAGAAGTTTCCGGTGACGACGACCGTGCGGGCTTTTTCGTAACCCTTCAGCCTGAAGGTGTGGTTGGTGCAGTAAACCACCGAATTCCAGGCGCCGGCACTTCCGCGTTCCCGGAGGCGGTTGACGGGATCGGTGGTCCACCGGCCGTCGATGATGTATTTATAGGCGTATTTTCCCGGGGTAAGTTCCAGGTCGATGATCCATCCCTTACCGGCGCGCCGCATGGGCGTACCCGAGGTACTCCAGCCGTTGAAGCTTCCGGAGATAAAAACGGACTGTGCTTTCTCGTAGCCGGGGAGGTAAAACTGGGCCCGGCTGCCGGTATAGACAAAGGCATTGCGGAGTTCCAGGTTATTGAAGCCCCAGACAGTTTCCGACACCTGGTCGCTTCCTTCGAAATCCATCCAGTCGTCGATGAGCAGGAAAAGGTCGGAAGGGAGAGGTTCGGTGACCACACCTGCCGCCAGCGGTTTGGAGAGTTCCACGATGCCGGGGCCTGCGGGGGCCACCGTCCAGATCTCCCCGGCGGCTTCGATGCGGGTTTTTCCGCTGTACACGGCGGCGACCAGCGTACTGTCCAGGTCAAAGAGTTCTCTGAGCTGTTGCTTTTCCTTTTCCGACCATTTCAGGTGAAGGGTGAAGACCAGCCTCCCGTCGTCCATGCGGCACACCTTGCCGGGGTCAATCTGGGCGCGTGCCATGCCCCTGGATCCCAGCATCACCGTGATCACCAGCAAAATCATCCCCACTCTTCTCATTCCTCTCCTCCTTTCACAAACCGGAAACCGGCTTCTTTGGTGACAAAATTAACGCAAATCTCTCCGTTGCGGAAGAAGCTGAATCCCAGCACGCCATCAAGCGAGGTATTGTATACTTCCTCCAGGGCAAACAGAGAGGTCACCACCGTTTCCATATTTTCGATTTTCCGGGTTCCCAGGGAGAAGTCGTTCATTTTTCCGAAGAGCACTTCTGAAGCCCCGGTACCGGCGCCCTTAAGGCTGGCCCTGCGTGTGACTGCGATGGTGGCCAGCACGGTCTTGTGGGACGCACTGCTGATGACGTTGGTTTCTGCGGCCGTATCGAAACAGAAGTTCAGGCTTCTCCCGGCAATGGATCCTTTGAGGAAGACCACATGGCCGTTTCCGGTCAGTTTCTGAAGGTGATCGGCCTTAAAGGGAGGTAAAACCCCGTTGTTTCTGCGGCCGACGGCATCGGTACGGAAGAGGGTGAGTTGCCCGTTGACGGGATCAAAGAGGATTTCAAACTTCTTCAGCAGGCTGAATCCCACCAATCCCAGAATTTTCACACCCCTGCGGTTTTCGATATGGGCCAGGTCGGTTACCTCGGCCGTCAGTTTGTCGAAGACCATTCCTGCAAATTCCACCTTTCCGGCGGTAATCAGCTCCACGCTGCCCACATCTCCGGTAATGCCTTTGGAAGAGACGCTACCCGAAGTGACGTGTTTCCGGAAATAGGTCCTGTTAAGCAGCAGATCCCGGGCGCCCGTATCGAAGACCAGGTTGCCTGAGACGCCATCGATCACCGCCTCAATGAGGTATAGGCGGCCTGCGCGTTTGAGCGGAATGACCAGGGGATCGGTATCGGGCAGGAGTGACGGGGCAGGAACCGCAGGATAGGGAAAGACCGGAAATGGATACCGGGAAATCTCATCCTCAGAGACCAGGAAGGATTCCATTGCAGCCTCACGGAATGGAGGCACATTTAAGCAGGGACCAGCTTTCCCGGGGGTGGAAAGCGCCTTTGCTCCCCCGGTCATGAGGAAGAAAAAAACCGCCAGAACTGGCAGAAAGTGCTTTTCCTTTGTGCCCGACATAAAAACCACTCATTCCAGATGCAATATACGGGAAAACATCATTTCAACTTCTTTTCAGGTTAGAAATCGCGCAGAACAAAGAAGGAGAGGTCCCATTGGTCCATCCATTCCAGGATGGGGAGGCCCTGGTGGAATTGGATGGGCAGCCACACATAGGTGGCGTCGATGGGTTTACGGGGGTTCCACCGGTCGGCCATGAAAATGAAAGCGTCTTTCCTGTCTGCTACCGGAAGGATAAAGGTGCTTTGGGAGCGGAAGGTGAGGTCAGCATCAGGGCCGGTGCAGGGATTGGGGTGGCGGGTCCAGGGCCCCCAGATGGACGGGGCGGAGAGCAGGCGTGCCGCATTGGGATCCCAGCCCGTGCATCCCGAGGTGATCATGAAGTACTTACCCTCCTTTTTGAAGATAGCCGGGGCTTCATTATGACCCCCCGGATCGATCCTGATCCATTTTCCGGTATATCCGAGGTAATCGTCGGTCAGTTCGGCCAGGTGAAGGGTGAGATTTTCCTCGGAAGCATAGATGTGGTAAGCCTTACCGTCGTCGTCGACATAAAGGGTCATATCGCGTGACATCTGTCCGCCGGCATGGTCGCGCCGCACGAAAAGCCCGTCAGACACCGCCTGGCGCCACTCGTCGGTCCACCATCTGGAAAAATCACCGGGTACAATGGCAGATGTGCGCTGCGCTTCGGTCATGTTCAGTGGCCAGTGGTTGGCATTGGGCCGGAGGGAACGCAGGTAAGTGTAAGGCCCCGTCACCCGGTCACTGACCGCGATCCCCACGCGGGCAGCACTGTAACCCTGCCCTTTCAGTTCCAGATGGAAATAAAGGACGAACTTCCCGGTTGAGGGGTTGTACACCACCTTAGGCCGCTCCATCACGCACCCTCTGACAATATCGCTCTGCGGGTCATCGCTCACCGACAGGACCACCCCCTCGTTTTTCCAGTGAACCAGGTCAGTGGAAGCATAACAGGTAATCCCCACAAGGGCTGCACTTGACCGTTCGCTTTTATGCTCTCCGAACCAGTAGTAAGTGTTGCTGTGGTACAGAATACCTCCACCATGGGCATTGATATGGACACCCTCCTGGTCGGGCCAGGGCTTCCCGGGGTGAAACCCTGAAGAGGGGGAAGATTGGGCGAGCGCAGAGAAACCAGTCAAACAGATGCAAAGGATCAGGAATAGGAACGCTGACAATGGGGTTTGCCGGAGAAAACCGGAACGGGTACTTACAGACATAATCAGAAAGGATAAAAAACCAACAACCATCTTTAAGCCCTAAAATTACTTCATAAAATTCATTTGCCAGTGAATTAAAACCCGATAAATGGGGGACAGGAATGGGAAGGCCTAAAAAAAAAAGCCACCCGCCTGGTGGCGGATGGCCTGTGATTTATGGAGATGGTATTGCGCTGAACAAGCTGAAGGGATGGTTAGCGGCGACGGCTGCCGGAGGAAGATTCCTCCCTGGCGGAACCGCTGCCACGGGAGGAGCTGCCTGAGGAAGAGGAGCTTCTCACGGAAGAGGAGGAGCTTCTCTCCTGGGAGGAGCTTCTGCTGACGTTTCCACTGTTTCCATTGCTTCGGGATTCCGTGGGGCGGGTGGCCACTTTGGTACTCCCTGAGGATACCTGGGAGCGGGAGGAGACTCTACCGGAGGAGCTGCCTGAGGAAGACTCCTGCCTCACTGTGGTGGTCGTACGGGGAGCCGTTTCCATACGGGTACGGGGCGCGGAGTAGGTTTCTGAGCTCCGGGTGGTGGTGGGCTGTGTGGCCGACTTTCCGGTCACCCCGGGAGCCGTCACTCCCGACTGCCTGGAGCGGCTCTCACCATTGACGGCGGGAGAAGCTTCCCTGGTGCCGGCAGGGCGGGTGGAAGCCGGGCGGGTATAGGTGGTCCCACTTTGGGCGGGGGCTGCAGTCCGGTTGGATTCCACCGCCTCGTTCCGGCCGGGGGTGGCACCTGATTCCACTCTTCCGGAAGTCTCCATGCGGGTGCCGGCGGTTCCGGCTTCGCGCCTGGTGCGGACAGCTTCCGTATCCTGACGGCCTCCGACGCTGCCGCTGCGGAGTGTTCCGGCTTCATTGGCGGTGCGGGTGTTCACCGGGGTTTCCGACCTTCTGGCCGTAGCCGTGGAGGTAGCCCTCACCCTGGCGGTTTCGGGAACCGCGCTGCTCAACCTGTTGGCGGAAGCTTCACGGGTGCCGGCGTTGACCCGGGTCCGGTTGCTTTCGGTAGCCACCCTGGCATGCAGGGCCCTGCCTTCGTTCTGCAGTTCCGGACGGGAGTAGGTCTCCTTATAGTAACCCTTTTTGACATTCTTATGCACATCCTTTGACCAGTGCCTTACTCCCGCATAGTAGAAGTCGTGGTACCTGTGGTAGCGGACATGGTTCCAGTGGCGGTAGTGGGCATAGTAGTGGTGGTTCCAGTGGGAGTGGTATCCGTAGTAGTAGTGCCAGTACCAGGGATTCCATGCGTGGTAGTAGGCGGGCCAGTAGCCCCAGTACCAGGGTGAACGCCAGGCGATGTAGCCGGGATAGTAGATATGGCGGACCAGCGGCCAGGTGGCGATTTCCCAGGCCGAGGTGGTGATTACCGTCACCTGCACCTGAGGGGCAGGACGGCCGTAATAACCGGGATTGGGCGTTCCGGCGTAGTTGCTGTCGTAATAGGGCTCGACGATATAGTTCCGTCCATAGAGGGCTTCATCACCCACCAGCTGAATCTGCACCGATCCGTCGCGGAAACGCTCGACGATGAATACCGCCACGTCCTGGCGGTGCTTGTTATTCAGTGCAACGCTTAACACGATGTTGTGGACCCTTCCGTCGACATAGTCGGTCACGTTGATGTAATCGACCAGGCGGTCGCCATTGAGATCAAGGTTATTGATCCCCATGTCTTCGCTGTTGAGGTCCCTTTCGAAGCCTTCGAGGGTTTCAGACTCCTGGAAGAGCTTCATGGTGGCATAGAGATTCAGGTTGTCGCCCGGGAGACCCAGGTAATCCTCCCGCCAGTCCTGGGCCTGGACTGTAGTCGCGGTGGCCATCAGGATCGCGAGAAGTGCGGTGGTGAATAAAGCTTTCATTTTGTTTATTGTTACTGAAGAACCATCTCTTCACTGGTGTTATGTCAAAAGCCGTACCAAACCCGATTTCCCCACCGGCAACGGTAAGCCGTTCACCGGTTCCGGGTAATATTTTTCACTCCCTACAATATGATTACTTTTTGCATTTTACCCAACTCCCTCCGGAATTGAACCGTTTAAAGTGGAGATCTCCTTCACCAAATTTTCTAAAAGTTCGGTTCAATTTGCACCTGACGGGAAAAGACGTTTAACCGATATGTTGGATTACAACGGCCGGGAATGTTCATGTAAGGCATCGACTACACCTACTATTATGAAGAAAACAATGAATGAACCGACCCAAATGGTACACTTGATGATATAACATGAAAAATGAGTAATTCAGATTTTGCGGATCAGGGCTTCCAGGGCGAGGGCAATTTCAGGCAACCGGCTGGCATTGACGATTCCGGGGTGGTCTTTGGGAGTATGGGTGACCTCCTGGACCTCCATATTTTCCAGGAACCAGGCGGAGGTCACGGCAATGGCAGGAACACCGTACTGGAGAAAGATACTATGGTCGCCCTGGGGCCAGGGGGCTCCTTCGGTGATGGCCGGAAAGGCAGCCATCACCTCCCGCATGTGACGTTCGATCTCTTCAGGCAAGTCAAAAGGGGAAAAGGCTGAAGGACCCTCAAAGTAACCTGCCCCGTCGATGTTGATATTAAGGAGCATGGTTTCAAACCTTCCCGCATTGGCTTCCAGGTAAGCCATTTGTCCGGGTACGGCATAGTAATCCTCCCCGTTGAAGGCCACCAGCTCAATCAGCCGTTCCCCGGAATAATCCTTCAGCAGCCGGGCTAAAAGCAACAGCACGGCTACCCCGGTGGCATTATCGATGGCTCCGGGCGCCCCCTTTTTGGCATCGATATGGGCCGACACCACGATCCGTTTCCCTTCGGGATTTCCCTTGCAGGCTGTCACGTTATATCCCTTGCCATATAATCTCTCAGAACGCGAAACCAGACGGACCCATTGGCCAGCAAACGGGAGAAGCCGCTTCCCCTCCTCTTCGGTCATATACACCGAGGGAATATCAAAATCACCATCTTCAATCAGGGGAAAGGGATAAACCCCGCCAGCCAAAGCGGCATTGCGGCCGGTAGCCGAGAGGATGGCCCTTGCACCACTCTTCTCCAGAAGAGCAACAATACGCTGGTGCTCTTCCGGATTGTAGAAGACAAAATTTTTGGGCATCAGTTGCTCCCTGGCTATTCCACCATGCAGGAAAAGGATTTTCCCATGGGCATCGGCCTGCTCCAACTCAGGGAGCGTGGATACAGCCACCAGTTCTGCTTCCCCCTCAAAGGGGTTGGAATAAGGCCCCACCAGTACCTGAAAGGAGTGCTCTCCGCATTGCAGGGAAGCCCCTGAATCTTTCCAGTCCATGGCTTCAAACTCCGTTTTATCAGGGTGCCATCCCAGTCCGGACAGCTCCTCCTCAAAAAACCGGGTGGCCAGGCGGTTTCCCTCGCTGCCCACTTCGCGGCCGGGTATGGTGCGGCAAAGTATGTCGATATATTGTGTGCTTTTTTCTGTCAGGACATGACTATTCATAATAGTATGGTGTCTTAAGATGTTCCAATTTTCGCCCAAGCTCATGTCTATCTGTTCTATAATCCAGGGTCCCTGCTTGTATGCAAAACAGCAACAATAAGGATAGCTTTAATGTTTTCGTCTATCGTATAATGAATCATAAACGGAAAGTCGCTTAAAATAGCAGTCCTCACATTATTGTACCGAACACCTGATATCTTCGGATTCTGCCTGATATAATAGACTTTATTGCGAACTTCTGAAATAAACCTTTTGCCAAGTCCAATTTGCCGTTCATTATACCATTCAGCTGCTTTCCGGATATCTTCTTTCGCCTGATAGAGGACAATGGATTTATACACTATAGTTCTTTTTCAATATCGTCCATTGCAGAATCAAAGTCCTTTGCAGAACCTGGATTTTGGGTATAATCTTCTATGCGTTCCAGAACAATACTTTTGTGCCATTCAGGAACACAGACTTCCTCCAATTCAATTTCCTTATATTTATTCTTAAGTTCATTCCAATCGCTTATCGGAATAAATACACCCATTGTTTTCCCTTTTCTATCAGAAATATATTGCAGCTTCATATTTTCAACACTTTATTGCTGTAATCCGGCAATTCGTCTAAAAATACTAAATTTATGCAAAAATATGGAATATCTACATGGTTTATCTTACAGAATAGTATCCCTGATAAATGAAACAGGTTGATCTCTATATAGACGATTTTCCGGAAGAAGTGCAAGTAAGGTTGCGCCAGGTGAGGGACACCATTCTGGAAGCGGCACCCGGGGTGGAAGAGACTTTTGCCTACATGATGCCTGCTTACCGGCTGAACGGACCACTGGTTTATTTCGCCGGGTTTGGAAAGCATATCGGTTTTTACCCCACTCCCTCCGGAATCGAAGCATTCAAAGGGGAGATCTCCGGTTACAAATATGCCAAAGGGTCGGTACAGTTTCCGCACAACAAACCCCTGCCCCTGGATCTGATCCGCCGGATCGTGGAGTTCAGGGTGAGGGAAAACCAATAAGCAAACCGGGGAAATAGGCCATTCTGCTATTTTACTTTTCTAAAGTCTCTGACCTTTCCGGCATTCGGGTGTAGATCAATAAATCCCGGAGGTTTCCCTGCCGGGACTTTGAATACTACATCCAAGTATTCAGAGGATTAGTTGTCCCAATTAACTACACCATCCTATCTGCAAAGATTTTCCTGTCTTTATATACTCGCGGAGCTGTCCTCTTCCTTGTAAAAATCCTCCTTATAGTTTTTCTTGTCTCTGATATTCTGGCTGTAGTTCATGCGGGCACGTTTCTCCTTGTCGAACATCTGCTTCATGTCAGCATCGTTGGCCTGGTACGACATGGTATTGGTGATGGAGATCTTCAGGGCAAAGTCGACCACATCGTGGTTAGCCCCGATGTAGGTAAAAGTCCAATTTTTCAGCGACAGTTCGTCGACCAGTTTTTTGACGGCTTCACCTGAGAACTCCCTGCTGGTATTCTCCATGCCGTCGGTCAGAATCGTCACCAGTACATTGTAATCGGTAAGGTTTTCCGTCACCGCCTTCATCTTCAGCAGGGAAAGGCCCATCGCATCAAAAAGGGGGGTCATGGAGTCGGGCTGGTACTTGTCACCGTCGATTGGTTTCAGCTTTTTAGCCGGTTCATTGAAAAGGAGCGTTTTAATGCCCAGCCCGTTAAAAGTGACCAGGGAGATGAAGTGTTCCTGTTCCGGAAATTGCTGTTCCACCCCTTTGACGGTCTGGACCACTTCGTTAAAGCCGCTGATAGTGGCTTGCTTGATAGATTCCATCGATCCGCTTTCATCAAGGATGATAAGGTTGAATACCTTGTGTTTTTGTTCCATGGCTATTAAAATTAAGAGGTGAGTGATTTTTTGATATAATGGTCATATGTTCTTTGTAAGGGCAGAAGGTAGTCGCGACAGAGGCGTGGATCCGATGAGGGTCAGGGTCGGGTCAGGTGGCAGATATAAGGGAAACGCGGGACGATTCCGGTGTAGAGAGGCTACCTCAAAGGGGCGGCGGGTGGTTGGGGTTCCATTTGAAAAAAGGAATATTGATCAGAACGATGTCGTAAATTTCAATGCAAAGTTAATACGTCGTTTTGACAACTTCTGACAATAAAATAATAGGGCGAAAAAAGAATCAAATCAAATGAGAAAAGAAAGCGCCACAGGCGGGGTGATTTACTCCCAAAAAAACCGAACGGGATAGAGGTCTCAAATCAGAGATTCCTGAGTCCCTGAAGGAATTTTCCCCTGAGGAAATCGCGGAACGCTTCCGATCCGATGACCTGCACCTCATTGGGGAGCCCGGCCACAAACCGGCCGACTCCCTCAAAGCTGCAGACGCTCGTTTGCAGGATCCATTCGTTGTCCCCCACCTTTTTGAGCTCTTTCTCAGCCAGGGGATACTCTTCGGTGAGCAGGGTAGCCGACCGCAGGGTCAGCTTCAGGGTTACCGGCAGCAAATGGTGGCTGTGTATCCTGAAAATATCGATAAATCCTGCCTCATGGTGACTTTTATCCTTCCATCGCTGGTTCAGGAGTTTTACCTCGCCGATCCGGGAGAGCCGGAACAGCTTATTGCATTGCGATTCGGGCTCCCAGGCCCATACCTGGATGTAGTTGGTGGTAAAGGCGAAAGGTTCCACCAGCCGGTCACGGATCACTTTTGAATGGGCCGAACTGTATTCCCGGAGCACCACCTGTCTTTCCTCTTCTATGGCATTGACCAGCCGGTTCACATTCACCGCATTCTTTCCCTTAACGATGGTTTCAGCCAGAATCTTGTAATTGTAAACGGTATAAAGTTTCTTCTTCAGGTTCTGCTTGATCAGGTTGTTCTCGTCGATGCTTTCGATGGCGCTCTTCAGGATATAGGCCTCCTCTTCGGTAAAGTGGATCAGCTGGCTGATGTCCCTGAAATAGGGCGAAGACTTGTCAATGCGGTACACCTCTCCCTTCTTGCGGATCACAAAACCCGCTTCCCTGAAGGTGTCAATATATCGGTAAACCGACCGTTCGGAAATCCCCAGCCGCTGAGCCAGCTGTTCTAAGGTGGCCGAGGAGTTACCGGTTAGCATTTTCATGATGCGCAATAGGCGGTCTATTTTGGGTTGGTCCATGGCACTCAGGAATTGATCGTACTTGGTTGTTATAAATGTAATCTATTTCAGGATATTTAACATCACAAAACACTACCTTCGCAGGGACGAACAGGCAGTTGGCTTTCCCAACGGCCTCAATAATAATCAGGGAACCTATAATTAAATCAGGACTTATGAAGAGAGCAATCCTTATCGCCGTTCTGGCGGCGTTTTTGGGCATGGGCTGCAGTACGCAGCCGGTAAAAACCGTATGGCTTGATGAGATGGACCTCAGCACCATGGAGACCGGATGGGGTTCGAACCACGTGAAAAAGTCGGTGGACCGGAATCCTCTGACCATCAACGGAACGGTCTACGAGCGGGGCGTAGGGACCCATGCCATCAGCAAATACATGGTGGATCTTGGCGGAAAGGGAAGGCGGTTCCTGGCGACCGTGGGGGTGGATGACGAGGTCAAAGGGAAAGCATCCCTGGAGTTTTTCGTATTGGGAGACAAAAAAATCCTCTGGCAGAGTGGGATCATGACCGACACCACCGCGGCCCTTCCGGTTGACATCGACATCAGGGGCGTGAAGAAGCTGGCCTTGCTGGTTACCGACGGAGGCGACAACATCAATTTCGACCATGCCAACTGGGCCGAAGCCAGGTTTGAGATCAGGGGTGACACCATCCTGGCTTTACCGCAGGCAGTGGCCGGAGAACCCTACATTCTTACCCCTCCTGTAGGGGATGCTCCCCGGATCAACGGACCATCGGTCACCGGGGCGACACCCGGCCGGCCCTTCATGTATAAGATTCCCGTCACCGGAAAGCGGCCCATGACCATTATCGCCGCCAACCTGCCGGCGGGGCTCTCCATGGACCCGGCCACAGGAGTGGTCACCGGGAAGGTGAAGCAGGAGGGAGAATACCTGGTCGATGTGCGTGCTAAGAACGAGGCCGGTGAAGCGGCCCGCACCCTGAAGATCATCATCGGAAAGCACAAACTGGCGCTCACCCCGCCCATGGGGTGGAACAGCTGGAACAACTGGGCCTGTGCTGTGGACCAGGAAAAGGTGAAAGCCTCGGCCGACGCCATGGTCAGCCACGGCCTCATCGAACACGGCTGGAGCTATATCAACATTGACGACTGCTGGCAGTCGCACGAGCGCACCAAAGCAGGGGAACTGCTGCCCAATGAAAAGTTTCCCGACATCAAGGGGCTGGCCGATCATGTCCACAGCCTCGGACTGAAAATCGGGATATACTCCTCGCCGGGGCCCACCACCTGTGCCGGCTACCCGGGGAGCTACAAATTCGAATTACGCGACGCCCAAACCTGGGCCAACTGGGGTATGGACTATGTCAAATACGACTGGTGCGGATACAGCAGGGTGGTGGAGGACAATACCCTTGAAGCTTACCAGAAACCTTACAGGGTCATGCGGGAAGCCCTCGACAGGGTTGACAGGGATATCGTGTACAGCCTCTGCCAGTATGGGATGAAGGATGTGTCGGCCTGGGGTGCCGAAGTGGGGGGCGATCTGTGGCGCACCACGGGTGACATCGGTGACTCATGGAACAGCCTCTCTTCCATAGGTTTTGCCCAGGATAAAAACTCACCTTATGCCGGACCATCAGCCTGGAATGATCCTGACATGCTGGTTCTGGGCTATGTAGGCTGGGGCGCCAGCCTCTCCCCCACCCGGCTCACCCCCGATGAACAGTACAGCCACATCTCCCTCTGGTCGCTGTTGGCAGCTCCCCTCCTCCTGGGCTGCGACATGGAGCGCCTCGACGACTTCACCCTCAACCTGATCACCAATGACGAGGTGATCGCCGTCAACCAGGATGCTCTGGGCAAACAAGCAGTGCCCCTGGTAAGGGAAGAAGGCATGGAAGTGTGGGTGAAGGAACTGGAAGATGGCTCCAAGGCTGCAGGCGTCTTCTACACCGGAAGCAGCAATACCGACCCCGTGGAGATGTTCAACTGGGACGAAGGAAAAACCTCACGCAAAATCACCGTTGACCTGGCGTCCCTGGGATTTACCGGGAAGTGTACGGTTCGCGACCTGTGGCGCCAGCAAGAACTGGGAGCGTTCACCGGCACCTTTGATACCGAAGTGCCCTTCCATGGCGTGACCCTGGTGAAAATCACCGCCACCGAATAACCGAAAGGGAAATCCTTTCCACCACACCCCGGCTGAAGTTACCGGCCAGGGGAAGTACTCAGGCTTTCAACTGATATCCAGCACCTGGTTGGAGTGGATAAACAGGGTCTGACCAATTTGGTCATAACCCAGGAAGAGTTCCTTTCCATCATGTTTGGCCTGCTCAACTCCGAAGCCGATCAGGGTAAGGCCGGCATTTTTAGACCGCTCATTTACCAGGCTTTTAAATGAAATATGAGGTTCTTCCCTGATCCATTCAATGTTATTTTTGGTGATGGGTAATCTGCCGATGTTGAGAAGTTCTTCCTGGGCTTTGCGCAGCGACTCAAACTGTTCTTCCTGGTATATCTGAAAAATACGGATATCTGACTTCTTCCAGGCCGGATGGCCCAGCATGATGTAACTGAGGAGGATCATCAGGTTGGCATTGTCGTAATCATAACTCCTTATCCAGATGTGGATGCCCCCCTTATAGAAGATCGGCTGGGTGGAGCAGCCAATGATGCCGATATCGAATCCTCCGGCACCTATCAGGGTTAGATTATCGATGATCTGGTCAAGACCTTCAGGTTCATCCTTGAAAAATTCGAGCAACACCAGGTTGTTTTCCATTCCAGAAACACCGGGCACCTGTATCGATTGGGCGATGGCAGAGGTGTAGGAAGGGGAGATGAGGGTGTCGATATAGACCTGGTTGGTAGCCGAGTCGAAGCGTTCGCGGAGGGTCTCCAGGTCTTCGCGTGCTTTCTTGTTGGTTTCGCTGGAATAGTATCCCGGAATTTTATGGATGTAGGTGCCAAAACCATATTTGTAACTGATCCAGTTAAGGACCTGGAAGGCTGTATCGCGTTTGAAGGATTCAGTGGAAATGCAGAGGGCACTGGGGCGCCATTCGGAACTTCTGTAACGGGTCTGTCGTTTCTGCATATACACCTGAAGATTCCGGCTTAACTGATAAAGCGCGTTAAAGAATAAATTGGCCAGGCCTTGCCGGTTCCTATGGTAATGGTTGATATAAAAGTAGATCAACAGCATGACCGAGATGGCCAGAACGGCATAAAGGGTGCTAATTTTGAACATAATAACAACAGATGCCACGAATCCGGTCAGCGAAATGGCCCATTTTGATTTAAAAGAGGGGCGGTAGGAGGGTGAGGAACCGAAATGGTGAAGGAAGGAGATGAGGCAGAGGGAACCGTAGGTGACCATAAAAAACATGGAGATGATGCCTGCCACAGCGTTCACATCGCCGAATCCCACGAAGAGGAAGGCAATGAGACAGCTTACAATGGAGGCGTTGTAAGGTTCGTTTTCCTTCCCTTTTCCGGCATTCAACCATCTGTTGATCTGTTCTGAGGGAAAGAAGCTGTCCCCGGCCAGGGCCTGCAGGGTACGGGGAGCCACCATGACCGAGCCAATGGCGGCCGATATTGTGGAGGAGGCCAGGCCCAGCGGAATGACCAGGGCACCCGCAATCGCGATTTTTCCCATGATCATCTGGTCATTGACCAGCTCTTCCACAGATGCAGAAGAGGCCAGTTTCCAGATGATAAAAAAATAGATGACCATGCCGGTCAGTGTCCCCCCCAAGGTGCCGATGGGAATGGAACGCCCGGGATTCTTCAGATCCCCTGATAGTCCGACCCCTGCCGTCATTCCCGTAAATGCGGGAAAGATAATGGCAAAGACCATGAAGAAACTCTGGGGATTCCGGAATTCAATGTTGCTGATGGAAAAACCGGTAACAGCTTGGGCAGTAGGCTTTCCCAGGAAAAACATCAGCAGGCTGATCACCAAAATACCTGCCACCAGGTAAAGTGCCTTCACCCCTATGTTGGCTCCCCGTTTGAGGATCATGAAGGTGAGAATCCCCATCACCGGAAGGCTCACTGCCTGGCGAGGCAAAACCCAACCAAAATGTTCAGCAAAGAGGTTAAAGAGAAAGTCAAACGATTCGGTGAAGGCGATTACATAAAAGGCGATACTGATGGCCTGACTCAGAAAAAGGGAGATACCGATGGTTCCTCCGATGTTCAGTCCGAACGAACGACTTATGATGAAATATTCGCCACCCCCTTCGACACGTTTATTGGTAGCCAGTTCAGAAATGGCCAGAGCAGTGGGAATGGTCACCAGATGCCCCAGCAAAATAATCAGGACAACGCCGATGAATCCCAGGGTGCCCACAGCATATCCAAAACGGAGAAAGAGGATGGCTCCCAGAATGGTGGAAATGGCCGTGATAAAAACGGGGCCCGTTCCGAACCGCCTTGTTAGGTTATTTTCGTCTTTCATACCTATGTTTTACCAGTGGATTTGACTTAGGTTACGGCCGGAAAGCCATCGGATTGAACTTATAACGCATAAGGCATCATGGCTCTTTAATGTTGGAGGGGTGATTCCTGAAGATTCCGGTATTTATTGATATGTGTGGCGGCCTCCAGCAGGGTGGTCACCCAGATCTTGTCCTCGTTTTCCTTCAGGAATTGCACCAGTTCGCGGTGGGCTTCCGCGGAGACGTCGATATTGTGTTCTCCTCCCACCCCATGGAAGAGAAAGACCACCAGGGAGTGGCTTTCCATGGCCTTGCGTACCAGTGCAATGAGTTGTTCCCCGTTTTCGCCGTTGATCATGAAGCTGCCCACATTGGAAAGGTCGACGGTCATGATATCCTCCATTTTGCCATGGACCCCCCGCGCCACGGGAAACGTTTTCATCACCTCTTCCTTAAAGGATTGTCCTCCTGCATGCGTGTCGCCGCAGGTATAGGCTAAACTGCGGCTTCTCCTGCCATCGACGCCTTCCAGGATCAGGTTGGCCGCCCTGACTTCGTCCATGAAGCGGGCCACGCTGTAGTGGCTCAGGTCATATTCAGGGTTGACCCATGAACGCCCGGGCTGGCTTCCGTCACAGGGATGGAAAAGAGTGTGGTTACCCAGTTCATGGCCATTGGCGGCGGCCCGTTTCCATTCTGCACTCCGGTTCCGGAAGGGCCCGGAGTTCCCGGGGATGTAAAAAGTGCCTTTCATGCCGCGGGCATCGAGTTGGCGGATGACATTGTCAAGGTGGACATTCAGTCCGTCGTCATAGGTAAGCACCACGGCGCACGATTTTCCGCGCCAGGGGCGGCTGTCGGCGACCTCCGGATCCCAGGTCTGAAAGGGAGAGGCAGGCAAATCTTCTTTGTTGTACAGATTGGCGCCTTCGGGATTGTCGGCCCAGGCATACCTTACCCTTTCGGGACGGGGTACCGCCTTGTGGCGGACCGATACCGTGTTTCCCACGATGCGCGCTTCGGCAGGGTAGTATTTCCCGTCGGCCCCGGCGATCTCAAAGCGCCCCAGGGGCTCCCCGTCACGGGAGACCAGTCCGCCCCCCACATGGTCAAAGGCCAGGAGAACAGAATCGCCGCTGACAATACTGGACTTGTAGAGGGGTCCTGACCAGACCACTCCCGTGTCGCCGTAAGCCAGCCGGAAAGCCCCCAGGGCAAGGCGTTCCCCCACATCCTTTTTGTTAAGGGGATGGATGTCGTTCCATTCGCCCAGGTCAATGGTCACCGCCATGGCTGTGTGGGGTTCAGCGAGGGCCATTCGCTGGGCCTCCCTGAGTTCGGCCCACTGGCTTTCGGCCGGAAGGTAGTCGACCTCCATGAAGTTGGCCAGCTGTACAAAGAGGAAGGGAAGCTCACCCTGTCCCCACTGGTTCCGCCAGTCGCGGATCAGCGCAGGCAGGTACTGGCGGTACCCGGGGGCGTTGCCTGTGTTGGTTTCCCCCTGGTACCAGAGGAATCCTTTGGCGGCATACCCCACCAGGGGGGCCACCATGGCGTTGAAGAGAGCCGCCGGCTGGTTCTGGGCGCTGAACTGCGGCATCCATGGCCCGGGTGTGAATACTTGGCCTACCTTGTAGTACCATTCCCCGCGCAGATCAATGCGTTGGCCGCCGGCTTCCAGGAAATAGGGTTTGTCAGGTACGAAGCCCCCCTTTCCTGAGTTGTTGGTAACCCTCGATACAATCAGGTTTTTCCCTTCCTTAAGAAGCCCTGCGGGAACGGTATAGCGGCGCGGTGGATACTGGTAAGTGATGTTCCCTACCTGCTGGCCGTTCACGTAAAGGAAGTCAGAGTCGACAATCCGGCCCATAAAAAGTCGGGCGGGGAGTCCGGCCATGGAGGCAGGTAGGTCTATTTCCCTGCGGAACCAGACCACTCCGTCGAGGTTGCGGATGCCCTGGTCTTCCCAGAACCCGGGAATGGTAAAGGGTTTCCACCCCACAGGGATATAATCGGGCGATTGCCATGATTCGCGCTCTCCCCGGTCGGCCGGAAGTGGTTTTTCGGCAGGAGGAATGGCCAGGGCCCCAGAGGTGGGAGAAGCAGCCGAACCTCCCGCCGGTTCCTTTTGCGGGGCAGATCCCGCTTCCGGGCGTACTCTCACCGGGCGGGGGGTTTTATTCCGGTCGATGGTCTGCAGGATACCGGGAAACTCCCGGAAACCCTCTTCGCTGATCCACGCCTCAATGGGCGTTCCTCCCACGCTGGCATTGATGAGCCCCACGGGCACCCCGTATTTTTCATGGACGGCCTTTCCGAAGAAATAGGCCACCGCCGAAAATCCCAGTATATCCTGAGGGTTGGCGTCCTTCCATACACCCGGGGGCAGATCCTTTTGCGGGCCCTGAAGACTGGTCGCAGTGGGGATGAAAAAGTGGCGCACGGCGGGGAAACGGGCGGCGGCGATCTCCTGGCCATACTTCTCCTTCACCCGCTCCATTGGAAGCACCATGTTCGACTGACCGGCACAAATCCATACATCACCAAAAAGAATATTACTGACTTTTAATATATTCTGACCCCGGAAAGTCATCTCCCAGGGACCACCTGCCTTCTGTGGCGGCAGGGTGATGGCCCAGGTGCTGTCGCGGCCTGTGGTCACCCGGTAATTTTTGTTCCTGAAGGTCAGGGTCACCTTTTCCCCGGGATAGGCCCACCCATGGATCTTCAGGGGAATTTCACGCTGAAGAACCATACCGTCGCTGACCAGCCGCGGAAGCGTGATCTTTGCCCGGGAGGTTCCGGATAAGAAAAGGAGAAAAGCGAGCATCAGCAAAAAGGGAATCCGTGGTTTCCGGAGAAAAGAATTTTTCATACACACTATTTTTTTGAATCCGCCACCAGATCTCAGGCCTTTGCACGCTCTTTCCTTGAAAAAAATCACCGGAACCAGCCCATTCCGTTTTGGGATTGCGCACCGGAGCCATGCAAACAACTGAAATCTGATTGAACAGCCCTAAAATTAGGCAATTTTTCCTTTGCCCGGAAGCTCAGTTCTGGCGTCTAAAAAGACATTAAAGTAGTTTATTGCTGGATATTGCTTATTTTTAGGCCGTCACGGGTGGTTTATTAAGCACGCTAAAGAAGAGAGACCACCCTGAAAATAAAGGGGTTAAAAGGATGAACGTCGTTAAAACCGTGTTGATTATTCTGGGAACCGTGTCGCTGGGACTGGGGTTGCTGGGGATTGTGGTTCCCGGTTTGCCTGCGACTCCGTTTTTCCTGCTGACGGCCGGCCTCTGGATGCGCAGCTCAGAAAAATTGCACCGCAAACTTTTAGCCAACAAGGTGGTTGGCCGTTATATCCACGACTTCTATGCACGGAAAGGCATGACCCCCCGCACCAAAATCTATTCCATCGCCCTGATGTGGACGATGATCTCTATTTCCTGCGGTTTTTTCATCACTTCGCTGCCGGTGATCATCATCGTCGTGGCCACAGGAATCACGGGAACCGTAGTCATGGGCTTTATCATTCCTACGGTTCGCGATCCTTTAAAAGAGGATGCTCCTAAAGAGGAGAGGTTAACTCCTGCGGAAAGCAGCAGCCAGGCTGAATCGGCCTGAGTGAGCTCTTCTTCGCCCACTCCTCCGCTTTTGTCTCCTGGGGTTCCCGGGGACCGGCATGGATGCCATCGTCAGGCCATGGGAGCTTTTCTGACGGTGGCCGGGGCTTCGAGCTGCGGGATCTGGGTATAATGGCCCGCTTTGAGTTTCGCACGAACCTGGGTCAGCACCTCCTTGCGAGACTTTTGGTTTTTAGTGGCGTTCATCACCTGGCAGAAATAGTAGGTGAAGGCTCCGTGCCAGGCGTTAGCGATAAAAGCGTCTGCACTGGTCTGGTCGGCCCGGCAACCTGCCCAGAGGATATGGTGCACCAGTCCCTTATCGAGGAATTTCTCCTTCAGGGAACGGGGTCGTTTCTCTTCCATTTCCCGGAAAGCCTTGAATGACGGTGGGGGCATCCAACGGGGACGGCGGTTCCCGAACAGGTCAATGCTCTTGATTCCGGATCCGCTATGGCAGGTATCCAGGTAAACCTCAAGCAATACGTTGGGAGGGAGCTGCACGAAAAGGTCGTGGAGTTCATCGTCGGTGATGATGAAATCAAGATCCCACTGGTTCCCTTTTGCTTTCAGATCATAAGGACAGAAGGCTTCATCGGCGCTGTCGGGCTCATCCCCGCTGAAGTCCGGTACCTGGGTGCCGTGACTCGACATACTGAAAACCAGGTAACTGAATTTTCCTTGCTTAGCCCCTTCCACCATCGCCTTTAATTCAGTCATGATCCTGGACTTGGTCGCCTGGGCATCGGTCAGCTTGGTAATGTCCGCATCAGTGAATTTGAGCCACTTCTTCAGTAGTTTGGTCATATCACCGGCATCCCTGACACACCCCCGTAATGCCGCATCGGGATAATTCTTGAAATTATTGATCCCGACACAAAGTGCTTTTCTTGTCATAAAGACCTCCTTTTTTTAAATGGTTTATGATGAGTGGTTGTTATCGAATATTCTCAAAATCAGATACAATATAACACATTTTTCACAAAATAACGACCACTTTGTCCTTTTTTTGCATCTAAAAGGGACTCCATCGGGGGTCAGCCCACCAGGATGAAGGGTGCCCAGTAATGGGGGTGGCTGAAATCCCGGGTTGGCCGGGTGGGAGCAAAGGGGCGACCGGGGCGGGAGGGGCTTTCCGGTAGGGAAACGGTTTCTTCCCGTGGGGGAGTGGCCGTTAAGATGGCCTCACCAGGCACTGGGATACCGGTGGCCTTTTTCAGGCGTTCTATTTCCCCGGGCAGGTCAGAGGTGGAGAGATTCCGGAGGTATTCACGGGCATGGCGGAGGGCGGCGGCAGGGGAGATCCCGGTCAGGAGGCGGCGGTAGAACTCCCCCATGAGCAGGGAGGTGGAGAGATCGTCGACGGGCCAGAGGCTGACGACGGCTCTGCGTACGCCGGCACCCAGCAGGGCACGGGTCAGGCCCAGAAGGTCATCGCCGCCGGTGGTGCGGCCTTTGCCGGTTTCGCAGGCACTGAGAACCGCCAGCTCCGCATCAAGGCGAATCCCTGCCAGTTCATAGACCGTGAGTTCCTCCCCGCCGGCCAGCATAAGGGCGGAATTGAAGGGAGAATCCCGGTCGAGTTTTCCGTGGGTGGCAAAATGAACCAGGGAGCATCCGGGGAGGGCTTCGCGGACCTTCACTTCCGAGGCGTTTCCGCCAAGAAGCGCCTTTGCTCCGAAGAGGGAGGCCACATAGCGGGCTTCGGTTTCCGCCCAGGCCAGGGTCCCGTCAGGGTTGCCGACAGCAAGGATCTTCCCCCTGACATCTACCCCCTTTCCGGGAGAGAGGTAGGCCAGGAGGCTGGCCGACGGCAGCTGAGAGATCTCCCTGCGGGCTCCCAGGGGTTCTCCCCTGTAAGGAAGGGCATGGAATGGCAGCAGATGGCTCCTCCCATGGGGAACGATGACCAGGCTGGAGAATTTTTCAAGGATTCCGGCCACAGGAAGAAGCAGTTTTTCGGCCAACCGTGCTCCTTCGCCCCGCTCGGGAAGAGCTCCATCACAAAAGGCTACGAAAGCTTCTATTTCCCTGTCGAGGAGGATTTCACTTGTTTTGAAAGCCAGGGAAGTGGCTATTCCCTCCTGGTCAATGGCCCACATCAGCAGGTCCTCATCGAGGTAGTAGTATTCCAGGAGGAGGGTCTCGGTGGGCAGACAGCGCGCCACCTCTTCCGCTGAAAGAAGCGGCGTGTTACCGCCGGCAATGGCATGGAATTCCGGGAATGCCGCAGCCAGTTCCCCCTCAAGGGTCAGCAGGGTTTCTTCTGCTTCGGCAACCTGTGCCGAGAGTGCGTCGAGGCGTTCCCGAACAGGCGGCTCCGTCTTTCGTTCCCGGGAGAGGAGTCCCCGCAGGAGTGCCAGGCGGGTATTTTGTTCCCGCCAGGTGCGCAGGATGGCGCTTTCACCGGCGGGGATCTTCCGCAATTGGAAACTTCCGGCCACCAGGTCCAGCAAGGCCCTGGATTTGGCCCTTTCAGCCAGTTGGAAAGCCTGCCGGTGGTCGCCCAGCCGGGTGGCGGTGCGTGCCGCATAGCCATAGAGATACTGGGCGCTTTTATCTGACGCCAGGGCGGTTTTCAGTTCGTCACGGGTGAGTTGGCTGCGCCGTTCCTCAAGAAGGCGGATTGCCAGTCCATAGGTGTCCAGGGCCTGCGTGAGCAGGCTTGTCTCCCCGGAAGAACCGGCCAGGCCTTCGTACATCTCCCCTATTTCCGTGAGGGAGTGCCACGGGTGCTCCCCTTCACGCCACCACTCTTTCCCTGCCAGAAGTTCCAGTTTTCCAAGGTATTGCCATGCATCATCATAAGCTTTCAGGCGTATGAACATGGAAAAGGCCTGTTCCAGGAAGCGCCGCTGCTCCAGGCGTTGTTCGGCCCGGAGGTGGTCGCCCCCTGCGGCGGCAATGCGTTCCGACAGGTGGCCGGCAAATCCTTCGCCCGCCAGGAGGTTCCGGAGGTGCTCCCTATACGCATGGGCGGCTTCCGTGAATTGCCGCTCTTCAGCCAGAAGGAGGGTTTTCATGTAGGGGCGCTGCGCCGGACTCACCTCAGGCAAAGCCCGGCGGGATTCCTCCAGCCAGTGGGCAGCAGCGGCCTCATCACCCGCCTCCCTGAGGTTACGGGCACGGTAGAGAGGTACGAGCACACGTGAAATTTCGATATTATAGAGGGCCATTCCCCGGAGGGCTTCCACGACGGCTTCCTCAGAAAGGGCATCTGGGGATGTGAATCCGGCCGGAGTAAGTTCAGCGGATAACTTCCGGAACCGGTGTGTGGCACGTTCCATGCCGTCGGGGTCGGTTTGCTGGAGGTAAAGTCTGAATACCGAGGCGTTGAGCATGAAAAGGCGCTGTCGCAGGTAAGGGGCCAGCCGGGGCCGTTGCCGGGCATCGGCGGAAATCAGCTCCAGAGCCTCTTCATACCAGGTCAGGGCGGCTTCCCTTTCCCCTGCGGCCTGATGGACGGCCCCCAGATCAACCAGTATCTGGGCCATGTTGGAGGGGGCGCTGCAGGTTTCGAAAAGGATACGGGCGATCTCAAAGGCGGCGAGTGATTTTTCATACTCTCCCTTGCGGAGAAGAAGATGACGGGCAAAGCGGGCAGCCAGGAAAGCCAGTCCCAGGGCGTAGCTGAAGCTTCCCTCTTGTGCTGAAAGGTTTCCCGTATCATAAGCCAGTAGCAGGGCTTCCCTTTTTCTGCCCTGGGCCGCCAGGGCGAGTGCCTGGTGGGTGGCGGCCAGTGAAGTGCCCCGCAGGTCGCCGCACTGCCGGAAGAGAGCGGCGGCTTTTCCGGCGTTGACGGCTGTGGCCCCGAAGTCATCGCGGAGCATCGAGAGGTATCCCTGACGGAGGAGCAAGGCCGCCTCTCCACGGGCTGCCCCCGCGGAGGCAAAGTACTTCCCGGCCTCTGCAAATAAGGCGGCGGCGGCTTCTGTTTGCCCGGGTCCGGGAAGCCGGAACTCCTCCGCTTCCATGGAAATGGGAAGTGCCGTCGTATCGGAAGTACTCTCCTCGATGGCCAGGTTCCACACCAGGGGAGAACTGAAGGGTGCCGCCAGCCAGTCGGCACGGGTCATCAGGCAGAAGGCGGTTCCTGGGGCATCCTGTGCCCGGCGGTATAAGGATTCTGCTTTATCGAGAAATGAGGAGGCTTCATGGGAGACTCCTGCTCTCCGGTAGAGGTCGGCCGTTACCCAGGCGGCGTAACCCGCCACTCCCCACTGGCTTTCGGCTTCGGCCCAGCGGAGGAGTTTCAGGGGAGCTGCCGTGAAAACCGGCAGCGACTGGTCAAGGGTAAAGGAGGCAGCCACGTAGCGGTTGCTGCCGAGGGTACTGCGGGCAGGTTTCAGGGCACAGAGGAAGCCGTAGATGAGCCATGATGTATTGCGGAGGGTTTCATCGCCGGAGTTCTGCATCAGGGTGTTCCAGAGGGCATCCTCTTCACGGAGATCTTCAGCACCCCGCCAGCGGGCCTGGATTTCGAAAGCACCGGCGCCGTTGCCGTCGGGAAAGGTGTTGTAATGCTCGTGAATCGCCAGAAGGCGGCAGGTAACCTCCAGGAGCTGCAACCGGGGATGGGCGGCCGACAGCAGGCGCGCCTCATCGAGGAGCTGAAAGGCCCGGGGAAGGCGGCCCGCCATTATGGAGACATACGCCAGGGTCACCAACGCTTCGCCATGCTCTGCAGCCGGTGCAACAGACAAACCATCGGGATGAGCCCGGCTTGCAGCCTCCTTAAGGAAAGCTTCCCCCAGCGATTGCGCCAGGGTTAAATCCCCCTTCATCTCCTCGTAAAACAGGGAGGAAAGGGCAGAAAAAACCAATTCTTTCATACCTCAACCCGAATCAGATCTCTCTCGTGGCATCACCCGTCTTTCAATACTCACGATCTCCCTGAAACTCCTTGTTACGGCTTATCCTGGAACAGGGAAACGCATCCCAGTGAACTGGGAGGCATTTGACGGGCAGATGCTGTAACTGTTATGACAACTCCCTTAACCATGCCTTGACAGATGTGGCTCCTCCGGAGGGAGTGAAATAGCCGAAGTGGTGGTTTTTGGTGCGGAGGACCTTAAGGCGGGGCCAGGTGCCGTTGCGGACGCCCTTCATGCTTTTAAGTCCGATCATGCCGTCGTTTTCCTTTTCGCCGATGAGGAGGCCGGCCGATTTTCCCAGGATCTTATGGGCGAGGCGGTTAAGGCGGGCACCTTCCCCACCGGCGGGGTCACATTTCCCGGCCAGGACCAGGTAGGGAATCGTCGCCGGGCTTTGGAGGCCGTTAAGGCGTGCCAGAGCTTCCGAGGTGGTGGTCATGTCCTTCCACCCTTCGCCCTGGTCATAGAGTTCCTTGAAGGGCCAGGCCAGAATGCCGGCCAGGGGAAGGGAGGAGATGTTGCCGATGGCCCCTGAGAGGAGGTACAGGGCGGCGCGGCTGATGTTGGCGATGGGAGTGCCCAGGTTTGGGGGACCGGCGAGGATCATTCCGTCGGTAAAGGCATCGCCGCCCGCGATTTCCGTCATGCAGCGGGCTACGAGGGCTCCCGGGCCGTGGGCAAAGACATGAAGGGTGATGCCGTCGCCGTGGGCCAGTCCGCATTTCTGGCGGAGGGCCGTGGCCAGTGCCGCACCACTGGCTTCCACACCCGTACCGAAGCTTTCGTAATCCCAGGTGAGAAACCGGGTGTAAGCCGGAGTCATTCCCTCCAGAAGGGGTACCAGTTCGCGCGCAATTCCCGCCGATTGGGAGAGGAATCCATGGACGAATAGGGCCACCCTGTCACCGGAATGAAAGATAGCCGGTACAGGATCCCGGTAGCGAAGTCCTCCCTGGGTGAGTTCCACCAGGCGGAGGCCGCTGTTTTTCTCAGGCCGGCCCAGCTTTCTGCACAGGAACAGGCGGAGTGCTCCCCCTATGCTGCGGGTAGGATCGCCACCACCGCTCACGGCGGGCGGCAGGGCAACGATATCGACTTGTCCGGGTCCCGCACTGTAGCCCACCGGCAGATAATCCTCCCCATCAAAGGCCACAGCCAGGAAATCTTCCTCCAGGGAAGAAAGGGCCTGTCCGGAACGGAGGTTTTCTCCGGAAGAATAAGCCTGCCCGGAAGGAAATCTTTCTCCGGCAGAGATGGTTTCTCCTGGTATGTAGTCCTGATCCGGGAAGCCGGTATGAGAATCAACAGGGAGGCCGGCATGAGAATCAACAGGGAGGCCGGCATGAGGAGCGACCCGGAAGCCGGAAGCAGGGTCACCAGGGTGACCGGAATGAGGAGTAGCCGGGGGGTTGGAAGAGGGTTTCCCCGGAAGGTGGAGGCGCAGCGGGTTTTGGGGGGAGACCACTCTGCGGGAGGCTTCCCCGGCTTCAACGGTGAGGAGCAGGGGTTGTTCTGAAAGGCCGCGGGAAGTGCTGCGGGTCACAGGGGTCAGCCATTCGCCAGTAAGGGCCGGCGGAAGTTTTACACCCACCCCGGGGGCCAGTCCCCGGCGGGTTCCCTCCATGGTGTCGAGGGAGATTCTTCCAGTGAAGCCAGCGGGGGCGGCGAGGCTGAAGCCGCGCCCCAGTTCCACGGTGGCCGCATCGCCGTGCAGGTCGGCAGCAGGGGTGTGCCTGACCAACCTGTAAGCCAGTTCCGCGGTGGCCAGCTCCTCCCCTGCCGGCAGCCTGGCCGGTTTTCCGCGGGTAGAGCCTCCCGAAACCTTTCTGCCGAGGAGTGCTTCCAGGGGCGAAAGGGAACGGGTCCCTCTCCCGCCGGAAACAGGAGGCACCTCCAGGGGGTCCTGCTCCAGCATCGCCAGGTCACAGGGAGAAGTGGTGACCATCAGTTTGAGGACCTCCCGGCTTTCGTCCCACCTTACCTCCCCGGGCTGATCACCGGGAAGATAGAGTTCCAGGGGGGCCCCTCCGCTGCCCGTCATTCCCGAAATCAGCTTGTGGCCGGCTTTGAGGAGCTCCTGCTGGCCGGCGACAGGGTAAAGGCGGTAGATGCTGAAATCGGGGTTCAGGATAAACAGATGCGGATAAACGTCGGTATTCGAGAGGTTAGTGATCTCCTGGGCGTAGAGGTTGCTGCTTTTCTCCTCCGGAAAATAAGGGATGGTGAGGGTTTCGCCGGGAGTTTGGGGGATCTCACTGGTGGCAGAAATCCCATCACCCGAAACTGCCGTGCAGCGGAGCAGCCTGAGGGAGAATTTTCCCTGGAGCCGGGAAGGAATTTCGCCACTCAACTGAAGGATAACGCGGTAGCGGGCGATGCTTTCCAGGGCGCTGACCGTTCTGGCCGGGTTGCAAGTGGGGTTATCCCCGGGGGAGACCAGCAGCCGTCCCTTTTCGTCGCGGATGGTGACTCCGCTTTCTTCCACGGCGACTATCAGGGCAGGAACCTTCGTGGGTTTCTCCGGAAGTTCCAGGAAGGGGGAGGGTTTTCCGTTGCCGTCGTGGCCGAGAATCTGTGCTCTGACCTCCTCCAGGAAGAGCAGGCCGGGTTCTCCGCCGGAAGGCTGAAGGAGTACCTGCTGTCTGGGCGGAGCGCTGCTTTTCCGGAGAAGCTGTTCGGGCACTCCTGAGGGGGCCGCACTTTCCACCATCGCATCACCGAAGATGGTGCGTCTGACAGCTCCCTCGCACTGTGGGGTCTGATCGGAAAAGAGGGCCGGCACCTTCTGGAGCACATAGGCATGCCAGTCGGCATAGGTCGCCCCGGAAGGTTTGCTTCTGAGGTATTGCAGGGAGAACCAGGTGAGGGCGCCGTGGGGTTCCTCACCGGGGGGGTAGTATTCGTTGGATTCCTCGCGGTCGAGGCAGCCGGCCAGCAAGACGTGGTTGGGATTATAGACAGCCCATCCGCTGCGGGTGGTCCTGAGGGTGGTCTGGGGAGTGCCCAGGGGAGTGCCCATAACAGGTACAGCATTCACATCACCATCTCCCGGAGCCGGTCCACTGCTTCTTTCACCGGCGGAATCCACTGTGCGGTCGTCGCCGGCCATAGTTCCTGGTCTGCTATAACCGGGGTTTCCTCCCGACACATTTTGGGAAGATATGCGGGAGAGGGATTGCAGAAAAGCAGCATCGAGGTTGGCCGGAGGTTTTCTGGAGTCGGCGGGAGCCCGGCGGGTGGTGGCTTTCCCTCCGGGGGCAATCATACGGGTGCCGGATCCGGAATGACAGCAGTCGAGGATCACCGTGATGTGGGGGCCCTTCTCCTCCGCCAGCCTTTCGATCAGGGCGGCCAGGGTTTTGTCGGGAATGTCAAAGACCTGACCGGTGCGGCTGTTGTAAGGAACGATGGTTTCGTCGAGGCCATCGGGTTCGGTGCCCGTGTTGTCGGGCATCTGGGAGCCGTGGCCGCTGAACTGGAAAAGAAGCTGGCTTCCGTGGGGAATCGCAGGATTCCCGACCAGGAATTCCTTGAAATTCCGGAGGATGGCCGCCCGGGTAGCCTCCCCGTTGACCAGGGTTTTCACCTGTTGTGCAGGCACCCCCATGGAGCCGGTGAGGAACTCCTGCATGCTGGTCACATCGTTGACACACCCCACCAAAGGGGAAACAGCGTAGGACCTGTAGCGGTTAATACCCACCAGCAAGGCCCAGATGTTGTGGTTTTCGTTTGCCATACTTCGTATACTGTATACCTCCTTCCGGGTTGGGGCAAACCAAATTTCACACTGACCCAGGAGTTGTGGAAAGGTTTTGTAGCTTACCCGGACATCCGGAGGGTTGTACTATCAGACAATTTACGTTTTTTTTCATCCAGATACAACTGAATCCTTAATGAATCCCTCCGGAGATGGGGACAAGGTGCGACCTGACTGAATAGAGGTAGTCGGATCTTTCCCTGGTTTATTCAGCGGTCATTGTCCCTGCCAGAAAAAAATGAACAAAAAGGAGCACTGATTTGTATTATTTTCATTAAAATAAGTAAAACAAAAAATGAAAGATTACATGGTCCGGTTCCGGAGGGTTCTGCTACCCTCCGTACTGCTATTCTTTATATATTCGTGTTCAGCGAACGACGAGATGTCCGGGATGTACAGACCAACAGAGAGCAGCGGGATTCCGGTTTCCGGGGAGAAGAGGTACCTGGCCCTTGGAGATTCCTATACCATAGGGGAGGCGGTCGCTGCGGACCAGCGGTGGCCGGTGCAGTTGCAGAAGAAGCTAACCGGGGAAGGGGTGAAGCTGGCCTCTCCGGAGATCATTGCCCGCACGGGGTGGACCACCGCGGAACTGGCGGAGGGGATCAGGCAAGCCAACCCGAAAGGGCCCTATGATCTGGTAACCCTGCTGATCGGGGTCAACAACCAGTACCGCGGCCTCGACACCGCGGAATACCGGAAGCAGTTCAGGGAGTTACTGATTCAGGCGGCCACTTTCGCTGGCAACGACTATGCTAAGGTAATTGTGGTCTCCATTCCAGACTGGGGATATACCCCATTCGGCGGGTCGCGCAACAGGGGCGACATCAGCAAGGCCATTGACCAGTTCAACCGGATCAACCTGGAGGAGACCCGGAAAACCCCGGCGGTTTACGTGGATATCACCGCCATTTCACGGAATGGTCTTGTGGAACCGCAACTGGTGGCCACCGACGGACTTCACCCTTCCGGAGAACAATACCGGCGCTGGGTGGAACTGGTTTTTCCGGTAGCAAAAACCATTCTGAGCAAGTAAATCACTTATATTAAGGATATCCTGCCTTTTCTACAGGATTCGACTGCATGCATCGGATCACCGTGTCGTTTGACTCATCCGGCGAACAAAAGCCACCTTCAGGCAAAAAGCAATTTGCATAAGGTCATTGGGTTTGTATATTTGCAGGTAAGGGCGTCGTTCATTCGCTGACTCCACTCCGGCAAAACCGGGAGCACTTTCCCGGCCTTTGCTTTCACCGGAATTTGACAATTTGAGGCCCTTACAGGAAATGACCAGGCAAAAGAGTATCTTATGACCGACCCAGCAGCTCCCGGAATCCCTTCCATTTCAACTGATTGGGCATATGCCCGTGAATGTGACGAGGCCGATCCGCTGGCCTGTTACCGGGAGCGGTTTCTGCTTCCGGAGGAAGGATTGATCTACCTTGATGGCAACTCGCTGGGACCGCTGATGCATGCCACGCGGGAGGTGGTGGAGGAGCTGACCGTCAGGCAGTGGGGGGAGGAGCTCATAGAAAGCTGGAATGCGCACTGGTGGGATCTGCCGGTGCAACTGGGCGATTTGGTGGCGCCGCTGGTGGGAGCATCCCCCGGAGAGGTGGTCATGGCCGACAGCACGTCGGTGAACCTATACAAGCTGGCACACGGGGCGTTGAAGCTGCGGCAAGGCCGTACCAGGGTGGTCAGCGACACCCTTAATTTTCCTACCGATCTTTATATCTTGCAGGGCATACTGAAGGAAGCCGGACCTCAATATGAGCTGATGCTGGCGGGGAGCCGCGACGGAATCCATCCCGATCTCGAGGAACTGGAAGCCCTGATCACAGAAGAGACGGCATTGGTGGTGCTTTCGGCGGTGCTCTTCAAGAGCGGTTATTTTTACGATATGGCAGCGGTCACGGAGATGGCCCACCGGAAGGGGGCGCTGGTGCTGTGGGATCTGAGCCACGCCACGGGCGCCGTCCCCCTGGCCCTCGATGCGGCGGGTGCTGACCTGGCGGTAGGATGCACTTACAAATACCTCAACGGGGGGCCCGGATCACCGGCCTTCCTCTATGTGAGGAAGGATCTGCAACCACAACTGGAATCACCGCTGCAGGGATGGTTCGGGGAGCGGAATCCCTTCCGCTTCGGACTGGCATATGCCCCGGCGGAATCCATCAGGAAATATCTGGCGGGGACACCGCCCATTCTCAGTATGGCGGCTGTGAAGCCCGGGGTGAAGATCCTTCTGGAAGCCGGCATGACACGGATCAGGGAAAAGAGCCTCCGGCAGGGCGAGTACCTGATCTACCTGGCCGGGGAACTGCTGTCGCCCCTGGGATTTTCAGTAGCATCACCAACCGATCCGGCCCGCAGGGGTTCCCATATTGCCCTGCGCCACCCCGAGGCCTTCAGGATCTGCCAGGCGTTGATCCACCCGTTGAACGGAGAGGAAGCGAAGGGGGAAGAATTGAGAAAGAATCCCGGTCCGGGGGAACATTCCGGCCACCCGTCAGATGAAAACGGCTTTCAGTCGCCGGGAATTAGCCATCCGGAAGGGAATTCCGGTTGGGGAGTCAACAATGAAATTGACCCTGTGGTGCCAGGCAGCCTTGAAAGAATGGGAAAAAAGGTGCGGGTGATTCCCGACTTCCGGGCTCCCGACAACATCAGGCTGGCCATCACCCCGCTTTATACCACATGGAGCAACCTTCTCACCGCAGTGCAACGGATGAGGGAAATCGCCGAAAGAAGGGAGTACCTCCGCTTTTCACCCATGCAGAAGCCGGTAACGTGACCGCCACAAGAGAATCCATGCCCTGAAAAAGGGAGCATCTCCCATACTACCCGATTTTATACGGATGTATATAATTCATTACGAATGTATGGCTGTAGAAATATCCAAATTATAAATCCGTATAAAGATTACACGCAATCAGGACGAACTGCGGTACTTACTTATTTCCGGTATTTTGTGCAACCGTTTGTCAGACGTTGAAGCGGATATGGAGGATGTCGCCGTCGTCAACGATATAGTTTTTACCTTCGACGAAGAATTTGCCTTTTTCCTTGCAGGCCTGTTCCGATCCCAGGGTGATGAAGTCGTGGTATTTCATCACTTCGGCTCTGATGAAACCGCGTTCGAGGTCGCTGTGGATGACGCCTGCTGCCTGGGGGGCGGTCATGCCCCGGTGGATGGTCCACGCCTTGATTTCCTTGGGGCCCACCGTGAAGAAGGAGCAGAGGTTGAGCAGCGCATAGGCTGACCGTACCAGCCGGTCGACCCCCGGTTCCGTCAGTCCGGCATCGTTGAGAAACTCACGTCGGTCCTCCTCGCTGTCGAGGTCGGCGATTTCAGCCTCCAGTTTGGCCGCAATGATGATCCCTTCGGCATGGTGCCCCTTCAGGAATTCCATGACTTTTTGAGTATAGGCATTTCCGGTCACGGCAGAAGCATCGTCGACGTTGAGGACATAAAGGACCGGCTTGGCCGTGAGCAGCATGAGGTCCTGGATATGCCGCTTCTCGTTTTCATCGAGGTCCAGATCCCTGATATTGCTGAAGGACTCCAGATGCTGCTTCACCTTCTGGAGCGCCTCCATGGCGGCTTTGGCATCCTTGACCCCCGCCTTGACCAGCTTTTCGGTGCGCTGGATCTTCTTCTCCACGGAGGTGATGTCCCTGACCTGCAGCTCGAAGTCGAGGGTTTCCAGGTCACGCAGAGGATCAACACTTCCGTCGATGTGCATGAGGTTCTCATCGTCGAAGCAGCGCAGAACGTGGATCAGGGCGTCGGTATCGCGGATGTCGGCCAGGAAGCTGTTGCCCATCCCCTCCCCTTCACTCGACCCTTTGGCCAGTCCGGGAATGTCGACAATCTCAACGACCGCCGGAACCAGCTTCTCGGTAGGCTGGAATTTCTCCAGCACGGCAAGACGCGGGTCAGGAACCCTGATCATTCCGAGGTTCGACTTGTTGGAGGTGAAGGCAAAGCGTGAGGTCTCCGCCTTCACATTCGACATGCAGTTGAAAAGGGTGGTTTTACCCGTATTGGCCAGGCCGATGATGCCGCACTGTAAACTCATATGCTGTTCTTTTTCTGGTAAACGCTTATCAGATTGGTGAAAGGAGCTTTCCTTTCACCGCTGCAAAGGTAATCCATATTTCCCATTATCCCGCAATTCGCCATCAACAGGCAGAGGCAGGTGAAAAGATGGGAAGGGAACTGGCGAGATATATTTTCGACACCAAATTCCGGGATTTGTAAGTTGCTGACAAATCAAATCTTCCTGGAATCCGGCAATGATACCTGTTTGCCGGATTCTTCAATCTTTGCCAATCTTAGAGACATCTGCTGTTGGTGATCACAATGACCCTTCACACCATCCCAGGTATAATCTCAGGACTCCTCCTCACCATCGGTCATGTCATCGGCCAGGTCGGGGAGGATTTTTCGGGCTTCGGCGGCGGGCATGGTCTCCACTTTGCGGAGGTGCCGCTGGATGGCCCTGGTGCGTGCGCCCACCACGTTATCGAGTTGTCCGAGACCCGTCTGGATATTGTTCTGGGCCTTGGTCAGCATGCCCCCGAATTTTTCGAATTCCGTCTTGACGGACGAGAGGATCCGCCACACCTCGCTGCTGCGCTTCTGGAGGGCCAGGGTGCGGAAGCCCATCTGAAGGCTGTTGAGCAGGGCCATGAGGGTAGTGGGGCCGGCCACGGTGATCCTGAACTCGTCACGCAGCTGGTCGACCAGGGAGGAGCGGCGGATGACCTCGGCGTAGATGCTCTCGAAGGGAAGGAACATGATGGCAAAGTCGGTGGTATGGGGAGGATCGATGTATTTATCACGGATGTCGCGGGCCATCTTCCTGATGGTGCATTCAAGGCTGGTGGAGGCTGCGTCGATATCGTCGGGAAGGGCATTCTCGTAGGCTTCGATGAGCCGCTCGTAGCTCTCCCTGGGGAACTTGGCATCGATGGGAAGGTAAACGAAGTCGTCCTCCTCCTCACTGCGACCGGGCAGTTTGATGGCGAACTCCACGGCATCATTGCTTCCTGTTTTCGTGCGCACGTTGGCTTCATATTGCCCGGGGGCCAGGATCTGCTCCAGGAGCATGGCCAGCTGCACTTCGCCGACACCCCCACGAAGCTTCACGTTGCTCAGCACCTTCTTGAGTCCCCCCACATCGGTGGCGATGGTCTGCATTTCACCCAGCCCGCGCTGTACTTCCAGGAGCTGCTTGCCCACCGTCTCAAAGCTCTGGCCCAACCGCTCGCTTAGCGTCTTTTCCAGTTTCTCTTCCACGGTGACACGGATGTTTTCCAGCCTGGATTCCGTGCTTTTCACAAGGTCGTTCTGGCGGATTTCTAACTGGCCAAACTTCTCGCGTTGCAGCTCGCTGAAATCCCTGATGTTTTTGTCCAGGGATTCAGAAAAACTCTTAATCGCCTTCTCTAAGGCCTCCCGTATCCGGTTATTGTCACTCAGCGACTGATCAGCCAGCAACTTCAGCTTCTCTTCCACTTTGGAGGTGATCTTCTCCAGTAAGTCAACCGTACGTGAGGTGAGCTCCTTCAGTTCAGCTTTCAGCGCTTCCGATTTTTTTCCCTGTTCTGCTGCAAACGCCGATAGGTTTACAGCCTGTTCTTCCCGGTTGGTTTTGTTCATTTCGGCCATCCGGCTGGTAAGGGTTTCCACCCTGTCGGAAAGGGTTTTGTGGATGCCTTCCAGCGCCTGCTGGTTTTGGATCGTCATTCGATCGAGGGATTCCAGCAGTTCCCTCCGGAATTCAAGAAGGGCTTTGCTCAATTCGAGCCGGCTATCGCGGGCCAGTGACGCGCTCTCCTCACGGCTGATGCGGAACTCCTCGCGCGAAGCACTTTCCATGCGGAGCAGTGAGGCTTCCAGCCGGGTGAGGGCAGTGTTCTGTTGGGCCAACAGCGTCTCCATACTGAGGACCCGTTCAGCCAGCAGGGTCTCCGCGGGTCTTTTCCGCAGAAGTAACATCAAAGTCAGCCCCAGGAGGAGTAACAGAAGTATCGCGATGACCATCAGTAAGATCCATTCCATTTCAGCAGTAATTTGTGAAGCCCTGAAGTTACCACAAATCGCGGTAATCCATATGCTCCTCCCATCCCATATCCGCAAAACGCATCAAGGAGAGCGACGAACGGCAACAGATGAACACAATTTTCCGGTAAATATTATGTTAAGAGAAAAACGCCTGCGATGTTCCACTTAAATCCATAAGCTCAAGCGGGTGATGACGCCACCGGGGAGGGCAGCAAATGTTGTTCACTTAAACCGGTAAAGCTCAGAGCCGCCATGACAGAATGAAATTCCCGGGAATGCCATAATTTTGGTATCTTCGTTTGAGCCAACATAACGTAATAACCACATGAAGAAGATTATCAGGACTTTAATCATTTTGCTATTTCCGGTACTTCTCTTTGCCTGTAACAGGCCCACTGATCCCAAACCCGTTGGACCGCTTCCGGCGGAACGGCAACTGGTCTGGCATGAGATGGAATTTTATGCCTTCATCCATTTCAATATGAACACCTTCACCAATATGGAATGGGGCATGGGCAACGAGAAACCTGAATCTTTCAATCCGACCGCACTGGACACCCGTCAATGGGCCAGGGTGTGCAAGGAAGCCGGGATGAAAGGGATCATCATCACCGCCAAGCATCATGACGGGTTTTGCCTCTGGCCTTCAGCCTATACTGAACATTCGGTGAAGAACTCACCCTGGATGGAGGGGAAAGGTGATGTGATCAGAGAGTTATCCGACGCCTGTCGCGAATATGGTTTGAAATTCGGGGTGTATCTTTCTCCCTGGGACCGCAACCATGCCGATTATGGTAAGCCCGAATACCTGGACTGTTTCAGAAACCAGTTGCGTGAACTGCTGACCAATTACGGGGATATTTATGAAGTGTGGTTCGACGGGGCCAACGGGGGTACGGGTTATTATGGCGGAGCCAATGAAGAGAGGTGGATTGACAACCGGACCTACTACCAGTGGGACACGGTCTTTGCGCTGGTGAGGGAGTTACAACCCATGGCATGCATCTTTTCCGATGGCGGGCCCGATATCCGCTGGGTAGGGAATGAGGAAGGCTGGGCCCGGCCTACCAACTGGAGCCTGCTAAAACGGGATGATTTTGCACCCGGGATCGCCAAAGATCTGGAATGGCTGCGGGCAGGCCAGGAAGATGGAACCCATTGGGTACCTGCTGAGGTAGACGTTTCCATCAGACCGGGCTGGTATTATCACCCCTATGAGGACCATAAGGTCAAGAGCCTGCCTCACCTGCTGGATATTTATTACCACTCAGTAGGCCGCAATGCCTCCATGCTGCTGAATTTCCCGGTAGATAACCGGGGATTGATCCACGACAATGATGCTGAAAGGGTGTTGGAACTGGCCAGGGCGCTCGAGGCTGATTTTAAAACCGACCTGGCTTCCGGGAAAAAGATCACCGCATCGAATACCAGGGGAAAAGCACGGAAATTCAAGCCTGAGAATCTGCTTGACGGTAATAAGGAGACCTACTGGGCCACCGATGACAGTGTTCTGAAAGCTTCGGTAACCATTGACTTTGGAGAAAAAATCAGTTTTAACCGGTTTCTGGTCCAGGAATACATTCCTCTGGGGCAACGGATTAAAAGTTTCGTGGTAGAGGCCCTGGTCGAGGATGAGTGGAAACAGGTAGCCACTGAAACCACCATCGGCTACAAGAGAATTCTGCGGTTCCCCACCGTTGAAGCTACCGCACTGAGGTTTTCAGTGGAAGAGACCAAAGGATCCCCGGTGATTACCAATATACAGATATTCAATGCTCCGAAGATTCTGGAAGCACCGGTGGTCAGGCGTGACCAGCAGGGATACGTGTCGGTTTCGGCTGCCGATAGCGAGGTGGAGGTGTACTACACGCTGGATGGTTCAGAGCCTGATTCGGGAGGTCAACAGTATAAAGACACTTTTCTTCTCGACAGAAAGGCAACGGTCAAGGCCATCGCCATTGATCCGGTTTCCGGATTGAAAAGCCCGGTCGAGATCAAACAGCTTGATATTCCCAAAACCAACTGGAAGATTATAGGTCCATGGGCAGCATTGCCCGGAGCCGGAAGTATTTTTGACGGAGACGCGCGTACGGCAACCTGGTTCCCGGGAGAACTCCCTTCTGAAATGGTCTTAGATCTCGGGCAACCCGTTGAAATTTCAGGGTTCAGCTATTTGCCGCAACAGGGGCGTGACCTCTCGGGCATCGTAGTCAACTATGAGCTGTATATCAGCACTGACGGCCGGAACTGGGGCTCTCCGGTTAAAGCCGGTGAGTTTTCCAATATCAGAAACAGTCCGGTCCTGCAGCAGCTATCGTTTACAACCACTACGGGGAGGTATTTGAAATTTAAAGCCCTCACCACAGTGAATGACCAACCCCGGATAGGTATGGCTGAACTGGATGTGGTGACCCCGTAGTCCTTTAACAGGGAGAGCTCTTATACCAGCAGAATAGCTCTGCTGTGCACCTTTTTTTAGTTGTTCAGGTAGTCTGAGATAGAATCGACATACTCCTCGAAGGCTTTTTTCCCTTTTTCGGTGATTTTACAGGTAGTCAGGGGGTAATTTCCCCGGAACGATTTGTGAATATCGATATATCCGGCCTCTTTAAGTTTCGTAAGCTGGAAGCTCAGGTTGCCTTTTGAAGTGCGGGTGCATTCCAGCAGGAAATTAAACTCTGCTGCATCCACTCCCATCAGTACCGACACCACGGCCAGGCGTACCTGGGAGTGAAGCACAGGATCAAGTTCCCTGAACCTCATTTTCCCAAAGATTTACGGGCAAAGAGGATGTGCCCCGGAAGTATGAAGGCTACGAACCAGGCAATGGATTCGAAAAGCAGTTGATTGGTGAGTTCAAACCAGGAGGAGGCCCAGGCCAGTAAGCCAAAGATAATCCCTGTCAGGATCATAAGCCGGTAACGTAAAATAACTCCCGACACGATGACGGCATAGGCGAAAACCACCATAAAGATGGGGTGCTGCAAATCAAACCTGACTTCATGCAGAATATTCATCAGGATCAGGTTGATCAGCACCATGCAAAAAACGACCGAGAGCCACACCCACCTGAGGGAAGTGCCTATCCAGGTTTGTACCTTTTTCCGTTGTTGCCAGAGATAATAGAGGGTATACCCCAACACAAAAACCGTGATGATCGCGCCTGCAATTTTAAAAGCCTTGACCTCCATCCGGGAAAAGAGAATCTTGCTGATCAGAAACCGGCTCATGGCCGAATAAAAAAGCGCCCAACCCCAGACCATGAACAAAATCCCGTCATTTTGCAGCTTCCTTCTGGAAATATCAATCATTTCCCTGATCACCTGCATCGACTGTACCTGGTCAAAATGTTCAGATTCAGTTTCAGTTTTACGTGTTTCCATGTTTTAATGAGTTTATTGCTAGAACTAGTTTGCGTTACAAACTTAATAATTTTTTCCGGATTAACTAATTATTTTTTTTTAAAATCAGGATCGGTCACAATATCTTCATTAGTCCAATCCTATTTTCAAATTTGTACCTTTAATCGCTCATCCGGAGATGATTTGACAAAAAACCAATACATCATGTTTGACATCAGGAAGATTCAGGAAAAAGTCATTTATAAGGCCGTAAAAGCGGAGAGCGATGCAACCACTGCAGGGAACATCACAAGCCACAGCGATGAAGAGGATACCGTGTGGGTGAAGAATACCATGAAGCGGCTGGAAGCGTGTTTTGACCAGCCTACCCTGAAGAAGATCAGGAGAAACTGCCAGTGTGGGTACGGTATGGAGGAGAGGCTGGCCCTGCTGAGGGAGATCATGAGCCAGACTTCCACCCTTGAGGAGTTTGCCAACCATGAGAAGGCCCTGGCATCGGGAATGTCATGGCAGGAAGGGGAGCTCTACCTGGAGTTTCCCTTTTGTCCCTGTCCAATGGTGGCCACTGTGGAGAAGCTGGAAACCGATACCTGGTGTCACTGCACGACTGGTTACAGCAAAGTCCTCTTTGAGCGGGCCTTCGGGTGCGAAGTGGAGGTGGAATTGCTGAAGAGCATCAAGATGGGCGATGATAAATGCCTGCAGAAGATCACTCCCCTTTCGCCGGTGCGTTTCTGATTTTCAGAAGGCTGATTCGTATTTCCGGTGGATAAACACATCCTTTACGACCTCCAGGTAGCCAAAGGTGTTGAACATGCCGGACAGGAGGTAACAGCCGTCGACCCACCCGTTCCAGGCAGTAAGGTGATCAGCTGATCTTTTTCCCGGCCATGGGGCCCGGCTTCAGGGAGTGTATTTCGTCTATATGGACCAGGATGACGGCTTTGGGTTTAGGCATGCCATTTTTCAGGGAGATTTCTGCTGCTTTATCGTACACGGGACCCTCGGTGAGCACTTCCGGGGTGCCGATAAAGCGGTAACCGTCGAGAATATCCCGGTTGACCACCCCTACGGCCACTTTGGAGCCGGAGAGGATATTCTGCCAGGTGGTTCCCCCCACCCCTTCATTGAAAATCAGGGTTTCGTCGTCGAATACCCGGGTGGAGCGTTTCGGAGCGATGTTGGGGATTCCCTCCGGACTGACCGTCGCGTGAAAACACTGCTGGGTCATCACCATATCCTTCATTTCCTGTGTCAGCTTTGCCATGATGTCATCAATTATTATGTGCCTGTCCTGTAAAGATAAGAAAAAGAAAAGAATCAGGTAAATAGACCAGACCCGTCAGGCTTTAAATATGCCGGACTATACTTCCGGAGAGGGAAAGTCATTGCCACAACCAGATAATAAAAAATAATCATTATTTCGGCGACATATCTTAACGCATGTGTTCCCAGTGCATTCAGAGTTTCAAACGCCATTGGATTTTACGGAGTAAAGTCTGAATTGTGGAGCCGCTGGTTGCAACAATCATATTTACAGTAATGACCTCTACATTTGTAAAAAAAGACCAGACCTGATTGGAATTCTGGTTGGGATCACTTATTTTTAATAGAAAATATTAACTTCCTGATTGCAAATAATTGCTAAATATTAACTATTTAAAACAAAATGTTATGAAAGACTCAGTAAAACTCAGAACCTTGGGGTGGATTGTTTTCTGCGCAATATTTACTCTCTTTTCCGTTTCATGCCACCGGGCAACGGAGAAGACCGGTGAAAAAATGGTAGAAAAAGCCTTTGAGAATGCTACCGGTCAAAAGGCCGATATAGACATTAGTGAAGAAAAGACAGTTATTGAAACGGGCTCAGGAAGCGTTGAAGTAGACAGCAAAGCCAATAGCTGGCCGGATGAAATCCCTGACGAAATTCCTGAATTCACCTATGGAAAGATAAGCGCTGTTACCACGAGTAACATCGATGGTATCAAAGCCTGGAACATTGTTTTTGAAGAGGTGAAAGATGGATTCATCGACAAATACGATGCAAAGCTCAAGGAGAAAGGCTTTGAAACAGTCACCATGAAAATGGGTGAGAAAGGAGGCAGCATTACTGGTGAAAACGAGAAATACACCATTTTTATGATGGGTGGTGAAGGCAATCTGAGCTTTGCAGTGTCCCTGAAAAAAAAGGAATAGCGGCTGAAAGACCCCTCTTTGTAAATTGGTCCTTCACTTCAGGTTGGGTAGATGTATGAATTAGAACCTACCTCGAAATTTCTTCCTTTCTGAGGGAAGCCATATGGATTAATCGTATATTTAATCATCCGACTTGAGCTATCCTTCTTATGAAAGTACATTATCAAAACCCCAGGTGTGCCAGGATTTGGCATCTGTTCGTCGTGACGTTTTCACTGACTGTAGTGGCCGCGGCCCAATCGGAAACACCGCCGCAAAGATACGGCACCTATGAGATCACCCTGCCGTCAGGCTGGCAATACGATCCCGGGGGCTCTGCCGGGGAGTTCCATACCTTTAACTACCTCACCGGTGGAAAAACCGGGTATGTGGTCAGGCTGAAGAAAATTCCCTTTGATTGCCCGGTCAAAAAGGATTTCAACCGCGAAATGGTGAAGATCTTCTATGACTTCTACGGAAGGCAGGATTATGTGGATAAGTTCAAGGACAACAGCGACTATGGAGCGCTGGGGGAACAGGAGAGTCATCTGATCACCTTCAACCTGAAAGAGAGCAATGAAAGGGGTTTTCTTCTCAGTCCGTGGGTGGGAGGAAAGATGTACAGCATCTATATCTATGATAAAACCAGCCAGAAGAAGGAGTTAAGGCCTGAAGCGGTGGCATTTCTGGGTGCGCTGAAGGTGCATCCCGGTGGCGTCCCTGCGGAAGAGAGAGTCGCCCTGGCAGCTCTGCATACAGGTAAGAGTGCGGGAAGTGCTTCAGGGAATGCCCAGAGTAATCAGAGTAGTCAAAACATACCGGATCAGGGACAGGGCAGCCATGAGGGCCAAATCGCCTCTGGGAAAACACAGGCCAGCCAGAGTGGCCAAACCGTACCCGGTCAGAAAGAGGGCAGTCAGAGCGGCCAAAGCGCACCTGATCAGAAAGAGGGCAGTCCGGGCGGCCAAAACAAGACCGGGAATATGGAAGGGGGTCAGGGCTCAGTTAACGCTTCAGGAAAAACACCCGGCAACCAGGGTGGTCAGGGCTCAGTTAACGCCTCAGGAAAAACACCCGGCAACCAGGGTGGTCAGGGCTCAGTTAACGCCTCAGGTAAAACACCAGGCAACCAAGGGGGTCAAGCCTTTCCTGGAAAGCAGCCGGCAGGGAGCGGGAAGGCCATAGCCGGAAGCGTCAGACCGCCCCTGCTGCCTGATCTGGGGATAATGCCCTTCGCGTCGGAGATCGATTTCGCCACCATGACCTCAGCCCAATACACGGGAGCCATCTCGATGGCCCGGGAGGGAATGCGGCTGGTCTATGGCGAAATGACCGCCCAGGAAGAGAGGCAATTTGAAAAAGAATGGCAGCCGCTCTTTGACTTCCCGTGCAAGGAGGTGGTGGAGTATGTCAACCGGCTGAATCCTCTGATATCGGAGTTTCTGGCCCTTCGTGAGGCCCTGGGATCGGAGATCGAGGCTTACAACGCCGCGGCCCTGGTGGTCACCATTGAAGCGGCGGAGGAGGATTCCGCAGGAATGGCGGAGACCATGGCCGAGCTGGAACTGACGGTAGCCACCATCAACGCACTGCAAAAGCAGATGGATGGGGTGGCTGCAGAAATCGCCAAACTGGGTGATCTTCCCGATGCCGCAGCCCTGGCTGAGGGGCAAAGAAAACTGCACCGTAAGGCACTCGGACTTCTGGCCGGAAACAACTTTCCGTTTGAGGGAGAATGGGAAACGGCCGACGGATCGAACCTTCTGATGAGGGTACTGAAGGTCTTCGACGACGGCAAGGTGCTGGTATACCGCTTTCCCATCAGCACCCTGGAGAAATGGGAGGCTAACGGCGTGGACATCACCAAACCCGGGGTGGAGTTCAACGATCAGAGCAAAGGGCTGACCCTGATTCCCGGTGTCTATGATCTGCTGATCATGTTTGAACCCCTGGAGGACGGCGCCTGGGGTGTACTCGACTGGTCTTTCTTCAGGTTTGTGAATATCTACCGGGGCGACAAGGACACCATCAACGTTCTTCAGTACAGGGTTCCCAACGAGCTCAACAACACCTCGGGTGTTTCGACCTATACCCTTTCACGCACCAAAGAGAGCTATCCTGTCCCGCCGGTATTGCCCATCGACGGAAATCCTGCCAAATGGGATCAGTTGCTGGAGGTGGTCCGGGCGCGGAAATGGGACCAGGAAAAGTATGATTTCTACCTGAAATGGCGGAAGGATTTTCCGGAAGAGCTGGGACTGGCCGCCCGTGGCGGTCCCACCCCCCTGGAGGAGCGCACGAGACTTTATCTGGAAGAAAAAAAGAAAATCGAAGAGGAATACCAGGCCCGGTTAAATTCGGATTTGGATGCCCAGGTCAACCAGAATGTGAGCCTGCGGTATTCCATGATGTACCTGCAAACCGAGAAATTGACGGAAGCCGACAGGCCGCGGATCATAAAGGAAGAAAGGCAGAAGCTGCTGGAATCGTTTGAATACACCCGCAACAGCCAACTGGAGTTTATCAGGAACAAATATGCCGACATCTTTAAGCCGGTTCCGGAAGATCAGAAACCGAAGCCGCAGGTATCGCAGGAGCTGGTCGATCACCTGAAGGCGCTGAAGGAGTGGGAGACGGCGGAGGCGGTCAGGAAGCAGCAGGAGGAACAGGTGAAGTTCCACGAGAACAATATCAGGTATTTCGACGGCAATATCGAAAAGCTGCAAAGCCGGCTGGCGGTGGCCGGAATGGATCCCCACACGCGGAATGATCTGACGCGCGATCTGCTTTACCAGATGGATGCCCGGCAGAAGGAAAACGACGCCATTATGACCCTTAAAACCGGGGAATATGTGCACACGCGTACGGAGCTCGACGCCCTGAACATGCAGATGATGGCCGAGCGGGGCCGGCAGATGGCCGAGGAGGCCCACCAGATCAAGAGGACCATGGAGCGGATGCCGAAGCTGATAGAGCTGGCTGAGCCATCGGAGCGGATCAGGCTCAGGCAGTTTTTCGAGCGGAACATGGTTTCCGCGGATAACGGCGCTTTTGATCCTGCGCGGATGCGTCAGGCGGCCCGGGCGGTCGGGGAGCAGGTCTCAGGGGAGCTGGAGAAAAAGGCTGCAGAGAAGGAGGAGTGGGCGGCAGCCGTCACCGGCATGGTGGAAGGACTTGAATATGTGAAGACGGGTGCCGATGTCTCCATGACCCTGTTGTCGATCGCGGCGCCGGTTTATTTTGCCCACACGGCTCCCAATGCCATCGCGGCGTCTATGCGGGCGGCACAGGCGGCGCGGGTCTTTTTCGGCTACCAGGGGGTGAGTCGCTACCTCGAGGGGGGGCCTGCCGGGGCCTTCACCAGAGTGGCCTCCTCCTACAACACGGTGACCATGATGGCCAACGCCGCCATGAACGGCTACCAGCAGGGGGTACTGCAGCATCTTGAAGCGCATGCGGCAAATGCAGCGACGACCACCCTCGATGAGAATAAGGCCGGGTTGTGGGGAGCCGGCTGGGAATTGGGGAAGGAAGCCCTGAAGACGGTAGTTTTCAAGGCGGCTCTGGGGGCTCTGATGCCCGCCCAGCCGAAGGGGGCACCGGTGCAGTGGTCCGAAGGAGTTGATGCCCGTGGCAATCCTATTGCATCGCCCTCAGGGAGGTGGCCGACCGTTCAGCAGCAGGTGCAGGCGGCCCGGTTCCTCTCGCGGCAGGCCGAAGGGCGGGCCAAGGTGACCCTCTTCCGGGAGCGGATGCAGAAGCTCTCCGATGCCGGCAAGGCCGGAGCTCCAAAAGAAGAGATCGCCCAACTCAGGAGTTCGGCCGAGGAGGCCTACAAGGTCGTCAAGACCGACCTTTACGCCAAGGGACACATCAACGCGCTGGCCCGGCAGGGAGATGCAAAAACCACAGCACATTACAACTCCTTTGACAGGAGCTACACTGCCCGGCTGCAGGCCGAGGTGGAAAAAGAGCTGGTGGCGGCCGGCTTCAACGCCCAGAAATGCCGGACCTTTTCCAACTCCTCTTCGAAGGGAAAGGTAGGCGCCGACCTGGATATGGGAGTGGTGGAACCGCCGCGGTATTCCTTTGACGCCTCCGGAAAGCGGATTCCCAACCCGGCTCATACGGCATGGAGGCGGAGCCTGACCATCAGGGAGCCCGACGGGACCCTCCGCAGAAGTTCTCCGCAGGAGTTACAGAAGGCCGGACAGGAGATTCTGGAGCGGTCGTTTGCGAAGATCTATGGCAGGTCTCCCGGCGAGGCGATGGTGGAATTCACCACCTCGTATCACCCGGAAGCTTATCGCGACCTGGCCTGGCTGGGCAGCAAAGGGACGAAGACCGCCCTGGTATTCGAGACCAACAAGGCGTGGGTGCAGCAGGCGGCCGACGTGTCGGGGTTTAAAGTCAACAAGCTTCCTGTGGATCATCCTCAGTTGGGGTACTATGGGGTGATGCAGGAACAGATGCGGGGGCTGACAAAGGATTTCAACACCAAGATCGCGCCGATGCTGAAGCTGAAGGCAGGGGCCAATCCCGAAGCCACGCGTCACCTCTACGAGATCAGGGATACCATGGACAAATTCGCCAAAAATGAAATCGGTCCCATCGAAGCTGAACACCGGATCAGGGAGCTCACGGGCGGAAAGGGCATGGCCGAAGTGGCAGAGCAGCTTTCGGTTGCCATGCGGGGATTTCGGAATAGCCTGTCTACCTCCCGGGGTTATTGAAATGGGCGTCGGGGGCTTCATCCACCAGGGGCATGTCCGACAAAGCAAACAAAATGAATGCAATCAGGTAAATAAACCGGATCCGTCAGGCTTCAAATATGCCGGATAATAAAAGACTCTCCGATGCGTGTCACAGGTTCCGATCCGGATAATTTAATCCATATACAGGTAAAATTATCTGATATTTTTACCGGTCCTTCAGGAAAATTTCCACAATTTCACATCCTCGAAAGTTTTACTCAATTGATGAAGATTTCTTCAGGAGGAACTCAGATCTTTAGTGTTGTATGCCTTGAATCCTTCGGATATTTTTGAAATCAGGTTATATCAGGTTCTGGCGGACTTCCGGGGATCCTCCGGCCTTTACCGCTAGCTGTCGACATTTAACCCTGATACAGTGCTTATTAAACATGATCAACTAACAGTACCAGTATAAAAATGAACCACATCTATATTCAGTATTTCAAAACAGGCATAGGGGAAATGATTTTGGGAGCCTTCGAGGGGCAGCTGTGCCTGCTGGATTACCGGTACAGGCAGATGAGACAGGCAATGGATGACAGAATCAAAAAAGGGCTGAATGCGGAATTCCTCGAACACGAAGATGAAATAATAACGCAGGCCCGAATACAGCTTGAAGAGTACCTTTCCGGTAAACGGACCCGTTTTGATCTTCCTCTGCTGATGGTGGGAACCGGCTTTCAGAAAGCGGTATGGAACGCCCTGGTGGAGGTGCCCTATGGTAAAACCGCCACTTATCTTGACCTGGCAAAATCCCTCGGCAATGAGAAGGCCGTCAGGGCAGTTGCCGCCGCCAATGGAGCCAATGCCCTGGCCATCGCCGTTCCCTGCCATCGCATTGTGGGAAGCCACGGTGAGCTGACGGGCTACAGCGGCGGACTGGCGGTCAAGCAGCGGCTCCTGCAGTTGGAACACAAAGCTGGTAACCTGTATGATAATCAGAATATTGTTATCTTTGTATAAGGTCAGGTATCACGCACCCACAATAATGCCGGCATAAAGCAGTTTTACGAAAGGTTTCATGGTCAGTGACAAATTAAGAGTTGCAGAGGTAAACAATGGATTTGTTGAGACTGCTTCAGGATAGTTGCGGTGCAAAATCAGTAAATGGCGGTGTAAAAGATCAAAATCAGTTCAAAATTGGCGGTGCAAACCATAAGGAAGCAGCGCTTCTTGAAACGATTGGAAATATGCCAGGATTGAATGCACCTGCCCTTGCTTCTGCCCTGAATTGGAGCCTCAGGACAACGCAACGCCTGTTGGGAAAGCTAATGGACAGCGAAAAAATAGAATTTCGCGGAGCTTCCAAAAACGGGGGATATTTTTACATAAACCATACCACTGAACCATGAAATGATTCTACACGATGATAAACCAAGCCAAATAACCAGCCACGTGGTCATTTCACCTGTTTCACTGGTTGAATCCTATAAACGCAATAATCTAAACTTATGAAGCATCTCATTTTTCTGGTATCGGCGCTTGTGCTGCTGATCATCACCTCGTGTTACAAGCCCCAGCCGGGGCAGGTCCGCGTCGAAGGCGGCTGGATCCAGGGTACGGTCACCGAAGATCTGACCATTTATAAGGGCATTCCCTTTGCGGCTCCGCCCGTGGGTGAGCTGCGGTGGCAGGCCCCCCAGCCCGTGAATCCCTGGAAGGGCATCCTGCAAACCACTGAATACGCCCCGGCCCCCATGCAGGCGGGAAATCCCCCCTCCGGAAAAAGCGAGGACTGCCTTTACCTGAATGTCTGGACTCCTGCCCAATCGCCGAAAGAGAAGCTGCCTGTGCTGGTCTGGATATACGGAGGAGGCTTCAGTTTCGGGTCCACGTCAGAGCCTGTCCACAACGGGGAGCACCTGGCGCGGAAGGGAGTGGTGCTGGTGAGCATCGCCTACCGGGTCGGGCAGTTGGGATTTCTGGCCCATCCTGAGCTGAGCGCCGAAGATCCCAACGATGTTTCGGGAAATTACGGCATCCTCGATCAGATTGCGGGATTGCGGTGGATTCGCGACAACATCGCGGCTTTCGGCGGTGATCCCGGGCGGGTGACCATCTTCGGCGAGTCGGCCGGAGGCATCTCGGTGAGCATGCTGTGCGCCTCACCCCTCGCCAAAGGGCTCTTTCACGGGGCTATTTCCCAGAGTGGCGGCTCGTTTGGCCCCACACGGCCGGTCACCTTTCCGGGCGAAAACATGAAAACCCTGGAGCAGGCCGAACAAGCCGGCGTTGAATATGTCAATAAAACCGGGGCGGCCTCCCTTGCGGATCTCCGGAAGATGGACGCCGATAAACTGCCCATGGAATGGGGCATGGGCAATGCCTGGCCCATCGTCGACGGATACGTGATCCCCGACGACCAGCACAGGATGTATGAAGCCGGAAACTACAACGACGTGCCGGTCCTTATCGGCTACAACTCTGACGAGGGACTGAGTTTCCCGTCGGGCCGCACACCTGAAGAAGCCATTGCCGGGGTAAAGAAGCGTTTCGGGCCCTTTGCCGACACGCTGATGCAGGCCTATCCTTTCGGGGAAAACAGTGTTTCGCGGAGCGCCCGCAACCTGATGCGCGACGCTGCCTTCGGATGGCACACCTGGGCCTGGGCCAACCTTCAGACCGAAACCGGAAAGTCACCCGTCTATTTTTATTATTTCGATCAGCATCCCGACTATCCGGCCGATTCTCCCCGGGCCGACCATGGCACCCCGCATGGTGTCGACGTGGCCTACGTCTTCATGCACCTCGACACCAACAACCCCGACGTTCCGGAGAAGGGTAAAGAGGTGAGCGGCATGATGGGCACCTACTGGACCAATTTCGCCAAATATGGCCATCCCAACGGGGAGGGCGTACCCGAATGGCCGGCCTTTACAAAGGAGAACCCGCTGGTGATGCACCTGGCGGCCACCGTTCAGCCCATTCCGGTGCCCGATGAGGCGGCGCTGAAAGTCCTGGACGCCTACTTTGCCTGGCGGCGCACCCCTGAAGGAGCAACCTGGGCCTCTTCTCAGTAAGCCCTGCCGTAAAGATCAGGATGAGAGGAGAAACATGGCCAATGGAATAGTGTACACTCTGCCTAAGATTTTCGCAACTCAGAATAAATAAATAAAATACTATTGACAATCAACATCTTACATATTATTCACTTTTATAAATTTGTTGAATATTGAAACCCAACCTTGAAATAAACCGGTAATTAATCAGACAATATTTCTTATTTTGAGTTGTTAGTTCTTTCTTTCCATTTAGGATATCATACATTAGTCTGAAATGATGTGGCTTTAGCCTTTTATTTTTCTTATCCCATGACACCATCCTTTGAATCAGGTCCATAGTTATTTCAGGGTCACCCTTCTCATATTTTGAAGTAGGTTCAGATATTTCATCTTCATCAAATAAAAGTTCAGGAGATTTTGAGATCACTATGTCCAAAATTGCGTTACCAGATGAAACCTCCCCGGGTATAAGATTCGAATTATTTCTTACTTTCACCATCAGATTCCATGCAACATTTTTTTGAACGGTAGATAGATAACCAGTATCCCTTCCCCATTCCTCTATCCTCTTCCAAATCTTTGATGGTACAGATTTAATAAGTTCATAATCCTCCACTCTTTTCTGATTTTCTACTTCATCATCAGAAATTACAACCCTTTTAGGTGGATTTTTCTTGTCAATTAAATCCGGCTTGATTGATTCCAGATCAAATTCCATATTACTTTCTCTGATCTTTATCCAACATTCTTCCCTTTTTGCCCATTCTCCATACAGACCACCCGGAGCAGTATCTTTGATAAACACTTCAATTCTAGTCATCATTTCAAACAACAAAGATTTCAAAGAATTGGAAACTTCTTGAGTCTTCCATATTTTATACAGATCGAGCTGGTTCTTAGTAAGACGGTTCAACATTGTAATTGTATAAGGAACTGTAATATATCGCATATCGCCTATAGCTCGTGGTTTTACTCCATATACCTTTTCTGCTGTCCTATATAATATTGCTTTGGCAATTAGATCCTCATAATAGACATTGTTCAATTTCTTCTCGAGATTATAATTAATAAATTGCACATAATTTTTTTGATTTCCCCGCACTACGAAATGAGGACCTATGGAAATTTTCTTGCCATCTGATATCTCCTGATATGAATTAATATATTTTGCCAGTTCCTCTTTATTGAACAATTGATTCTTAGGATTCTTTAGATCGAATGCTTTTCTTCTCGAAGGTGTAAAACCCTCTTTCAGAATTGCATTTCGATACTGTCCTCTTGCCCTTTCATAAAACCACTTTGTTTGAATTGGTCGGTTATCATTGATTGGAGTAAAAATATTCCTTGAGAGCTTTTCCAATTCAATATGATATGGCCGGTTGCTACTAAGGTCTGAAACTGAAACTTTATTCTGAGTATTCGCATATTCGGATATCCGGGAAACAATTTCACTGAAATTACCTTTGTTTTTGATAACAGAAATTTTAACCTGAACAGATACTTTCGAAATATCAGCTTTATCTTTTTTCTGAGTATGATAAATAGACGCCGTTGTTTGCCCACCATTAACTATTTGAAAATCTTTAACAAAGGATATTATCTTACCATATCCATTTTCCCCGTCCTCTAGTTCAATTTCATCAGCAGTTGCAGCTAACCCATTGTTAAATGCAAGAAACATTTCTGGCTCCTTCAAGATTGTATTCCTTATTCCTTTATTAATTTTCCCAGTGAATTGTAAAAAGGATCGAACATTTTGTTCCAACAATCTTGATCCAAATCTTTCGTATATAGAAGCAAGTGCTTCACCCGGGAAAATTGCTAAAAAGGATTGGTATTCTTCATTTACAGAAGGAGAAGGTATACATGGTACTATAAATCCATCCGACTTAAAATAAACCTCGATAGGAATGTGGGATTTTTCGCTGAGATTATAAATACTCTCAATATCGAAAATCTTATAATAAAAATTATAACCTGAAATTGTAGTATTTAAAGGATATTCTCCTTTATAAATTCCATTTGTAAGGATAAATGCATTGATCCTTACCAGGTTTTCTTTAATTTCCTTTGATCGGGCTAATGCAAATGCAAATTGGAAAATTTCTGATGATTCTTCAATTTCATCAACATAATCACTTTTGAAATATTTGCTTCTTTCATCACCTCCCGAATATATTGCCTTCCGGAAAAAATTCAATATTCGTTTTGATGCTGTTTCTATTTCTAAATTTGAGATTCTTGCTATCTCCTGGGTGGGAGTGAAAATAGTAATGAATAAGTCAACTGTTTCATAATTTTCAGAAATCGCATACGCATTTATTTTATGTTGTTTGGGTGTTCCCAATGCTTTTTCATCATACCTAACTACGATGTTTTCAGACTCACCGGCAGCTGCAAGCAGATCAACCGCTTGTTGTGTAAATACCTGTTCAGAAACTGCGCCTTCTTCGTCAGTTGACTGAATCGCAGCAATATCCTGCATCAATGATGCATAAAACTTACTTAATTCTAAGTTTTCAATTGGATATATCATTATATTACAAGATTTGCAAAAACGGAATTCTCCGGATATTCATATTCCTTACAAGCTGAAAGTACTATTGAATATTTTACATCCCCAACGCCATTTCTAATCTCATTCTCCTGAATTCGTGGAAATGCGTCCTTAACCAGATAGAATTTATCCTGTTTGATAATATAACCATTTGAGCCATATAAACTGCGGTGATGATCAAAATATCCTGCCTCCAAAAGTTTAGCCTTAAACCTATGAATAGCATTTATATCATCGCCAAGTATATTGGTTATCGATTCGACTACCTGATTAAGTGATTCACCTGCTCCGTGAACTATTTCCAAAAAAATATGATACAGAAATAGCATTCCAAGGTGAGTGCTATCAAGCTGTCTCTCGCTACTTATCTGGACCTTCTGGAAATTATCACCGAGAGTTGTCTTTACTTCCAGTGCCCAATTATTCATCTGAAAATCTCGTGCTTCAGACGATGGACCAACCCAAGAATTCAAAACACCTATAATGTCAGAGCTAAATATCATATACTTACGGAGAAATGTAAGTTCACCAAATAACCCTCTTTGCTCCTCCGGTTTTAAACCCTGGGAGGATGCTCTGTCAAACAAAGATTTCCATTTCTCAAACCGGTTGAGCAACTCCTGGAACAATTTTTCTTCGCGTTTTATCGGAGCAATGCTCAGTAATAAATCTTCACACAGAATTGAAAAGATATCTTTATGTTCTGGATTCAAAAGCATAAACACCAGGTAACCAACATTTTGATTCTTCCCCGATGGAATTATGTCAACGCTAATATCTCTAAGGTTTGAGAATGAGGCGATATTCAACGTTTTATGTTGAGGCAATAAAACAGCAATGCATCTAAATCCTTCAGGAGATTTTAGTCCAACAAATACATCTGGTAAAATATCTACTGAATATCTCCTGATAAGTAGCCCATGAGTAAAAGAATTGTCATTCTCAAGTTCATCCCATATTTTTTCAATCTTCGTCGGTGTCATAATCTTCAGAGTCATAAATGTCGTCAATATCAAATTTTTGCAGCAACTGACTATGAACAGCGTAAGTCACAGCATCATCACGTTCAGTACCCGGAAAACTAATAGCAAAACCAACTAATGGATTTGATTTCTCAGGCAATTCAGCCCCTGTTGGGTCCAAAAAGTACAATAAAAGAAGAACCTTGTTGGGTTTTCTTATTTCATTCCTAACCCACTCACCGTTTATCCTGTTTGGTTCCCCTTCTTTACCTTTTTCATGCCATAGGCGCTTTGACGCATTTATAGCAGCTTCCCGCTCCTCATCAATTAGATCAATAAATTCATCGTCAGGACTAATAATATGTGACTTGCGGATGTAATACAGCTCATCATTTGATTTATCATCCTGTGTTCTGACAATTAACTTCACCGAAATTTCACCATTGATTCGAAAATTTGTTCCGTTCCTTTTAGTAATCACCCCCACATTCCACGTTTGTAACTCATTTCCATGGTATTTAAAATCAATAAACTTTATTAGGTTTTGTGGAGAAGCCGATCTAAGATTATCATATACTTCAAATCCACCAAGAAATTGTTTAATGTGCTCAAATGATATACCTTGCCATAGATAATTACTCTGGTCTGACTTGAAACCATTACCAAGAGAATTAACAAGACCTACGGCTGAATCAAGATTTCTTTGAATTACTTCAGGGTTTTTACTTAATTCATAAGTCTCTACAAGGCGACCAGACCAGGATACTCTGATGTTTTCTGCCCTCCGGATTTTATTGGAAGCAGAAATTTGTAATACACCAGGATGCGTTCTCACTTTTAATGCATATTGTTCCGGAGTACTGTGAGCATTATCCGACATATAGTCAAACTCATCACGTAGTTCCTCGCTTGCAAGGGCAATATGACTAAACCATTCGTTAAGCTCCCTGCTAGTAAAAAGCCTGCATAAATCCACATAACCAGGTCTGTAACCAAACCATCTTCCCATTTGCATTAGTGTATCATACATTCGGGAAGCCCGCAAGTAATAACTTACTGACAAACCTTCTAGCGTCAATCCTCTGGATAATTTATCCCCCCCAATTGCTATTACCGAAAGTCCATTTTTATGATCAAAATAATTCAGAACATCCCCTGATCCTCCATTAATTTCTCTCACCTGTATTCTTGTTGCAGCTTCAAAAAGAAAAGGTACAACTTCATTCCAATCATGTATTTGAATATGAGGGTCTATTTTTGAGAGACTTGAATCCAGAATAAGCTGAGAAGTCGTTTTGTAAGATTTATATGAGTTACAATCTTCTTCATACGCCTGACGGATTTCTTCATAAACAGACGGGATATTCAATTCAATACCTCGTCGATAAAAATCGAAAACATTCTGAACTATGTCTTTTATATGCCTTTGCCAGTTTACTAATCTGCTGACATGAACCAGCATGGAATTATGTACATTATCCTGTCTTCTTAATCTGCGGACAGCACATGTAATAATAAAACATTTAATAGCAAGCTGTAAAGACATTGGGGCACTTGTAGGTAATACCCCCCGACCTCTACGATCACCTGGGTAAAAACTGTGAAAGTCGTCAATTTTGGTAACAACAGGTAGAACTTTATCGGATTTCTCGTCATCTTCAATCAGTCTGAACCCGAAGATTTTGTCCGGTCCAATATAGTTGGATGGTGCTGGTATATTAATGATAAAATCTCTGGGAAACAATTCATCCTCTGCGATAGGTATAAAGATATTTGCAAAAGGAGTTGCTGTATAACCCACATAGCCGCTTTTGTCAAACAATCGTATTATATCACGGATCAGTCCATTGATTCTTGTGGTACCATCATTTTCAGGCCGTGTATTAATAGATGCATTGTCTGCCTCATCATCAATCAACAGAAGTGATTTATGCTTTATTAATCTCCTTTCTCCGATAGTAACAGCTTGTGCATTTAACCAGTGCAACAATCTTTCAAGAACCCGTGCATTTTTTTTGACTACAGCAATAATGGGTTCGTTTGTATTAAAGTTTAATCCCAAAGAATTAAATGCTCCCTGACTGAAATCTCCACTATCAAGACAGGAAGTAATAGAATGGGCAATTTCTTTTTTACTAATACGGCCGACACCTATCCAGATATCATCCTTATCAATTTGGTTAAAAACCTGAGCATATTTTGTATTAAATCCAAGGAAACCTTCGTCAAGTCTCAGTTGTGTCTGGCTTCTTAAATTATTATGGATGCCGGCCAATACAATAATAAGCTTAAAACCTGCATCAGCAGCTTTGCATATTAGTCCGGTATAATTGGCGGTTTTACCAGATTGTACCTGGCCGACAACCAATCCTTTTTTGTCAATAGTCGCACTTATTGCCGGATCAAAAAGACCATCCAGGGTTCTGTCCGTCAAACGGTCCAGTTGATTAACCACTTTGTCAGAGAAATTTTTCTCAATTGATAGGTAATCTCTGTACCGCCTCCAGAAATCCCAGCAAATAGTACTTTTCTTATCACTAACCCAGGGCCTTCTTCTTTCAGATGACTCAATCACCCTGAAATCGTCAATGTGAATATTGTATGTGGATTGTACTTCCCGAATTAAAACATCACGGTCAATATCTGCATACTGAGGTATAGATAGAGCAATATCAACTGCATCCTCAATTTGCCTTTCAGAAAGACTGCCTATAACTGGCAATAGTGTTCGTATAGTTCTTAATGCCTGAGGGATCATCATTTTAGTTTATAAATTCAAGATAATGTAAAAACTGGTCAAATGGGTCAATCCTAGCAATTATTGCTTTGGCTTCTTCCGGTGATTTACCCTTAGCAGTTAAACTGATAAACATGGATTCCATAGCTTTTCTAATAGGTTCCTTATCTGAACCTTCAAATGGAAAGCCTTGAGCTTCCGGTTCTTCTGCCGATTTTATATAAATAGACTTTGATGGAATATTTTCTTCAAGAAACCGTAATAGGATTTCTATTGCCTTTCCAGGATCAGCATGTGCCTGCGCTATAACAAGTTCCAATAATGGATGATCTCTGTTAACTTTATAAAACCACTTATTTCCCCTTTTATGATAAATCCAGAGTGGAACAAATTTCTGACCGTTGGAAATCTTCACAGTTTTACCTCTGTGACGGTACACCTCTACTCCCTGAGCTCTTACTTTTACTGCATAGTTCTTTATTTGTTCCCTATAAATTAGAGGTGGTCGGGCAACTGATTTTTTTATATCTATCTGCCAGTCACCATCCAGCGAATTGGGAATATCAACCTGAATTCTTACCAGTTTATAATGTTCTTCTTTGCGGAATAAACCCAACCAATCACCTGCAAGTAAAAGTCTCTCGTTTCTATAAATATAGAAACCCTGATGTTCATTCCACCCTTTTGTTCCTTCTGCAAATCTAAAAATCTCATCACTGATTTTAGACTTATGTGGCAGAACATATCCTTTTATAACAACTTTCCCGTTATTCAGTTGCTCTTCTGAGAAAGATTGAATAGCCAATTCTCCAATTAAAAACGGATTCCAGGGTTTTATCAAATAATTTTGAAAATAGATCTTAATTTTTTTCGATTCAATGAACCTATGAAATACCATCGCAAGATGTTTTTTCACCAATTCCATTACGTGAAGAAACTTTTCCAAAGCATTATTGTCATTTTGCCGGAAATGCTTAACTACCCTGTCAATGTCATTCCACATTACAAGCGTCCCGGTTTCGTTTTCTGAATATTCTTGTTCATTTAGATTTTCAGGCAAATACTTAATTAGATTCCATTGTCCCGTCTGATTAACATAATCCAGGTCCCATGTCCAGTAGGCAGGTGCACAACCAAGCTTTTTTGATAATACAGTCAACTTTCTTGCCTGGGAAAATGAGGCAGTTTTAAGACCCAAGCCAAACCTGCCTAAATCATTTGAACCTCTGTCTTCCAATGGATTTTTGCTACCAGGACGCATAGCCTGAATTAGCTCTTCATTATTCATTCCTGAACCATCATCCTTTATGGACAACCAGGTTTCTGATCCTTTCCATTCGAAATTGACCCAAACATTACTCGCACCAGCAGAAATTGAATTGTCAATAATGTCTGCCACCGCTGTTTCGACGTTATATCCAATTGCCCTGAATGTTTCTATCATGGAAGATGCTTCGGGAACAGCAGGAGTAGTTTCAACGTTGGAGTACTCAGTCATTTAGTTTAGTAAGTGTTAATGTTATGAAGACAATGAATGTACAATATTGGTTATTACTTTCACCAATTCGCCAATATTTTGATTTATTAATTTCTAGAAAATCAATTACTAGTAAGTATTCATTTCTATATAGAATAGATTTATTTAATATATATTAATCAATTAATATCTAAAATATAGATTTTACTTCTTCTGCAATATATTGTGCCATTAAAGGTGGAACTGCGTTCCCAATCTGCGTAAAAGCTGCAGTTCTGTTATGTCCTTCTCTAACACCCTCAAAATAATAGTTGTCAGGAAACGATTGAAGCCTTGCTGCCTCACGAATACTAATTGAACGATTTTGCTCAATATCAGGATGTATATAATAATGACCATCTTTTGCAATGTGGGCAACCACTGTTTGGGAATAAGCCAAATCCTCAGCTACGACCTTGAACCTGTCAAAAAACGAATGTCTGTTTTTATGTGATTTTAAATCTTCCGGAAGGTCATTGTAGGCAAGTCTTTGTTTCTCATTATTCCATTTCCTAACAGCTATTCGGTAAATTCTTTTATCCTGCTCTGATTGCGGTCTTGCAATATGTTGTGTCAAGATATCTGATCCATTCCTTATTGACACCATGCTAAGGTAATCATTTGCTTCTGATATATAACTATCATATTTATCCTTACCACACCCAGCTTTTATTGCTGGAAGGTCACAGAAAATATTCCCAACCTTAAAATTATGAGAAACCCTATATGCTTCCAAATCCGGTAGTTTAGCTAAAATATCTTTTCTATATCCAAATATGATAATACGCTTACGGTTTTGTAAAACACCAAAGTTATTAGCAGCCAAAATATATAACTGCATTTTATACCCTTTATAACCAAAGAGGTCCTCCATTCGTTTCAGGTAATCACCATCTTTTGCGGATTTCAGACCCAAAACATTTTCGAATAAAAAAAACCTTGGCTGGTACTTTTCCAGAAATGTAGCATATTGAATGTAAAGGAAGTTGCGCGGATCGTTTCTCATACCATCAGCAGATCTTGCTCTTCCAACCACCGAATATGCCTGACATGGAGGACCACCAATAATCAGATCTACTTTTTCACCATTTAGTTGCTGTGAGATCAAACCAAAAATAGTATCATTATTTCCAGAACCAATGGGAAGATTAATTACACTTTTGATTAATTCATCAGGGACATTATGGTATAATTCAGCTCTGGTGATCTCCCCTCTTAAATATAAATTATAAATATGGAGTTTACTGATTGACTTCAGATAATGAAAGGCAATTCTTGTTTTTAAAGTAAAACAGGCTGCTTTGTCCATTTCAACGTGTGCAACCGGAGTAAAGCCTGCATTAATAAAACCTTCGGATAAACCACCGGCGCCTGCAAATAAGTCAATGTAGTTCATCCAGCAAACTGTTTAGAGATTCATTTACCTTGCTACTTTTTAGCTCACATTCAAAAATAACTATTGTTTTCCATCCTTCCGCGTTTAGTTTATAGATATTTTCCTTATCTCTGGTTTTATTCCCTTTGATCTTGTTTAACCACCATTCAGTATTGCTTTTAGGAATAACATAGTATTTGCAGCTTTCATGGCCATGCCAGAAACAACCATTTACGAATATCGCAATCTTGTACTTTGGCAAGACAATATCCGGTTTACCTGGCAAGTCCCGTAGATGCAATCGATATCGGAATCCTTTAGAAAACAGAAACTTCCTTACAAGTAATTCCGGTTTGGTATCCTTACTGCATATCTTGCTCATATTGTAGCTTCTTACAGCTTTGCTATGAACATCTGCCATTTATACCACTCTAAAAAAAGGAAATAATTAAAGACATTTCGATTCAAAGTTACGAGTATTCAGCGCTTTTGGCAAATTCTTTTCTGTATCGGATAACAAACTAGGCTAATTGATCGGATTGGTTTATGGTATTATCTTCTGGAGTTTGAGGAGAAGTGAATACCTGGACTTGATCAGAATTTTACGTATTAATTCAAGACCATCAAAAATACGTTTTTGTTTAGACCGATGTTGCCCAATATAACGGATCTTTTATCAAACTGGGGTCCTGAAGAACGATCTCTTTCAATCAACATATGGCATGAATTCCTTCACAACTGCTGGGTGTTTACCCACTGGTACCAGACTCCTTGACTGCCATTTCGGATACTTCGTATCCGGGAAGAACTTTTATGATCAATTAAGGAATGCCGACGCAACATTTCCGCTATCTTTAGGTCTTACATTTATGACCAGAGATTTCACCTCCATCTCTTATCCTTTAGCCGGCTTGATGCGATGGAACTGAAACGAATAGGCCACACGATTCGAAAATTAAACATAGATTCTTATGACGAGAGGATGGATACGCAAACTGATCGGCGGGTTGAGCTTCGGCTCGGCACTTTTCATCTTTCAGGCCTGCTACGGCACGCCCCAGGATCTACAATTCGACATGCTCGTTGAAGGTACCGTGAAATCTTCCGCCACAGGACTTCCCGTCAAAGGGATCAAAGTCTCCGTCCCGGAAACCGGAAGTTCGCACATCACAGGAGAGGATGGCAAATACGGCCTGTGGACGATGTTCACCGACAGCACCAGGATCTCCTTCGAAGATACGGACCTCACCACCGACGGAGCCTTTCTGAAAAAAGACACCCTCATCGCCATTCCGCAGGAACGCGTACAGCTCAATGTGATGCTTACTCCCAAATAAATGTTTAAAGCCCTCCGAAAACCGGCCTTCCGGCTATTCCGTGAATCGGAAACGCACCTCCACGAGCTGAATTATCTCTTCTGGGAATGCACCACCCGTTGCAACCTCCATTGCCGCCACTGCGGCAGCGATTGCTCACAGGATTCCGCATTCCCCGACATGCCCCTGGAGGACTTCCTCGCGGCACTCGACACGATCGAAAAACCGGCCAAAAACCTGACCGTTGTCCTGACCGGCGGGGAACCCCTTCTGCGGAAGGACCTCGAAAAATGCGGACTGGAAATCAGAAAGCGGGGACTACGCTGGTCGATGGTGACTAACGGCCACCTCTACGACGGGGAAAGGCATGGCTCCCTGCTGGGGGCCGGACTGGGAGCACTGACCATCAGCCTCGACGGACTGTCAGGCTCCCACAACTGGCTGCGCCAATCCTCCGCCAGCTATGACAGGGTGACCATGGCCATCGCCCTGGCCGCCGCCTCACCCCGCCTTAACTTCGACGTGGTGACCTGCGTAAACCAAAACAACATCCATGAGCTGCCCCAAATCAGAGAGACCCTTATGAATCTGGGCGTTAAAGCCTGGCGCCTCTTCACCATCATCCCCATCGGAAGGGCGAAGGATATCCCGGAACTCCGGCTGACCGACGCACAATTCACCGGACTGATGGAATTCATAGCCGAAGCCCGGAAATCAGAGGAGTTAAAGGTCAGCTTCAGCTGTGAAGGCTATGTCGGTCCCTATGAATCGCTCGTGCGCGACACCCCTTTCTTCTGCAGGGCAGGCATCAACATCGGATCCATCCTGATCGACGGCTCCATTTCCGCCTGCCCCAACATCGACCGCTCTTTCGCTCAGGGAAATATCTATCGCGATAATTTTTATAAGGTTTGGCAATTGCGTTTTGAGCCCTTCAGAAACCGCCACTGGATGCGCAGAGGGCAATGCGCTGGTTGCAGCGAATTCAAAGACTGTCGCGGAAACGGCTTCCACAACTGGCACGGCGACAAACAGAATGTTCTGGTGTGTCACTCCCGCCTCACATCAAACCGCCAGGAGACTCCCAGGGAGATAAAGCTGTCGGGGGCGCTTGGGGTGATCCCCACCCCGCCCGACAGGTCTACCATGAGGTCATTGCTGACCAGGTAAGTCAATCCGCAGTCAAAACGGTGGTCAGCATCCCCTTCCACGGGAAGGTACCCGTACACTTCGATGAATCCTCCCAGCTGAGGCGTAAGCGAAATGCCGGAAGCAAGAGTATAAATATAGGTGGGCTCGTTGGAATTCCCGCTCCATTCGGTTCCCAGGTTGTATCCCAGGGAGAGATGGTCAGACAGGGTGTGCTGCATGGATAACCTGAAGGAAGGAGCCAGCCATTCAGGCCGGAACGCCTCCTTTCCTGTCATGCATGAGGTGAGGTGTCCGATAAAAGCGGTTTGTGGTACAATCCCATCCTCATCAAGCAACCGGGTCTTAAATCCCACCGTCAGCGGATAAAACCCTGAAATGCGCTGGTCTCCATACTCCTCCATACCCGCTTCGGTGATCAGCCGCAGTTCAAAACGGTCATTGACCCCATATTTCCAGAGGATCGAAGGATAAAGGAGACTTCGCGCATCACGACCTCCCTTTTCATACAGAAAGCCGGTTTCAGCCTGTATATATCCCCGGGGCACCAAAGAGGCACATTCGGTCTGGTCGGGACGATCGGCCTGAAGGGGTTCCAATTCCTGGGCCTTCAAATTCTCATTGGCCGCAAAGGCCACCACAACCATCCATAACAAGTAGCGGTGTAGCATTCTTTATGGTTTTGATGAATCTGAAATATAACAATATACACGGAGAAAACGAAATTTTTCCCGCACAACCATGCATGAAGAAAATAGAAGGTCGGGTTTGGTATGCTATACAGCAGAACTCAGACCGTTTTTTCTGTCTGGGTCAATATTTGGGATAGGAGTTGGTCGAATCCGTTTTTCACCTCCGGATCGCTGAAAAGCTCATTAAGTTTACCTTCGTCGCAACTCCTGCAGGAGGGTCAGGTGGATATCGCCGGTTCCTGGAGGGATATCAATAATCAGAAAATCAAGATCTCCCCAAACCGTATCCCCTAAAAGTTGTTTGAGGGTTTTAGAAACCATGGGTTTGGGCCAGGTCGCATTTTCTGCAATTCAGCACCTCCTGCCGGAAAATTTCCATGGCATGAGAGCCATTATCAGCCTCATCTTGTATGGCCATACCTTTACAGTTCAGTATTCGATTCCTTCACGGGCTTCCACCCCACAGGTGTAATAGTGTTTAACCTCCTGCATTTCAGTGACCAGGTCAGCCCTGTCGATCAGCTCTTTGGGAGCATACCGGCCGGTAACAACGATTTCCGTGGAATCGGTTTTCCTGTCCAATATCCCGTTTAGTTCATCCACCGAAAAGAGTTTATACCAGATGGCGATGGTGGCCTCATCGAGCACCACCAGATCATACTTGCCGGAAGCAATTACTTTTGCCACCTCTTCCAATCCCTTCCGCGCGGCCAGGATATCCTCGTCATCAGGTGTTTTGATGATAAAACAACCGCGGCCGTATTGCCTGATGGTGATCCCAGGGATGTATTGCCTGACTGCTGTAATTTCCGAATAGGATCTCCCTTTCACAAACTGGCCAATGAACACTTTCATTCCGGCGCCGGCCGCCCGTAAGGCCAGACCGAAGGCCGCGGTGCTCTTCCCCTTACCGTTGCCCGTATAGACCTGGATATATCCCTTCATAGGCTGAGCTTTATTGTCTTCAGAATCTCGTTATACATACTTTCCAATTGAAACTCCCCGCGGCAGAGAAGCGGGGAAACGAATCCCGATCCCTCGGGATGAGTTCGACGGGCTTCACTAACGGACCAACCATAAGCAGAGAACTGGCATTAATGCTGACATGGCACAAAGAAGGACTGTAGTCAATGCGCTCGCCGGAATTCAAATCAGGGGATCAGAATGAATAGGAGTATCCTGAGGGAGGGTATCCACCGGAGCTGGGAAGAAAAAAAGGGACGGTGCCGTTAATCAGTCACATCGTCCCCCTTTGGGATTCAGCCGCTGGTCGGCGGCAAAGTCAACATAATTTCCTGATACCGGTTAGCTCAGGATCTCTTCAATGGTGATGTAATCCCCTACTCTTCCAGTCATCTTTTCGACTTCGGTATTCACAGGGAGGGTCTTTTTCCCGGGTCTCCAGCCAGCGGGGCACACCTCGCCAGTCTTGGCAGCGTGCTGCCAGGCCCTGATCTGCCTCAGGAATTCATTGACATTCCGGCCTACCGAATCGGCCTGCACCTCCTGAGCCACGCAAACACCATCAGGATTAAACAGGAAACGACCCCTGAGGGCTACCCCTTCCTCCTCAACCAGCACACCAAAAGCACGACTGACTTCCTGGTTGGCATCGGCCCCCATGGTTAGCTTCAGTCCTTTCAGAATGGGTTCCGTCTCAGCAAAACGCTTGTGTGAGAATTTGGAATCGACCGATACCGCCAGAATCTCTACGCCCATCTCCTGGAACTCATCGTAATGGGCATTCATGGCCGCGATCTCAGTCGGACATACAAAGGTGAAGTCGGCCGGATAAAAACAAACCACCGCCCATTTGCCCTTGTAATCGTTGCTCGACACCGTAATGTAATGGCCGGTCTTGGCTTCATATGCATCCATTTCAAATTCCGGCATTTGCTGCCTCACCATTGATGTACTGCTCATTCTTTTTTCCTCCACATTTTTAGTTTCAACTGAATTTTCTTTAATCTCTTTTTTCTTAAGTGGTTTTACACCATTTGCACATGCCATAATCTATTGTATTAGTGTGTGTTAAATATTTTAATGGTTTTATCTGCGGTTAATGGTTTTTATTCCGGTGGACGATGAAATTCCCGGTGATGTTGACCTTAATGTCCTCAATGAGGAAATTGTCGATCTTATTCTCTTCAAAAAAAGCAGCAAGCAGTTGATCCAGCTTTTCATTGTGAAAATCTTCGATGTAATCGCATGCAATGCAATATAGGTGGTGATGATTTTCAAGAATTCCGTCGTAACGCATTACATCCTTCTCGGTTTTCACCTTTTTCAACAGATTATTTTCCACCAGAGTGTCCAACACTTTGTAAATGGTCCCAGATCCCATGGTCGCGTCTTTCTGTCTGATAAATTCAAGGATCTGCTCGGCAGTGGGATGGTTATCCAAACGATAGACCGCATCTAGCACAGCCAAACGCTGTGGAGTTACCTTCATTCCCCGGGCAACTAACAAATCTCTCAACGCAACACTGTCCATAGCGACAACAATCCTCCAATAATAATTATTCTTGTTTAAAGATTATTCAAAATTAATAATAGCATCCGGAAATCAAAAACAGGAGGCTAGTTTTTTTCTTTTTTTGTGTAAAAAATCCCTCTTTCCAACCGTCTCGTTTCAATCTTTCCTCCTGCTTCCATGACATCGAGGTACTTGTTGACCTCATTAAGGTGTATGCCCAGGATCTTTCCCAGGTCATCAGAGGTGCATGGTCTTCGCCTGATGGTTTCCAGAATGGCGGTCTCCATATCTTTCCTGTAGGATTGAATCTTCTCGCGGGCAGGAGCTGCAGCTACAATCTCGACACCGTCGAGATTCCAGAGGCCGGCGATCCTCTCCAGTTCTTCCCGGGTTGCTCTTATGAGTCCCGGAATTGTGCCGGGACGGTCAAGGGTATTCAACTGCACCCGGTCGGGTCTTATCCTGAGAATGGCATCTTTAAGCGCAGTCAGCTCACTTATATGGTCGTTGTAACCGGGAAGAATAAACACTTCTAACCAGATTTGCCCTTTGTAAGCCTCTCTTAAGTTAATCAATCCATCAATTATACGGGCTACATCAAGTCCCGGATGCGGCCGGTTGATTCTCCGGAATGCCTCCTCCGTTGCCGCATCGAGCGAAGGAAGGACCACATCGGCATCCCTGATGGCATCCACCACCCCCTTATCGTAAAAAAGGGTACCGTTGGTCAAATAAGCGTCAGCTTGGTGGTTTTACCTACCTCACAATATATACAATCAAGTGTGCATACTTTTTTGGGGATCAGGTCGACCCCCAGCGACATTCCCAATCTTCGTGAGGGAACCGGGCCAAAAATATACTTGTACATTTCTCTTTGATTTTACCTCAACGGCCAGGGATTTTCTCCCTATGTGCACATCAAAAAATCTCATCACAGCACCGGTTGCAAACTTGTGGCCTGCGCTGACCGATAAATCACTCTATGTTATCACTTACGTTTTTTACTTCATGTAGCCTGCTCAACAACCATTCTGTAACCGGAATAACTTCTATGGTTTTACCGTTTACAGGGATTTCCAGTTTTTCATCCATGGTAATAATGGTCATTTTTCGTGGATTTAGATCCAGGGCAGCTGTTTGAAGGGCCCTGACCTCCTTCGTTCTGGTTTTGGGATCCCGTATAGTCCAACACACCTGGATAAGTTCCAGAACTGTTCTGTCCTGGTAGATCACGAAATCGACCTCAATGGTTTTCTTGTAATAATAGAGTTCGTAATGGCTTGTTTGTCTCCGCCTGAAAAGCTCCAGAAAAACGATATTCTCAAGAAGGTGACCGCGATTGGGCGTGGACAGTGCTCCTGCTAAAGTGGAAAAAGCTATGTCCACCATGTAGATCTTCCGGTAACGGAGTGACTCCTGATTTTTGAATGAAAACTTCGGCAAAGTCAGAAAAAGCCATGCTTCTTCCATAAAGGAAACATAATTCCTGGCAGTGTTGTCACTTCCCAGATTAAATATTTTCCTCAGCCGGTTATAACTGATCTCTGTTGCTATATTACCAACCAACCAAATTGCCATCTCCCGCAAAGAGCGGATATGCCGTATTTTATGCCGGTACATAATATCACGCGTCACAATGGCATTAAACAGCGTGGAGATGTAGGCGTTTTTGGATTCTCCGGCAATGATGTCGGGAAAACCACTGCCGTTGAGATACTGCTCAAAATAACCGGTCATCAGACCTTTGTCTTTTGCAGTGATGAGCTCATGGGTAATTGCTCCTTTGGCAGCTAAAAATTCTTTAAATGAAAAAGGAAGTAATTCGACTAAAGAATAACGGCCTGTAAGATGGGTGGCCATCTCACTGCTAAATAATTTCGAATTTGATCCCGTTAATATTACTGTCAAATTATTGCGCAGCAACCGATTAACAAAAAGTTGCCATCCGTCCACATTCTGAACTTCATCGAGAATCAGTCTGTCGAATTTACCATACACTGAAAACAAACCTTCAAGCAATTGATCAAGGTCATGTGCTGTTATTCCAATCAACCTTTCATCGTCAAGATTAAGATAGGCATAAGGCAAATCCTTCAGCGCCCTGTGTGCAAGGGTGGATTTGCCTGACCTCCTGACACCGGTGATTATTTGCACCAAACGGCTCTCTGCACTTACAGATGCCTCTCTATCCCTCGGAACCCACCCTGCCTCCAGAATGAATTGGACTTCATCCCGTTGTTCTGCAATGATTTGTCTGAAATTCAAATCCATATTTGTTGAATTGAATCATCAAATGTACGATTTATTCGCAGTATATTGCGAATAAAGTATTTATTATTCGCAATATACTGCGAATATAAATAACCACAAAACCTCTTTAAAAACGGACTGAAAAGTATTTTACCGGCCAGAATTACTATACCTTTATCCCAAAATTGCGAAATGATTAGGTCAACCATTACCATCAAAGCACCAGCCGAAAAAGTGTGGCAGGCACTGACCGATAAGAACCAGATGAAAGAGTGGTATTTCGACATTCCCGATTTCGATCTGAAGGCAGGGGCCACCTTTAATTTCCATGAACCGGGCGAAGCCCGCCAGTTCCATCACCAATGTGTGATCAGGGAGATTGATCCCCTCCGGAAATTTTCCCACACCTGGACCCACCCGGAGCTCAGCAAGGGTGAAAGCGTGGTCACCTGGCTTCTGGAAGAGCAAAACGGCGTCACAAAGGTCACCCTCCACCACGAAGGAGTGAAAAACTTCGCCGATGCCGGATCCGATTTTGCCCCCGAAAACTACCAGATGGGATGGAACGGCTTTATGGCTGCCCTTAAAAATTATGTCAATGGCATCCGGAAACACAGATACACCATTGAAATCGCCGCTCCAGCAGCAAAAGTGTGGGAGGTCCTTTTCAATGAGGAGAGTTACCGCACCTGGACCGGCGTCTTCTGCGAGGGCTCTTACTACACTGGAAAACTGGAACCTGGCGGAAGGATCCATTTCCTGACCCCTGAAGGGTTTGGCATGTACAGCGACGTCATCTTCCTCATCCCGGATTCTTACGTCCTCTTCCAGCATATCGGCGACATTGCCGGATTTAAGGAACAACCCCTGAATGAAGCGGCAGAGCGCTGGACCGGCGCTTTCGAGGGGTACACCCTTACGGAAAAGGAGGGTAAAACCCATCTCCTCGCCGAAGTGGACCTGGTCCCCGAACAGGCAGACGAATACGACCGGACTTTCCCGAAAGGACTTGAAAAAGTGAAGGAGTTATCTGAAAAATGAGTTTGACTCAGGTCAAACAATAGTAAATATATCCTTTATGAGGTCAAATGTGACCAATCCATTTTGAACGATCATTCCTTAAAAGCAAATCTCAAATATCAGAATCAAGGCATTGTTTGAAAATAAAGCGGCAGAGATTCCATGAACATGTAATTGTAAAGGATTCCGGCCGACTAATCACATGATGTGAAAAAGAAGCTAGCCATGAAAAAAACTGTATGCATCGTCATTTTCGCCATGTTGTGGCTGGCCGGAGTGGGCCAGGATAAAGCCACTCTCCGGCTGAACCTTGAGAAAAACAAGATCTACCGCCTCTGCTCCACCACGGAACAAACCACCAGCCAGACCGTCCAGGGGATGGCCCAGAACGTGGAGTCCAAAACGCGCTATGTCATCTCCCTGAAAATGATGGACGCCACCCCCGACTTCCTGGTTTCCGAAATCCGGTTTGACACCGTCGACATCAGGTCCAACGCCATGGGTAAAACCACCCTCATCAGCTCCGCCAGTGAAGGCGACGTCACCTCCCAGGAGACCTCCGCCCTTCTCTCCTACTTCATGCATCGGCTGACCCAAAATCCCCTGTTCGTTAAAATCGACTATGCCGGCCATGTCATTGACATCGTCAATGCCCAAATGCTCTCCAACATCATTCTGAAAGATACCGCCTCCGTCACCTTGACCGGCATAATGGGCAACGCCCTTAAAAAGGAAATCGCCAACATGGTGAGCGCCAACAGCCTGAAAAACATGATCGAAACCTTCACCTGGAACCTTCCCGGCGGGGAAGTCTCCAAAGGTGACAGCTGGCAGATCATCCAGAAAATGAACACCGGGGGAATGGCCCTTGACATCGTCACCAGTTCCCGCCTCGACAATGTAAAAGACCACGCCGCCTCCGTCACGGCCCAGTCCGAAATTAAAGCCGCGGCAAACGCCGCCCCCATCCAGTCAGGCGGAGCCACCGTAAGTTACGACGGCCTCCAGGGCATGAGCAAAACCACTCTGCTGATCGACACCCGAACCGGCTTACCCCTCGAAAGCAGCGGCAAAACTTCCATCTCAGGGAACCTGGGCGTCAGCGCCCCCGGCGTAAGCATGCAGATTCCCCTGACCATCAAGGGAGAAACCATAGTAAAAACACTTTAAGATTCTCCGGAAATATCCCAGATCATTGCCATGATAAACAACGGCACCTGCAGGGTGAACGTGACCCGTATGGCCAATCCGCCAGGCCGGCGCTGATAGATCACACAAAAAATGAAACACGCAGATCACCGGTCCGGAGTCCATCCGGAATCTGAAAACCTCCCGGATTACAGCATGCGCCCAAAACAGCTGAATGTGTCAAAAACATTACCCACCACAATGAAATCAACTCTACAAATGAGACTATTTTCCATCCTTGTACTGCTAATCCTCTCACTGGCCGCTCACTCCCAGAATATCAAAGGTTGCGTCCTACTCGAAAAGGATAAGTCCCCCGTTCAGTTTGCCTCGGTCGGACTCGTACAGTTACCTGATTCGGCGATGACCAGAGGAACCATCACCCTCACCGACGGAAGTTATATCATCGACAACGTCAAACCGGGCGATTACCTCATCAGGGTCAGCTTCGTGGGTTACCAATCTAAAGAACAACCGGTTTCCGTAATGCAGGGCACGGCAGAAATCATGACCGACACCCTCTTCCTTACTGAAACCACCACCGAGGTGGGCGAAGTGGAAGTGGTGGCCGAACGGCTCAAAGGAAAGGAGATGGTCGACCGCACGGTCTATGCCGTGCCGGAAGCCATCGCCAAAACCGTCACCACCGGATACGAGCTCCTTAAAAGGATTCCGCAGGTCAACGTCGACTTCCAGAACAACATCACCCTCAACGGAAGCAGCAATTTCATCATCCAGGTCGACGGAAGACAACGCACCCGTGAATTCCTGGCCAAGCTCCTGCCTACCGACATCGAAAGCGTGGAAATCATCAGCAATCCTTCCGGAAAATATGAAGGAAATATCGACGGGGTGATCAACATCATCCTGAAGAAAGAGGCGCGGTTCGGACTGAGTGGCAACACCAGCCTGAGCACCAAGCCCTTCAATAAACCCACCAACGCCCTGACCGGAAGCCTCGACTACGCCCTCGGAAAAATCACCTTTTACGTGACGGGGTTCGCGGTCAACCAGAAACTAAACATCGGCAACCAGGTCGACAGCCGCTTCGCCCTGATCGACTCCCTCAACAGCACCTCGGGAAAAGGGGCGATCGATGTCTCCCTGGCCTCGGTCAACGGCGGATTCGACTATTACATGAACGACAAAAATAACCTGAGCGTCAACCTCAACCTGCAGCCCATCAGGCAGGATATTGACATGACCACCCAATCGAAACTCTTTAAAAGCGGAAACCCCCGTAATACCATCGAATCGGTGATCGACAACAGCACCCGGAGCGGAGAAAACTCGGTTTCCCTCTTCTACCAAAGGAAATTTAAAAATCCGGTGCAGGAGTTCACCGCCGAAACCAACCTCTATCGCTTCCACTCCCGGCAGGAAAACGATTTCGACAACACCTGGTTTTACCGTAACAGCGACTCTATCGTCAACAACTACAGCCGCTTTGAAGATGACCTGAACGACCGCTATTACCTCTCCGGAAAACTCAACTACGTCCACCCGCTGGGGATGAATGCCAAAATTGAAACGGGCTACCAGCTTTATTACCAGCGGCTCGATTATGACTTTACCACCAATACCCAGCAGGCAGGCAACCTCTTTGAATACGCCGAAATGCGCCATTCTGTTTACGGCGGAGTCACCCTGAACCTCAAAAAGGTGGGCATCCAGGCCATCCTGAGGATCGAGAACAGCCACATTAAAGCCGATTCGGTTACCGATCCCCGGTATACCTGCTATCTCCCCTCTTTTAACCTGCAGTATAAGTTCTCCTCGTCACACAACCTGAAGTTCACCTATAACCGCCGGATCAACCGGCCGGGAATCTACGACATGAATCCCAATTTCAAACTCAGCGAGAACTACGACATCACCCAGGGAAATCCCGACCTGAAACCCGACTACCGTGACCGCCTCCAGCTCACTTACACCTGGAATTTCGGCAGCAACTACTTCTCGCCCTTTGTATACCACGAATTCTATTCCGACAGAATAGGCCGCCAGATCGAGGTGACCCTCTCCCCGGTCACCAACGCCTGGACCACCCTCACAAAACCCTTTAACCTGATCAACGGGTATGAGACCGGCGGAGGCGTCAACGCCATGCTCTGGTTCTTCAACTTCAACGCACGCATCTATAAGGGCCACTTCAACGAATTTAAAAGTCAGACAGCCTTTATCCCGGCCACCAACTACTACTCCTCGAGCATTACCGGTACCGCCTTCAAACAACTCGATAAGAAAAAGACCCTTACAGTTTTCGCTTATGCCAATTACAACGGGGTGAATATGAACGCCCAGACAAAGACCCGGACGCTTCCCCTTTATGGTTTCGGAGGACAGAAACAACTCAAGAGCCACACCTTCGGGGTCTTCTGGCTGCTGCCTTTCTCCGGGGAAATCGACCTCAACAAAGCCGAAACTGAAACCCCGGCATTCACCTCCACCAATATCACCCGTTTCGATGCCGCCAACTTCATCCAGTTCAGCTACTCCTATCGCTTCCAGAAGGGCCGTAGCGTGAAGAAACTGGGGCGCAAGGCCGACATCGAAAGCGACAGCAAGAAAGGCACCATTGGGATGTGACGGAGCACTCCTCCATCAAGGAGCGACCAGCCTGACCACTGTCAGGGAGTGAGGAGGCAGCGTGCAGGGGAAACGCTGGCCTGAGGCCATCGTCGTGGTGACGGGCTGAAGGGTTCTCTCCCCGGGTGCACCGGCCATAAGGGTTTTCACGGCCGAAGAGCCCTCCTTTACGGCATCTTCCAGGTTCACCTCCATCTCCACCGCTACCGGCAGCAGATTCACCATCTTGACTATCACGTCACCACTGGAACTCTCCCGCACCACCGAGGTGGCTATTCGCCGCTCCACTGCAGCCAGATCCGTCTCCGCCTCCACCTTTCCGGGGAGGTATTCATCGCCGGCATTCAGCGAAAAGAGCTTCTGCACGTGGTAGTTCACGGTGGGCTTCACCTCCGTATTGTTGAAGAAGATCAGGTCGGTACCCCACTGGGTATGCCCCTCCTTCGCCAGCAGCGGCGCGTAGGAAGCCATGACCACCTGGTCGCCGTTGCGCTCAAGGGCCGTCATATATGCCGCCTCCGCCAGGGCATTGTACCAGCTGTTACCCCACGAGGCATACTCCCCCAGGTAAACCTTCGCCCGGCTGCGTGAATACTGGTCGTAAAACGACTGGTGATGTATGAACCACCCCGGAGGCTGGTAATAATGCTCATCCACCACCTCCAATTGCATCTGATCAGCAATCTTCCACCCCTCCTCATAGTCGGTGCCCGAACTGAAGGGCCCCACCGTGCCAATCACCGTAATTTCAGGATGCTGCTTGCTGACCTCCGCATGGAGGAACCTGAACCGCTCCTCGAAAGTGTCGCTGATCAGTTCTTCATTGCCGATGCCCAGATACTTCAAACCGAAAGGCGCAGGATGGCCCGCCTCAGCCCGCACCTTCCCCCAGGGCGTCGAAGGATCCCCATTGGCAAACTCGATCAGATCAAGCACCTCCTGCAGATAATCCTCCATCTCCTCCATGGGCAGCCCCTTCTGGCCATCATCCCGCGAATTCTGGCAGCTCACGGCCGCCGGAACCACCGGCACCGGCTCCGCCCCGATATCCTCACAAAACTGAAAATACTCATAATAGCCCAGTCCGGCCGACTGGTGATAATTCCAGATGTTGCGCTGTCCTTTACGCCCTTCCACAGGCCCAACGGTATACTGCCACCTGTACATGTTGTCTAGTCCGTCGCCATGCACCAGGCAACCCCCCGGAAAACGCAGGAACCGGGGCTTCAGATCGGCCACCGCCTGCGCCAGATCGGCACGCAGCCCGTTGGATCGTCCTTTAAAGGTTTTCTCCGGAAAGAGTGAGACCATATCGAGCGCCACTTCCCCCTTTCGGGAAATCAACCCTGATGATCCGGTAAGCTTACATGCTTTCACCCGGACCAGCACCTCGAGGCGGGCATGACGCGCGCTGGCTGCCGGGATCAGGGTTGCCTTATGTTTAGTCCAGCGCCCCGACAGCTTCCCCGCTTCCGCTTCGGCCAGCACCTCCCCATTCTCACCGGTCAACCGCACTTTCAACGTTCCCTTCCTCCCTTTCAGCTGCCGCGCAAATACAGAAAACAGATACTTCTCGCCCCCGCTGACCACAATGCCGTCAAATCCTTCGTTGGAAAGCCCCACGCCTTCGCCCCGATCAGACACACTCACCACGGCATAGTGCGGGTTATGGACATGAAGGGGCTCCCGGTCATCTATGCGAAAGTCGCCCCTCGCACCGTCATAGGTTGTTAACCGCCAGCTCTTAAAACCATTCCAGGTGGAGTCGCGGCCCCCGGTATCCTCCGGAGTGTATTCAAAGGAGCGGTTCTGTACCAGCTCACCATACAAACCCCCGTCGGCCGCATAGTTGATATCCTCGAAAAAGACCCCCCAAAGCAGGTCGCTGATGGGTTTCTTTCCCGTAAGTCCGGCGGTGAGCCTGGCCTTCACCGGCGTCTCCGGAAAGAGCTGCACGTAGGTCGGCCGGTTCCTGTCAGCGGTGATCCACCCCTCCCTGGTCAGCTCCAGCTCCACCACCTGGATAGAGGTGCGCCGCTGCGCGTATCCGTCCTTCTTCTTATCCTCCCCTACACGCCCCGGATGGGTGAAATAAACCATCCATGTGCGGTCGTTGCTGGTCACCACATTGGCGTGCAGCCCATTGGGAATATCGTCCAGGCCGGTCCCCTCCCCGTCGGGCAACAAGGGATCGCCCGGCTGCCGCTCCCAATGGTCGCCATCTTTTGAGCGGTAAACCGCCTGGCCCTTCCAGGTGTCGATGATCAGCCAGTAAAAATCTTTCCACCGAAAGGCTGCCGGTCCCTCACCGCTGATCTTCAGCACCTCGCGCGGTGCCGACCAGGTGTACAGATCGCGGCTTTCAATCATGCCGATATGGGAATAATCCTTCGAGGCCTTGTAAAACATCCGCCAGGTGCCGTCTTCCATCCTGAGGATATCGGCATCAATAACATGGGTGCCCAGCTGGTCCAGCCGCTGCTCATAGGTCCAGTTGCGCAGGTCGCTGCTGGTGAGATGGCTGATGAATCCCGGCAATCCCCATTTGACGTCGATCCCCGGCTGGATGCTCAGATACATATGCCAGAGGCCGTCGTCGCCCCTGACGATATCGGGAGCCCATAAGGTAGCCTCATTCCCCCCGCATTCCGCAGGAAGATCAGGAAACTCAGCCGTTCCCACATAACGCCAGGAGGCCCCGTCGGCCGACTCTGCAATGCCGATGGGCGTCCCAAAGACCCAGCTCACCCCCGGCAACTCCGTCATGGTGGCCCGTCGGTTGGTATAGAACATCCACCATTTGTTGACCTGTGGGTTCCAGACCACCACGGGATCTGCCGCCCCGTCGTACACCGGGTCACGGAAAAGGGGCTTCGGCGCCTCTACTCCCTCACGGCCTGTGTTCTCCCGCTCCACACGGGCACCTCGCTCCTGCTCCCCGATGAGCGCCAGCACCTTCTCCCCCGGAACGGTAATTACCGAACCGTGTTTCACATCGGGCGGAAAGGAGATCTTCGCGGTCACATCCTCAAAGGTGACAAAGTCACGGGTGAATTGTGCTTCATAATGATGCTCCCGGTAAGCCTCCATGACCACCAGAAAAGTGCTGTCGGGCAACGCCACGATGGCCGCCCCTTCCACCCAGTTTCTGGTGAAGGGAGTGGCACTGATTCTCCTGTAGGGACCGGCAGCCTTCTCGCTGACAGCTACCAGCAGGTTCTTCTGCGGCTCAGGTAGCTCCCGCTCATCCTTGTAAATCATGTAATATCTGCCGCCCACCTTTCTGATGGTCGCATCGATCACGTTGTGCCCCGGATCAAAGAAAAGCCGCGCCGGAGTGTAGCTTTTGAAATCTTTGGTAGTGGTGCAGTACATCCGGTGGTCGTACTTATACCCCGGTTCCGTCTTCCACGCGCCGTTCTCCCTGATGGTGCTCGCCCAGAAAATGAGATAGCAACCCTCCTCCTCATCCCAGATCATCTCGGGCGCCCAGCAGTTGCGGGCTTCAAAGCCTGCCATCACTTCGGGGTAACTCTGCCGTGACCAGTGGATGAAATCCGTGGTAGCGGCATGCCCGATGCGGGGCGCATCCCAGTTGATGGTCCAGAGGCAGTGGTACACCCCGTCGGGACCCCGCATGATAAAGGGATCGCGCATCTTCTTTTCGGTGCCCCACGACCCGAAATCCGACTTCAGGAAACTGTATTCCGGGCCAATGGCTGTCCAGCGGTAGCCATCGGTGCTCCAGGCAAAGTGAAGCCCGTTGCGGTTGTTGTTCTTACTGGTGAAATAGGCAAAGAGATAGCACTCCCTTCCCGAAAGGGAATCCTCCCGAAAAACAGGTTCCTGAAGATTGTCCCTCATGTCATCCCCACAGGATCTGATGGCACATGCCTCTTCATGATCGACAGCGACCACAGTTGTTCCCAGCATAAAAATCATACTCACCAGGGGGAAAAACCTGATGGCTGCCCTAACGCTTTTTGTGATCTTACTGGTTCCGGTTTTCATGATAGCTCAGTATTTTGTTAATCCCTCCCTTGTTTTCACCCTGATGACCTGGACGTTCTCCGAAAGCCGCGCGGTGACCCGCGAATATCCCGGCTATTTCGATGCGTAACGACTGCCTGATTACAGTGAACCGCACACAGAACAACCGCAGGCGGGTTCTCTACAGGGATTCCAGATGGGCGGTGAAATGCCGCAGGAGGGGAGTCTCAAAGCCGATCCGGTAACCCCTGAATTGCTCCCTTTTCCGGAACACTTCGATAATTACCTCGCAGACATAGTCGATATGGCTCTGGGTATAGACCCTGCGCGGTATGGCCAGCCGCACCAGTTCCATGGGCGGACCGACATGCCGGCCCTGTTCATCCTGTTTGCCAAACATCAGGGAGCCGATCTCGACCCCCCGGATGCCCCCTTCAAGATATAACGCATTGGCCAGGGCCACCCCGGGCAGCTCATGCGGCGGAATCTGCAGCAGAAAGGTTTTTGCGTCGAGGTAGACCGCATGGCCCCCCGTGGGAAGAATCATCGGCACCCCCGCCTCCGTCAGCTTTTCACCCATGTACTCGATGCTCCGGATACGGTAACGCAGATAATCCTCTTCCAGCACCTCCTCCAGTCCCTGCGCCACGGCCTCCAGATCACGGCCTGCCAGTCCGCCATACGTGGGAAACCCTTCGGTGATGATCAGCAGGTTCCGGGCTTCCAGGGCAAGCGCCTCGTCATTCATGGCCAGGAATCCCCCGATGTTGACCAGGGCATCCTTCTTGGCACTCATCGTGCAACCGTCGGCCAGAGCGAAAATCTCCCGCGAGATCTCCTCCACTGTTTTATGCGCGTACCCCTCCTCCCTGGTTTTGATGAACCAGGCATTCTCGGCAAAACGGCAGGCATCGATGAAAAAGCGGATCCCGTACCTGCGGCAAATGGCCGCAGTCTCCCGCAGGTTCCCGAGCGAAACCGGCTGACCACCCCCTGAGTTGTTGGTGATGGTCATCACACACATCGGGATGTGCTCAGCTCCCCGCTGCTGTATGTAAGCCTCCAAAGCCACTGTGTCCATGTTGCCCTTGAACGGGGCAATCAGATGGGGAATCTTCCCTTCCGGCGTCAGGAAATCAAGGGCCTCGGCGCCCGAATACTCCACATTGGCACGCGTCGTGTCAAAAAAGGTGTTGCTCACGAAACTCTTGCCTTTTCCGCCCAGGATCGTGAAAAGGATCTTCTCGGCAGCCCGCCCCTGATGCGTAGGTATGATATGAGTATAACCGGTGATCCTCCCAGCTACCTCCTTAAAGCGGTAGAAGCTTCTCGAACCCGCATACGACTCGTCGCCATTCATGATCCCCGCCCACTGCCGGGCACTCATGGCCGACGTCCCGCTGTCGGTCAGCAGGTCGATCAGTACCTTATCGGCATTGACCAGAAAGAGATTGTTCCGGGCCTCCCTGAGTATCTCCTCACGCTCTTCCCGGGTGGTAAAGGTCAGCGGTTCAACAGATTTGATCCTGAAAGGTTCAATGATAACAGCCATAGTACAGGTTTTAGAGATATTACGGTTTATTCAGAGCTTAAAAATAGTCGAATACCCCGTATTTCCCAACCCTATGGCACGATTCAAAGGGTGATGCCGGCCACCACAAAAAATTGTTCGGTGGCAGGATTCAGAATGACACTCCCTGTAAGGGGCAGGCTGAAATGGTCGCTGATCCTGATCTCCCGGGTGGTGGAAAGTCCGAGGTTACAGATTTTGAAATCACCGTCGGGAGTGTGCCAGCCGCTGCCTCCCCCGGCAAACAGGGTCAACACCCCGGTCGTCACGCCCGCTTCAAAATAGAGATCACCCCCCTTGGCTCCTGCGCCATCGTTCAGAATATAATTCGCCGACAGCGTAAAGGGACCCGGAGAAAAACCCCCATTGATCTCAAAAGCATGGTGCGCAGCATCGAACCATGCCGCACCAGGGAAGTAGTAATCGGTTAAACCCACGGTAAACTTCCCTACGGTGAATGAAGTATAGAGATCACTCTCCAGTGCTTCGGCATCAGATATGCAATAGGAACCCCAGGCCCCCAGGGTAAAACCTCCCGCAGTGAACTCCACCCCTGGCTGAATAGCCGGACCGCTACCGATTTTGGTACCGCGCCATACATAACCGCTTACCAGATCAGCACTTACACTGAAATTCCCGGATGACTCCTGCGAATAGGCCAGAGAAGAGAATCCGACCTTAAAAAACAATAAAAGAAACAGCCATTTTTTCATTTTTGGTGATTTTTAGTGGTTAATTTTAATTAAGGAACATCATTAGTAAAAAATTGATTTTTTCTTATACACCCCCCTAATATTATTGATTATGATATTCCGAAAATATGTATTTATCAGTAATACCCCCAAAATTATAGTGGTTCATCTTTGATATATTAACATTATAGTAATCATACCCCCGAATTTTAAATCATGACATGTTCTTTAATTCTCCAAAAGCAGCTCGTCTGGAAAATTGCACAATAAAATAACATTAGTTCAATCTAGTACTACAATTGTATCAGATGGATTGCATTATAAGGGAAAAATTAGAAATATGACAGTCAATCCTCCACAGTTAACCTGGAAAGTATTAATAGCATTTGTGTGTTTTAAATTATGTTAGAGTAATTTGAAGTCAGATGGAGTATTAAAGAGGGGTCATTGAATCACGGTGATTTCCCCGGGGGCAGTGACCTGGGTGTAGATGGTGCCGTCGCCTCGGCGCGTGTGTGTGACCCGCACCAACCCGTAAGGCGTCGGGTAACTTCCTTCGGCCCACTTCAGGTGGCCCAGGTGGGGCTCTATCTGAATGGTTTTGCAGGCTGGCTCCAGGATCCGGATGCCCAGGACGTTCTCCGAGAGCCAGGCCGTCACCCCCGAAGCCCAGCCATGGCAGAGGCTGTGACGGTAGCTGGGGTAACAGTAAGCCCCGAAGGAACCATGGATGTCGTTTTTCCCTTCCACAGGAAATTCATCGATCCTGGTGGAGTTCTCCATCCACTCCACGTTGAAATCCTCCCAGAAGGTAGTGGCTCCCATATCGAGCATTCCGCCCCAGTAAGCCTTGATGATGTCCAGGGCCTGGTTGTGCATGCCGGCCAGCCCGAGGGCCTCCAGCATATAAAGCCCGTAAAAGGTGGAGAACCGCCTGGGGCCATCGACGGCCACCACTTCGCGGCACGCCTCCCCGGGATCCATCACTCCGGCCACGGCCATCAGTGCCGCCGCCTGCTTAAGCATGTTGTGTCCCATCACTTTCCGGCGGAGTTTCTCCATGGCAGCCGCACATTTCGCGGCCGATAACGGTTGATCCAGAATCTTGCATAGAACGCCGGCATCTCTGAGCGCCCACATCAGCAATGCCCGGTAGCCCGCCTCCACCCCTTCAGCATTGGGCGTAGATGGCCAGTCCAGAAACCGGAAATTACTCAGGCTCTCCGTGCCATCCTCCCCGATCTGCGCATCGATCTGATCGATCAGTCCGGTGATGTACTCCCCGTGGCTCCGCAGAAAAGCCAGGTCCCCGTTCTGCATGTACCAGTCATGGTGGATGATGAGGTACCACATCGAATAGGAGCTCATGCCGTTCATCCACTGGGGCAGCGGGTATTGCTGGCACGCCAGGTCAAGGCTCCGGGGCACCACCTCATTGTTTCCGAATACGGCCATGATGGTTTTCAGCTCCGGATGGAAATCGCCCAGCCATACCAGCCGGTCACGCTTGATGCCATCCCAGAGGTATTCCTGCATATTGAGGTGGGTGGTATAGGCCCCCGTCATCCAAATGGAGTCAAGCCGGGAATCGCTGCTGTGAAACGACCCCAGGTACTCCAGGTCGCGGTAACGGAATACCGCCCTGGCCTCCTTCAGGTTAATGGTGGTGTTGGGCTGCACCAGGTCGATCCGTACAAACCTGAACCCGGTATTGCCTATTTCGATGAGCCCCGAACGGGGGATCTCCATGAGGATATCACGCTTGGCATGGTCATCGGTCGAAAAACCCATCAGCCAGTCGGCATTCCAGGTCTTGCTGTTGGCCTCACCTACCGACTCCCCGAAACGGATGCGCACCAGCGACGGCTCCCGGCGCGAAGAACCCCCCATCACCAGCTGCAACCCCCCGTGCAGCTCCCTGCCGTAGTCGAGCAGGATAGAGGCCGTATCCTTGTCCGTGGTGGTCATGGCACAAAATACCGGGCGGTTGGTCATCTCCGACTGGCTGTTGCCGGGATTCAGCAAGACCTCCCGGTTTCTGACCCTCACCCCTGTGGTGTCAGAACTCCACATCACCCGTACCGGTGAAATAAAAGTGCGTTTCATCAGGTCGTCGGCAGCCACCACCCCCTCGCTGAAAAGTGGCGGCAGACTCGTCCCGGAAAAGTGCTTTTTCATATAACGTATAAACACCCCATAATCCTCAGGAAGGGAACCATGGCCGCCGGCATGCATGGTATATCCCAAACGGGAGAGCAGGGGGATGCCCGCGGGAGGAAATTCTTTCTCTGCCGGGCCGGCCTGTCCCAACAATTGGTAGACCGGCTGGGCTGCCTTCAGGGCCAGCCACTCTCCCTTAGGGTCTGACCAAAGATCGCTATCGCCGGTCTGCAGGAGCAGGGGCCGGGGGGCCATCAGGGCAATCAGCATATGGGCATCGACGGGAGAAAGGGAAGGATCCCCACCAAAGGTGGCCCGGTTACCACAAAACTGGTAGAAATAACGCGTGGGGGCCGTCATGTGGGCGATGGTCTCCCCGAAATTGCGACGCGAGAGGGCAGCACCACCCTCGCCCGAGCAACTGGCGATCACCATTCCGAAGCGGGGATCGCTGGCCCCGGCCCAAAGAACGGTCTTTCCCAACCTGGAAATCCCGAAGAGGGCCACCCTGCGTGCGTCGACACCCGGGTCGGTCTCCAGATAGTCCATGGCCCCGCTTAGGCCCCACGCCCAGGCGGCTATCGCTCCCCATTCATCGGCAGCAGGGACCATAGTCCCCGGCTTCAGATGAGATCCCCTGATGCCATACTTCATTCCCCCGGCAAAGTCAGGCTCTATATCCCCGTAATAGATCGTGGCCACCCCGATGCCCTTGTCGAGGAACTGCTCCACCGGAAGTATGCTTCCCGGTTGGCTCCGCACCACCGGAATCCGCTGTCCTTCACGGTCCCACATCGTGCCGGCCCGTACCCCCGGATCATCGACCGTCAGGGCATTGGGCAAAAAACTGATATGGAAAAAGAGAGATACCGGCTTCCGGCTGCCCGCCGGTAGGTAAATAAGAAGATCTGCCTTCGGACCGGCGGTATCCCCGGTGAAATAAAGAGTGACCTGTTTCCGCAGGGCTTTACCCCCCCACGCCGGCGTTCCTGAGTCAAAAACACTGAAAGTCAAGGCCTCCCGCCCAGGTGCTCTCCCAAACTGGAACTCCCTGAAAAGCGCCAGAATCTCAGGCCGCCTTTGCTCCAGCCACATTTCCGGGGTGGTGACCTGCTTGCCGTTTTGCAAGGTCAACACGTCGGGAAGCTCAAACTCTCCTGTGAGGGCCTCATCATAATTGACGGGATATCCCGCCACGACCTGAGGCGCATTCTGGCCAATTGAAGCTGTTCCGGCCGATAAAATAACAGCCAGAACAAACAGCAGACCTGATAAACGGATTTTCATGATCTTACGGTATAACAGTGGCATGGAAGACCCTGCCCCGGTACCGTAAAATTAATAAATTCAGGGTTACTCCCTGGTGAAAGTAAAGGTACCTCCACCCTGCTTCAGGATCATCTTCTTTTCGGTGGGCTGGAAAATCATCACAATGCCGGCCTGCTCAAATTTGAACTGGTCCTGAGCCGTAGCTTCCAGCGGAAAGGAGGGCTGCCCCGTACCCTGGGCAATCAGCCGGTTGCTCTCCCTGGTTATAGTGATTTTTACGGGCAGCTGTTCCGAGGAATAAACCCCGGCATATTGATCCAGCGTTTCCGGGCTCACCTCAATAACCTTGAAGTCGGGAATCTCATAAGGTTTTCCGAAGACGGCGCTCAGCACGGCAATGCTGATGTTGTTGGTATTGGTGTTAGAGCCGTTGGTAGTCGAGGATGGAAAGCAGCACATAATTGGAATTGCTGTATGCCGCCTTGCTGCCGGGCTCAAATTCACTCTTCCCACCGGCAATGATCGCCAGTAGCTCTTCCCTTGTTTTAGGTTGCGTACACCAGATCAAATAATCAGGATTGTCGGTGAAACTGTGGATACCGCTGCGGTGCTGAAGGAGTTGGCCCACCGTGATTTTTTCTGCGTTGGGAACCATCGGAAAGTATTTGCCGATGGTCTGGTCAAGAGAGATCTTTCCTTTCTCCACGGCCTTCATCACCATCACTGATGTAAAGGTCTTGGAAATGGAACCAATACGGTAAAGCGAATGCTCATCAGCGGGGAAGCCCTTTCCCACATCGGTAAACCCTACCGACCGGGTATATACCAATTCCCCGTTCCGGGATACAGCCACGCTCCCCATGAACTTATCATGGTCAGCAAGGGCATCAAAATAACGGTCCAGTTTCCCCTTGTCAAACTCCTGCGAAAAAGCAGTCATCCCCAGGACCATGAGGACAACGAATGCCCACCAAGTTGTTTTCATAATAATCTGTTTTGATATATTATTTGAATCTCCTTTCAGCTAAAATGTTGCACTCCTGCCGAAATTAACAAAAAAAAAGTTAGCTTAGAGATTCAAAATTAGTCAAACCCATGAGACCAAAACCATCCATCTTCACGCCTATTTCCAGGTTCATTTTTTGTCTGATTACATTGATACTGATTATGTCGTCTGCAGAAGCGCGGCATATCGGAAATCACAATCCCGCCTTCAACGCTGAAGGGAACGGAATTCACTCACTTACTTCCAGTTACATTGCCAAGACAGACACCTCTGCGGCATTTCTTCGCCATTTGAACAGCCTGCCGGCTATGGAAGTGCAAAAAGGGAGAATCCCTGAAGTGAAGTTTTCCTCCACCGATCCATGTGCACCCCAAAACAAGGTTTCAGAGGGAACTCCCTGGGAAACGACCACCGGAAAAACAAGCAGTAAGCTCCCTTCCGGGATAGAGGCTGTTATTCCGCCTCCTATTCCTGATTTGGAGAAATTATCGGATTTCAATTACCATGCTGCCGTATCGGTGGCTTTTGAAGGGATGCGGCTGATATACGGGGCCATGCCCGACGAAGAAGCCCGGAAGTTTGAAGCGGTATGGGCGCCTTTGTTTGACTTTCCCACACAGGAGATCATCGACTACCTCAACCGGTTGAATCCGCTCATTAGCCAGTTCCTTGCAGTCCGCGAAGTTTATGTAAGCAACCTGCAGGCGGTAACCATGGTTTTGCTTGATGCAGGCTATGCCGTAGAACTCGATGATCAGAATGCGTGGGAGAAGGCGATGAATGAAGCAGGCTTTCACGGATCGGCATTCTCTCTTTTGGAAAAAGCCATGACTGTGCTGGCCGGAAAGATAGAAGCACTCGGAAATCCCCCCAATCCTGCGGATGCAAAATGTGCCGCCGCCGAAAACTACAAACGGATGCTGCCCAAAATGGAAAAAAAGGGCGATCTGGGAGAATGCTGGGCCGGATATTCACAGAGCCCGGTGCAGGCTGAAGGTTTGGAACTGCTCTATGAGCCTCTTTTCAGACACTTACTGAAGGTGAAGGTGAACAACAAGGAAATCTACCAGATCATCGAACTTAGCGATGTGGAAACTGAAAATCTGGAATCGGATGAAGAGTGGCTCACCAAAATAAGGGTGCATCAGATAGACGAGGTGGTGACCGATGACGATAAAAGCATGGAAACCCACCATGGTGATTTCAGCCTGGTTACTTATCCGCGGATACCGGAGTTCAAGCAAACCTCTTACATGCGCATGATGATGTTGTCGGCCATGGCCGCGCCCGGCAATGAAGAGGATGAAAATTATGAAGAACGCAAGGCGTTCACCAATACCTGCAACCGATACCTGGCCCGCAAACAAACGGCAGGCTTCTTCTTCAAGCGGGCTCTCCTGTGGGCCTATGGGAACAAATGGGCCAACTATCCGGCCGGTCCCGGCGGAAAGATCCCCGATGAGGCCCTCGATGATTTTCTGGCCGAAATGAAGGCCGAAATGAAGGAGTATCTGGAGGCTGAAAGATTAAAAGGGAAAGTCAAGAAACAGAAGATCGCCGAACTTGATGAGAAATACAAGGCTCCGGGAGAAGGAAGCACTACCCATACTGCGCTTCAGGATTCGTTGGCCGCAGAAAAACTCGCCCGCGAGGAATCGATCGCATCACGCCGCGAAATCATCGAATCCATCAACAGTCAGATCTTACGGGAGCAATCGATCCGCGACCGCTTATCCACCGATTTGTTCAATGCCAAAGAGGATGCAGCACGAAAAAGCCTTATGGCACAAATCAAGGACATCGATATGCGGATCATGGGACTGCAATCGACCCGGCAAAACGAAGAGGATGCCGTCACCACCCTTCAAACCGGTGAACTGGTGCATACCCGTCAACCTTTCGATGATTATGCCAGAAATAAATTCATCTTCGATACGCATGTCCACGTGGCCAAGGTCAATGCCACCCGGCAAATTGCCGACCGGATCCAACGACAGATCAATCTCCTGCCTGAAGAACAGCGGGATAAAGCACGCGAACTGGCCAATAAATTTCTCGATACCAGGGCTGTGGTTTCAGGCGACTACGAAAATGCCCTGAAACTCAGAAATGCCTTTAACACCCAGATAGAGGGAAATGCCGATTTTGACTATCAGATGGCAAAGGTAGCGGAATCGGAAGCTGATGAAAATGAGTTCATCGCACAAACCACTATCATGGTGGCCGGCACCGCCTTTATGGGAGTGGGATCGGCCGGACTGGCACAGATTTACGGTGCGGAAGCCGCCGCCACCATCTATGGAACGCAGGCTTTGGGTGCGCTCTTCGGCGGAGCTACCGGCATGATCTCAGGAGGACCTTACGAAGGATTAAAACAAGCCGCCATGTTCTGGTCCCCCAACGGGGCAGCCCTCGCCACTTTTACCGACGCTTACATCCAGGCCGGAAAAGTGAAAGGCGCCACAACCAAATCCCAAATCTTTGAGGGACTGAAACAGGCCGGGACAGGTTACGCGATCGGACTGGGCATGCAATGGGGGGTGAAAAAGTTCACCAATGCCACCCTTCAGCTATTCGGAAAGGACAGCCGTTTGTTTAAACCTGTGTTTGACGTGAACGCCCAAATCAGGTCCACCGCAGATAAGATGCGTACTAAACAAAACTACCTCGCTGCTTCCGACGCCATCGGCAGTTTGAAAAACATGAAAAACGAATTGCAAACCCTGCGCTCAGCCAGCGTCAGAAATACGGCACGCATACAGGAACTGGAAAAGGAAATCAGCCACCATGTGGCTGCCCTGAACGGTGACTATTATGCCAAATGGCAGTTCAAGTACAAGCAGGATCCGGAAATAACAGCCTTCTTTGACCGGTATGTGCAGCGAAATTACCGCAATATGACACCCGACATGGTGAAGAGCCTCCAAAACAAGGGATATGTGATGGATCACATCGAATTCAAACAATTCCGGAACCCTACCAGCGCCGGCAGTGCCAGCATGGATCTTGACCTGGGCCCTGTGGACCGGTTAACGGGCAAAGAGCCCTCCTGGGTGTTGAAAAATGATGGTACCAGGGTGGATATCAAGACATTTATGAACGACGCCCAGACCTCAATGAATGAGACCTACCGTAAAATGTTCGGAATCAGCGCTCCCCTTTCTGACATGAACCTGGTTACCTCCGCCCATCAGGAAGCCTTCTCTACCACCAAACTGCTTGACAAAAATGTCGATTTTACTACCCTGGCTACCGATGATGTGGCGAGTATAGGTAAAGTACTGAAAGTCAAGGTTGAAGGCATTGAGGGCAACAAATTACTCACCCAAACCACGAAACTTCAGGCCAAATGCCGTGAGGCATCAAAAGAAATCGACAACATGCTGATGAAAAAACTGGATGCCGACCTGAAAATGGCTGCACCCGGAAGTCTGGACCAAAAGCAGATCCAGGCCCAAAAAACCTACTGGACCAATATGAATCAAAAAATCAAACAGATTGGTACGCAGGAGAGCGATCCGGTGACCATCAGCAGGATAAACCGCGAGATCTCCCTGGAAACCGGGGGAAAGGATGCCTCCCAGGTAATCAGCGACCTGATGAAAGCCTTTGGCCGATAAATGCCAGCATCCCCCCAAACAGGAGGAGCACCATGGGAAAAAACACAAAAAGTACCGCCGGCCATGAGACGGGAATCTCAAGCACCGCAGAGAACCGGGAATATGAAGTTTGCCATGAACGGCGCACTGACCATCGGTACCCTCGATGGCGCAAACATCGAAATCAGAGAAGAAGTGGGTCCTGAAAACTTCTTCCTCTTCGGGCTGACTGCCCCCCAGGTGGAAGAGACCAGAATCACCAGCTGAAACAACACCTTGATGATGCAAAACATGACCCCTCCAAAGAAAAGAGGCTTCCACCCTGACAGATCCCGACGGTTTATTCCATTTTCCGGACAAACCACAACAGAATAAAGGCCACGCCCAGAATCACTGCAATCCTGCGTCCCTCCCTGCCGTTTTCCGTGTCGGAACTGATATAAGGACAACAAGGCAGGTACTTTACCGTGATGGTGGCATCGGGACCGGGCTTGAGATACACCGGGCCGGCGATCCGCTGGCCCGTACCTGTATACTCCCGGCCGTTTACATTAAATGCATACCCAAAATGGTAGGTATACCGGTTCGGAATAACCTCATTCCGTTCTCCCATCTCCTGCCGGTAACTGGTCAGCCGCGCTTCCACCGTTGTACCAAAGAAAAAGAGGGCAGCCAGAATCAACCCATATACCAAAAACATTACTCCGATGCTTCCAATCAGGATCCGGCCTCCCCGGCCTTTTGGCGCTTTTCTCTCCCGGGTCATAAAACCGATATTAAATGCTTAAAAATAAGCCAAAATATGTTGTAAATCACCGGAAATAATCATAATTAATAGCCCAGTTTTTTTTTCTTTGTGGAACACAAACCATTGAACCAATTATTATAAACCCGGCCCGGATGTCATGAAATATTCAAGTATCATTTACACACCAACCGGAATGAAATGGCTCAGCAACTCTTTGCGGCCGCTGAAATCCGTAAAATCCACTGTTGCCGCTTTATTGCTGTTGATCTCCTTCTTGCCCGGAAGGGCACAACAGGTCCTGATTTCCCACCCCGGAGCCATCTCCGGCGAATGGACCTTTTCCGAAGGATCTGGATCCGACCGCGTGGAACACTACTCCATCTACCTGACGGCCAAACCTGAATCGGCCACCGACATCAATTCACAACTTTTCATTTCCCAAATGGCAGGTCCGGGAGGTATTGCCATCGGGGCAAGAGGGAGCAACCTGAAATCGTTTTACTATGGCTGGGTCAACGACTTCGACTACTCCGGATTCATCAACGCCAACCAGGCCAGGGTGGCGGCCGGACAAGGGATGATCAACCAGGCAGACTATTTCCTGAGCAAATACCCTGACGGAAATATCCCGGGAAGCAGCAGAATCAGGATTGCAGGATATGACGCCATCGTCTATACCATTGATAAAACCGGCGATGATCCCTATGATAAAAGCCGGCGGGTCCAATATTATATCTTCGTTTTCCTCTCTGATCAGAATGGAGTCTCCATTCTCTCAAAGGTTCATTATTTCGACGATACCTCGTTTGCACCAAGCCCCTACTCCTTTGACCAGTATGAACAGATGATGTACGAGCACCTCAATGGCCTCACCTTTGAAATGACTGGTGCAGAAACGGCATCGGCAAGCCCCTCGGCTCCGGCCTCTTCAGGAGGGGAGGAGGAAGTCCCCTGGGAGGTGGTCATCGGCCTGATCGGGGCCGGCGGGGCCGCCGCACTGGGCCGAAAACTCTTTAAAAAGAAACCCGGAACAAAACAGCCCGAAAAGAAAAACCAATCCAAAAAAAAGGAGCAGCAGGAGGAGGAGGAAGAAGAAGAAGAAGAGGAAGAAAAGTTCATCCTCAACATTAACCGCGACCAGTTCAGGCTGAAGCCGGGAGAACCCGGCACCCTCGAAGTGGTGGTCTACCGGGTCACACCCCGCGGATCAGAACAATTCCCCGCCGATATCAGGGTCGCCTCCACTGAAAAAGCCTTGAAGGTGAAACCCGCCATGGGCAACGGAAAACTGACCGCCTCCCTGCTCCTCGACAAGGAACCCCAGGAACCGGAATTCCCCCTGGAAGTCACAGCTGAAGCCCGTGGTCACCTCATTCGCAGGAATATCACCATCATCGCTGATACTGAAATGAAAATCGCCGTGGAGACCCTTCCCGGCAACAAACGCTCCCTTCGTCCCGACACTTTCCAGGTACTCACAGTCAGGGCCATGGTCACCGGACCGGGCGGAAAGGATATCCCCGAACTCACGGAACAGATCGTCTTCAAACCCAAAAGCGACTGGATTGACCTTTCGGAACCAGCTCCCGACGAACCCTGCATTGCCATCAACATGGGGGCCACCAACCCTTCGCCCGGAAGCAGCCGTAAGCTGATGCCCCCCTCGGTGGTCCTTACTCTTTTCATGGACGAGGTTCCGGAAGGAGAACCTCCACTGCAGCACGACATTGAAATCCGCCTGGCCGACTGCCGCCTTGAAACAGACCTCGAAGAGGCCTCTTTTCCTGACACCGGAGAGACGAGTGAAATCACCTTTGAGACCTGGATTGAAAACGGGGAAGAGGAGACAGGCTGGAATTTCAGCGGGGAATACCGCCATGGCGTCGACCCCACCGATCCGCTCACCACCATCGCCATTACCCCCAAGGGGGAAACCCGCGCGACGGTTACCCTCACCGGGCCCCTGATCAGACTGGGCGAGGAAGAGCAGATCATCAGCAAAACCCTGGTCCTCTCAGCGGTCCAGGGCGATGAAGAACCCCTTGAACGTCATCTCCTCATTATGGTTTCGCGCGAAGGCCTCTTCATTAAAAACGGCGCCGACAAAAAGAACCAGATCAGCATCCTCGCCGACAAACCCTATGAGGCCAATCTCGACCTGGCCCTTTACCGCTACGATAAGGAGATCAACCAGATCTCCGTGGATAAGGAGGGACTTTCGGCTGTCGAATTTGAACTTCAGGATGAAGAGGAGGAACTCGTTAACCTGGCTTCCGTCTTGAAACCGCAGTTTGAGTTCACCGGACTGGTCACCAACATTCCATATGGAAGGTACCATTTCACCACCAAAGAGGAGATACCCGGAACCGGTACCATCTATACCCTGCATTACCTGTTAAAGGCGCAGGCCGGAGATGCCCTCCATCCCGAACTCTTCGAACAGACCCTCACCCTCAGGGTGAAAACCTACGGCATTGGAGAGGAATTCCCCGACTGGGTGAAGGCATACGAAGAATGCAAGTACATCATCCGGAAATACGTTCCTGCAGGAGACCCTACCGTGAAGCTGACCGACCTCCTGGAGATGCGGAAGATGACCCTGGGGGCAGAGGGACTCACCGAATTACGGAACCGGATCTGGAAGGTGGCTTCCAACCTGATTCTTGCCGAAGGGGCCGAAGGCTACAAGTCGGAAGAAGCCTGGGCCAACGCCATCACCGTCACTCTCGAATGGACCGAATGGGCAGGCGATATGGCTTTCAACGCCCTGGCCGCCTATTACCTTAAAGGAGTGGGCGCTACCGCGGCAGGCCTCATCAAGGCTAAAATGATCGAAGCCCTCAACTTCTATATTTACGAACCCGAAAAAGGATGGGAGGAATTCAAATCACGCCAGATCCAGAGCCTGGTGCCCATGCTGATGGATACCGCCAAGGGCAGGATTTTATCCATTGAAAACATCGAGATGATCGTCGGCAAAAACAAGCCCCTGGCCTGGACCATTTTCATCAGCTGTGAATTCCTTTACAACCTTTACCAGACCAAGTCGGTGGTTGAGGCAGCCAAAATCACAGGCCGGCAGATTTCCGAAGAGCTGATCATGAGGAAACTGACGGCTGAACTCCACAAGGAGGCGCTCCGCAGGAACATTCCGGTTTCCACCCCCGACGAGGTTCTCGACGATATGATGAAATCGGTGAAAACCGTCAACGGCCAGGAAGTGGTCGATCCCCAAAAGGTGCTGGAGATCATGCGTGATCCGGCCAAGGTGCGCACCATCGAAAAGCATGGCACACCCCAGATGAAAGAGATCTTCGAACGGTCACGCAACAAGATCTACAACGAGCACGACGCCCGGCTGAAGGATTACATCTCAAAAACCTATCACCTGCCGCCCGATGAAATTCAGATCCATGATTTCAGAACACCCGGCAAAAAGGGAACCTCTGTGAACACCGACCGCGACTACCGGGTGCTCCGGAAGGTGAAAGGTGCCGACGGCCGGGAACATTGGATCGAACTGCAACGCCGTAACTGGCAGGAGAAATCGTACGAAATCTTTGGCGAGGTCACCGATAAACCCGATGGTGTCGATGCCACCGAATGGGCCGAGCGACACCAGCAGAGGGCCACCGACCGCTTTGATGCCGAAGCAGGAAAGGACTATTCCGACCACATCTATAACCCTGAAACCGGGGAAATCGAAATCAGCTCCAACAACATCACCCGTGTTAAGGAAGGCAAAGGCACCCTGATCGATGCCCAGGAGACCGGCAGAATGTACAAAACCAAGGTGGGGAATGCACTGAAGAATGGCACTGAACCCGAAGCTTACGCCCAGGCCAAAAAAGCTGTCAAAACCTTGAAGGAGGTGCGCGAAGGTTACAAGAAACAGGACTTGAAAATCAAAGACCTTCCCGAGAATCTTCAGAAAGCCATGAAGGTGATCGAGGATGCCCATGTCGATGCCAATGCTACACCCGATTATATGGATATGATGAGAAACAAGCTTAACCAGCTTGATTATGACAACATCGGCGACGTAGCCGGAGACATGGAACGCTCCTTTGGCGATCTGAAGGAATACAACGCCCCCGACCCGGCCTCCGGATTCTTTAATAAATAAACCTATGGCCTACTCAACAAAGATTCACGATCCCGCATTTGAGCGCTTCCGGCAGAACAGCAAAAACTACGGTTTTCTCTTTGGTCTGGGACTGGCCCTGGCGGCCATCGCCGGTTTTTACCTCTACGGGGAATCGGGTGGCAACATGGAAAATCCCGAAGCGGTCACCGTTGGCTTTGTCATCGGGGGCATGTTCCTGCTGATCGGCGTTTATGCAGCCAGGTCCAAAAACGTACGCCCCACCTGGGACGGGGTGGTATCCGATAAAAAGGTGAAAAAAGTGAGAAGGAAAACGGAACAACCTGGAGAACCGGAGTGGAAAATGGTCTATACCGTTTTTGTTAAAAGCGAAAACGGAACCACCGAAGAGATCCGCGTTGAAGACGACGATACCCTCTTCAATTACTACCGGAAAGGGGATAAAGTCAGGTACCACGGGGCACTGCGCACGTATGAGAAATTCGACAAGTCGGGCGACGACATCATTTTCTGCAATGCCTGCGGATTCATGCATGAAATGGAGGAAGAGGTGTGCCGGAACTGCGGTTGCCCGTTGCTGAAATAGGGAGAAACGAACCTTGATTTGCCGATGCCAATATCGGCAGAAACAAAGGATGGTTTACCCGGGTTTGAAATAGTGAAACAAATAATAGTATGGCATTTTGCACGAATTGTGGTAAGCCGCTGGCCAGCGGGGTCAATTTCTGTCCGGGCTGCGGCACACGGGTGACCGCAACACCTGCGGAGGCTAAAACCCGCGGCTATAAGGAGAAGATGTTCAAGGGGATGGAGCAGCGGTTGAAAACCAGTCTGCAAGGTCAGGCCCGTTCCGCCGCAGAAAACATATTCTCAAAGGCCGCCGGGGAAGCCCGCCACCAGGCCGGAACCGCTTTCAACAGGAGCATGAATTCCGCCACATCAGGATCCTTTACTTCCGGAACTGCTAAAAGCCCTTATTCTGATACAGGTCAGGAAATCAGGGAGACCTTTGGCGGAAAAAGCGGCGATACCGGCCGTGCCCACCCCGGCAATTCTTCCGGGAAAATCTCAGGGCAAAGCCCATCGGGCACTCCCAAAGAGGCACTCCCTGAAACCAAGGGGAAGGGGATCAGCGGATGGATCTGGATCTTCCTGCTGCTCAGTATCCTTCTGGGTGTAGCAGGGTTTATCGCTTATGGCAATATTGAGGCCTGGGCCTATGGCATCGGGAGGGTGCTGGCCCTTTCAGCGGTTATCCTGGCCGGAGTTCTGTTCCGGAGAAAAAAGGCCAAACCCCTCAACTGGCTGGTCAGAATCCTTCTTCTGGGACAAATGCTCTTACTGGTCTGGATCCTTTACAATCGCGTCATGGGCCAGTATTTTGACTTTTCGGCTCTGGTGATGGCCGCTCTGTTTATAACTGATTTTAAGCTGCTTTTCAGTGGAAATAAAAATTAGCCCGATCATGAAAAAATTCTGTTACAACTGCGGCAAAGAACTCGCCGGAAATGAGAAGTTCTGCGGCCACTGCGGGGCCCGGCAGGAAGCGGGAGCCACATCAGAAAAAACAGGAGTGCCTGGGGTGCCCCGGCAGCCTGAAGAGTCTGCAGCCACAGTGAAAAAAGAGATCCGGCGCGACCTCCAGGAGAAGGAGCAGGGTGCATCAGACCAGAAAACCAGCCTGCCCCGGCAGGAATTTGACTACCGGCAAATCAACAAGAACCTGAAGTTGAAAAACAGCCAATCCAGAATCGTCAGGGGAGCGCTTTGGGTCACCCTGGTGGCTGTTGCGGTAGTGGTAGCAACCACCCTGGAGGGCTCACCAATTTATAAAATGCATGCCCTGGCCTTCATTGGAGGGTTCATTGCCCTGAGCGGACTGGTCACAGCCTGGATTTTCAGGCTGAGGGCCAAAAAGCTGGCCACCCTGATCAGTGGTGAAAACGTTGTGGCCGCCTGGCAGCTTTCCGATGAGGAAAAATCGGCCTATGCAGGCTATCTCTTTTCATTCGAAAGAGGCAAAAACCTGGGGATTTTAGGGATCACCACCTTTCTGATTGTGGTCATCTTCGGCCTTTTCATCCTCTTCATTGATGAAGGCAAGGGAGCCATGGCCCTGGTGGCCCTGGGGCTGATCCTCCTGCTTTCCCTCTTTGCCCTGGGAATGCCCCTCTACTACCGTCAGCGCAACCTCGGCGGCGACGGCATCATCCTTATCGGCCGCAAATTCGCTTATATCAACGGCTTCTTCCACAACTGGGATTTCCCCCTCTCAGGCATCCAGAAAGTGAAACCTATTGAAAAACCCTTTCACGGCCTCTATCTCCAGTATTACTATTACGACCGGACACTGAAGAACACCGAGGAACTTCACATTCCCGCCCCTCCGGAAACCGACCTGCGGGAGCTGACCCGGGTATTAAAACCATAGGTAACCCTCCTTTTCTGAAAACCCATTTCAAATCCTCCCCTTTTAATCCTGACCGGTCATCCATAGCCCTCCTGTGACCCCGGAGTACAGCAAAGACAGGAAAGTGGTGATGACTATAAAACGAAGGCTATAAACGGGGAACATGGAAAACGAAAACCGTAGTCATCTGAGGCAGTAGCCCAGGTCCTCCCAGGCAGTATGCCATGGCCCTCACAGGCAGAATGCCCTGGCCCTCAAAGGCAGAATGCCCTGGTAAACAGAGGATTTCCGCCTTGTGCAATCGGGTCAGGCGGTCCGCGGCAGTTTCAGGGCCAGCAGCAGGATGAGCAGAGCCACAGTGGCCGTAACCGGTTGCATCCAGGAAACATAGCCGATAATAGATACCTGCACAGCCAGCCAGACAAACACCACGGCCACCGCCAGAAAGGCTGCATTGCGTGCATGCCGTGAACGGGCAAAGGCCATGATGGCGGCGGTGAGGAACGCCCCTCCCACCACCACAAAAAGGATTATCCCGGGAATCAGGTAACTCCGGAAAGGGGAACCCTCCAGCCACTCCACAGGAACACCTTCCGCACCGGCCATACCATAATACCCTCCACCGAATGCATTCAGGGCCGCAAAGGACAGTAATACGCCCATCGTATACCGGACAAGCTTTTTGTCCGCGTGTACGGTTTTTTTTGAAATTACATCGTCCATATCAACTCTATTTGATTTGTTCATGTATTTCATTTCGGCAATTTCGATTTGGCGAACGGTTTATTTCTCAATCCCACACATATTTCCAGCTGCCGTCGGCCTGCCGCTTCCATACGGTATGGAAAATTCCCCGGGAGACCACGGTATCTCCATCGTACCGGATGACTTTCCACACGTATTTCCCATAGGTCCACGCCATGGTGCCGTCGGCCGATACATCGATACGGTCAGGGGTCCAGCTCACTGTTGCCCGGGTGAGATTTGCCAGATTGTAGTAATTCCGGATGCCTTCCTTCCCCGAAATGATCGAATCGTTCCCTCGTTTAATGACAGCATCCTCCGCAGCAAACCATGCGAAAGCTTCGGCAATGCTTTTTTCGGCGGCCATAGTTTCAAAGGCTTTCTCCGCGGTCAATACTTCCTTTTTTACCGCTTCAGGATCAACGGGGAGTGAACAGGAGGAAAGTAATCCCAGCACCGGTAAAAGAGGGATCATCGACAGGAGTTGCATTAGTTTAAACGTCTTATCCATTGACTGTTTATGTTAAGTCATCTAAATCCCAGACCCCGGAAACGAAAAGGATTAAAGTAGCCCAAAGCTGATGGCAATAAATGAAGGACCGTTTATGGCAGCGTGCATGACCACCCCAGTCCAGGAGTTCCTGGTTTTCTGAACCACAAACGACTGGATGAAAATCAGAGGCAGCAGGGTAACCAGGAGCTGTCACCCGAAGGCGATGTGGAACAACCCCCATCCGAATCCATGAAACAACCAGGCATATTTTCCCAGGGCGGCCTCTTGCCGGGGCAACATCACACCCCGCCACAGAAACTCCTCACCGAAAATATTCAGGATCCAGTAGGGAAGCCACACCAGCAGCAGCCAGTAACGTCCTTTTTCCAGCGGCTCAAAGGCCATGAAGGGTGGCGAATGATCAAACTGTCCAACCAAAAGTACCATACCTTTCAGAACCAGTCCGCTCAACAGGGAAACCGCCACCATTCCCACCACAATCCATACCCACTCGTTCTGGCCCATTTTTCTGAATCGTAATCGTTCGCGCCACAATCCGGGCTCCTCCCATACTTCCTCCTTCTTCAACAGAAATATTCCCAGAAGTATCAGTGGTAAAAAGATCCCCAATCCGCCGATGACAAACCAGAAGAAAATATTCTCCATTCCGGTGATCCGGCTCAGCCAGGGAATTACGAATTTCGTCTGAAGGTGCATCAGGATACCGGCACCCACAAAAATCACCAGTGAACCGGCAATTCCCAGCTTCTTAATTTGATCTTTAGTGTTCATTTAAGCAAGGAATATTGGCTTTATCAGTCCCACACGTATTTCCACCGCTGCCGGAAGTATACGGCGGCCATCACTCCGGCGAGGATCAGCACCAGCCAGTTAAAGGAGATGGCGGCCACCTCAAAGCGGTAACTCCGGTCAAGGCCATACCTCACCAGAAAAGCCACCAGCGAGACGATGGTCAGGATAAAGGGCAGGGCCAGTATCCGCTTCAGGTTTTTCTCGACAGGGCTCTTCCGGGAAAAGATCAGCGCCATACAAAAAAGGGAAAGGCTCATCAGCAGGTACCCCAGCTCTTCCAGGGCGATGAAAATGCCATGGTCGTTGTACTGGGTGAGCAGGGCGATACCGTCGGTCTCTCCTTTCATGAGGCTCACCGGAACCACCGCGAGTTGAAGGTAATAATCGGCATACAGCACGGTGGCTGCGACCAGTGATAAACCCACCCCTGTAAAGCTGAAGATTCTCTTCTCTTCCGGAGCGGTAAAATGGAGGGCGATCATCCACACCAACCATACGGTGATCTGAAACATCGCCAGAAACATCCAGTAATAATCGCCGGGATAATAGGCCAGACTATCGAGGTAGGGGTACTCCAGGCACCCGCCAGTACAGTAAGGCCCCGATTTGGGCACAGCGGTCATGGCCACGGCAAAGGTGACAAAGGTCAGCGCAGCCAGGGAAAGCGACAACCAAAATCCTGTCCTGAGTACTGATCTGCTTCCTGGTTTTCCGGCATTCATAGTTGGTCCAGTCCTTATTGGGTTAATGAATTGGTTTCATTACGCCTGTTACAATTACAGAATGGAAGGGAATTTCCATGCCTGACCTCAGGGTTTTATCCTGACCACTTTCTGATGAAAAAGTGCGCCGGGAGTTTCGCAAACCAGGAAGTAGATTCCCGGGGCCAGTCTGCTCCCGTCGACCTGGCAGGAAAAAGAACCGGCAGGCAGGAATCCCCGGTAAATCTGTTGAACCTTTCGGCCCTGCAGGTCAGCCAGAAAAATGGTCCCTTCCCCGCACTGGTTACTGGTCAGCCTGAAGGTCGCCGACTCTGCAAAGGGATTCGGAAAGAGTTCACCCTGAAGGCCGTTTGCCTGCACATCCTGGATGACGGGCTCCCTGACCGCCGTTACCTCTTCCTCCCGGAAGACAGCCTTCATATAGGTATCGCCAGCCGGGTTCAGGGTCAGGATGGGATTTTCCGAATGGGTGTTGCCCGATTCCCACCTCACAAAACGATACCCCGGGGCTGGAACCGCCTCCAGGCGCAGTGGCATTTTCCGGAAATACCTCCCCTGCCAGGGATAAGGATTCTCCGGTACGCCCCGTGTGGCTCCCGTCAGAGGTATGGTATTGACCACCACATGGCCTTCTCCTGGCCCTGAGATACTCACTGTAAGCCGGTAATCGGACGCCAGTCCGAAGTAACTCTGCAGATGACTCCTGGCATAAGCAGGACGTTTGCCGGCGAAGTTCTTCATCAGTGTGATGTTGTTGTACCAGGAGTTGAGACTGGAGGGGATTTTCCACCGGCCCATCTGTCGCTCCATTTCAGGTTCTATGGCTGCCTGCATGCCATCGATGATACCATGAACCACCCCGGGAAGAAATGCCGTATTCAACTGATCACAGAAACGGATGATAAAACCGGTTTTAAACTCCTCATTTTCCAGGAGTTTTCGGAAGAGCAGGGTGGACCACGGGGGATTGGGCCAGTCGGGACCGTCGGCCCGGGTGGTGAATCTCATCATGTCGAGGGAATACTCCTCAGGGCGGTAGATGCCGAAGGAGAAATCGGCATCAAAGAGGATCCACCGCCAGCGGCCATCGCGGCCAGGCCCCGCTTCCGGAAGATATTCCGGTGTCTGCAGCCGCCAATATTTGATGTTATTGCCCGGCCAGTCGGTATTGGCCATGAAAATCTCAGAAATCATATAATCACGGTAACTTTCCATGTCCATCATCTCCTTCACCCGGTTATAATGCGTGGCTTCACCGGCACCGTTCGCAAGCAGGTAATCCATCATGGCCGCATAATGGCTGTTGTCCCCCTCATCCACGGCCATGTTCCCTTCAAGAATGTCGAGTTGCTCCTCATTCACCCCAAATTTCGCCGATAGAAAATACTTGTCAACACGCTCCCTGAGGTTATGGATCCCCCAGTATTCCCCGTTGAGGTACAACACCGAAGGCTGGAAGGCCTGGGTTTCAAATTGCATGTGGCTCACCATCTCCTGCAGGGCGGCGTCGCGGAAAAGCGTATACCAGATGTCATTCCCCGAATTTCTGAGGATGATCCGCTTATAACTCTGATAGGGCCGGCTCTCAAAAAAAGGATAGTCGAGTGTGGACTTTCCATACTCATTGCGGGCATAAATACGCAGACTTTTGAAGGGATTGGCGTTGGACCAGTTGCCGTGGATTCTGACGCCGACGTTTTGTCCGAGCCAGCGGCTGCCCGTGCTGTCAAACAGTTCGATATGGGCAGGCACCTCCCATTCATCCCCCGACCGGTGGTAATTCGCAGAAATCCCACCGTCGGCAATCCCCTGCGGATTGGCTGAACGCCAGTTTTCAAAGTCACTGCCTGCCACATAAATTCCTTTTTCAAAGTCAAAAAAGGCGTCTTCCTGGACACTCAGGGAGATCACCGGCAGCGGATTGGGAGGGGCCCCGCCGCTGCGCACGAAATAAGTATGGGAGACCACCGGGCTGGGAAGCGCCCCATCCCGGAATGACCGGGCCCTGACCACCACCGCCTTTTCCACAGGTGCAGAGGGCAGGTACCAGGGAGAGGCATCATAGGTGGTTGAAATGCGGGAAATCTGATTGGCCTCACCCGACCTTTCAGTCACATGCACCGGTTGCGCATACTCAAAACTGCGGTAAGTCCGGTAAAGCAGCTGACCCGCCTTTGAACCGGGCTCCTTGCGGTACTGGTTCAGGTAGGGATAACTGGTTCCGGAAAGGTTCTCCACAGAGGGAAGAGAACCGTCAAGGGTGTAGACGATGGAAACGCCCTCATGGGAAGGGGAGAGGCTCAGGTCGAAGGGTTTGTCATGGAATCCACCCGGGTGGGAGAAACCCGGAGGGGCCAGGATCTCTGCATAACTGAATGCGCTGTTGGCTCCCCCTGGAGTAGGCTGGTCGAAATAGGCCAGGGTTCCGTCGCCGGCGACACCCCATGAAATACCGGAGGTGAGAGCCACCGGAGCCATAACACTGACACTCTTCCCCTCAGGGCTGGTCAGCAGCAGGGATTCCCCTTCAGCACTGATGCTGAAACCGGTATGGAGCTCCCCGCCGGTCCAGAACAGATGTTTTCCCTGCATGGGCCGTTCCAGGGTGCCGTCAGGCCATTCCCACCCCACCGACAGATGATCTCCCCCGGTACCATCCTTCGCCAGGGCCATAAGATAGTACATCTTTCCCTCTTCAAGAAATACGGGGGCCGACTTCTGCGAGGGATACTTATCATACTCTCCCTGGTGGGTCCATTCGGGAACCTGGGCAATAAGCCTTAATCCGGCACGCGTTGTATCACTGCTGATCCATAATTCTCCGTTGTCATCACTGGCCAGGTAAAAAGTGAAGGTTCCCGTTACCGGGGCTTTCAGGAAACCATGCATCCTTTGTCCGAAATTGTTGAATTCATCGGCAGGAGCCTCGAATTTACCCTTCAGCAGCTGGCACCCGGCGGGTTCTCCCGGGTATGAAGGGTGCCCCGTGAGGGCCGATACCGCCGTTCCGAAAATGCCGGGATAGACTTCCCTCCTGATTCCGTTGGTCCACATCCCGGGAACAGGCCGGTAGTCCTTCCCGGAACACCATACCAGAAGATACTCCCCCGCGGGGAGGAAAACCTCCGGGAAAACCCACTTGAAGGGTTTCCCGGGAGAATCAGAAAGACCCCATCCTTCCAGGGAAACGCCCTGATTTCCGGAATTGTACAGCTCAATCCAGTCGGAAAAATCCCCCTCCTCATCGGCCAGGGTGGAGGCATTCGAAGACATCACTTCATTGATCCTCACTTCCTGCCCACGGCTTTCCATGAGAGGGAACAATAACATCAGCCACCATAGGCTGAACAAGGCTTTTTGCATGGTCTGTATAGTTATGGCCTGCAAAATACAAAAGATAAAGGTAAAAATGGCCTTTCCGGCGATGTGCCGGTCAGATAGGCGTAATGATAAGGCCCGTTCCTCAGGGTCTCTTGCACCCGGTATGAAGGGTGTAACGGAATGCCGGTTCCTCAGCGTCCGTTGCGGTCGATCAGGAAGGCGTACTGGAAAGCCAGCTCCTTCAGATAGTCATAGCGTCCGGTGGCTCCTCCATGACCCGACTCCATATTGGTCTTCAGCAGGATAATGCTGTTGTTGGTTTTCAGGGTGCGGAGTTTGGCCACCCATTTGGCCGGCTCATGGTAACTCACCTGCGAATCGTTGAGTCCGGCCGTCGCCAGGATGTGGGGATATGCTCCCTGTTGCAGGTTGTCATAGGGGGAGTAGGATTTGATGTAATGGTAAGCCTCCTCCTCATTCGGGTTGCCCCACTCCTCGTACTCCTGGGTGGTGAGCGGCAGGGTTTCATCGAGCATGGTGTTCAGGACATCGACAAAAGGCACATTGGCGATGACCACATTGAAGAGATCGGGCCGCAGGTTGACCACGGCGCCCATCAGCAGTCCACCGGCGCTTCCCCCGCGGATCCCCAACAGGGAGGGAGCGGTGAGCTTCTCCTGAACCAGTGTGGTGGCACAGGCCACGAAATCAGTGAAGGTATTTTTCTTGTGCATGAGCTTCCCATTTTCATACCACTGCTCTCCCAGTTCGCTGCCTCCCCTGATCTGGGCGATACCATAGACATATCCCCGGTCAACCAGGCTGAAGACATTGGCCCTGAAGGAGGCGTCGGTGCTGGAACCATATGAACCATACCCCTCGAGAAGGGCCGGGTTTTTGCCGTTGCGCTGCAACTCCTTCCGATAAACGACGGCCATCGGCACTTTTACCCCGTCGGAAGCCGTGGCCCACAGCCGTTCCACCACATAGCCGCCGGGGTCAAATCCTCCGGGAATCTCCTGGACCTTCAGCAAGGTAGCCGCACGGGTGTGCACATTGAGGTCGTAGGTACTCTGGGGGCGGTTCAGGGAGGAATATACATACCTGAAAACGGGTGAGGCATACTCCGGGAGCGCGGCAGGCGCCACCGTATAGACTGGTTCCGGAAAGCTCACCATATGGGTTTCCCCGGTGGCCGGGTATACAACCCTGATCTCATTCAGGCCGTTGTTCCGGACAAAAAGTCCCAGGAAATCCTTATGCACCGCAAATCCCTGGATGAGCACCTCGGGATTGTGTTCCACCACCGTTTCCCATGCGGAGGTATCGCTAAACCCCGTCAGCGGGGCTTTGAAAATCTTGCCGTTGATGAGTTCCCTGGTCTTGTAACGCACATAAAATGCCTCTTTATGGTGTTGCACCTGGTAGTCGACGCCCTCGGTGCGGGGCAGGAAAACCTCCGGGTTTTTCTGCGGCCTTCCCGCGGGAATCATTCTGACTTCCGTGGTATAGCTGCTGGCGGAGGTGATAAAGATCCAATCCCTCGTTTTAGAGCGTTGCACTCCGACGTTAAAGCGCCCGTCGGGATCTTCATACACCAGGGTGCCAGGCTGGCCCGATCCCGTCATGTACCTGTACACCCTGTAAGGGCGCAGGGCCGGGGTCACTGTGGTATAGAAAAGGGTTTTGCCGTCGGAAGCCCAGACAAACCCCCTTACCCCCGGGATATGATCGGGAAGATCCCGGCCACTCTTCAGATCCCTGATCTTCAAATCAAAAAGCGCCGAAGATCCCGTGGTATTGCTGGCGTATGCCGCCAAACGGTTGTCGGGAGAGACACTGTATCCCGCAAAAATAAAGGCTTTGTGCCCCTCGGCCATCTGGTTGACATCAAAGAGCACCTCTTCGGTGGCGGTGGTATCCCCCTGCTTGCGGCAATGCACGGCATACTGCCGGCCGCTGACGGTACGCGCGTAATACCAGTAGCCGTTGTCGGGTACCGGCACCGTCGTGTCCTCATCCTTGATGCGTCCTTTCAGTTCCTCAAAAAGGGTTTCCTGCAGCGGCCGCGTATGGGCCATGACCGTATCAGAATAACGGTTTTCGGCTTCCAGGTATGCAATGACCTCCTGATTCTCCTTTTCCCTGAGCCAGTACCAGGGATCTATACGCACCTGGCCGAACTCCGTGAAGGTATCGGGGTGGGCGGCTGCCATCGGAGGAGCCGGAAAAAGCGCTTCCCCGGAAGCATTGACGGGTTCCGGGCGCCCCGAGCAGGAAGCCAGCACAACCACCAGTGTCGCCAGCATGACCATGTGGTAAAAATATCTCATAAACCTGGTATTATTTGAATTAGAATTCTCTATAAACGATTTATTACATTCCAAAGAGCGATAAATATTCCGCCGTCACAATGCTGTTGATCTTTTCGTAAAATGCGGGAATTTCCTGTCGGTGTTTCCCGTTTTTACGCCAGGCCTCCTGATGTTTCAGGGAAAGGTCAAAAACCAGGTCCTCGAGGGGCTTCAGTTTCCGGAGGATCCCTGAACCATCAGGATTGAGGAGGGGGATCACATCCATGTAATTGCTGCCATAAGCCATTTTCACCGGGAAAAGCTTTTCCTTCAAAAGGAGGGATTTTACACACAAAGGGGCGTGACCGTCTTCACCGGCCACTACCAGCGAAGGTTGTTTTTCCCCGGCTGCAAGCCACAGAGGCATAACTACCGAGGTGAGGGGAAAACCCAGGATGGTCCACATCGTGGTCAGGGCGATCTCTTCCCCGGGGAGGATACCCTGGATGACCACCGAAGAAGTGGAAGAATAACGGGGTATGAAATCAGTGAAATGGACGAAACGCTGAGCGCCGGATGCAATACCGGCTGTTTCCAGGTCCACGCCGGTCAGAGAATGCCACAGTGAACGACTTGCTTCCTGGAGGATCCAACGTGGAGTGAGATTGCCCTGTTGGTGTGCCTGAAAGAAAAGGTGCTGCGCCGTATTGAAACGGATGTGCCCGGCACCCCGGAAAGGATCCCCTGTGAAAGAAAAATTGGTATGGACCAGGTACCCGCCGGGAGCCACCGAGGGATCATTGACGTCCAGTTTCCTGAAAGTAAACTGGCCTGTTTCAAACCAGGCAGCTCCACCCCGGGCATCGATGACCCCAAAATTGGCCTCCACGCCAAGCGGTTTGGCCGCATTCTCCAGAAAACGCCCGAAATCCTCCACAGTTGCACAAACCTGCAAGGCCTGCCGCATCAGAATTCCCTCGCGGTCCCGGAGTTTCACGGTGTCGTCTTCCGCCAGCAGATTATAGGAGGCCGTATTAATAATGGCGAAACCCGCTGAATTATAGCCTGCCCAGAGGGCTTCCCCCAGGGTGTCTTCCGCGTTGACCAGTCCGATCGAAGCATACCTGCCATCAAGGAAAACTCGAATGGCATTCTGAAGATGGTCACTGTCGCGGTGCTTCCACAGCAAAGGCCGCCCGTCAGGCGTTGCCTTCCCCGAAATAACCGCCGCTGTACAGGCCGCAGCCTCCTGCAAACCCACCAGGATAAAAAGAAATATCAGAACGGCTCTCTTCATCATTAAGTTTATTCAAAACGCCCCCTTGGCGTGAAAAAGACGCCACCAGGGGGTACGTGGATGGGCATGGTGCTCGGTATGGTATCCGAAGAAATAACAGGTAACCATCGCCAGCAGATGGTTTTTCTTCTGGGTGCGGGCCTTGTATGGGCCCATTTCAGGAGTGTGGGGTAACCGGTGTGGCCGGTAGGTACCAAAATAAAACAACTGAAAGGTCGACAGAATGGAGGGAAGGATCCAAAGGACAATGAGTTGCACCTCCGAAAAGAAAATCAATCCGATATTGAAAAGAAGTGCCATTATCCCCAGTTGGTACCACGTGATGTAGTGCTTCATAAAATAGAACCACCAGACAAAGAAATTTTGATTTCCCGTGTGATAATCGGGATCCTCCCCCGTGGCAGGGTAAAGATGATGTTTGTAGTGGTTTTTTTTCTGAAGGGGATACCACATTCCGGCATACAGCAATGTGGCGGCAAACCCCAGAAAATTGTTCACCTTGCGTATGCTGCTCACCGTTCCGTGCATGGCATCATGTGCCGTAATGAAAAGCCCCGTAAAAAGGTAGGCCTGCAACAACATATGAAGCCAAAACCAGACACTTGCAGGATCCACCGGCAGGCGGAATAGCATCCAGAGGAGATGCGCTCCCCAGAGCAGAATGATGGACAGGGCAATGAAGACTCCCATTGCAGAAAGGATTAGTTGGCAAATCGTGGTGTTGAAACCAGGCTGGTTATGCAAATATAAGTGGTTTATCTGTTTATACGTGTGGCTTCGGTCTTCCGGGCTGAAATAAAAAAGACAAAACAGCCGCCGTCAATCCGGGAAAAGAAATAATTCCCCTAATTTTACGGCACAACCCGAAATCACTGAAAAAGATGAGACTATTCTTAAATCTCACGCTGGCCCTGATCATCCTGTTTTCCCTGCATGTCCGGGGCAGCGAACCCAGAAAACTGAGCAATCCGGAAGCGTCGAAGGAAGCGGTAGCCCTTTACAGGTATTTACAGGACATGAGTGGAAAAAAGATTCTGTCGGGGCAGATGCTGGTTCCCTGGGGGGGCAATGAGCTGGATTACCTTCAGGAGAAGACAGGCAAGCAGCCGGCGGTCATGGGTGTGGATTTCATACATCAGCGCGACAACGAAAATGAGGTGCGTTTAGCCGTGGAGTGGTGGAAATCGGGGGGTATCCCGACCATCATGTGGCACTGGGGAGCTCCGGCCGTGGGTGAAGGCTATGAAAACAGCAAAAAACCCATTGAGATCGACCGTTGTTTTGAGGAGGGGACTTCCGAGTACACCGCCTTCTGGAAGGAGCTGAAGGCTAAGGCCGACCTGCTGGAGAAAACCCGCGATGCGGGCGTACCCATCCTTTGGCGTCCTTACCATGAACTCGACGGACATTGGTTCTGGTGGGGGAAACAGGGTCCCGAACGGTTTAAAAAGCTATGGATCACCATGTACAACTACTATGTAAAAGAAAGGAAACTGAATAACCTGATCTGGGTGCTCTGCTATACCGGCGATCCCAAGGAAGCGTGGTATCCTGGTGACCAGTATGTGGACATTGCCGGTGGCGACACCTATGAAGGGGCCGACGATCCTCACCGCGAGATGCACGTCGCTGTGAAGGAGATCGTCAGGGACACAACCATGCCGGTCACCTACCATGAATGCGGCATTCCCCCGAATCCTGCCAAATGTATCGACGAGGGGGTGATGTGGTCGTGGTGGATGCAGTGGCACACCGGCCATCTCTACAAAACCGACGTCACCTACCTGAACGAGGTCTATCATCACGAACTGGTACTCACCAAAGATGAGCTGCCCGATATCATGAAGGACTACGGTTATTGACACCCGGCATGGGCAGCCGGTCCTCTTCCTGGCCGCCAGTGAGCAGTCATTTATCAGGCCCATTCATCCCGGTGCAATCCATCAGCGAGTCTTGAAAACCTATAGCCTTTAACCATGGAATCAAGGGATTCTTTCAGCCGCAACACTCTTGATGTGGCGACATCACCCTACCTGTTGCAGCATGCCGGCCACCCGGTGTGGTGGCAGGAGTGGAGCCGGGAGGTTCTGGACCATGCCTTGGTGGAAGACAAGCCGCTGCTGGTTTCCTCGGGCTATTCGACCTGCCACTGGTGCCACGTGATGGCAGCGGGGGCCTTCTCGGACCCGGCGACAGCCGGCTTCCTGAATCAGCATTTCGTTTGCATTAAAATCGACAGGGAACAGCGCCCCGACATCGATCAGGTCCTCATGCAGTTCATGCAGGAGCAAAACGGCCACGGAGGATGGCCGCTCAATGTGTTTCTCACCCCCGGGGGAGATCCCTTTTTTGCACTGACCTACGCTCCGGTCCGGGAAGAGGGGGGAAGGATCTCCTTTCTGGAGGTGGCACAACAAATCATCGGATATTACAGAAAACACGGCCGCTTTTTGCAGCCGTTTGCCCCGGGGGAGAGCCCACCTCCGGTCATGGGGGAGCTCCCCCCTGTAGACGAACTGGCCCGGTATTACGACGAGGAGTATGGCGGGTTTGGTCGCGGCCAGAAATTCCCGCCCCACTCTACCCTGTTGTTCCTCCTTTACCGGCTTGCCGCCGAAGAAAACCCCCTGGCGCGGACCATCTCCATTGAAACCCTCGATGCCATGCAACGGGGCGGCCTCCACGATCACCTTCAGGGAGGATTCTTTCGCTATTGCGTTGACCGCAGGTGGACCATCCCCCATTTTGAGAAAATGCTCTACGACCAGGTAATGGCCCTCTGGGTGTTCGCCCTGGCCTTTAAAGTCCTGGAAAGGGAAGAATACCGGAC
>ERZ795053.90-NODE-90-length-105406-cov-10.030023_pt1 | contig 105406 bp, 85 predicted proteins | sample MGYA00375137_ERZ795053 | MGnify/ENA primary metagenome ERZ795053 (study PRJEB30182, sample SAMN05720284) | activated sludge metagenome | isolation source: Anaerobic digester | place: Hong Kong | collected 2014-12-17 ... | reverse complement strand
CCTCGCTTTTGGCCTCGCTTTTGGCCTCGCTTTTGGCCTCGCTTTTGGCCTCGCTGTGGGCCTCGCTGTGGGCCTCGCTGTGGGCCTCGCTGGGGGCCTCGCTTTTGGCCTCGCTGGGGGCCTCGCTTTTGGCCTCGCTTTTGGCCTCGCTGGGGGCCTCGGCATGGTAATGGGATTTTATTTCGGTTTTTTCAGACTCCCGTTTTACCCCTGGCATCTCCTAGGCGGTCTGGGGTGGCTGGATTTCGCCCACAATCCCTACCGGCGCGACGCCGTGATTTGGTTGCCGCTATGGGGCGTGCCAGGCCAACTTGCCGTCCTCGCTCAGCAACAGCCCGAGGCCGCCCGCGAGTTCGTGGAGTTTCTGCTCGTGCGTCGGCCGCTCCAGCGCGGGCTGGCCATGCGTCTGGCGCATGCCGCCACTGCCGGGGCTTGGCGGCAACTGCCGTTGCAAACCGACATCTTGTTTCCCCCGCCTATTGTTGCGGAAGAACCCCGGTTCGCGCCCTCCGATGAATGGCGGTATCAACTCGCCACTCTGCGATCTGAATTAAAAAGCAGCCAATCGCAAAGTCAGATCAGTCTCAAGAAAGTGGCGTTTGCGCGCTTCCAAACGGCGCTTGAGAAATTTCGCCAGCAAACGCTGCGGGAGCCGCCGCGCTGGGGTCAGTATTACCTCGAAGCGCTGGCTATTTGGCAAGACGAAGCGCGGCAGGAACGTGCCCGGCTCGATCTCGAAGCGGAACGACTGGAACCGATCACGCGCAACGTGTACCGTTCCGGCGAAGCGCTCCGTCCCGAAACGGATCAAGCCCTGTTTCTGGGCCGGGACGATCTGCGCGATCGCTTGGCGCGGGAGATCCTGACCGCGCCGAATCTGCCGCTGCTACTGATTCAGGGGCAGCGGCGAGTGGGCAAAACCAGCTTGCTGAACTTTTTGCCGTCATTGTTGGGCGCGGGTTTCAAGGTAGTCTATCAGGACTTGCAGAATGCGCGCGTCGCCTCGGTTCCGGCATGGCTGGAAGACTTGCGCCGCCGCATTGCGGACGTGCTCGGCTGGTCCGAAGCGCCGGAGCCCATACCAACGGACGATTGGGTCAGCGCCTGGCGGTGGTTCGAAAACGCCTTCGCCGGGGTTCTGCAACAGCGCGATTTCAAACTCATCCTGGCCCTGGACGAATACGAGGTTCTGCACGGCTATCTGTGCCAGAACCCTGACGCCGGCGCGCGCCTGCTCGCCGCCATCCGCAGTTTCTCGCAGCGTCAAAATCAGGTGGTGTTGCTGTTCGTCGGAGCCGCCCTGCTTTCCGAGTTGGACGCCCCCGACTGGAGCCGCTATTTCGTGCAAACGCAGCGCTTTCAGGTTGACTATCTTGACCGGAGAGCCGCCGAGCGTTTGATCACCGAGCCGGTGAAGTTGCGTTATCCGCCCGCCGTGCGGGAGCGCCTGTTCGACCTCACTCAAGGTCATCCCGCCCTGCTGCAACTGCTGTGCAAGACGCTGGTGGACATCGCCAACCGCAATCAGAAAGCCGATATGAGCATGGCCGACCTGGATTTGGCCCTTCAGGAAGCCATTGGGCGGGAGACTTACCCCATGCTGGTGTTCTGGAAGCAGTTTTGCGCCACGCCAGCCCTGCGGCGGAGTGTGGAGCATATCCTATGCGGCGAACCGCCTGCCGACGCCGCCAGCCGGATGCGACTGGAAGAACACGGTTTCATCGTCGAGCGGGATGGAGCTTGGCGGTTGCGCGTACCGCTGTTCGAAAGCTGGCTGCGCCAGTACAAGGACGCCTACCCGCTGAATTCGACTTACTAACTCAACTCGGTCTTCTGCTTACTTTGACCAAAACGGAGCGTTCATCCAATTCAAATTGCGCGGGCGGGTTGCCGTTGGCTTCAAGCAGGGCTTGCGCCCGTTGCACGCCATAGCCGAAGCGGTTGACAAAACCCATGATCTTCATGGCTTCCGCGATGATGGGATTACGATAGCTATTGCGAGTGGGAAAATTTTCCCGCGTGGCTTCCCCATACAGGCCACCAGGACTCATGATTTCAACGTGATCGCCGAAGACATAAAATCGAATCGGCGTATTGCTTTCATAATTTCGATGCATGACCGCATTCATCAACAGTTCGCGCAGCGCCCATTCTGGATAATCGGGGACTATTTTTTCTTGGAAGCCTGAGATTGGTTTAAGACTCTTTTGAATCAATATTTTAGTTCTTAATTCCAGTTCACGCAGAACGGTTCGTAAATCACCAAAAATTTCCGCCTGATCTTCTGGAATTTCAGTAATGTCGTTACCAGGAAATCTTAGGTACTGTACATAGGCGCCGGGTAGAAAATAACGGGGATTTTTCCCGAAAAGCAGGATGCCAGCATAAGTTGGACAGCCCCGTTCAGGATTGAAAAAGTGCAAGGAGCCAACTTGTTGTTCGATGGATCGTTGGTTGGCGGCAATGGTTTCAGGATCAATGGCTTCGTGGCGATAGGCTTCGAATTGCGCCAGGGATAAATCGCTTAAGGTGCTTTCCAGACATGGGCGGGCGTCGAAAGATCGAGCCAGCGCAACGCGTCGTTCGGTTAGGATTCGCTCTTCCTGTTCGTTGGCGATACCCCTGCGTGGTCCGACTCGAATCCATACCCGCCCCTTGTAGCGCACGGGCGGCAGATCGGATGGCAAAACTTCGATCACGGCTACATCACCGTCGTCGAAGCTGAAACGATCTACATTCATTGCCGGTTGCGGTAGCACGTTGCCATCAGAGCGGATGGCACCGAGATTTTTCAGCAATTCGTCCGTGACTTTCAATCCAGACCGTTGACCGTTATCCCTTACGCCAACCAGCAGATAACCGGGTTGGCGATGATTGGGCAAATCGTTGGCAAAGGCGCAGATCGCTTCGCCGAATTTGTCGGTGTCCTTGGTCGAGACCGTTCTTTCGACACGATCCAGTTCCAGATCAGAAAGCAGAACGGAAAGTTGGTCGTGCGTTAGCATGAAATTTGGAATCTCCGCTGGATCAATCAAAAACCTTCCCTGGATTCATGATCCCGTTCGGGTCGAACGCCTGCTTGATCGCCCGTAGATAGCCGATTTCGGTCTCGTCGCGGGTGTAGTGCAGATACGGCTTCTTGGTCAGGCCGACGCCATGTTCGGCGGAAATGCTGCCGCCGTGGCGTTGTAGCACCGCGAATAGATGCTCGCTCACGGCACCACACTGTTTCGCGAACGCTGTCGATTCCAGGTCCGCCGGCTTGAGGATGTTGATGTGCAAATTGCCGTCGCCGATGTGGCCATACCACAGCACCTCGAAAGCGGGATATTCCCGCGCCAATAGTTCGTCGATTTCCGCCAGCAGCGCCGGCACCCGCGAAATCCGTACCGCGATGTCGTTCTTGTAGGGTTGATGCTCGGCAATCGACTCGCTGATGTCCTCGCGCAGCCGCCACAGTTCCTTGGCTTGGGTTTCGTTTTGACTGATGACGCCATCGACCAGCCAACCTTGTTCGGCGCTGTGTTCGAACAAGGTGAGTGCCTCGTCGGTCTGCAATCCTTCTGGATTCTCGAATTCGACTAGCACGTAGTAGGGCGTTTCGGTATCGAACGGACGGTGCAAGCCCTTTTTCAAAACATGGCGCAGTGCCAGCTCCGAGAAAAACTCGAAAGCGCTCAATTCCAGCTTGCTACGCAACAGCCCGTAAATCGCCATGATACCGTTCAGGTCCGGTACGCCCAGCACCATTACGCTCGGCTCGCACAAGGGCCGGGTCAGCTTCAGGGTCGCTTCGACGATGATACCCAGCGTGCCTTCGCTACCGACGAACAGATGCCGTAGGTCGTAGCCGCTGGCGTTCTTGATCAATCCTCGGTTGAGATCGAGTAGGTCGCCGCGTCCCGTCACCACCTTCAAGCCCGTCACCCAGTCGCGGGTCAGGCCGTAGCGGACGACCTTGATACCACCGGCGTTGGTGGCGATGTTGCCGCCGATCTGACTGGAGCCACGCGAGGCGAAATCGACCGGATAGTACAGTCCTTGCTCGCGAGCAAAGTTCTGCAAAACTTCGGTGATGACGCCCGCCTGACATGTGACACTGCGGTCGATGGGGTCGAAATCCAGAATCCGATTCATCCGTTCCAGCGAGACGACCAGCTCGCCGCGACAAGCCACCGCCGCGCCGCTCAAGCCAGTGCGCCCGCCGGAAGGCACCAGTGCCAAGCGCCGTTCGTTGGCGTAACGGACCAGTCGTTGCACCTGCTCGACATTGCCCGGCAATACCACCGCCAGCGGATTCGGCGCATAGAGCCGAGTCCAGTCGCGGCCGTAATTCAAGCAACTGTCCGGATCGGCGCGAACGTGCGCCGGTTCGATGAAAGCGCGGATGTCGTCGAGCAGGGTGGTGGTTTCGCTTGCGGTATGCATGGTCATCGGCAAAGGTCGTTTCGAGAGAAAAGGGGATGGTTGCCAGCCCCGGCCGGAGAGATAATATCCAACTTCATTCTATCACCGGCGAAGCGGGCGTACTCATGAGCAAGACCTCACTTGACAAGAGCAAGATCAAGATCCTGCTGCTGGAGGGGATTCACCCCAGCGCCGTGGAATCCTTCCAGGCGGATGGTTACACCAACATCGAGTCCCATCCCAAGGCGCTATCCGAATCGAAATTGTTGGAGGCGATCGCCGACAGCTATTTCGTCGGCATCCGCTCCGCCACCCAGTTGACCGCTCGAATCTTCGAACATGCGCCTCGCCTGATTGGAGTTGGCTGCTTTTGCATCGGCACCAATCAGGTCGATCTCGACGCTGCCCAGGAACGGGGCGTGCCGGTGTTCAACGCGCCGTTTTCCAACACCCGCAGCGTGGCTGAACTGGTGCTGGCGGAAATCGTGTTACTGATGCGCGGCATTCCCGAGCGCAACGCCTTGGCTCATCGCGGCGGTTGGGTAAAAACCGCCACCGGCTCCCACGAAGCGCGCGGCAAGTGTCTGGGCATCGTCGGTTACGGCCACATCGGCACGCAGGTCGGGCTGCTGGCCGAGGCGTTGGGCATGCGGGTGGTGTACTACGACATCGAAACTAAACTGATGCTGGGCAACGCCCAACCCCTGCCGTCGCTCGATGCGCTGCTGGAGATGGCCGACGTGGTGACGTTGCACATCCCGGAAACTCCGCAGACTTATCGCATGATCGGGGCCGAGCAACTGGCGCGGATGAAGCCGGGCGCTCGACTGATCAACGCCGCTCGCGGCACGGTCATGGATATCGACGCCTTGGTGGAAGCGCTGGAATCCAAACGCCTGGCGGGAGCAGCCATTGACGTGTTCCCGACCGAACCGAAGGGTAACGATGACGAGTTCATGTCGCCGCTGCGGCGCTTCGACAACGTGCTGCTCACGCCCCACGTCGGCGGTAGCACCGAGGAAGCCCAGCAGAACATTGGCCTGGAGGTCGCCAACAAGCTGCTGAAATACAGCAACAACGGCTCGACCGTCAGCTCGGTCAACTTCCCGGAAGTCACTCTGCCCGAACACCCCGGCAAGCACCGCCTGCTGCACATCCATCGCAATCAGCCCGGCGTACTGTCCCGGATCAACGCCATTTTCTCCGAGCTGCACATCAACATTGCTGGCCAATACTTGCAGACCAATCCCCGGATCGGTTACGTGGTGATCGACGTGGATGGCGGCGAACGCACCGAAACCCGCGAAATCAGGCGACGGCTGAACGAAGTGGCCGGCACGATTCGCACCCGGATTTTGTACTGAAAGCGCCAGAACGCGAGGTGATTGAGCATGTCGTTGCGGGATGAGTTGTTGAAAGCCGGGCTGGTGTCGGCGGATAAAATCAAGCAGCTGGAGTCGGACACGCGCAACCAGCAGCACCAGCGCAAGAAGAGCAAGACGTTGGCAGCAGAGGAAACGGCACGACAGACGGAAGCCCGACAGCGGGCCGAAGCTGAAGCTGCCCGCAAGCGCGAGCAAGACCGACAGTCAAACCAAAAGCGCGCGGCGGAAAAACAGCGCCGAGAAGAGGCCGCCCGCGCTCGCCAATTGATCGATGGTCATCGCCTGAACGAGCTGGAAGCCGAGCAGCGCTACAATTTTCAAGACGGTCGTTTCGTTCGCTCGATTCGGGTGACTGCTGCTCAACGCAAAGCACTGGCGCTGGGTCGATTAGCCATCGTTCAGGGAGATCGCAGCGAGTTTGATTTTGCGCTGATTCCGCGCGAGATTGCGCTAAAGCTGGCCGAGTTTGTGCCTGAACGCGTATTACTATTGTATTCCGAAAGCAGTGGCGACGAGACCGAAGACGAGTGGGGCGATTGGTGAAGGGCTAGGTGGGTTGCGGCTGATCGGGTGTGAAAGAACAGGCGTTACTCGTGATTTATATCATCATCTTCTGTTTTCTGATCTCTTTCTCTCAAAAGGAGCAAGCAATCACGGAGAGTGGGAGATATCGGACGTGCTCGGGTCCAGCCGCTCTAACAAGCGTTGCCGATAATGATCTTCCAGCAACAAGTTGATTGGCTGGCGGCGGCTGGCGGCTAGCCGCAGTTGTAGCAGTTCCAAACGGGCACGGGCGCGACTGCGCTCGCTTTCCGGTAACTGATGCAACAGATGTTCGGCTTCGCGCAGCTCCTTGCGTAATTGCAGTTCCGGCGGTAGAAAACCAGCGTTTTTCAGAATCCGATAGGCGGCGCGCAACTCCTCGGGGATGGCCGAGTCATCGTCCAACTGGAGCGGCTTGCCTTCACCGGGCAGACCGCGCAACTCACCTCGGTCAACAGCTTCCTGAATCCGGGCTTCGGCGATCTGGTCAAGCAAGTTCATAACAGCAGGTTTCGGCGGGTCTTGAGGGCTCCGACTATCGGACAGTCACGGGATCGTTCAGATTCCGTCACCGTCGCCATGCCAGTGTGTCATCGGCGGCGTGGCTCTTGAATCCTCTTGCAAGAACACCCGTAGCTGACGGGGCTTAACGAACACTAAATCGCCGGTTTGCAGTGGATCGGCAGCAAAGCGCTCGCGGGTCATTTCCACCTCGGCGATTTCGCCGCTCAATGTTTGGAGTAATTCTAGCCGGACCAGCGAGCCCAAGATGGAAATCCGGTTGACGGTGGCCGCTAGGGTGGTATCGTTATCCTCGGGCTCGCGCAGCAGATCGATATCGTGTGGCCGGACATAAGCCATCGCAGGGGCGTGCTGGGCGTCCCGATACTCCGGTGCTTGCAATCGCAGCCCGCCCAGCCGCACCCAGCCAGAATGCGCCCGACCGTGAAACAGATTGATGTTGCCGAGAAATTCATAGATGAATGGGGTGGCCGGCGCGTCGTAAACTTCTTCCGGCGTGCCAATTTGCTCGATGCGCCCGTGATTCATCACCACAATCCGGTCGGACACCTCCAGGGCTTCCTCTTGATCGTGGGTGACGAACACGCTGGTGATGTGCAGCTCGTCGTGCAAACGGCGCAGCCAGCGGCGTAGTTCCTTGCGCACCTTGGTATCCAGCGCGCCGAACGGCTCATCAAGCAGCAGCACCCGTGGCTCCACCGCCAGGGCGCGAGCCAAGGCAATGCGCTGACGCTGGCCGCCAGACAGCTGCGAGGGATAGCGCCCCGCTAACCATTCCAGTTGCACCAAGCTCAGCAGTTCGTTCACCTTGGCGCGGATTTGCGCTTCAGTCGGTCGGCTGGCGCGGGGCCGCACTCGCAGCCCAAATGCGATGTTCTCGAAAACCGTCATGTGCTGGAACAGGGCGTAATGCTGGAACACGAAACCCACTTGCCGGTCACGGACGTTCCGGTTGGCAGTTTCCTCGCCGTCGAACAAGATATTCCCTTGGTCGGCCCGCTCCAGACCGGCGATGATCCGTAGCAGAGTCGTTTTGCCACAACCGGACGGACCAAGCAGGGCGACCAATTGGCCTGGTGGAATACTCAGATTGATATCGGCGAGCGCGACGAAGTCGCCGAAACGTTTGTGCAGTCCTTGAATCTCGATGCTCATGGGCGCTCTCCGGAGGCCGGGCTCCGCCGTTTCGCAACTGTGTGGCGCTCGATCAGCGTCTTGATCGCCAAGATGATCAGCGCGAACAGCGTTAGTAACGAAGCGCAGGCAAATGCCGCAGCGAACTGATATTCGTTGTAAAGAATTTCGATGTGCAGCGGCAAGGTGTTGGTCAGGCCGCGAATATGGCCGGACACCACCGACACCGCACCGAATTCACCCAAGGCACGGGCCGTGCAGAGCACCATACCGTAGAGCAGACCCCATTTGATATTGGGCAGGGTGACGCGCCAGAATGTGACCCAGCCGCTGGCGCCGAGTACCAGCGCTGCCTCTTCTTCCTCGCTGCCCTGCGCTTGCATCAAGGGAATCAACTCGCGGGCGATGAACGGTACGGTGACGAAAATCGTAGCGAGGACGATGCCGGGCGTGGCGAAAATTACCTTGATCCCGTGGGCGCTCAGCCACGGTCCCAGCCAACCGTGCGCGCCGAACAGCAGCACGTAGATGAGACCGGCGATGACCGGCGACACAGCGAAGGGCAGATCAATTAGGGTGATCAGCACGCTTTTGCCACGAAACTCGAACTTGGCGATGGCCCAGGCCGCTGCCACGCCGAACAGTATGTTCAGGGGGACAGCGAACGCGACGCTGGACAGCGTCAGGCGAATCGCGGACAGCGCGTAGGGGTCGGTGATAGCGGCTAGATAGACGCCAACACCTTTGCGCAGCGCCTCGTAAAACACTGCCGCTAGCGGCGCGAACAGAAACAAGATCAGGAAAGCGAACGCCGTTCCAAGCAGCAGACCGCGTACCAGCGGTGGTTCGGTGACGGTGGCCGGAGGTGTCGGATGCGACGGATCATTCATGGCGTTTCTCAGGTGCGTCGCAAGCGGCTCCAGCGCTGGAGCAAGTTGATCAGAAGTAGGAGGATGAAGGAAATCATCAGCATGACCACCGAAACCGCCGCCGCTCCCGCATAGTCGTACTGTTCCAATTTGCCGACGATGAGCAGGGGGGTGATCTCCGAGACCATCGGTAAGTTGCCGGCAATGAAGATTACCGAACCGTATTCGCCGATCGCACGGGCGAAAGCCAAGGTGAATCCGGTCAGCAGTGCCGGACGGATCGCCGGGAAAATGATCCGCTGAAAAATTTGCCAGCGATCCGCCCCCAGACTGGCGGCTGCTTCCTCGACTTCCGCTTCGAGATCCTCCAGCACGGGCTGGACAGTACGCACCACAAACGGCAACCCGATGAAGATCAAGGCGACCGCAATCCCTAATGGAGTGAATGCCACCTTGATGCCAAGCGGCTTAAGATATTGACCGATCCAGCCATTGCCGGAATAGAGTGTGGTCAGGGTAATGCCCGCTACAGCGGTCGGCAGGGCGAACGGCAAATCGACCAAAGCATCGACCAGTCGCTTACCGGGAAACTGGTAGCGGACCAAAACCCAAGCGACGATGAGACCGAAAATCGCGTTGATGGCGGCAGCTAAGAAGGCGGTGCCGAAGGTCAACCGATACGAAGCCAGAACCCGAGGCGCTAACACGATCTTCCAGAATTCTGCCCCGTTTAGTTGCAACGCCTGAAAGAAGGCCATCGCCAAAGGAATCAGCACGATCAAGCCCAGATATCCCAGTGTGAAGCCGAGCGTCAGACCAAAGCCCGGTAGAACGCTGGGTTGACGGAGTCGCCACATCATCCGAAAAGTTCCAAGGGATTAGCGGGCAGGGCAGGGAAAAGTCCCGACACCGTCGGGGACCGTCGGGGAGTGATATTGAGTCAAACGCACGCTGGGGGCTCCGCGAGGAGAGGCGGTTGGAATAGACCAGTCGCGACCGGCCAAAATCGGAAGGCCGCGACTATAACCCCAAAGTTAAAGAAGAAAAAAGAATATTTAATGATATTTATATAATGAATTGCAGCAGAAAGTTCCCCTCAATCGGGATCCTCCCCCGCAAGAGCAAATACGGTCACCGACCAGCTCTCAAGTTGAAAATCGTCACCGGCCTTAATTGAAAGCTCGCCGGCGGCCAATCGTGGCCGCGAGGTGTCCAGCAAGCAACGCCAGTGGCTGGCTCCGTTGATGACAGGCATGCGAAACGGCAAGGCGGTTGGACCGGCATTCAAGATGATGAGCAGAGTGTCATCGGTTTCCAAATAGCCGTCCGGCGTGAAATATTCGCCAGCGTCACCAGCCAGCAGCATACCGAAGCAGTGCGCTTGGGGTTCTTGCCAATGGTAGTCGCTCAAGGTACCGCCGCCGGGGCTGATCCAGTCGATGTCGCGTAATTGATTTGTTTTTGAGACATGACTGCCGTGCAGGAACTGAGGACGGCGTAATACTGGATGCTCGTGGCGCAAATTGATCAAACGACGAACGAAATCTAAAAAATCTTGTTCCTCGGGTGGGATGTTTTGCCAATTCAACCAGTTAATCTCGTTGTCTTGACAGTAAGCGTTATTATTGCCTCGTTGAGTGCGGCCTATTTCGTCACCGGCGAGCAGCATGGGTGTGCCTTGCGACAACAACAGAGTCGCTAGCATGTTACGCCGCTGACGCAAGCGGATTTGCCGAATGGCTGGATCGTCGGTCGGTCCTTCCACGCCGTGGTTGTTGCTAAAATTGGAGGGGTGGCCGTCCCGATTATTTTCGCCGTTGGCCTCGTTGTGGCGCTCGTTATAACTGACCAGATCGGCCAAGGTGAAACCATCGTGGCTGGCGATGTAGTTGATCGTGGTCCAGGAGCGTCGACAGTCGTGCTCGAACAGATCACTGGACGCCAACAGGTTAGGTGCCAGCTTCGCTAGCATCCCATCGTCGCCGCGCCAAAATCGGCGGACACTGTCTCGAAAACGATCATTCCATTCGGCGGTGCCAGCTGGAAAACCGCCAAGCTGATAGCCACCAGGACCGATGTCCCAGGGTTCGGCGATCACCTTGACCTGCGAGAGAGCGGGATCTTGGCGGATCGCGTCGAAGAAGCCGCCTCTACGGTCGTAGCCGTATTCCTCGCGGGCCAAGGTGACCGCCAGATCGAAGCGGAAACCGTCCACATGCATCTCGTCGACCCAGTAGCGCAGACTGTCCATCACCATCTGTAAGACCCGGGGGTGTATCAGATTGAGGGTGTTGCCGCAGCCGGTGTCGTTGATGTAGTAGCGACGATTGTCCGGTTGGAGTCGGTAGTAAGACGCGTTGTCGATACCCTTGAAGCTGAGCGTCGGTCCCATCTGATCGCCTTCGGCGGTGTGGTTGTAGACCACGTCGAGCAGGACTTCGATGCCGGCATCGTGCAAGCGCTTGATCATCGTCTTAAACTCGGCCAGATCCCCGCTGCTCAGGTAGCGGGGTTCCGGTGCGAAAAAACAGAGGGTGCTATAGCCCCAGTAATTGTGCAGCTTGCGATCGATCAGGAATCGGTCGTTCACAAAGGCGTGTACCGGCATCAGTTCCACAGCCGTGACGCCGAGCGATTTGAGATATTTAATGATTTCTGGGTGGGCGAGGCCAGCGAAGGTGCCGCGTAAGTGATGAGGCAAGCCTTCGTGACAAATGGTGTAGCCTCGCACATGAGTTTCGTAGATTAGGGTTTGCCGCCAAGGGATTTCAGGCGGACGGTCCCCCTCCCAGTTAAAACTGGTATCGACCACCACGCATTTCAGCATTTCGCGGGCGTTGTCGCGCGTATCGAAAGACAAGTCGGCACTCGAGTGGCCAACTTGGTAGCCGCAATGTTCGTCACGTAGGTGCAAGGTTCCATAGAACTGCTTGGCGTAGGGGTCAAGCAGCAGCTTATGGTGGTTGAAACGATGGCCAATTTGGGGTTCGTAAGGACCGGAAACCCGATAACCATAAAGGGTTCCTGGCCATAAACCTGGAACGTAGCCGTGCCAAACTTGATCGGTGTTTTCAGGCAACGTCAGTCGCTCGATCTCGCGCTGGCCCGAGGAATCGAATAGGCACAGTTCGACTTTTTCGGCGTGGGCGGAAAAAAGTGCAAAGTTAACCCCTTTGCCGTCCCAAACCGCACCGAGCGGATACGATTTACCTGGCCATACCCGAGCGCGCGATGACATGAATTAGAGTCTCCCAATTTAGTTAGGGTAAAAACGAAACTCAAAATATAGCCGGTAAAATCAAGAATAGAGGGTATCCAGTGGATATTGGCAGCCTTCTAAAGTAATTTTATATCATCATCTTCCCGATGGCATCGATACGGGAGAGCATAGCGATACACATGTATCGAAGGTAATAAGGGCTCGTCCTCAATCTTGACATCCGCCCGTCGCAAACGCGGGTTGACCGGTGGCCCAGACGCAACCGGCACAAACTCAGGTAAATATTCACCAGGCTGTAGTGGTATCAGAATCGGCAAGGGGGCTTGCATGAGCCGACGTTGAGGGCCATGCCTGTTCGGATTCTCGGCAAAAACTATATTGGCACGCACATGAGGACAGATACCACGAACACGAGCTAGTATTTCATCATCGCGAATTTCCGCTAAACGCTGCAACTCAAAACGAACCTGAGGGGTCTCGACCCGCTGCTCCAATAGCCGCCGGGCTGCTGCCATGCTGGTACGCTGAATCACTCGACCTTGTTTCGACCAGGTAAATCCGATCTTTAGAGGGCGCTGTTCAAGCAGGGGGATATGCCGATACACTTGCTTCAGGTTCAATCGAGCCGCGCCCATGCGCCGCATTGCGCTCGCAATGGTCTCCTGGCGTTGGTGCAAATCCGCCATGGCCGCATTGGTTTCGATCCGCCCCAAAGCCTTTAAAGCTAATACGGCTGCTTTAAAAGTGTCCTTGGCAGCGTTACAGGCCTGCGCCGCAGCTAATGTGTTTGGACTGGCACCTACAATACCCGGGCAGGTGATGGTTTCTCGACCATCTTGGTCATTCTCATACCAAAGCGCGCGATAGAGTTGGATGACCTTGGCACGGATATCAGATCCGTCAGACAGTTCTTCCCAAGCGAGTGATACCCAAGCGGGTAATATCACGTCTTGGCGAATATGTGCGCAGCATATATCCAGACAGTGGAGCACGTTTTCAAAACTTGCCACTAGCTGGGTTCTTAAGGCAATTACTGACAGGGGCACAGGCATAAAACCTCCTGAAAACCCATCAAATATATCATCATCTTCGAAACCAAACTAAAGAACAGGCAAATCCACCCCTTCAAACAAAACCATCACCTCCTCCGCCCCCAGCCTCTCAGCAGCCCGAACCCGTTCAGGCTGCAAATGGCCCGCGAACAACTGTATAAAATCATACATATAGCTACGCAAAAACATACCACGCCTAAAACCGATCTTAGTCACATTCGTCGCGAACAAATGGCTGGCATCCAGCCGAACCAAATCCTGATCTTGTTGCGGGTCATAAGCCATGCGCGCAACAATTCCAACACCCATCCCTAGACGAACATAAGTCTTAATCACATCAGCATCTGTCGCAGTGAAAGCCACAATCGGTTTAAGCTGCGCACTACGAAAAGCGTCGTCCAACTGCGAGTGGCCTGTAAAATTGAATACATAAGTCACTAATGGATACTGGGCGATATCATGCAGCGTCAAATAATCCAACTTAACCAACGGATGATCGAAAGGCACCAACACACAACGATGCCAGACATAACATGGCATCATCACTAGATCTTCGAACAACTCCAATGACTCAGTCGCAATTGCAAAATCTACCTCACCAGACAACACCAGCTCAGCAATTTGGGCGGGCGAGCCTTGATGTACCTGTAGAGTAACCGCAGGGTAACGCTCTCGAAATGCTTTAATTACAGAAGGCAACACATAACGAGTTTGGGTATGCGTCGTAGCAATGGACAAACTGCCACGCCGATCATCTCGATATTCCTCAGCCAACATCTGAATATTGTTTACTTCACGGAGAATACTCTCCGCTTTCATAATAATCTGCTGCCCAACAGGAGTAATCTCAGTCAGATGCTTACCATTACGAGCAAACAGCTCAACACCCAATTCTTCCTCCAACAAACGCAGTTGCTTACTAATACCCGGCTGAGACGTATAAAGGCTATCCGCAGCAGCAGAAATATTCAGGTTATTCCGAACTATCGCGGTGAGATAACGCAGCTGCTGCAGCTTCACAACTCTCTCCAGTTTGGATTAGAATAGGTTAGGTCTAATCCAAGCATCAGCAGATCTTTCAGCTAGGATAATCAACATCAAGTACCAGTACCACTCCAGTCAAAGGCGGTAGATCCATCAACAAAGAATAGGGTTGACCCATATGGTAAACCGGCAATGCACAGATATCTCCAACTACCCCACCATCACCGCAATACTGAACAGCGTTAGAATTTAAAACTTCCCGATACGTCCCCAGCAATGGAACTCCCACCTGATAGCCATTCCGCGCAATAGCTGCAAAATTTAAAATAATCAACACAATACGCTGATTATTATCACGACGCAGGTAAACAATAATAGATCGAGCTGGATCATGACAATCCAACCATTCAAAACTATCCTGTGCAAACTCATTAATGTGTAAGCTTGGTACAGAACGATACAAATTATTCAGATCCCGAAGTAAGGAAAAAATGCCGAAACACTCCGGTTGAGCAAGCAAATCCCAATCTAATGAGCTAGCAAAGTTCCACTCCTGTCCTTGAGCAAACTCATTACCCATAAAAATAATTTTTTTTCCAGGGTAAGTCCACATATAGACGTAGAGGAGACGCAAATTAGCAAAACGCTGACGTCGATCACCCGACATCTTCGCTAACAACGACCCCTTACCATGAACAACTTCATCATGAGACAGGGACAACATAAAGTTTTCTGTGAAAGCATAAAGCAATCCAAAAGTTAAAAGTTCCTGATGATGACACCGTAAAGCTGGATCAAGTGCTAAATACTCCAATGTATCGTGCATCCACCCCATATTCCATTTCATGGTGAATCCTAATCCTCCCATCCAAGAGGGTCGGGTCACCAACGGCCAAGCAGTCGATTCCTCGGCAATTATCAACACACCTGGAAAGCGGCGGCTAATAATATCGTTCAACTCACGAAAAAACGCGACAGCTTCCAAATTCTCATTGCCACCGAAAGGATTAGGTGCCCACTCACCCGAATCCCGTGCATAGTCCAGATACAACATGGAGGAAACAGCATCTACACGCAGCCCGTCCAAATGGCATTCCTCAAGCCAAAAACAAGCGCTGGCCAACAAAAAGTTTTTTACCTGGTTACGACCGTAATTAAACACCAAAGTACCCCAACCACGGTGCTCGCGACGGGTAGGGTCTTCATACTCGTAGAGATATGTGCCATCAAAACTAGCTAAGCCGTGAACATCCTTGGGAAAATGACCAGGTACCCAATCCAGAATCACACCAATGCCAGCCTGATGACAATAGTCGACAAACCAGCGAAAATCATTCACAGTCCCATAGCGACTCGTCGGCGCGAAATAACCTGTTGTCTGATACCCCCAAGAGGCGTCCAAAGGATGCTCGGTGATAGGCATCAACTCAATATGGGTAAAGCCCAGCGAGCCTACATAAGCCACTAATCGCCGGGCCAAATCCCGATACGACAAGTAATCTCCAGCAGCATCCCGTTGCCAAGAACCCAAATGAACCTCATAAACAGACAGTGGCACTCCTGACCAATTCTGGCGCCGACGCCGCGCCATCCAAACATCATCACGCCAAGAATAAGCAGTATTATCAGCCACGATGGAGCAAACCGCTGGCCGACGCTCGAAACAACGGCCATAAGGGTCACTCTTACGCAACAACTCGCCGGTCTCCCTGACCCGAATCTCAAATTGATATCGCATCCCTATCGTGACACCTGGCAAAAACAGTTCCCAAACATGGCCACGCCGGCGCAATGGATGGCAAAAGCCATTCCAGCCATTGAAGTCTCCCACCCAGCTGACTCGCTCCGCGTTCGGTGCCCAAACGGAAAACAGGACTCCAGCGATACCATCGATCAGCCGTGGATGCGCACCCAGTAGCCGATAAGCATGCAGATGGCGGCCTTCGTTGAACAAATGCAAATCATAAAGGCTCAATTGCGGCGGGAAGCTGTATGGATCATGCACTGTAAATTCACGGCCGTCGGCATCGACCCACGCGAGCCGATAATAAGATGGCAACGCTTTCGCAACCCCTTGCCATTCGAAAAGATCGGTGTTGGCCAGTCTCCGCAGTGGCTGACCAATGTCAGCCAGACAAACTTGCCGGGCATTAGGCCAAAATGCCCGGATAGTGACTTGCTCACCGCAATCATGACGACCGAGTACCGCAAAGGGATCGGGATGCCGTCCCTCACTTAGTAAGACCGCATCGAATATGATTCGATTGTCATCATTATCAAGGTGCATCATCAAGCGTCAATCATTCTGGTCACTAAAATATCGTTCTCACCCACCAAGGCATCATAAGTGACACTGGGCCACCCCTGAAACCTACTACTATATATATCCAGACCCATCAGAGATGCCATAGTCACAAGCGGCCCGCCACCCAGGCCGCTTGAATACCCGAAACATCGGGGAATCATAACAGAGAGGGATATTAAACGCATGAGCGCTGCCATTACCTCGCGTTTCGTCAGTCGCCTGACCCGGCAAACCCTCGCACTGGTTCTCGCCGGAGGCCGTGGCAGCCGACTCAAGCAACTTACACTGTGGCGTGCCAAACCGGCAACGCCATTCGGCGGAAAATACCGGATCATCGATTTTCCGTTATCCAACTGTATCAACTCTGGGATCCGGCGGATTTGCGTGTTGACTCAATACAAGGCGCACTCTCTAATCCAACATATCCAGCGCGGCTGGGGATTTCTACGAGGCGAGTTTGGCGAGTTCGTGGAGCTGCTGCCGGCCCAACAACGGATCGATGAATCATCCTGGTACCGAGGTACCGCCGATGCGGTCTACCAAAACCTAGATATCATCCGCACCCACGAACCCGATTTTGTGTTAATTCTGGCGGGTGATCACATCTACAAGATGGACTATGGACCGATGTTGGCTCACCATGTGGAAAGCAAGGCGGATGTCACCGTTGGCAGCGTCGAAGTCCCGCGCGAGCGTGCTTGCGAGTTCGGCGTGCTGACGGTCAACGAACAAAACGAGGTGATCCGATTCACGGAAAAACCCAGGGAACCGGAGACCTTGCCAGGGCGGGAAAATATGGCGCTCGCTTCGATGGGTATTTACGTGTTCAACACGCAATTCCTTTTCGAGAGGTTGATCGAGGATGCGGATTTGCAAACCTCTAACCACGATTTTGCCAAGGATATTCTTCCCCGCCTGCTGGGACAGCATCGTATCGTGAGTTATCCATTTCGCGATGTGCAAACCAAGGCACAGAGTTATTGGCGCGATGTGGGCACGGTGGATGCGTTTTGGGAAGCGAACATGGAGCTGGTCGGGATCGATCCCGAACTAAACCTGTACGATGAGCACTGGCCGATTTGGACCTACCTGGATCAGTCGCCTCCCGCTAAGTTCGTGTTCGACGACGATGGTCGGCGCGGCATGGCGGTTGATTCAATGGTAGCGGACGGTTGCATCATTTCAGGTGGTTACGTGAACCACTCGCTACTTTTTTCCGGCGTGCAAGTCCATTCCTACGTGAAGTTGCGGGATGCGGTGGTGTTGCCAGGCGTCGATATCGGCCGCTATTGTCAGCTTGATCGAGTGATCATCGACCGGGCGTGCATTATTCCACCGGGTACAGTCGTCGGCGCGAATCCCGAAGAGGACGCACGACGCTTTTACCGCACCGAGAAGGGGGTAGTCCTCATCACGCGGGAAATGTTGGGCCAGGAATCGCCGCGCGTGCGTTAAAGTACGCGATATCAACCTTGAGATAATGAATAAATAAACACCTCATCTTAGGAGAGTCTCTCATGAGCCAAGGCTCGCCATTCGACAGGCGGCGCGCAGGACTGTTGTTGCATCCAACCTCGCTACCCGGTGGTAGCGGCAGCGGTGATCTAGGACCGGATGCTTATCGGTTCGTGGATTTCATGGTCGCTTGCGGGTTCAGCGTTTGGCAAACGCTGCCGCTAGGACCGCCACACGACGATCTATCTCCCTATTCGGCCCAATCGGCCCATGCCGGTAACCCACGCCTGATCGCGTTGGAGCCATTGATCGAGGCTGGCTGGCTAAAACCGGATGGGGGGCCTAGCATCAACGAAGATGGTTGGACTTATCGACAACGACGCCTGATCGAAGCCCTGCCGGGCTTCGAAAAAGCGGGCCGGATACGAGGAGAATACGAAGCGTTTTTGGATCAACATCAATCCTGGCTGGATGATTTTGCTCTATACCAAGCCATTCGCGCCGCGCAAGGCCAGTCCGCTTGGGCCGACTGGCCACCCGAATTGCGAGATCGCCATCCAGAGGCGCTGGCGGCGATGCGCCAGCAGCTCGACAAGAGCCTTGCGCAATGCCGGTTCGAACAATTCCTGTTTCATCGACAGTGGACGGCAATCAAAAAGTACGCGAATGAGCGAGGCATTCTGATTTTTGGCGACATTCCGCTGTTCGTTGGTTACGACAGCGCCGATGTGTGGGCACGGCGGGATTGCTTCTTGCTAGACGATGAGGGACGACCGAAAGTGGTTGCTGGCGTGCCACCCGACTACTTTTCAGCCACCGGCCAGCTATGGGGTAACCCACACTATGCATGGGAATCGATGCGGGCCGACGGGTTTCAGTGGTGGAAAGACCGTATCCATACGCAGTTGACCCAGTTCGATCTATTGCGGATCGATCATTTCCGGGGACTGGAGGCATACTGGGAAATCCCGGCTGATGCTGAAACGGCTGTATCCGGACGCTGGCAGCTGGCTCCAGGCGATGAATTATTCCGGACCCTGCGCGCTAAATTCGGCCGGTTGCCGCTGGTGGCCGAGGATCTCGGCATCATCACCCCAGAAGTCGAGACGCTGCGGGACAACCACGGTTTACCGGGCATGAAAGTGCTGCACTTCGCCTTCGGGGGTGGGGCCGATAATCCGTATCTGCCCCATAACCACGTCCTGAATTCGGTCGTCTATACCGGCACTCATGACAATAATACAACGCTGGGCTGGTTCGAGGAATTGGACGAGCAAACCCGTGCTCATCTATTCGATTATCTTGGCGGTCATCCGGCGTCGATACCGGAACTGCTGGTACGCTGCGCGTTCGCCTCGGTAGCGCGCCTGGCGGTGGTGCCAATGCAGGATATTCTATCGCTTGGCGGTGAGGACCGTATGAATCGGCCTGGCGTGGCCAAAGGCAACTGGCGCTGGCGGTTTCGCTGGGATCAGGTCAGTTCCGGTGTGGCGGCACACTACCGGCACTTGCTGGAACTGTACGGACGGGTGTGAATGCACATTGAAGCCGACCTGAAACTGGGATTCAAAGACGTTTTGATTCGGCCTAAACGCTCGACGCTAAGCAGCCGCGCCCAGGTCAGTTTGGAACGCACTTTCAAGTTTCGCCACACGGGTCGGACTTGGACAGGCGTTCCGATCATGGCGGCCAACATGGACACCGTCGGTACCTTCGCGATGGCCACAATGCTGTCCAGGCAGGGACTATTCACGGCCGTGCATAAGCACTATTCGGTGGAAGAGTGGGACACCTTCGCAAAGCACTCGCAAAGCGGCGACGGCCCACGACTGCCGCATGTCGCAGTGAGCACCGGCATTCTCGACGACGATCTGACCAAACTCTATCGTATCCTGGAATGTCATCCTGAGTTGGCGTTCGTCTGCATGGACGTAGCGAACGGCTACTCGGAGTATTTCGTGGATCAGATCAGCAAGGTGCGAGCACGATATCCAGACAGAATCATCATGGCTGGGAACGTCGTCACCGGGGAGATGGTGGAACAATTGCTGTTGTCAGGCGCCGATATGGTCAAGGTCGGCATTGGGCCTGGCTCGGTCTGCACCACGCGGGTCAAGACGGGCGTGGGGTATCCACAGTTGTCGGCGATCATCGAATGTGCCGACGCAGCCCACGGTCTGTCGGGCCAGATTATCTCGGACGGTGGTTGCACCTGTGCCGGCGATGTCGCCAAGGCGTTCGGGGCAGGAGCGGATTTCGTGATGTTGGGCGGCATGCTGGCCGGGCACGACGAGGGGGGTGGCACCCTGCTGGAACGGGACGGCCAGCGGTTCGTCGAATTCTATGGAATGAGTTCAAGGACAGCGATGGAGAAGTACAGCGGTGGCGTCGCCGAATACCGCGCCTCCGAAGGTAAAACCGTCACCGTACCCTATCGGGGACCGGTGGCGGAGACGATCAAGGATATTCTGGGCGGACTGCGCTCGACCTGCACTTACGTCGGCGCTAGTCAGTTGAAGGAATTGACCAAGCGCACCACCTTCGTGCGGGTGGCGGAACAACAAAATCCCATTTTCGATTCCTAAACACGCATGACTGTACCTGCTAACGTCATCTGGAAACTACTGACCGCCATCCGCGAACAACAGCCACTGGTGCACAACATCACTAATTTCGTCGTGATGAACAACACGGCAAACGCGCTGTTGGCCTTGGGTGCTTCACCGGCAATGATCCACTCCAGCGACGAGGTCGAGGATTTCGTCACACTCAGCCAAGCGTTAGTGATCAATATCGGCACGCTTTACTCGGAACAGCTGGCAGCTTGCAAGTTGGCGGCCCGACGGGCACGGACGGCGGGTGTGCCGTGGATTCTCGATCCGGTTGGGGTGGGAGCGACGCCGTACCGGCGAGCGGCGGTGAGTGCTCTGGCACGGTTGCAACCCAATGTCATCCGAGGCAATGGCTCGGAAATCATCACTCTGGCAGAGCAGACACCGGCAGGGCAGGGCAGGGGAGTCGATAGCCTGCATGGTTCAAAGATCGCACTGGACGGAGCACGACACCTGGCGGTGGATATCAATGCCGTGGTCGCGATAACAGGTGCGATCGACTACGTGACCGACGGCCGCCAAGTCGTGGCCATCGAGAACGGCCATCCTTTGATGGCGCGGGTCACCGGCTTGGGTTGCTCGGCGACAGCGGTTATCGGAGCATTCCTGGCAGTGGAGCGGGATACCTTCGTGGCTACCGTAGCGGCGCTGGCGGTGTTTGGAGTGGCAGGCGAGATTGCAGCGGAACGGTCACCGGGACCAGGAAGCTTGCAGGTGATGTTACTGGATACTTTGTACGCGCTTGATGAGGTAACGCTGAGCGCAAAGCTGCGGGTAAACATAGTGAGTTAGTTAGAGAATGAGGCGCGAGGCAATCTGTAACCTCGCGCCTCGCGGTCCTAGACCGGCAGCTCGGAGCTGCCCATCAAATACTCATCGACCGCTCGGGCGCACTGCCGCCCTTCGCGAATTGCCCAGACTACCAGCGATTGTCCGCGTCGCATGTCGCCAGCCGAGAAGATTTTATTGACCGAGGTCTGATAATCGTCGGTACTGGCGGCAATATTGCCGCGCTCGTCCAAGGCCACGCCCAGATCCTGCAACATGCCGGCATGAACCGGATGGACGAAACCCATCGCCAGCAGCACGAGCTCAGCCTTGATCTCGAATTCGCTGCCCGATACTTCGGCCATAATCTGCCGGCCATTGTTTTCGCGCCACTCCAGCCGTACGACCTGAATCGCTCCGACTTGGCCGTCTTGACCGAGGAAGCGCTTGGTGGCGACCGCCCAATCTCGTTCGCAACCCTCCTCGTGAGAGCTTGAAGTCCGCAGCTTCAACGGCCAGTTTGGCCAGGTTAGCAGCTTATCTTCGTTCAGCGGCGGCTTGGGCATGATTTCCAACTGGGTCACCGACCGCGCGCCTTGGCGGATCGAGGTGCCGACGCAATCGGAGCCAGTGTCGCCACCGCCGATGACCACTACATCCTTGCCGGTGGCCAGAATTTCCTCGGCAGCGATTTTTTGTCCGGCCACTCGGTGATTCTGCTGGGTCAGGAAATCCATCGCGAAATGGATGCCGTGGAGTTCACGACCCGGCACGTTCAGGTCGCGCGGTTGCTCGGAACCACCTGTCAGCACCACGGCATCAAACTCGGCCAACAATGCTCGGGCGGGAATATCAGTACCCACATGGCTATTGGGTCGGAATTCGATACCTTCGGCCTGTAATTGCCCCAATCGGCGGTCGATCAACCAGGATTCCAGTTTGAAATCAGGAATACCGTAGCGAAGCAGCCCACCGATCCGGTCGTTTTTCTCGAATACCACCACGACGTGACCGGCCCGCGCCAGTTGCTGGGCGCAAGCCAAGCCAGCGGGACCGGAGCCGATCACGGCAACCCGTTTGCCGGTACGGTGGGCAGCGATCTGCGGCTGGACCCAGCCTTCCGCCCAACCTTTATCGATAATGGCACATTCAATATCCTTGATCGTCACTGGCGAATCGTTGAAGTTCAATGTGCAGGAGGCTTCGCAGGGCGCCGGACAAATCCGCCCGGTGAATTCCGGGAAGTTGTTCGTGGAGTGGAGCACCTCCAAAGCCTCGCGCCAATTGCCGCGATATACCAGATCGTTCCAATCGGGAATGATGTTATGCACCGGACAGCCGCGATGGCAGTACGGTATGCCGCAATCCATACAGCGGGCGGCCTGCTCGCGAACAGCGGGTTCCGGCAGCGCCGCAACAAAATCGCGAAAGTGCGTGATCCGCTCCGCGACCGGCGCATAGCCGTGCTCGTGACGGACGATTTCCAGAAAACCGGTTGGCTTACCCATCTTCAAGCTCCCACGGCCAGACCGGCCTTCTCGTCGTGACGGGCGGCACGGACTTTAGCCTGCATGTCCTGCAACGCGCGTCGATAATCCAGTGGCATGATCTTCACGAACTTCGGCAATAACTCCCGCCAGTGTTCCAGCACTCGATGAGCGGGCTCACTGCCTGTATGCAAGTAATGGCGGGCGATCAGGATTTGCAGGCGTTTGGCATCGTGACGCAACATGTCTTCTGGCAATTCGGCCTGAGCCAGCCCGCTCCAGTCATCGCGTAGAACCCGGACGTTAAGGGTTTCCTCGGTGTCGTTCAACGGTTCAAGCGCGACCATGGCTTTATTGGCGCGGAGGGCGAAATCTCCGGTTTCATCCAGCACGTAGGCGACGCCGCCGCTCATGCCGGCGGCAAAATTGCGGCCGGTTGGTCCCAGCACCACCACCACGCCGCCGGTCATGTATTCGCAACCATGGTCGCCGGTGCCTTCAACGACGGCGACAGCCCCGGAGTTGCGGACGGCGAAACGCTCGCCGGCTACACCCCGGAAGTAGCATTCACCGGCAATGGCGCCATACAGCACGGTGTTGCCAACGATGATATTTTCCTCGGCGCGCAGGCGGCTGTCCGGGGAGGGTCGGACGATGATCCGACCGCCAGAGAGTCCCTTGCCAACGTAGTCGTTAGCCTCCCCGGTCAGTTCCAAGGTTACCCCGTGGGCCAGGAAAGTGCCGAAGCTCTGTCCGGCCGTACCATGCAAACGGATGTGGATGGTATCGTTCGGCAAGCCGGCGTGGCCATAGCGACGCGCAACCTGACCGGAAAGCATGGCGCCAGTGGTGCGATCGGTATTGCGGATCGGCGTTTCGATCCGCACCGGCTGGCGGGACTCCAAAGCCGGCTGGGCCTGGGCGATCAAGCGGTGATCCAGCACGCCACTCAAGCCATGATCCTGTTTCTCGCGGTGATGGGTAGCAACGCCGGCAGGAGCCGGTGGCATGGCCAGCAAGCGGGTGAAATCCAACCCGCGTGCCTTCCAATGGTGAATGGCGCGGCGCATGTCGAGCCGGTCGGCGCGGCCGATCATCTCGTCGAAGGTGCGGAAGCCCAGTTGGGCCATCAACTCGCGGACTTCCTGGACCAGGAAAGTGAAGAAGTTGATGATATGAGCAGGCTGGCCAGGGAAGCGCTTGCGCAATTCCGGATCCTGGGTGGCGACGCCGACCGGGCAGGTGTTGAGATGGCACTTGCGCATCATCACGCAGCCAGCGGCGATCAGCGCGCCGGTGCCGAAGCCGAACTCGTCGGCACCCAGCAGAGCACCGATCACGATGTCACGGCCGGTGCGCAGACCACCGTCCACTTGAACGGCGATACGGCCGCGCAGGTGGTTACGCACCAAGGTCTGATGGGTCTCGGCCAAGCCGATTTCCCAAGGTGAGCCGGCATTCTGGATCGAAGTCAGCGGGCTAGCGCCAGTACCGCCGTCTTCCCCGGAAATGGTGACATGGTCAGCGTGAGCCTTGGCCACACCGGCAGCTACCGTACCGACACCGATCTCGGAAACCAGCTTGACGCTGATGTCCGCCTGCGGGTTGGCATTTTTTAGATCGAAAATCAGTTGGGCCAAATCCTCGATCGAGTAAATATCATGGTGTGGCGGCGGCGAGATCAAGCCGACGCCGGGGGTGGAATGACGGACTCGGGCGATCCAGTCGTTGACCTTGTGACCGGGCAGTTGCCCCCCCTCGCCGGGCTTGGCACCTTGCGCCATCTTGATTTGAAGCGCGTCGGCGTTGACCAAATATTCAGCGGTGACGCCGAAACGGCCGGAGGCGACTTGCTTAATCGCCGAGCGAATGGAGTCGCCATTTTCCAGCGGTTGATAGCGGATCGGATCTTCGCCGCCCTCACCGGTGTTGGACTTGGCACCCAGCCGGTTCATGGCAGTGGCCAGCGTCGTGTGGGCTTCCCAGGAGATCGAGCCGAAGGACATCGCACCGGTGGCCATCCGCTTGACGATTTCGCTGGCCGGCTCCACCTCGTCCAAGGGCAAGGGCTGGGAGGTGAGTCGAAATTCAAACAGGCCGCGCAAGTTGCGGAGATGATCGCGTTGATCGTTCATCACTTGGCTGTACTGCTTGAATTGTCGATAGTCGCCAGAGCGTACCGCGTGCTGGAGCAGGGCAATGGTTTCCGGCGTCCAGGCGTGTTCTTCGCCACGAATGCGGAACGCGAGCTCGCCGCCTACGTCCAGGGCATTGCGATACAGTGGCGCATCGCCAAAGGCCAACCGGTGGCGCCGGACCGTTTCCTGAGAGATTTCCTCCAGTTCGACGCCCTCGATCACGCCTTGGGTGCCCGTGAAGTAGTGGTCGACGAACTCGCCGGCCAATCCGACCGCCTCGAAAATCTGCGCGCCGCAGTAAGATTGGTAGGTGGAAATGCCCATCTTGGACATGACCTTGAGGATACCCTTGGAAATAGCCTTGGTATAGTGCTCGTGCGCTTCGGTTTCGGTCAGCTTCTGCTGCAAGCCTGGGAGCATCGAGGATAGGGTATCGAAGGCTAGATAAGGGTTGATGGCTTCGGCACCGTAGCCGGCTAGCAGGCAGAAATCGTGAACCCGCTTGGCTTCGCCGGTTTCGACCACTAGCCCGACCTCGGTACGTAGACCGGTGCGGATCAGGTGATGATGAACGGCAGCGGTGGCGAGCAAGGCGGGAATGGCGATGTGGTCGGCATCCATGCTTCGGTCGGAGAGGATGATGATGTTGTTGCCGTGACGTACCACGTCAGCCGCTTCGCGGCAGAGATCTTCCAAGGCACGCGCCATGCCATCGGCACCACGCTCTACCGGGTAGCAGATGCTCAACGTCTTGGTACGGAACGCTTTATCGACGTGATACTCAATACGGCGGATGCGTTCCAGATCCTCGTTATCGAGAATCGGCCGCTTGACTTCCAGACGCTTGTGGGTACCGCCACTGCCGAGATCCAATAGATTGGGCCGAGGACCGACGAACGATACCAGTGACATCACCAGCTCCTCACGGATCGGATCGATCGGGGGGTTGGTGACCTGGGCAAATTTCTGCTTGAAGTAGTCGTATAGCAGCTTGGGTCGGCCAGACAACACAGCGGGAGGAATGTCGCGACCCATGGAGCCGATCGGGTCTTCGCCATTCACCGCCATCGGCACCAGAAAAGCGCGGACGTCTTCCTGCGTGTAGCCAAAAGCTTGCTGGCGGCGCAGGAGGGTACCTGTATCGGGAGCCATTGGCCCCACTTCGACTGGCAAATCGCGCAAGTGGATTTGCGTGGCGTCCAGCCAGGCTTGATAGGGGTGAGTGGACGCGAGCTGTTCCTTGATTTCGTCGTCGTCAATGATGCGGCCCTGTTCCAGGTCGATCAGGAGCATCTTGCCAGGTTGCAACCGCCACTTCTTAACGATTTTTTCCTCTGGAACCGGCAGCACACCCATTTCCGAGGCCATGATTACCTGATCGTCGTCGGTGACGAGATAGCGGGCAGGGCGCAGACCGTTCCGATCGAGGGTGGCGCCAATTTGTCGGCCGTCGGTGAAGGCGATCGCGGCCGGTCCGTCCCATGGCTCCATCAGCGCGGCGTGATATTCATAGAAGGCGCGGCGCTTGGGGTCCATCAACGGATTGTCGGACCAAGCCTCTGGCACCATCAGCATCATGGCGTGGGGCAGGGAATAGCCGCCGGCAAGCAGTAGTTCGAGAGCGTTATCGAAGGTGGCCGAGTCAGAAGCGCCGTCACCGATCAGCGGCCAGAGCTTATCCAAGTCAGCGCCAAGCCGTTCGGATTTCATGTTGTGGCGGCGGGCCAGCATCCAGTTGATATTGCCGCGCAGGGTGTTGATTTCGCCGTTGTGGCACAGGTAACGGAACGGGTGTGCCAGCGCCCAGGATGGGAAGGTGTTGGTGGAAAACCGTTGATGAACCAATGCCAGCGCCGATTCCAAGCGAGTATCGCGCAAATCGGGATAGTACACGCCGATGTTACGGGACAGGATCATGCCCTTGTAGACGAGGGTGCGCGAGGATAGTGACGCGACATAGAACTGCTGACGGCTGGGTAAGTCCCGACTCCAAATAATATGATGGGTTTGCTTACGGATGACGAATAGCTTGCGCTCGAAGGCATCACCATCAGGGCAGTTGGCGCCGCGTTGGATGAAGATTTGGCGAATCACCGGTTCGGTGGGACGAACGCTGTGGCCTAGACAAGAATTGTCGGTTGGAACATCGCGCCAGCCCAACACTGTTTGTCCTTCAGTAGCCACACACGTTTCCAGCGCAGCCTCACTTTGGGCGCGGGCGGCTGGATCGCGTGGCAGGAAAATCATTCCGACCGCGTAATCGCCCGGCTGCGGCAGGTGGATGCCGAGATTAGCGCATTCGGCCCGTAAGAAGGCGTCGGGAAGTTGCACTAGGATACCGGCGCCATCGCCGGCCAAGGGGTCGGCGCCCACTGCGCCGCGATGGCTTAGGTTAGCCAGGATTTCCAGACCTTGACGAACGGGCTGGTGACTTTTGCGATTCTTGATATCGACGACGAATCCGATACCACAGGAATCGTGCTCGTTGCGTGGGTCGTAGAGCCCTTCAGAGGCAGGCAGGCGGGTCACACTCATGGTCATTCCTCAAATAACAGCGGCTGACGGCCTCCTTGCTCGGACGGTTTTTCCAGCCAATGGTTAGGCCCAAAACCGCAATAATCCCAAAATACATACTACCGACCCCACGACCGTTCACGCAACAGCCGTTGAAGAATAGCATCGGCTAAGCAGCTACTCGATAACCGGATTCCGGATTATCGTTACATCCTGTCTTGCCAGGTAAACCGACCCGTGACGAGATTGCTATTTAATCCTTAAGGCGATGGCGTTCCATGGTTTCGTGCCATTCCTTTTCCTCGGCGTGCAAATACAAGCCGGTCGTATCGATGCGGGCGTGGCGGGCGTTACGCTGAAGGAATTGAATGTCAATACCGGCATCGGCCTGGTGGGTGATGCTGGTGTGGCGAAACCAGTGGGTCGAAGCGCGGCGCAACTTGTCGGCCTGATGGGGATCGTCCGCTTCCAGCCGAGCCGCTGCCTTAGCGACCAAGTCCTTGATGATCCGGTAGATCATGTTATCGCCGATACCGTCGGTTCCTTTGAGGTTAAGCACCAGCGGAGTGGTTTCGTCTGGCGCGGGGAGGGGTGGTAAACCGTAAAAGCGTCGGTAGTCGCGCAGCGCTTGTAGCATATCCTGGTTGACGGGAACTTGGGCCTCTTTGCGACCTTTGCCGATCACGCGCCACCACCAGCGCCCACGAACTTGGATAAAGCTGTTCATGGCGTGACCGGCGACCTCACTGACCCGTGGACCCAGCAGGTAGAGCAGGGCCGTCAGATACTTGGCACGGGCGTGGTGCTGGCGGTCACGCTCGCTGTCGCGGGGTAGGTCATCGACCGTAGCCAGCAGAGCCTGCCATTGGTCGTGTTCGAGAAAGCGTTCCACTTGGCGCATGGGTTGATGGCCACGACTCCGGCGGCGGGCCAGCGCCAACGGGTTGCCGGCGAGATAGCCAGCCTTGACCAAATAACTGAACAGAGAATTGATGATCAGCACGGCGACTTTGCGGCTGGCGGGATTGAGCGGGCCGAGAAACGGTCGCCAGCGGGGGCTGAAGCGAGGTGCTTTCTGCCCACACCAACGGTCGTGGGGTTGGGGGTCGGCGAGGAAAGTTTCGTAAAGAATGCAATCCTCGCGGGTGAGGCTGGACAGCGGTTTGCCGCGTTCCAACAGCGCCCACAGCAACAGACGCTCAGCTTCCTTACGGTAGTTGCGCAGGGTCTGCGGGGAGTCATGAAATTCGGCTAGCCAGGCTTGGAGGGCCTCCAAATCGTTGCCGGCGGCCAGTTGGCAGACCACGTCTGGCCCGGCGCGGTTGGTGCCAGCCCGACCGTCGAGGGTTTCCGGTACTCGCAGGCGTTCCAGAGGCAGGGGAAGGGCGGGAGACGAAGGCGGGGTATTCTCTTCGCCCTGAAGGAGAAAGGTTGAGGATGGAGGTACAACACTCATGGTGTAAGTTCCACTCTAGATCTTCAGGCGAGCGGATTTTGCCAGTCATCCATAAAAAATGCTGAAAAACATAATTCATGATTATGAGGATAATCTTGAATTTTTAGTCTAAAAAATATGTAAAAATACGTGTTATGTAATTATCCATTTGTTATTATCCGTGCATCTTCAATCCTCACTGAGTGATTTGCCCCGCTATGGCTCGCACTGGAATCAGTTATGAAGATGTTCGGAATGCAGCCGAAACATTACTCGGACGTGGCCTAAATCCCACTATCCAACGCATTCGCGAACTGCTCGGCACCGGCAGCAACACCACCATCAGCGAACACCTGAAAAGCTGGCAACAACAACTGTCCGAAACAACCAAAATCGTTTTGCCACCTACCGTCCCTGAAGCAGTTAGGACGGCCTTGGAAGTGTTTTGGAAAATTGCGGTACAACAAGCTGAAGCCGTGTTCGAGGATCAACGGCTCGCAGCCACGCAGGCAGTCGCTGATGCCGAACAGTCGCGGAATTCAGCTCTCGCGGATTTGCACAAAGCGCAAACTGCCGCAAGCGATTTTCGCCTGCAACTCGAAGCCTCCCAGACCACCGCCCGCACGCTAGCTGACCGCCTGTTGGTGGAACAGGAGCGTCGTGCCGCCGCTGAAACGGCTGTTGAATCTGCCGAACAGCGTGCCCTAACCGCTGCTGAAACCGTCGCGCAAATTCGCACCGAAACCGAAGCACGGGTTGCGCAACTGGAAACCCTGCTCCAGCAATTGCGGGAGGATTTAAAACGACAAGAAGCGGAAGCCCACCGCCAGTTGGAAATAGAGCGTCAGCGTGGTGAGACAAACGAAATTCGTCTCACCCAAATCCTCGACCAAAACCGCGCGGAATGGGCTGCCGAGCGCCAAGCATTGATAACGGATAGAAATGACTGGAAAAATAGAGAAACTGCTTGGCTCGAACGATTGGAAAAACAAGAGCGAGAGAACGCTTCGAATCGCGAAGCGCTAGCCGTTGCCAATGAACGCTTGCGCGGTTTAACCGTCGATGCTCAACAACTGAGAGACAGTCTGCGGGAAAGCGAGGCTCGCAATCTGGAAATCCTGCGCGTCACCGAGAATCTCCGCGGCGAGTTAAAAGCAGCGTTCGATACTCAACAACACCTGCAAAAACAACTAGATCGGGAACGACGGGAACGGACCAAGCACAAACTCATACCCGACTCGAAATAGCATTTTTGAATATCTTCTATTCTCTGGTTAGAGTCGTGGAGAGTCGCTAAAATTTAAATCTCATGCACAGCATGGAAATACGAGCATTTTGCTCAAGATCTGCCAGCCGATCACTGGCATCCGCCATCGAATAAATAAAACCCGAGGTCCGCACACCCATGAATGCAGTGGTACACGCCCAGACCGAAAGCCGTCATCTGCTCTCCGGCAACGAGGCCGTGGCGCGTGCCGCCTGGGAGGCCGGGGTCCGGGTCGCTGCCGCCTACCCTGGTACACCCGCCACCGAAATCCTCGAAAATATCGCCCTTTACCCCAATATCTACTCCGAATGGTCCGTCAATGAAAAAGTGGCGGTGGAAGTTGCCATCGGTGCCTCGCTGGCAGGATCACGCGCCCTAGCTGCCATGAAGCACGTCGGTATGAACGTCGCTTCCGATGCATTCATGACTCAATCACTGGCTGGCGTGGTCGGTGGGTTGGTCATCGTGGTGGCCGATGACGTGGGACTGTCTTCGTCGCAAAACGAGCAGGATTCGCGCTACTGGGGCCGCTTCGGCCACATGCCGATTCTAGAGCCGGCTGACTCGCAAGAAGCCTATGAGATGGTCAAGCGGGCCTTCCCTCTGTCCGAAGAGTACGAAACGCCGGTTATCGTCCGCATGACCACCCGTGTTTGCCACGTCAAGGCCATGGTGACCGTTGAGAGCCAACGGATCGAGCATCGCGCCGCCGGGTTCCAGAAAAACCCCCAACGCTGGGTGATGACCCCAGCCAATGCCAAACCGCGCCTGCCATTACTGCACGAACGCGATCGGAAATTACGGGAGTTGAGCGAAAGAGTCGATCTCAACGCCATCTTCCCCGGCGGTGATCGGCGCATCGGCTTCGTCACTGCCGGGCCCGCCTTCATGCACGTTCGCGAAACCTTCCCGAATGCTCCGGTACTCAAGCTCGGTTTCAGTTGTCCGCCGCCGCTGGCTAAAATCCGCGACTTTGCCAGCCAAGTGGAAACCCTCGTCGTGGTCGAGGAAACCGAGCCGCTGTTGGAAATCGAAATCCGCGCTGCCGGTCTAGACGTGCACGGCAAGGATATCCTGCCCCGCTTCGGCGAACTGGCACCTAGTGTGCTGCGTCCAGCCGTCAAACCCCTGTTGGGCGAACCTTATGAGGTGCCGAAACGGCCGGGCGTCAATGTCTTCCCTCGCCCGCCAACCATGTGTGCCTCCTGCCCGCATCTTGGCCCTTACTTTGCGCTCTCCCACATTCGCAACCTCAACATCGTCGGTGATATCGGCTGCTATACCCTCGGCGCCGGCCACCCCTGGAACGCGCTGGACACCTGCACCTGCATGGGCGCCTCGCTCAGCATGGCCCACGGCATGGACAAAGGTCGGGGCGAATCCGACGAAAAGAAAAGCATCGTTGCGGTCATCGGCGATTCCACCTTCCTGCACATGGGGATGCAGGGTCTGCTGAACATGATCTACAACCGGGGCAACGTCACCGTGCTCCTGCTGGATAACCGCTCAGTCGGTATGACCGGCGGCCAAGAAAATCCCGGCACCGGCCAAGATTTACACGGGCTGCCCGCGCCGCGCGTGGATTTCGCCAAGCTTGCCGAAGCCTTGGGAGTTCGGCCCGAACGCATTCGCATGGTTGATCCCTACGAATTGCCGACCATCGTCAAGCTGGTGCGCGAAGAGATCAAGATGGAGGAGCCATCGATTATCATCACGAACCGCCCCTGCTCGCTCACCGACCGTTTCGAGCGCCTCCAGCCCTACACGGTCATCGATGACAAATGCACGGGCTGCGGCAACTGCATCGATCTTGGATGCCCCGCGATTTCCGTCGCCCGCCGTGAAACGGTGACTGCCAAGAGCGGTAAAAGCAAGGAGCTCGTATTCGCCCACATCGATGCCAACACCTGCACCGGCTGCCATATGTGCGTTGGAACCTGCGCGCCCGAAGCCATCAGCCAGCCGCAACCGCAAAACCGAACCATCTGGATTCAACCCCATGCATGACGGCATCATCAACATTCTTGTCGTGGGTATCGGCGGTCAAGGGGTGATGACCGCTGCTGAAATGTTAGCTCGCACCGCCTTAAGCCAAGGCTATGATGTTAAGAAAACCGAGGTGGCCGGCATGGCCCAGCGCGGCGGGGTTGTCTCTTCGCACGTTCGTTTCGGCCCCAAGGTCTACTCGCCGCAAATCGATGCCGGCGAGGCCGACTTGCTGGTCGGTTTCGAAGCAGCCGAAAGCCTACGCTGGCTGCCCCAACTTCGCCCGACTGGCGTGGCAATGGTCAACACGCTACGCATCGCGCCACCGGTGGTTTCGGCCGGACTGTACGACTATCCCGTTGACCCCATCAGCGAACTGGCGGCAGCGGGAATCGAAGTACATGCTTTCGATGCCGGGGCCATCGCCGAGGAATTGGGTAACGCTAAGCTGATCAATACCATCATGTTGGGAGCGATCAGCGACCATCTCCCCTTCCCCGCCGAGGTTCTCAAAACAAATATCATCGAAGGCTTTCGCGCCCACAAGCCAAAGCTTGCGGATATCAACGCCAAAGCATTCGACGCAGGGCGGGAAGCAGGTCATGTCAGGGCCTTTTCCCAACGGCCAGCAGCGCAAACTTCATAAAGTTTCACAGGGTGCGAACATATTACGACTGCGAATGAGCCACCCAGCCTAAGCTGGCACCCGATAATCACCAAACCACAGGGGGACACAATGAGAACGGTTTTTTGGAAAGGCATCATCGCTGCAGCACTGCTTGTAGTAGGCAGCCTGGCCAACAGCGCCGAACCGATCAAGATCGGCTCCTTTCTCACGGTGACCGGTCCAGCCTCGTTCCTGGGCGATCCCGAACTCAAGACGCTTCAAATGTACGTCGAGGACATGAATGCCAAGGGCGGTATCAAGGGCCACAAGCTCGAATTCATTCATTATGATACCGGCGGCAAGGCTCAGGACGCGGTCAGTTTCGTCAAGCGTCTGATTCAGAATGACAAAGTGGACATTATCGTTGGCGGCACCACCTCGGGTGACACCCTGGCGGTTATCCCGGAAGTCGAAAAAGCAGGTATTCCGCTGATCTCCCTGGCCGGTGGAATCGAGATTATTGAACCTGTCAAGAAATGGGTATTTAAAGTTGCCCACACCGACCGCATGGCCGCTGCCAAGATTTTCGAGGATTTACGCAAGCGCAACCTGACCAAGGTCGCCTTAATCACCGGGGATGGCGGCTTTGACAAATCCGGCCGAGAGCAGGTTTTGAAGCTGGCGCCCCAGTACGGCATCACCATCGTCGCTGACGAGTCCTACGGCAATAAGGACACCGATATGACGACCCAATTGACCAAGATTCGCGGAGCGGACGCTCAGGCCATCATCAACTTCGGCTTCGGCCAAGCCCCAGCGATCGTCACCAAGAACATCAAGCAACTTGGCATCACCCTGCCCCTCTACCAATCCCACGGCGTAGCTTCCAAGATCTTCATCGAGCTAGCCGGTGATGCCGGCGAGGGTGTCCGCCTGCCGGCCGCTGCCTTAGTTGTCGCTGAGCAATTGCCGGATACCGATCCCCAGAAACCGGTATTGCTTGCTTACAAAAAACAATACGAGGCCAAATACGGTCCCGTATCCACCTTCGGCGGCCACGCTTACGATGGCTTTCATATCGCCGTGGCTGCAATCCAACGGGCGGGTAGCGCCACCGATAAAGCCAAGGTACGCGACGAGATCGAGAAGACCACGGGTTTCATCGGCACGGCCGGCGTCTTTAACATGAGTCCGGAAGACCACATGGGTCTAAATCTGGACGCCTTTAAGATGGTAGAAATCCGCAACGGCGCCTGGAAAATCATCGAATAGCCCCAAACTGATGTTTGACCAGTTATTCCAGTTCCTGGTCACCGGCATTACGGTCGGCTCCATCTACGCCCTGGTGGGTCTGGGTTTTGCCCTGATCTACAACGCTTCCGACGTAGTGAATTTCGCTCAGGGTGAATTTGTAATGCTGGGCGCCATGACCGCGATAGCCTTGTTGGCCGCTGGCTTACCGTTGCCGCTGGCGGCCATCGCTGCAACCCTGATCACGATCTTGGTTGGTCTGTTGCTGGAACGATTTGCCATTGAACCTGCCTTGGGCGCATCGGTGGTGACCACCATCATCATCACGATCGGCGCGGCAATTTTCTTGCGCGGCGTCGCCATGCTGTTATGGGGCAAGGATTTTCACTCATTGCCTGCTTTTTCCGGCGACGTGCCCATCCGGATCGGCGAAGCAACGCTATTACCGCAGAGCCTCTGGGTACTCGGTGTCACCGTGGCGCTGGTCGCGTTGGTTCGCTTCTTTTTCAGCCGCACCCTAGTCGGCAAGGCACTGCTGGCGTGTTCGTTCAATCGCACCGCTGCGCAACTGGTCGGCATCAATGTCCGGATGATGCTGCGGTTAGCCTACGGTCTTTCCGCCGGTCTGGGCGCGTTGGCCGGTATTCTCGTCGCTCCTATCACCTTTAGCTCCTACGAGGCCGGTGTGATGCTCGGCCTCAAGGGTTTTTCGGCCGCTATCGTCGGGGGAATCGGTAATCCGATGGGTGCGGTCGCGGGGGGGCTGTTGCTAGGTGTACTGGAATCGCTCGGTGCTGGGTTGATTTCATCGGGTTACAAAGATGCTATCGCTTTTCTGTTCGTGTTGATGGTGTTGTTCTTCGAGCCGACCGGTCTGTTCGGCCACAAGATCGCTGAGCGGGTTTGATCGATGCGGCTGATCGGTTTCTACATTTTTGCGGCCACGGTTGCTTTGCTCCCGATACTGTTCCCAGACAATTATTTCGTGACGGTCGTGGGTATTTCCGCTGGCCTGCATGCCATTCTTGCGGTCGGCCTCAATCTGCTGATGGGATACGCCGGCCAAATTTCTCTCGGCCACGCCGCGTTCTTCGGTATGGGTGCTTACGCTTCCGGTATTCTGACCACCCGTTACGCGTGGCCGGTCCCCTTGGCCATGTTCACCGGCCTCGCAGTCGCTGGCTTGATCGCCTGGCTCCTTGCCCGGCCGATCCTGCGCCTGCGCGGCCATTATCTGGCCATGGCCACCTTGGGATTCGGCATGATCATCCACGTCATCATGGTCCAGGCCACTCGCTGGACCGGTGGCCCAGACGGGTTGACCGGCATCCCCCATCTGAACCTCTTCGGCTGGTCGGTTGACAATGACCTGCGCTGGTATGGCGTGATAGCGGTCGCCATGTTGATTGCGATCTGGTTATCGCTCAACCTCATCGACTCGCGAATCGGCCGCGCCCTACGCGCTGTCCATGGTTCCGAATTTGCCGCGCAGATGCTCGGCATCGACACCGGCCGTGCCAAAACCCAGGTCTTTGTAGTCTCAGCGCTGTTCGCCGCGTTTGCCGGTAGCTTGTTCGCCCACCAACAGGGATTCATCAGCCCGGACTCTTTCAGCCTGACCGTTTCCGTCGAACTGGTTACCATGGTCGTTCTCGGCGGTATGGCTTCAACCTTCGGAGCGGTTTGCGGCGCCATTGCCTTGACTCTGCTGCACGCTGGGTTGGTTGTATTCGAAGATTATGAAATGTTGATTCACGGAGCATTGTTGATGGCCGTGATGATCTTCATGCCACAAGGCTTATTCGTCGGCTTGAATCAAGGCATACGGCGGTTGTGGGCCGCTGTGCAACACCAAATTCATGTTGGTTAAACAATCCTTTTCCCCGGTCCCTTCGCTCTCCTCCACTGCCTTGCTCGCGGTCGAGGGTTTGGAGCAAAATTTTGGCGGCATCATGGCCCTCGCTGGCGTCAGCTTTCAGGTGCCAGCCGGTTTGATTTATGCCGTGATCGGTCCCAACGGCGCTGGCAAAACCACTCTCTTCAATGCCTTGTGCGGTTTCTACCAGCCATCCGCTGGTTCCATTCGGTTCGATGGCCACGAGTTACTCGGCCTGCCACCTCATCGGATCGCCGCTCAAGGCATTGCCCGAACTTTTCAAAATCTGCAACTGTTCTTCAATATGACGGTGCTGGAGAACGTCATGGCCGGTTGCTACCTTCGCGCCCATTCCAGTCTACTGACGGCCGCCCTACGGCTCCCCAAAGTACGGCGTGAGGAGCAGCAATTGCGTGAATGGGCACGCGAAGCCCTGGAATTGTGCGAACTGACGGATCGAATCGAACAGCCGGCAGGTACCCTACCCTACGGCCTGATGAAGCGGGTTGAAATCGCCCGTGCCCTGGCGGCTAAGCCCCGGCTGTTGTTGCTGGACGAGCCGGCTGCCGGTCTTAACGACACGGAATCCCTGGCCTTGCGCGACCTGATCGACCGCATCCGCGCCAGTGGGATAACCGTGTTGTTGGTCGAGCATCACATGCCCTTGGTGATGAGCGTCTCCGACCGCCTGCTGGTGCTGGACTACGGCAGTGTGCTGGCCGAGGGTACACCGGCTGAAATCCAAGCGGATCCTCGGGTTGCCGCTGCCTATTTGGGAGGCGCGGTCCGATATGCTGTCTGATTCCACCTCCCACAATGGCTCTCAAGATCCACTGCTGGAAGTAGTGGGTCTCCGTAGTGACTACGGCCCCGTTCGAGCGATTCATCAAGCCGATCTGCACATTCATGCCGGTGAACTGATCGCCATTGTCGGGGGTAATGGCGCGGGTAAAACCACTCTGCTCCACACTCTCTCTGGCCTCCACCCCGCCAGCAGTGGTCATGTCCGTTTCGCCGGCCAGGATATCACCCGCTGGCCGCCGCACCGCATCGTCGCCGCCGGCATCTGCCAGGTTCCCGAGGGCCGCCTGGTCTTCGCCCCGTTGAGCGTCGAGGACAATCTACGGCTGGGTGCTTTCCGTCAGCGGCATCATCAGGACTGGATTCAGCAGGAAATGGAGCGGGTCTATGCCTTATTCCCGATCCTGGCTGAACGTCGACACCAATTGGCCGGCACCCTGTCCGGCGGCCAGCAGCAAATGCTCGCTATTGGCCGCGCCCTACTCGGCCGACCACGCCTGTTGCTATTGGATGAACCCTCGATGGGGTTAGCACCGCTGTTGGTCGAAGAAATTTTTCGGGTGATCGTCGAGCTTAACTCGCAAGGCGTAACGGTTCTGCTGGTGGAACAAAACGCTCGGGCTGCTCTCGCTATCGCTGGGCGCGGCTATATTTTGGAAACGGGGCGCATCGCCCAGACCGCATCGGCAGCGGAATTGCTAGCCGACGATGCCATACGCCGGGCTTACCTGGGTTATTAGCGGGAGTTCCGAAAGGAAAACTCGATATCATTCCTCATGTCGCCGGAGATAAACGATGTACGTGGACCGGATCATGACCCGCAACGTTTTGCAAGTCGCTGAAGACGCTCGCGTGACGCAACTGGCGGCATTGATGCGCGACCATCACATCCGCCATCTGCCAGTCGTGCGCGATGGCCGACTCATTGGGTTAGTGACTTCGCACGATCTGGAACGAGTTTCCCCTTCTCCAGTGACTACCTTGTCGGTCGGCGAAGCCAACTACCTGCTCGGGAAACTCGACGCTAGCCGGGTCATGCGCTCCAAAGTCGTCACCTGTTCGCCCGATACCTTGGTCGAGGAAGCCGCCCGTCTCTTGCGCCAGGAAAAAATTGGCTGCCTGCCGGTGGTCGAAAACGGCGGTAAGCTGGTCGGCATCCTCACTCACGAGGATTTACTGGATTTTTTCCTGGATATCACCGGTTGCTTGATGGAGGACACCACCCGCATCGCCGTGCATCTGCCCGATACCATCGGCCAATTGGGGCGACTGCTGACCGCAATCAATGATGCGGGTGGCTACATCGCCACCGTGGTTTCCCCGCTGCATTCCGATCAAACCGGCCTGCGTGTAGCAGTGGTGCGCTATCGCGCCGAAAATCCACACGTTTTGAACCAGCACTTACGCGATATGGGTTACGATTTACTCACCGAAACATTTCCCACCGCCACTGCTGGCGCTTGACCATCACCCCAAAAAACATGAGAACACCCCATGATTCTCGACATCGAACAAGAAACTCTACCCCGTGAGGAATTACAGGAACTGCAACTGCGCCGGCTACGCGCAACTGTCGAACGCTGTTATCAGACTGTCAAATATTACCGGGATGCCATGGACGAACTCGGCGTCAAACCGCGCCATATCCAGTCTGTAGCCGACGTTCGCTTGCTCCCGTTCACCAAGAAAGAAAATCTGCGTGAAAATTACCCCTTCGGCATGTTTGCCGTACCGACCGACCAAGTGGTCCGCATTCACGCTTCCAGCGGCACCACCGGCAAACCGACTGTCGTCGGCTACACGCGCCGCGATGTAAAAACCTGGGCACGAGTCATGGCCCGCAGTCTGGCCGCAGCCGGTCTTCGGCCCGGTGACCGCCTGCATAATGCTTATGGCTATGGTCTGTTCACCGGTGGTCTAGGATTGCACTATGGCGCCGAAGAATTGGGGGTCATGGTCACGCCGATTTCCGGTGGTCAGACCCAACGCCAGATCATGCTCATCCAAGACTTCGAGCCGACCGGTCTGTCCTGTACCCCCTCCTACGCGCTCAATATCGCGGAGGCGGCCGAGGACATGAACGTAGATTTGCGCAAGCTGCCGCTTAAGGTCGGCATTTTCGGTGCCGAACCCTGGACCGAGGGCATGCGCTACGAACTGGAATCCCGGCTCGGCATCGACGCAGTGGATATTTACGGCCTGTCCGAGGTGATCGGCCCGGGCGTGGCCATCGAATGCATCGAGGCCAAAAATGGCTTGCACGTCTTCGAGGACCACTTCTTGGTCGAGGCCGTGGACGTCAACACCGGCCAGCCGATCCCCTATGGCGAAGCCGGCGAGATCGTCATCACCTCGTTGACCAAGGAAGCCTTCCCGGTCATCCGCTACCGTACCCGCGATGTATCGGTGCTCGACCCTGCCCCCTGCCGCTGCGGTCGCACCCACGTCCGCATGAAGCGCATTACCGGCCGCACCGACGACATGCTGATCATTCGTGGCGTTAACGTTTTCCCGTCACAGGTCGAAGCCATTCTCATGCAGACCGAAACGTTGTCGCCGTTCTATCAGTTGGAAGTCTTTCGCGAGGGCAATCTTGATATGCTCACGGTCAATGTCGAAGGCAGCCCACCCCTGGTGGCCCAGGGCCAGGAAGCCATGGACCGGGTTGCGCACAAGGCTCAAAAGGATATCAAGGATTTCATCGGTGTGACCGCCAAGATCATAGTGCGACGGACCGGCGAGCTACCCCGCTCCGAGGGCAAGGCGGTACGGGTGATCGACCATCGCAAGCAGCAGAAGTAATCCCGTTTTGCCGACGACAGTAAAAATCTCCTGAGGACGGCCGGACGGATCAATCCGGCCATTTTGCTTTGCAGTACACTGTAAACGTGGCGCGGGAATCCACCCTTGCGAGTCGCGGAGATCGCGCCGCGAACCTCTCATGTCCGGGTATCCGGAGGTGTACAGTCATGCAAGAATCCAATGAAACCCTCCCGGTCGATGCTCAAGTCGGCCCAGCATCTGAACAGACCTCCTCTCGGCAGGCGCCTGCGTCCAAAGCACTGCCCCGTTCCTGGCGCGATCCATCCGGCCAAACGTCTTCAACCCATCGCACCTATGGCCTGGAACGGACCCTGCTCGGCACGCATATTCCCGAAACCATCGACCGCATGGTCAATGCCAACCTGGCGCGCGGTACTGGCGGTATTTCTCCGGCAGTACTGACCATGGCTTATCTTGACTGGCTGGTACATCTCGGTCTGGCACCCGGCAAGCAGGCGCTACTGAATGAGAAAGCGCTTCGCAAAATGGTGCGCTTGGCTCTGTACGCCATCAAATCAAGCCAAAATCCTGATACGCCACCCTGTATCGAACCCTTGCCCCAAGACCATCGTTTCGATAATGAAGGTTGGAAACAATGGCCTTACAATCTGATTTATCAATCGTTCTTGCTCACTCAGCAATGGTGGTACAACGCGACGACCCGTAACCGAGGCGTCAACAAACAGAACGAAGCTATCGTCTCGTTCGTAACCCGGCAAATTCTCGATATGTTCTCGCCGTCGAACTCGCCGCTGACCAACCCCGAAATACTCAAGGCCACCCTGGAGGAAGGCGGCCAAAATCTGGTACGCGGCTGGACCAACTTCATGGCCGACATGGAAGCCGCCGTGGCCGGTAAACACTTGGATGTTAAGAGTGAACAATTCGTAGTGGGCCGTGATGTGGCGATCACGCCAGGCAAAGTGATTTTCCGCAATAACTTGATCGAGCTGATTCAATATCAACCGGCGACTCCACAGGTCTTCGCCGAGCCGATCCTGATCGTGTCCGCTTGGATTATGAAGTATTACATCCTGGACCTGTCGCCCCATAACTCCATGGTCAAGTATCTGGTGGAGAAAGGGCATACTGTCTTCGTGGTTTCCTGGAAGAATCCCACCGCCGAAGATCGTGATACCGGCATGGAGGATTACCTTGAGGAAGGGATGATGGCAGCGCTGGATGCGATTTCCACGATCCTGCCGAGGCGAAAAATCCACACGGTCGGCTATTGTCTAGGCGGTACCTTGTTGACCATCGCCGCCGCCGCCATGGCCCGTGATGGGGATAACCGCATCAAGACGATCACGCTGTTCGCGGCCCAAACTGACTTTACCGAAGCAGGCGAGTTGCTATTGTTCATTAACGAAAGCCAAGTCGCTTTTCTGGAAGATATGATGTGGGACCAAGGCTATCTGGACACCGATCAAATGGTGGGCGCGTTCCAGTTGCTGCGTTCCAACGACCTGATCTGGTCGCGGCTGGTCCACGACTATCTGCTCGGCAAGCGTCAGCCGCTCAACGATTTGATGGCCTGGAACACCGATCAAACCCGAATGCCCTACCGGATGCACTCCGAATATCTGCGCCATATTTTCCTCGGCAATGAGCTGTCTACCGGTCATTACAAGGTTAACGACCGCCCTATTGCCATTACCGACATCCGCGCACCGATCTTCATGGTAGCCACCGAACAGGATCATGTCGCACCCTGGCGCTCGGTCTACAAGATCAATCTGCTGGCGGATGCTGATGCAGTGACATTTCTTCTGGCGAGCGGCGGCCATAACGCTGGAATCGTCAGCGAGCCGGGCCATCGTCACCGCAGTTATCAGATGGCATGTCGCACTGACCAAGATCGCTATATCGACCCCGACACCTGGCAGACAACCACACCCAGGCGAGAGGGTTCTTGGTGGCTAGCTTGGCAGGCATGGCTGGTCGAGCACTCGACTGAGCAGCAAGTTTCTCCTCCAACGTTAGGGGCTCCAGAGAAGGGACTGTATCCAATCTGCGATGCGCCGGGCACCTACGTTTTGCAAAGGTGATCGAGAAATCCTCGTGTGAGACAAGATAGCCGGGAGATATTGTTGTGGCGATTTCGCTGGCCTGAATAGAAAAGGCTGAAATTAACGATCATTGATCGTGACTCCCGGCATCTACAAACGAGCAAAATAGCAAACTTTCATACCTTCAAAACAAAACCATTGATGGTCCGGGATCCGATAGATAGAAATTCTCCTGAATAAAAAGACTGGAATTCCGGCAAAGGAAATAAAGTGCCATCCGAATTATTCAACTTGACACAGAATGAAACCACTCACTGTATCGACAAAATAAGAGCATTATGGAAAAAACGCCAAATCGGTATTGAGGCTCCCTATTTCTCTCTTACCGATTTGGCGAGCCTAGATCATCACCTGAACGAGCAACTAGATACCCTGCGCCAGGATAGTGCCCGATACTGGGCAACGCTAGAGCAGCGATTCAACGGCCCCCAATACCAATCGAGCGACATCTTCCCTGCTGCGGTTCTCGCCTTCAACGAAAGTGCCTCGCCAAATTGGCGCGATTTTCTACTAGAGTTAATCGGCTCTGAAGAGCAGCTCATCACTACTCTGATCGAGACCTTGAGCTGGCTACCGTTGAACAGCATCAAGGAACACCTGCTGCATTTTCTGGCAACGAAAAACCCGCTGCATCAACGCATCGCCTTCACTATTTGCACCCACCACCGTGCTGATGCGGGCGACTATCTGATCGCCGCCCTGCAAAGCGATGATACTGAACTCCGCGCCTGCGCCCTCAGAGCGGCTGGGGAACTCGGTCGGCCCGACCTGTTACCCTCTCTGCGCCAACATCTGACCGAACAAGTGCCCGAGTGGCGCTTCTGGGCTGCTTGGTCTGCCATTCGCGTCGGAGAACGTGGGCAAGCAACCACTGAAATCCTTGGTGAATTTTCCTTAGCCGACTCTCCTTTACGTCAACACGCTTTGTTTCTTCTCCCTCGCGTCTTAGATGCCGCGCAGTGGCAATGCTGGCGAGAGACAATTAAAGATCAGGCTCCCAACTCTCGTGATCCCATCATCAGTATCGGCGCAGCCGGTGATCCTTGGCAAATTCCTTGGCTGATCGAGCAAATGTCAAATCCCGAACTGATGCGGGCGGCCGGTGAAGCCTTTACCCTGATCACTGGTCTCGATTTGGTCGAACATCAGCTTGACCGATCCACCGAATCGAACTCTATTAACGATAAAACTCCCATGCGGGGTCTTCCTTGGCCCGATCCGGATGCAATCACCGCTTGGTGGCAAACCCACCAAACCTGCTTCCAACGGGGAATCCGCTACCTGCTCGGTCATCCCATCGCCTCTGACCACTGTTTGCATGTTCTGGTAAATGGTTATCAGCGCCAGCGCGCCGCTGCCGCAATGGAATTGGCACTGATCCAGACCGGGATGCCGCTGTTCGCCACCCACACCTTAGCCACCGAACAACAATCGCTGCTCAATATTCAGGATATTCTCCAAACCTGCGTTGAAACCGCTGCTCAACTCTGGGTGGAACGGGACCAAGCGGCACATGCTCCGATGACCACCCTCCCCGCTCTGACCGAACTCGACAGCCGGCTCGAACAACAACTGACTCTACTGCGCGAAGCTGGTGATCTGGGCTGGAAATGCTGCTGGGACAATCTCGCCAGCCAGAAACCAGGTTATATCTTCGTTGCCTCTGCCACCGCGGTTTGCCATCCTGATGGAGCGCCCTTCAGGCAACTAACCGACCACGTCAATACTATCCCCGATACCGTTCGCGAGCTGATCGCCGCTCTCGGTTGGGTTGCTCCCCAGCGGTTACGAGGGCGGATCCACGATCTATTGGTTTCGACCTCGCCACTGCTACGTCACGCCGGCATTACCGCCTGCGTTATGCATCACGTCGATCCGGGCCAATACATGGACGCGGCTCTTAAAGACTCTGGCCTTCGCTTGCGCGCCCGGGCTCTGCGGGCAGTCGGGGAACTCCGGTTGCAACGCTATCTACCCATCCTGCGACAACACCTGACCCACGCCAACGAAACCTGGCGGTTCTGGGCCGCTTGGTCAGCGGGTTTGCTCGCCGATAGCGGGGGTTTGGATGTGCTGCAACAAATGGTCGAGCGCGGTATCGAACCCTCCCTCTCCCACCAGCAACGCGCGGTCGAACTGATCGCACGCGCAGTCGGTCTTGAATCTGCACGGCTTTGGATTCGACAACTGCTCCTGGATGAGCGCTTCATCCCGCTTGTGATTCATGGTCTTGGTGTTCTGGGCGATACCTCAGCCATTCCCTGGTTAATCCGCCATATGAGCGGTACAGCCATATCAGCCAGCTTGGCTGGTGCAGCATTTAGCCTCATCACTGGCTTCGATCTGACTGAAGAAAAATTGACTCTTGATCACGCTGAGCAAACTGAACCCACGGATCAGGTAAAGCTGGTCAATTCGTTACTTTTCCCCCGTCCCGACTTAAAAGCGGTGGCAGACTGGTGGACCCAACACAGCCGTCGCTTCAAGAAAAATCGCTGTTATCTGATGGGATTTCCGCTCAGTTTTGAAGTTTGCTGGCAGGTACTGGTTCACGGCCGACAATTCCAGCGTGCCGCCGCCGCGCTGGAATTGGCCCTGCTGGAACCGCAAACCGCCTTTTTTGCCATTGAAGCGCCTGGCTTTCGGCAATGGGAATGGTTGAGCGCGGTTGGAACCACTAACCTGGCTGGCAACGATACAAAGAGCACCGTACCCCGCCAACATAGATCTCAGTCTCGCTCCGACGCCCAAGAAGATCTCTCGCCGCCTGGGATACCAGGTTCCAGTGTGGAAATGTCGACCCGGCCGTATCTTTCACGAAAATCGAAACACCCGCAGATCGACCTGACCATGGTAGGTGCTAGGGATGCGCTAGCAGGGATCATTCGACCCATCGAACAGAATTGGCTGTTCAGGAGAAAATTGCTAGCCACCTCTCCGCAGATCATGGCTACTTCGTCAATTGAAGGCGATCCATGCGATTCCAGAATGCTGCTTCAGGAAGAAACAGAAGTTATTCCGCTTCCAGAACCAACTTCGGCTACCATCCTGATCGCACGTAATCTCCTATCATCCAAGAATACCCAACCATCCGCTGAAAAACCTCAATTCCAGCGTACCCGTCTCAGCAAATCGTCAAGGCGGGGAAAAGCTGGCATCACAACTTGGCCAGAATCTGGAGGAAGCCATTCACCGATTACTTTGTCGCCCGTTACTTTCGACTGGTACTTTGAGCGAATCGCTGAAGTTTGGCGAATGCGGCATAATTTAGCGACTGCTCGTTATTCTCTATTCAGTCATCTTTGTGAAGCAGATAATTATCTCAAATCTTATCTGGAATACCTTCCGGAAATTGATAAAGATCTTTGGAAAAAAGTAAAAAACCTGCCGGATAGCCAATGGAAAGCAGGTCATCTTTTTGCAGCAACTTTTATCGCAATAAAAAACAATCAAATTCAACAATTGCGTAAGGTGGTTAATATCGCTCTTGCTGAACCAAAGATCGACCAAGGTTTTGTATCAGCATTTGGTTGGGCGCCACCGGCAATGGCGAAACACATAGTACATCTATTGTTAAACTCCAAATTTGTCAAATGGCGTCGCTTGGGGATTATAACCGCTGTAGCCAATCATATTGACTGTGAAAATTTCCTGGAAAAACTGGTTAATGACGCCGATATTGATCTTAATGCGCTCGCGCTTAAGGCTATCGGTAAATTGGGTTACCAGAATTTAATGCCCATCTTGCTGCGCAACCTGCGCTTAGCACATCGAGACCATCGTTTCTGGGCAGCATGGTCAGCAGTTTTGCTGGGTAATCGGCAGGCGGCTTTGGAAACCCTAACAGGGTTTGCGTTGGCTCCATTGCCTTTGTTGCAAAAACACGCCCTACAATTAATTCTGCGGGTGGCCGATCCTCAGGATTTTGCACGCTGGACGACAATTGTGGCGAAACATAACCACTCTCTTCAATCGATCATGGGCGGAGCTGGCGCCTGTCAGAATACTTTATGGGTTCCGTGGCTCATTGAATCGATGGGTATTCCAGAACACGCAAATCTGGCTGGAGAGGCTTTTACACTCCTCACTGGAACCGATTTAATCGACGCAGGCTTGATGCGCCCGAGAGTCATCCATCCTTCCGAGAGTCAGATGATAAACTCGATAGAGATGGCGCAATTGCTGCTGCCTGATGTCAAAGCGGTTCAGGCTTGGTGGTCCAACAACCAGAATCGTTATCAACAAACCACCCGCTATTTGCTCGGCCGGGAAATCACTATCGAGAATTGTCTAGGAATACTAAAAACTGGCCGCCAATATCAACGGATTATAGCTGCCTTGGAACTTGGTTTGCTCAAGGACAAATTTCCGTTGCTTGAGACTCAAGCAACGAGCTTCCAGCAACGGTCCTGGATGGGCGGTCTGGAAGAACAAGCTCGATAATCGGGCATAAAAACGCGGCTTTCAAAGCTGGCCAGCTTTGTGGTGTTCTACCAACCTCTGTCGTTTTTCGTAGCACTCCCGCGCGGCTGCGACATCCTCTAAAAACCAGCCCAACTCGCTCAATAGCATGGCTTGCGGACCGTCTACCAGCGCCTTTGTCGGGGCTGGATGAAAATCCACCAGTACCATGTTGGCGCCGGATACCACGCCCTGCGCCGTGGCGTGCATCAGATCGTACAAGCCATCGGGAGAGCGCTCGCGGGATCCTACCGAATGAGAGGGATCGACGCACACCGGCATCCGCGTCAGCCGCTTCAGCACTGGTACATGGCTGAAATCCACCAGGTTGCGGTGTGGATCACCCATATTGGTCTTCACCCCACGCAAACAGAACACCACTCGGGAATTGCCTTCGCTAGCTAGATACTCGGCGGCGTTCAGCGACTCATTCAGCGTGATGCCGAAGCCTCGCTTGAACAGTACCGGGAATTCTGGCTGACGGCCAACCGCTTTCAACAACTCGAAATTTTGGGTATTACGGGTACCGATTTGCAGCATCACCCCGGTGGGTCGGCCTGTCTGTTCCAAACACTCATGGATTTCATCAACCTGACTTTCGTGGGTCACCTCCATCGCGATGACCTTGATACCGTACTGGCCGGCCAGTTCGAAAACGTAAGGCAGACAGGCCTTACCGTGGCCTTGAAACGAATAGGGATTGGTGCGGGGCTTGTAGGCACCCATCCGAGTGCAAGTCTGCCCATGATCCCGCAATGCTTTCAGCATCAGATCGACATGTTCGCGAGTATCCACCGCGCACAGGCCGGCAAACACGTTGAGATTATCTTGGTTAAATAGTACCCCGTTGTACTCGAAACCGCTGACTCGCTGTTCATCACGGTGCCGGCCGAGAATGCGGTATTCTTCGGAGACCCGAATCACCCGCTCCACGCCCGGCAGGGCGTGAATATCCTCGACCGATAGCGTTTTGGTATCGCCGATTAAATAGATTTCGGCCAACATCTGCTGAGTACCCTGGACCTTGTGGGCCCGGATGGCGATGCCCGGTAGCCGGGACAGGTAACCGAACGTGAGCTGGTACTCTTCGGAATGCTCCGTGATACCGGAATTGAGAAGGACAATCATGGCTTTATCCGTTTGCGCAAGTGATCGTGGAGGGGCTGTCGCAGGGAGTGCCATACTAGCACCTTCAAGGGTGGCCTGGTCCAACAACTATCGGCTACTGGAATCCATCGGCTATATCCCTCTAGCCGGGGCTGAGGCAAATTATTGCCGTCAGCTGACCGACAACACCGTGGATGCAATCTAACTTAAACCAACCAGCCTCATCAAAACCCGGAGCGGTTCAGAGATTCGGGCCAGCTGGATTTTGGATAGGGTTGATCGCTAGCCTGTTCTTAACTGCTGTACTTTGAATCTCCGCTTCTGGCGACTCAGCGCCCGTCTGGCACAATGTAATCTAGCCCACCCAGATAAGGTTTGAGTGCCTCAGGGATCTGAATCCGGCCGCGCTCGTCTTGGTAGTTTTCCATCACCGCTACTAGGGTCCGTCCTACTGCTAACCCAGATCCGTTTAGGGTATGGACCAGTTCTGGTTTGCCGGTGACGGGGTTGCGCCAGCGCGCTTGCATTCTCCGCGCCTGGAAATCCTCGAAGTTGCTGCATGAGGAAATTTCCCGATACTTCTGTTGACCGGGTAGCCAGACCTCCAGATCGTAAGTTTTGGCCGAGGAAAAGCCGATATCTCCGGTGCAGAGTGCTACTACCCTGTAAGGCAGCCCCAGCCGCTGTAACACATGCTCGGCGTGGCTGGTTAGCTCTTCCAGAGCGGTATAGGAATCTTTAGGACGGACAATCTGTACCAGTTCTACCTTCTCGAACTGGTGTTGCCGGATCATGCCGCGCACGTCCTTACCGTAGGAACCGGCTTCGCTCCGAAAACAGGGTGTATGTGCGACGTAGCGCAGTGGTAGCTGGTCATTGTCCAGGATGCTATCTCGCGCCAGGTTAGTGACGGGAACCTCGGCGGTCGGGATTAGGTAGTAGTTTAACTCACCGCTTAACTTGAATAAGTCAGCCTCGAATTTCGGTAATTGGCCAGTCCCCCGCAAGCTGTCGGTGTTGACCATGTAAGGCACGTAGACTTCGCGGTAGCCATGCTCTTGGGTGTGTAGATCGAGCATGAATTGAGTCAGCGCCCGATGCAGTCGTGCTAGTTGGCCTCGGATGACCGCGAATCGAGTTCCAGTTAATTTGGTAGCTGCTTCGAAATCCAGGCCACCCTCCGCGCCTAGGTCTACGTGGTCCCGCGCTGTGAATTCGAATTGGCGTGGTTGGCCCCAGCGTCGGATCTCGACATTGTCGGTATCGCTGTTACCGTCCGGGGTGCTGTCATGAGGTAGGTTAGGAATGCTCAGCTGTAAGGTAAGCAATTGGGTTTGGATGACTTCAAGATCGTTTTCAGTGCGTTTCAGCTGGTTACCGAAGTTGGCGACTTCGTCTAGTAAGGGTTGAATATTCTGTCCGCTAGCCTTGGCCTGACCGATGGCTTTGGAGCGGGTTTTGCGTTCGTTTTGTAATTCTTGAGCGCGGATTTGTAAAGTTTTGCGCTGTAATTCCAGGGCGCTAATTAATTCGATATCCAGAATGTGTCCACGTCGGGCAAGTTTGGTAGCCGTCTGCTCCAGTTCGGTTCTTAGTAATTTTGGGTCAAGCATGAAGGATCTCGGGTTCCTTGGGTTGGGGTGGTGGATTATATCGAAACTTTGGGTTTGGGGGGCGAACGAAAGAAGATGATGATATAAATTAAGGATAAAAAAAGCGGCCCACCAGGGGCCGCTGGAATGCCTTCAAACAAGTATTAGATATCGCGCGTCCACAGCGAGGCCATGGCCGGACCGGTACCGACGCACAGCGAAGCACCGCCCGTGGTTTTACCTTGACGCTCTAATTCGTAGTACAGACTAACGATGATGCGCAAACCCGTCGAACCGACCGGATGCCCTAAAGCAATACCAGAACCATTCGCGTTACAATTATCCGGAGTTAAGCTCATGCCTTGCTCCTTCAGCATCCGGCCAACACCGAGCCACTGGGCAGCAAATGCTTCGTTGACTTCCCAGTAATCAATGTCGCCAAACTTCATGCCGGCTTGCTTGAGAGCCTTGGGAATTGCCACTGCCGGACCAAGCCCCATAATCATTGGGTCAATACCCGCATTGCAAATGCTGACCAGCTTCAGCAGCGGCTTGATGCCCATCGCCTTCGCTTTGTCCAGGGACATCACTACCACGGCACTGGCGCCATCGTTGATACTCGAGGCATTGGCAGCAGTCACCACGCCATCTTTCCTGAAAGCGGCCGGCAACTTCGCCATCTTTTCCATGCTGGCGTCGGGGATGAAGTTTTCGTCAGCTTCGAAGAAAGTTGAACCTTTCTTGGATTTTAACTCAACAGGAACGATCTCGCGCTTAAATACACCTTCCTTGGTGGCGGTGGTGCAACGAGAATGGCTGATCAAGGCAAGCTCATCGCACTCCTGGCGGGTAATACCATATTTGGCTGCAACATTCTCCGCCGTCATGCCCATGTGCCCGGGCACCAGCTCGTCGAACAACCCGTCGTGAAGCATGCTATCTTCGATGTTACCCTGCCCCATCCGATACCCCATACGAGCCTTGGGCAGTAGATAAGGAGCATTGGTCATACTCTCAGTGCCTACCACTAAACCAATCTCGGTTTGACCGAGCATGATATTGTGGCAAGCAATCTCTAACGCGCGCATGCCGGAAGTACAATTCTGATTGACAGTGACAGCGCTGCTGCTATGTGGCAAACCAACCCGCATGCTCACCTGCCGAGCCGGCAGAGAGCCTTGCATGCCACCAAACAGTTGGCCCATGCAAATCTCGTCGATCTGGTCAGCCGGCACGCCGGACCGCTCGATTGCGGCTTTGGCGGCGGTGATCGCCAATTCGCGCCCCGATACATCCTTGAGAGTGCCCATGAATTTACCGATCGCCGTCCGGGCGCCGCTAACAATCACGACTTCTTTGAGTGCCATCAGTTACTCCTCAGAGTTATGTGGTTTTAGTGTTCATCATTGGTCTGGCTCGGTCGTCCGAGACCGGGGGCCGAACTCCCTGCCCTCATACTCCGCGTGCTTCCTAGACGGGTATGCATGGGTGGATTTTGGAAATTAAAGCTTATCTTCGGCGGATGTCAATCATTCGGATAAGATTTGTCCTGCCATCTTCTAAAATACTTTAACCATTTAAATCAAAGTCTTATTTTTTACGATACACCTGCATTACAGTAAAGCTCAGATAAATAGCTGACTGTCTCGATCAATAAATTTGGATTCTAATGTGCGCAAAAGAATGATGATGATATAATATAATTATATTTAAAATACTTCAAGACTCTGAATCAAAGCTCGGCACAATACAGATTGCGAACCAGTCTGGATGCCCTACATCAAGTGCGTTATCGTTGCGCTTCGGGAAAGACTGCGGAATTTAGAATGACACTCAGCGTGATAATGCATGATATCGATAAAAACCCACACCGACTTTTCGACTTCGCTCATAACTTTTTCTAATATTTAACTCTAAAAACAATCAATTAGGTCAGCAACACGGCGTCGAAACCGAATTTGCGGTGACATCCTCATGACTCCCCCCCCAGCGGACCAAGACCCAGCAGGACAAGCGGGGCCAACTCTCATCGACAACGGTGATTTCGTCGACCTGATCGACAAACGCGCCTGCAAGCTATTATGGATCGCTCGATTTTTGACGATCCGGCGCGACAATCCAATCTCGCTTACCCGGCCTCTAGTCGCCGATCTATTATCCCACTCTATCCAGCTCGAAGAGCTGCTGGACAGCTATGGGGCACGGAACAACCAGCAGTGGTCCCGATTTCGATCGCTGGTCGCAACGATGAAGCTGTTTGCGGACGTGACCTATGAGTTGCTCCATATTGATCGCTTTCTACCCTCTTACCGATTGCTACCCATCGAACGCGACTTTGCCACTGCTACCGCCCAGACCCTAGATCTCGCCCACAACACGCTGGCCAGGACAGCGGACTGGCTGTTAGCGCAGGCTAACCGGCTCGGTTTGACGATTCCCACTGACGATCGTCGGATTGAAAGTTATACCGAGAACCTCCCACAGGGCCGCCTGCCCCACAACCGCGCCATGCGAAAAATAAAAAATGCTTCTGAAACGGTCACCTATCTTGCAACAGCCTATCTGAATCTGGCTGCCGACAGCGAGCTGCTCAATATTGCCGAGAAAGTAGAACCGAAGGATTACGCGACCTGCTTCCCGAACCCGATCAGCGAAGACAACCTGCGGTATTTGAAAGTACGGTTTCACTGCATGCAATCCCTGTACGACACCTATGTCTCCGAGACCGAAATCGAATACCTGGATGAAGATTTACCGACCTTGCGCGGTCATATCAGCATCGTTTTTCATTTATTGGAGATAGCGACTTACTTGGTTCACTACTACGAGCGCCACCTCAACGTCCACACGGGAGATTCCAACCTGCGACGCAAACCGGTGATCGCGGCCGGACCGCTTTTGGCCATGTTGATGAATTATTCGATCGCGTTCGCCGGGCTTTATCTGACTTATGGCCGATGCTTCTGCCAAGCGATGCTCAAGCGCTACGCGAAAATCGGTAAGATCGAGGTGCCGGTGCCGTCGTATCGGGGTTTTCACGTTCGCCCCTCCACCCTGATTGCACGCATCGTGCGACACTACGGTAGTGACATCGTCATGAACCTGGGCGATCAATCCTACGATGCCAGTTCTCCGATGGATATTTTTCGGGCCAACGAAAAGATCAACGCACAAAAGCGCCGCTGGTTGGTTTCGGAAATCGGGCGCCTACCGTTCCCCGCCCGCGAGCTGAACGATAGTCAAATCAAAGCCATCGTCCTTGAGCTGGTCATGCAATTAGCCGAACAGGGTAAGCTGATCCTTTACCAGAATCCGCTTCATTTATCCGATGAATTCAACCCAGAGGGAATAGTGCTCGAAACGGTGACCAAGGAAATCGCCCGATTGCAGGCAACGGGTCAACTCGATATCAAAACAGAATTGCGCATTGCCTTCACTGGCGACAAGCGGGTTTTAAGCGACCTCGAACTACTGGCCAACTCGGGCTACGGTGAGGATCACCTCGGCAATAACATCGCCCTACCCAAGGAGCTCGCCTACTTGCACCGCTAGCGCGACGGCGACTTCCGGGTCTACCGAATCCGCCTTACCCCAAGATCGAATCCGGCTGGTGCGAACCGGCTAGCGGTATCGTTGCCGGTCACTGCGCCGATCCAGCTCCCGCAACCGATCCAGCTTTTCGCTGATCCGTCCTTCCAAACCGTTGTTGGTCGGTTGGTAATAGCGGACATCCTTGAGTGTCTCTGGAAAATAACATTCGCCGGCTGCGTAAGTATTCGGCTCGTCATGGGCATAGCGATAACCCATACTGTGTCCCTGCTCCCGCGCCAAAGCGGTGGGCGCGTTACGCAAATGCGGAGGCACCTCCAAGGTACCGTAGCGCCCGACATCGCCTCGGGCAGCCTCAAAGGCGGTATAGACAGCATTGCTTTTAGGCGCGACCGCCAGGTAGACAACGGCCTGAGCGATTGCCAACTCACCTTCAGGACTGCCCATTCGTTCCTGGGCCTCCCAAGCATTCAGCGCCAGTTGCAGGCCGCGCGGATCGGCGTTGCCGATGTCCTCGCTGGCCATCCGGGCCACTCGTCTAGCGATGTACAGCGGATCGCAGCCTCCATCGAGCATCCGGGCTAGCCAGTACAGCGCCGCGTCTGGGCTACTGCCGCGCACGGCTTTATGCAACGCGGAAATCTGGTCGTAGAACAGATCGCCACCCCGGTCGAAGCGCCGCCCTGCTCCCTCGCTCATCACCGCTGGCAAGGCGGCTTCCAGCGTCAGACCCTGGGCGACCGCCAGTTCCGCCGCCAACTCCAACCAGATCAGGGCACGGCGAGCATCGCCATCGGCGGCCTGGGCCAACTGTTTCCGCGCCGTTCCAGTCAACGACCAGCGCCCGCCTAATCCTCGCTCCACATCACTCAAGGCCCGTTCCAAGACTTGGTCGATGGCAGCCGTGTCAAGACCGGTCAACACATACACCCGCACTCGCGACAACAAAGCATTCGTGAGGGTAAAGCTGGGGTTTTCGGTAGTGGCGCCAACGAAGATCAGGGTGCCGTCTTCGACATAGGGCAAGAATGCGTCCTGCTGGGCTTTGTTGAAGCGATGCACCTCGTCCATGAACAGCACGGTGCGCCGCCGTTCATGACGCCACAGCGCCTGCGCTCGCTCCACCGCCGTGCGCACGTCGCGCACCCCCGCCATCACTGCCGACAGCCGGATAAATTCGGCCTGGCAAGCGCCGGCCAGCAGTTCCGCCAGCGTGGTCTTTCCGGTACCGGGCGGCCCCCACAGCACCATCGAATGAGGCTGGCCTCCCTCAATGGCCATCCGCAACGGTTTGCCCGGAGCCAGCAAATGGGATTGACCGACAAACTCGTCCAAACAGCGGGGTCGCAAGCGATCAGCCAGCGGCCGTGGCCAATCGGTGATGGCTCGCTCAGCCAGCATCGCCCACCACATCCACGCCGGGGGGTGGGGTAAATTTTAGCAGGGCAGGATCGAGCGTTGGATTACGCTCAAGTTTCTGAAAATCCAGCCGGGTGCGTTGGCCAAAACCGTCTTCTAGCTCCAGACTGACCAAAAGATCGCCTTTAAACGCAACCCGAAGCAACCGAAACTCCTGTTGCGGCTGCTTCGGCGTCAGCTCGTACCAAGTCAGCCCATCCTGATTACGCGCACTGCCGACAGTGAAAGTCTCTTCAATTGGAGCCGCGCCGCTTAGCAGCGCCAAGGGGGTCGAACTCAACGCCTTATCCAACTTGCGAACCGTAACCTGGGCAAGATCGACATCGTAGGCCCATAGCCGGTCGCCGTCAGCGACGATGATCTGTTCAGCGGGCGTCTGATAATTCCAGCGGAACTTGCCGGGTTTCTGCATGAGCATGCGACCGCTGGAACTCTGCACAACTCGCGAACGCTCGTCGTACACTCGTTGGACAAAATCGGCCCGCAACGACTGGAGATCCTGGAAATAGCGCTGCACCTGCGATGGCGACGCCCAAACCGGCGACGCCAAGAGTAGGCTCAGGATGAAAAATCGCGTTTGGCGTATCAACGTGCGCTCCCTACAGTAGTTTAAGGTTCCCAAATAGACCACGCTATGCCAAGTCGTTCACGCGGAATAGGCGGCACCAAAACCGCTTTGTTGGATTTGGGGGTCAGCGGGCCAAGGTGACTGGTCTGATCGGCAGTTCCGCTACCCAGGCTCGGGCCGCCGCCGCCGCTTCGCGGACCCGGTTCGGCGCGGTGCCACCTAGCACATCGCGGGCGGCAACCGAACCCGCCAGCGACAACGCCCCGAACACATCGTTTTCGATCAGCGGCGAAAACCGTTGCAATTCCGCCAAGCTCATGTCCGCTAAATCCCGACCCGTCTCCACGCCCAGCCGTACTGCCTTACCGACAATTTCATGAGCATCGCGGAATGGAACGCCCTTTCGCACCAGATAATCAGCCAGATCGGTAGCGGTGGCAAAACCTTGCCGGGCGGCTTGCAGCATCTTGTCCCGCTTGGGACGCAGCGCCGGAACCATGTCGGCGAAGGCACGCAGGCAGCCCAGCACGGTATCCACCGTGTCGAACAACGGTTCCTTATCCTCCTGATTATCCTTGTTGTAGGCCAGCGGCTGGCTTTTCATCAGGGTCAACAGCGCGATCAAGTGACCGTTGACCCGCCCGACCTTACCGCGCACCAGTTCCGGCACGTCGGGATTCTTCTTCTGCGGCATGATGGAGGAGCCGGTGCAAAACCGATCAGGCAAATCGACGAAGTCGAACTGGGCCGAAGACCACAACACCAGTTCCTCGGCCATCCGCGACAAGTGGGTCATTAAAATCGCCGCGCCAGCGGCAAATTCGATGGCGAAATCCCGGTCGCTGACCGCATCCAGCGAATTAGCGCACGGCGCGGCGAATTCGAGCAACTGAGCGGTGTAGTAGCGATCCAGCGGGTAACTGGTTCCAGCCAGCGCCGCCGCGCCCAGTGGCATGACATTCACTCGCTTGCGACAATCCATCAATCGCTCGCTATCACGCTTGAGCATCTCGAACCAGGCTAGTAGATGATGGCCGAAGGTCACCGGCTGCGCGACCTGCAAGTGAGTAAAACCGGGCATAATGGTTTCGGCCTCGCGTGCTGCCAACTCCACCAATCCGCCCTGCAATCGCTTGAGTCCGCTCAAAATCGCATCGATGGCGTCCCGCAAATAAAGACGAATATCGGTGGCAACCTGATCGTTGCGTGAGCGGCCAGTATGCAGGCGCTTGCCAGCGTCGCCGATGCGCTCGGTCAGCCGCGCCTCGATGTTCATGTGCACGTCTTCCAGCGCCATCGACCATTCGAACTCGCCGCGCTCAATCTCGGCCCGAATCGCTTCAAGGCCATCGACGACCACCGCGCAATCCTCCAGCGTCAGCACCCCCACCCGTGCCAGCATCCGGGCATGCGCGATGGAACCTTCGATATCTTGCCGGTACATGCGCTGGTCGAACTCCACGGAAGCGGTGAACGCCGCCACGAAAGCGTCGGTGTTCTCGGTAAACCGTCCGCCCCAAGTTTTGTTGGTTTGCGTGTCGCTCATAAACTATTCTGTTAGGTTGCTGAATTAAGGATGCCATAGCTTACCAAAACCATGACCTCCGATACCCTGCGCATCGCTACCCGTAAAAGCGCCCTCGCCCTCTGGCAAGCCGAACACGTTGCTGAACGTTTACGCCAAGCGCATCCCGGCCTCGAAATCCAACGGGTCGGCATGGTCACGCGCGGTGACAAAATTCTCGATAGTCCATTATCCAAGATCGGCGGCAAAGGGTTGTTCGTCAAGGAATTGGAGCAGGGCCTGCTGGAAAACCGCGCCGATCTCGCTGTCCATTCCATGAAGGATGTGCCGGTCGATTTTCCCGACGGACTCGGCCTAACGGCCATTCTGGCGCGCGAGGACCCGCGCGACGCGTTTATCTCCAATCGCTATTCCCAGCCCGATGCCTTGCCCCATGGCGCCCGGGTTGGTACCTCCAGCCTGCGCCGCCAATGCCAGCTGGCCGCTCGCTATCCAAATTGGGAGATTCGCAGCCTGCGCGGCAACGTCAACAGCCGGCTGGCTAAATTGGATGCCGGCGAATACGAAGCCATTATCCTGGCTGCCGCCGGACTCAAACGCCTTGGGCTCACTGGGCGAATCACCCACTTGTTAGAACCCGAATTTAGCTTGCCGGCCATCGGCCAAGGGGCCATCGGTTTGGAATGCCGTCTAGACGACACCCGCACACGGGAGTTGATCGCGGCGCTCGACGATTCCGCAACTCACCTCAGAGTTACAGCGGAACGGGCTTTCAACGCCCGCTTGCAGGGTGGCTGCCAAGTGCCCATCGCCGGTTACGCAGTACTGGAACGCGATCAATTATGGCTGCGCGGCTTGGTCGGCGAACCCGACGGCAGCCGGATCGTGGCTGGCGAAATTCGCGGCCCTTCAACCTCGGCAGCAACGCTCGGCACATCCTTGGCCGAGGATTTGCTCGGGCGCGGCGCGGATGCCATCTTGCGGCGGCTGCTGGAGTCGGGCTAAACATGCGCCACTCGCCCTCGCCACCCGCTGCCTTTCCACAAGCGAGTGGGAAACGCAGTCTGAACGGCTTGGGCGTGTTAGTCACCCGCCCGGAACATCAAGCCGGTCCGCTTTGCCGATTGATCGAACATCATGGGGGAGCCGCCATTCGCTGTCCCACCCTGGTGATCCGCGAACCGAGCGACTGGGCGCCGGCGCTGGTCGTTTTCGACCGGCTGGCGAGTTACGATCTGGCGATCTTCACCAGCCTCAACGCGGCGGAGCGGGCGTTGCCACCGATCCAAGCGCGTGGCGGCATCCCACCCTCGTTGGAAATCGCCGCCATCGGCAAGTCAACCGCTCAAAAGTTAGCTGGATCGGGCATCGCCGACTGTCTACAACCCGAAACCGACTTTACCAGCGAAGGGCTACTGGCGCTGCCCCGCCTGCAAAACGTAGCCGGACAAGCTATCGTCATCATCCAGGGCGAGGGTGGCCGCGCCCTACTGGCCGACAAGCTGACCGAACGCGGCGCCCGTGTCGATCACGCCGCGGTCTACCGGCGCGACCGACCGATAGCAGATACGGCAACGCTGTTGGATAGATGGACGCGCGGCGAAATCGGCGCGGTGGTGATCACCAGCGTCGAGAGCCTGCTGAATCTATTTGATATGCTAGGCAAAGCCGGGCAAGATTATCTGCGCGACACGCCACTGATCGCGATCAGCGCCCGTATCCGACAAATCGCTGCGGAACACGGTTGCCGCCGTATCCTGGTCGCCAGGGAAGCCAGCGACGACGCCATCGCCGTCGTACTGCTTGGCCTGACGGCGAATTCTCCTCCAGTTCAGATCGGTAACGCGACATGACAGACCAAAAATCGGACAACGAGCTCACCCAGACTACTTCGGTCCCCGCCGCCGCGCCAATTCCGCCATCCCCAGTCAACGATCTGGCGAAACCATCCCCCGCGACCACGCCCAAGAGCGGTCGGGGTTTGGCCGGTTTCGCGCTGCTGATAGCCTTAGGCGCGGCAGGCGGTAGCGGCTACCTCTGGTACCTGTGGCAACAGGAACAGGCGACTCAAGCCAGCCGACTGGACGCTGCGATCAAGCAAGCGATCAGCCAGCGCGACCCCGAATTCCAGGCCCTAAAAACGCAAGTGCAACAGCTACAAGGTTTTAAGGCGACCATTGATCAGCTCCGCGCTGAAAATCAAGAGATCAAGAGCCAAATTCTTGGCGTGACCGGCGACGTTCAACCGCTCAAAAACACCATGGAACTCCAAAAGGGTGAAAGTGAGCTTCTCAAGAGCGAAATGAAGCTGCTAAGGGAAAGCTATGACACTCACAAGGCATTGACTCAAAAACAGAAAGAGGAAATGGATGCACGACTGGAGGAACAGCTCGGCCACCTCATCAAGCTGGACGAACGCTACAAGGATCTCCAGTTGACTAACAACGGGTTGTCGGAAAGTTTGGACACGCTGAAGGTCGCCGTCACGAAGGGCGGCGACGTGAATGCCTTCCCACTAGCGGAAGTAGACTATCTGCTGCGGCTGGCCGATTCCAAACTGAAGCTCGAACGCAACGTGGCTGCGGCTCGCTTGGCCTTGGACACTGCCCAACAACGACTGAAAGCCGTCGGCGAAAATTCTCTGGCTTCGGTGCAAACCATGCTCGGCGAAGCGATCGGCAGCTTGCGCGGCGTGCAACTTCCAGATTTCTCCGGTCTGGCTCACAAGCTGATCGACATGGAAAAGCAGATCGGCACCCTGCCCGTCAAAATCGACTCCGGAGTGCCGGATATCAAGAGCCGGGTCAAGCCGACCGCCAACGCCGCTGTCAGCGAAAACGCCGAGCAACCCTGGTGGGATCGAACCGGGGAAGCCGTCTGGAATCAGTTTAAAGACATCGTAGTGATCCGTCGGGTACGCAGCGACGCACCACCGCTGATCGCCCTGGAAGAAGAATATTTCTTGCGGCAAAACCTCCAGCTTGAACTGGAAAGCACGCGGGCGGCACTGTTGCGTGGTGACGCCCAGTCTTATCAAGATTCCCTGGATCTCGCCACGACCTGGGTGAGTACCTATTTCGACACCGAGGCCCCCAGTGTTGCCGCCTTCCAAAACGAATTGAAGGCGCTGCGCACCGTGCAATTCAACACTTATATCCCGGATCTGACCGGTCTCAATCAAGCGTTTCAAGAGGCCCTCGCCCGCCGACAACCGATTCGCGCCGTGCGGAAACCGCCGATGGTAACCACCGAACCGCAAGCGACTGGTCAGGAGGCGAACCCATGAAGCTGCTGATCGGCGTCATCGTCACCCTCTTTGCCTCGACTTGGCTAGCGCTACTCCTCAGCCAGGATCCCGGCTACGCCATGTTCAGCTTCGGCGAATGGACCGTTGAGACCAGTTTCGCGTTTTTGCTTATCTTTCTGACTTTCCTGTTCATCGCGTTCTATTTTTTGGTCCGACTGGCAATTCGGCTATGGCGGTCACCCGCGCAAACCTTGGCGGCCAACCGGCGACGCTTGCAAAGGAGAGCGCGGCGACTATTCAATCTGGGCAGCCGGCAGATGGCGGCCGGGCAATGGGCAGCGGCCGAGAAAACGCTGCTCAAGGGTGTGGAGTACAGTGAAACACCCGCCCTGCACTATTTGAACGCCGCACGGGCCGTTCATCACCTCAATGGCGTGAAATGGCGTCGAGACCTGCATTTGCGCAAGGCCGAAGACTCACCCGACGCCGACAAACTGACAGTGCAACTGGCGAAAGTGGAATTCCTGCTGGACGATGGGCAAGCCGAGCAGGCTCGTCCGATCCTCGAATCGATGCGCACCCTCAACCCGCGCCATCCTGGCGTGCTGCAATGGTTGGCCAAAACCTATCAGCAACTACAGGCGTGGGAACCGTTGAAAGACTTGCTGCCAGACCTGCAGAAACAAAAAGTGTTCGGTTCGGAAGCATTCGCCGATCTTGAAGAGCAGACCTTCCGAGCGTTGTTGCAAAGCGCCGCGGCCAGTGGCTCGCTTGATCGGTTACGGGCGCTGTGGAAACAAGCACCGGCGGCACTGCGCGAAACGGATGAAGCCTTTCTGATCGACTACGCGACCGCGCTCCGCGATAACGAAGCCATCGACGACGCGGAAGCACTGTTGCGTGAAGCGATCAACCGACGCTGGAACTCAAAGCTGGTGGTCGGTTACGGCATGCTCGGTCGCGGCAACGCCGCCGCGCAACTCGCCACCGCCGAGGGCTGGTTGGCCCAGCATGGCGACGATCCGTATCTGCTGCTAACGCTCGGTCGTCTCGCCAAGCGCTGCCAGCAAAACGACAAGGCCCGCGACTACCTGGAACGAAGCATCAAGCGAATGCCAACCCCTGATGCCTATCAGGAATTGGGCGAACTGGCGGAATCGCTGCACGAATTGACCTACGCCGGCCAATGCTTTCACTCTGGATTGCGACTGCTGATCGGCAAGCCGACGGAGAAACAGGGCACGATGCTGCCGGCTACCGATGCAACGCGCTTGCAGGGACCGGGTGGGCAACCGCCTGCTCCAGCCGCAGCGACCTAAACTTCCCCGATCTCGGCACCCTGCGTCTTTTGCTCGCTCCTCCAAAGCCTGCCAGGGTGCATTCGCGAATTCGGTTCGCGCGTTTTCGATTGGTTTGGGACAGATGAAATCGCGCGAAGCTCTGATAGAGTTTGAGTGACAGTCGATGATCCGCTCTGGATTGTCGGGATGTCGCCTTAAAACTTTATTTGGAGGAGAACATGCAGCGTCGCGAATTTATGAAGAAAGCCGGGCTGGGTTTAGCCACCGCTGCCGGTGCGGGGTTAGCGCCCACCGTTATCGCGCAGTCGCAAACTCAACCGTCCGCCCAACCCGCTTCTCCGCCTCCGGGCACCGGGCTACCGACGATCAAGTGGCGCCTGGCATCGAGCTTTCCCAAGAGTCTGGACACCATCTACGGCGGGGCCGAGGTGCTGGCCAAGCGGATCGCCGAATTGACCGACGGCAAATTCGAGATTCGAGTGTTCGCCGGCGGTGAAATCGTGCCACCGTTTGGGGTGCTCGATGCCGTGCAGCAGAATACGGTGGAGTGCTGCCATACCTGCGGCTATTACTTCCACGGCAAGAACAAAGCCTTCTCCATCGATACCGCCATTCCGTTCGGCTTGAACGCGCGGCAGATGAACGCTTGGTACTATTACGGCGATGGCCTGACCCTGGCCCGCGAATTCTTTGCCAAATACAATGTCATCAACTTCCCCGGCGGCAACACCGGCACCCAAATGGGTGGCTGGTTCCGGAAGGAAGTCAAGTCATTGGAAGACTTGAAGGGCTTGAAAATGCGAATTCCCGGTTTCGGCGCGGAAGTATTCTTGGCGCTGGGAGCCGTGCCACAAGCTCTACCTGGCGGAGAGATTTACCCGGCACTGGAGCGGGGCGCCATCGACGCTGCTGAGTGGGTGGGACCTTACGATGATGAGAAACTGGGTTTCTACAAGGTAGCCAAGTTCTACTACTACCCCGGTTGGTGGGAATCTGGCCCGCAGATCAGCTTTTTCATCAATAAGGAGCAATGGGAAAAGCTGCCCAAGACCTATCAAGCAGCGTTCGAGGCGGCCTCTTTCGAAGCCAACCTGCGGATGATGGCCGCCTACGACGCCAAAAATCCAGTGGCCATCCAGCGGTTGGTACAAAACGGCACCGAGCTGCGGCGCTATCCAGACGACGTACTGAAAGCGGCTTACGAGGCGGCTCAGAAACTATACGCCGAGGAATCGAGCAAAAACCCGGATTTCAAAAAACTCTACGATTCGCTGCATGCCTTCCAACAAATCTCCGATATCTGGATGGGACTTCCCGAAGGCACGCTGGCGAACTTCATGCAAGCGCAGCTACGCGCGAAGAAGTGACCCTGTCAAGCAACTCGCCATCCCTTTCTCCGGGCAGGAAAGGGATGGCCGTGGAGAGAGGCGCCGATCCTATCGCTAGGGTTTGGGCGCCAACCGTTTGAACAGGTCGGCGGCGTCGTCCGGCGGCCTTTCGGTCCCAGTACCACCGCCTGGCGGCACTACCAGCACTCGCACCGGAACCGGCTCGTTGGAATGAACCGGGCGGTCCAAGCCGACCGTTACCAACGCCGGGAACGCGATGATCAACGTTACCATGATGACCTGGATCACCACGAAAGGCACCGCCCCCCAGTAGATATCGATGGTGCGCACCGCCGGCGGTGCGACACTGCGCAGGTAGAACAGGGCGAAACCGAACGGCGGGTGCATGAACGAGGTCTGCATGTTCACGCCTATCAGGATGCCAAACCAGACCAAGTCGATGCCGAGCTTTTCCGCGACCGGCGCCAGCAGTGGCAAAATGATGAAACTGATCTCGAAAAAATCCAGAAAGAACGCAAGCAGGAAGACCAAGATGTTGACCACAATCAGGAAACCCATCTGACCGCCGGGCAAGTCAAGCAGCAGATGCTCTACCCATAAATCGCCGTTGACGCCCCGGAATACCAGGCTGAACACGCTGGCACCGATCAGGATAAAAATCACAAAACTGGTGATCTTGGCGGTGGCATGCATCGCCTCAACCAGCATTTTTTGGTTTAGCTTGCCCTTGATCAAGGCCAGCAGCATCGCACCCACCCCGCCCAGCGCACCGCCTTCGGTGGGCGTGGCCCAGCCGATGAAGATGCTACCCAGTACCAGAAAGATCAAAATCAACGGCGGCATCATCGCCACGGCCGCCCGCCAGGCTAGCGCCCAACCGCGCAGGGTACGCGCTTCTGGTGGCAGGGCTGGAACGGCGTGAGGACGAAACAGGGTGTTCAGGAATATCCAGCCAACATACAACCCGGTCAGCACGAAGCCGGGAATAAAGGCGCCCTTGTACATATCACCGACCGAGCGACCCAACACATCGGCCATCACGATCAGCACCAACGAGGGGGGGATAATTTGCGCCAGAGTGCCAGAGGCCGCAATCACACCGGAAGCGATGGCCTTGTCGTAGTTGTAACGCAGCATGATCGGTAGCGAGATCAGGCCCATGGCGATCACCGAAGCGGCAACCACGCCGGTAGTGGCAGCCAGCAGGGCACCGACAAAGATCACGGCATAGGCCAGCCCGCCCCGGATCGTGCCGAACAACTGGCCGATGGTGTCAAGCAGATCCTCGGCCATGCCGCTGCGCTCCAGCACCAACCCCATGAAGGTGAAAAACGGGATCGCCAGCAAGATTTCGTTCTTCATAATACCGAACACGCGATCCGGGAATGCTTGCAGGAGGTTTGGAGTGAGCAAGCCCAGTTCGATGCCGATCAAGCCGAACGTCATACCGACCGCCGCCAGCGAGAAGGCCACCGGATAACCGATCAGCAGAAACACCAGGAGCGCGGAGAACATGATCGGCGCCATATTGGCGATCAGAAATGCAGCCATCTCAATGGCTCCCCATGAACTCGGGCATGGGCCGGTGCCCCGCCAGCACCGCGACGCTCTTGATGATCTCGGACAAACCTTGCAAGCTGAGCAAGGTGAACGCCACGGGGATCGCGAATTTGATCGGCCACCACAGCAGGCCGCCGGGATTCGACGAACCTTCGTTGGTCTGATAGGCAATCAGAAAAAAATTCCAGGAATCGACGACGATCAGCATGCAAACCGGCAGTAGGAACAGCAAGCCGCCCAGGATATCGATCCATATCCGAGTTTTTGGCGCCAACCGGGAGGACAGCACGTCGATGCGGACATGGCCACCTTCACGCAAGGTCCAGGACGAGCAGAACAGAAATACCAAGCCGAACATGAACCACTGCGATTCTAGTAGTGCGTTGGAACCCCAATCGAACACGTAGCGCAGGGTGGCGGTAAGGGCGCTGATTAACGTGCAAAACAGGATCAGCCAAGTCATCCAGCGGCCGATCATCGTATTGAGGGCATCGATGCAAGCCGCGATGCGGAGCAGAAACTTCATGTCGTCTCCTGGGGGTACGATGCGAAACAAGCAATGGGATGGAGGAAACGGTATTGCTTGCCGGATGTTCTACCGGGCGAAGGGTTTCGCGCTCGATCGAATTTCAGTCTAGTTGCTCGAATCGGATATGCCACTGCTGGAAAACGCTCCGCACTCAGGCTGCCTCCACAGAGGACTCGTGACCTCGATACAGCCAAGATAGCGAAAATTTTGACATTCCAGTTTTTCCTGCCATCCTCCAAACGCTTTATACAAGGCATGGCTACCGAATAAGCTCCCCTCCAAGCGTATCCGGTTACCCAAACGCGATGAGCCCGAACCTGCGAGACGCGATGATGCATTACAAGGATTTACGCGATTTCATAGCCCAATTAGAGCGGCTCGGCGAACTGAAGCGCGTTCGGACACCCGTCGATCCGAAGCTGGAAATGACCGAGATTTGTGACCGAGTGTTGCGCGCCGGCGGACCGGCGATCCTGTTCGAAAATCCTAAAGGCCATGGGATTCCAGTGCTCGGCAATCTGTTCGGTACACCGCGCCGGGTAGCGTTGGGCATGGGCGCCGACAATGTCAATGCACTACGCGAAGTCGGTAAGCTGCTGGCCTTTCTCAAGGAACCGGAACCACCCAAAGGCATGCGCGATGCCTGGGAGAAACTGCCGATTTTCAAGAAAGTGCTGGACATGGCACCCAAGAAAGTGAGCCGGCCACCGTGTCAGGAACGGGTGATTGAAGGATCGGAGGTCGATCTGGCGCAGCTACCGGTGCAGTTCTGCTGGCCAGATGACGCTGGGCCGTTGATTACCTGGGGCTTGGTCGTCACCCGCGGACCGAACAAGCCGCGCCAAAACCTGGGCATTTATCGGCAACAAGTCATCGGCCGTAATAAGGTCATCATGCGCTGGCTGGCGCATCGAGGCGGAGCGCTGGATTTTCGCGACTGGCAGCAAACCCATCCCGGCGAGCCGTTTCCCATCGCTGTGGCGTTGGGCGCCGACCCGGCCACCATTCTCGCAGCGGTGACACCAGTACCGGACACACTGTCGGAATATGCCTTTGCCGGATTGTTGCGCGGGTCGCGGACCGAGTTGGCCCAGTGTCTGGGCAACGAGCTGCAAATCCCGGCTTCCGCCGAGTTTGTGCTGGAGGGTCATATCGCGCCCGGCGAAACCGCGCTGGAAGGGCCGTTCGGCGATCATACCGGCTACTACAATGAAGTCGATCGCTTCCCCGTGTTCACCATTGACCGAATCACTCACCGCGAAAATCCCATTTATCACAGCACCTACACCGGCCGGCCACCAGACGAACCGGCCATACTCGGGGTGGCGCTAAACGAGGTGTTCGTGCCAATCCTGCAAAAGCAGTTTCCTGAAATCGTGGATTTTTACCTGCCACCGGAAGGCTGCTCCTATCGGCTGGCAGTGGTGACCATGCGCAAGCAGTATCCAGGACACGCCAAACGGGTGATGCTGGGCGTATGGTCGTTCCTACGCCAATTCATGTACACCAAGTTCGTGATCGTCGTGGACGAGGGAGTGAACGCTCGCGACTGGAAAGATGTCATCTGGGCCATGACTACCCGCATGGACCCAGCGCGGGACACGGTCATGATCGAGAACACGCCGATTGATTACCTGGATTTTGCCTCGCCAGTGTCCGGGTTGGGTTCGAAAATCGGCTTCGACGCCACCAATAAATGGCCGGGCGAGACCACGCGGGAATGGGGTCGGCCCCTGGTGATGAGCGAAGCGGTAAAACAGCGAGTGGATGGGCTATGGAACGAATTGGATTTGTGATACCGACGAACATCCGTGAGCGCATCCATTTCTGATCGGCCAGGGCCAATTTCAAGCGAGGAGCCAATCGATCATGCCCTACCACATCACATTGCAACCGAGCGGCCACGAGTTTCAAGTCGTGGACGACGAGCCGGTCCTGAGCGCTGCTCTTCGCGAGAAAGGCAACGTATTACCTTACAATTGCCGCAACGGTACTTGCGGTTCCTGCATGGGCACCATTCTGTCCGGCCAGGTCATCTACCCAGACGGCCGTCCGCCGGGCTTGAGCGAGTCCGAGGAGGCCGAAGGCAAGGCGCTACTGTGCCAAGCCCGACCGCGCTCCGATCTAGTGATTCAAGTCCGTGAGGTCAAGACCGGTGGCGATATCCCGGTCAAAATTCTGCCGTGCCGGGTGGAAAGGCACGAGTTGCTAGCGTCTGATGTGATGCGGCTGTACCTGAAGCTGCCCAGTACCGAGCGCCTGCAATTTCTGGCTGGTCAATACATCGACATCCTGCTGGCTGACGGGCGGCGACGCAGCTTTTCCCTGGCCAATCCGCCTCACACCAACGAATTATTGGAACTTCATGTCCGACATGTGCCGGAAGGATTTTTTACCGGTTACGTGTTCGACAAGATGAAAGAAAAGGCACTGCTGCGTTTTCAAGGGCCGTTAGGAACCTTCTTCTTGCGCGAGGATGCGTCGTGGCCGATCATCCTGATCGGCGGCGGGACCGGCTTCGCCCCGCTGAAAGGCATGTTAGAGCATGCCTTTCACATCGGGCTGGATCGCTCCCTACATCTGTATTGGGGCGCCCGGGCGAAGGGAGATCTCTATTTGGACGAACTCCCACGCCGATGGACGAAAGAGCATTCGAATTTCCGCTACACGCCGGTACTTTCCGAGCCGCGCCCAGAAGAGGCGTGGGACGGACGCACCGGCTGGGTCCACGAAGCGGTTGCCGCCGATTATCCCGATCTGAGCGGTCACGAGGTTTACATGAGCGGCCCACCACCGATGATCGAGGCCGCCAGACCCGCCTTCGCTGCCCGAGGCTTACCGGCTGATCAATTGTTTTACGACTCTTTCGAGTTCGCATCGGACACGGTCAGTCGAACGCGCGGTTAATCCGTCCAGCAACCGGCGACCAGATCATTAATGGTCATCGCTTGGCCCAGCGACTACCCCGAACACCTGTGCCCGTTCCAGCACGCCCTCCGCCCAACGCCGGTGAGTGGCTGGCTCGCAAAACGAATCGCGCAGCCTGAACACCGCCGCTGCGTCCGGCGCCAGTATTGCCGCTGCCGTTTCATAATCCTCGCGCGGCACCCGGTAACATGACTCGATCACCGGGATTTGCGCGGGATGGATCGCCGTTTTGCCGACCAAACCATGCTGCAAATCGGCTTCCACCTCCCGGATCAATACCTCCGGCGTGTCCAGATAATCGAACACCGGCGCGCTCAAGCGATAGCCTGCTGGATTGAAAACCCGAACCAGATCGGCGATAGCGCCGCGCAAGGGCGTATCGTAAATTGTCGCGCCCCGCCGCCGGCGAATGCCGAGCAAGTTCAACAAATCGTTGCCACCGATCCGCAAGCACACGATGCGGGCTTTCAACCCATAATCCTCCAGCCGATCCCGCATGATTTCCATCTTGCGATGATCAAAGACCTCCGCGGTTTCCAGGATCGGCAATAGACGATGCCCCTTGCTGTCGTCCCACACGCGCAGCCAGTCCCCCAAGGTATGCGGCCCGAACTTGGGCAGCGCAAACCCCTGAACCCGCTCGATGCCGTCCAACTGCAACAGCCGCCACAATACCGTCGGATTACGCGGTCGAATGAACCGCAACAAAGGTCCGGTTTCCAGTTTCGGTAACAGCGCCGCCAAATTGTCCAGCGCTCGCTCCAGATCCCGTCCGCTCACCGCGTCCTCGGTGCAAAAAATCACCGAGCGCAGCCCGGGCAACTTCTGGCTGTTGGCGATCATCATCAGATCCGGCCGAGTGGCCGGTAGGTACAACGAGGCGCCCAACGCTACCGCTGACAAAGGGGATGCAGATACATACGACTCGTCACCCCCGTGCTGGAGCACTCTTTGCGGCGCGACGCGACGGTTGACACAAAGGGCAATCATCCGGCTCCGGTGCCACGAACGCTCCGAGTCATCAAGGTGGGAGCCATCACCCTCCTTCCGAAACAAGTTGAAAGTTCGCATATTCGTATCATGATTGCAGTATAAAGTCGGTTCATGTCGATTATCTAACAGCGTCATTCCGAACGTATTACTGACTTTAGTTGTATCGAACCCACGACTTCAAGGCAACCCGACAGCCCGAGGACACCATGCCCACGTTTACCGTCACCGGCGACATCGACCCTTTCTTGCATGTTTCCCTGTGCAAGGGTGAAAAAATTTACTGCGAATCCGACGCAATGGTGATGATGGAAGCCACGCTCGACCTGCAAGGCAAAATGACCGGTGGCCTCGGAGGTGCCCTGATGCGCCGCCTGGCCGGTGGCGAATCCTTTTTCCAGCAACACATCGAAGCAACGCGCGGCGACGGTGACTGTCTGCTGTCACCCATGCTACCTGGCGCCATTCAGATCCTGGAGATCGGACCGCAGCGATACACCCTCAACGATGGCGCTTTCGTGGCCGCCACCGCCGAGGTCGAACTCAAAACCCGTACCCAGAATCTCGGTAACGCCTTGTTCGCCCAAAGTGGTGGTTTTTTCGTGTTGGAAGCAACCGGCAAGGGACAACTGGCCGCTTCGGGCTTCGGTTCGATCTTCATGCTGGACGTGGAGCCAGGCAAGGACGTTATCATCGACAACGCCCACGTCATCGCCTGGGACAGTAGCCTACGATACGAAATCTCCGTGACGACCGCCAATGCCGGCTCCGGGCTGCTGGGCAACCTGATCAACAGCGTGACCAGCGGCGAGGGGGTCGTGCTGCGGTTTTCGGGGACAGGTAAAGTGCTGATCTGTTCTCGTAATCGAGATACTTTCCTCGCGTGGACCCGCAAGGGAACCGCCAGCTAACCGATCCAATACCCTCTCCTGCGTGTCAAGACAAATCCTTGATCAGGGCGGTGGCTTGGATCGGCATGGCGGGGTCAACAACCACGGCAACCCGTTTCTGATCCGCCAGCAGCCGCAAATGCGCGACATCGGGTGCGTCGGGATCACGCAGCAATAACAGGTCGGGCAAACGGCGCAGTAGCACGCGCGTCGCTTCGGCTACGCCCGGCTTGATGAAATTACGGTCGCCGATCCGATAACGGGTGTGGAGGCGTTCCAGAAAAGCGTTCATCGCTTCTCGCCGCGCCTTGCGCCGCCCGTCATCGCCGCTTAGCGACGCCAGCGCGACATCGGCGAACCGATTGGTTACTTGATCAAGAAACCAAGTCGAGCGGTCGTGCGGAGCAAAATCGGCGTAGAACACACAGCCGTGAAAATCGTGCGGGCCGATGGCGGTATTGAGGATTGAGCGACTGGTTAATCCCGAGACCGTCGCGTTCAAGATACCGCTGGGAATAGCGTAATCGTCGTCGGTTGCCGCCACATCAGCCACCCCGCCAATATCGGATACGACGTGTAGCGCCTCGTCCAGCCGCTCGGGTTGGTGGGTATTCCAACGCGCCAACGCCCGCCGCAATTCCTCGCCGATCACGCCCTTGGCGGTCCAGCCATCCACGAATGCCAGCCCGGCCGGCTCGCGCCCCTCCTGATGCAGGATGTGGCGCAAAGCATTTTCGTCGATGCCCCGGTCACGGATGATCGAAATCGAGTAATGTTTCGCGTCCGCTCGACCAAGTCGCCGCAAGGCGCGCACTAGCAGAGCGCCGATCGGCGTACCGGCACGCGCCAGCGATACCAGGGTAATTTCGCGCGGCCGGCTCGCCGCCAAATACCCCGCCAATGCCAGAATTTCCGCCGCCAGTCGCCCGGCATAGCGGTCGGTCAGCGTCTCGAACAAAACCCGATAATGCGGGTCTGGCGCCCGCTCCGGCGCTAGCATTTCGCTGTAGTGGCGCTGGCCAGACTGGATCAAGCGTTCCTTGGTCGCCACGTCCACCATATCCAGCCGCATCGGTTTCAGCAGAAAGATGGCGTCTTCCGCTCGATAGCTGCCGGTGAAAGGCGTCATCAGGAATATTGACTCCAGGTATTCCATTGAATCTGGCTATCTTTCGGCACCAGGGCGAAATCGCAGGCGCGCAGGAACGGAATATCGGTCAGGCTATCGCCGGCCCCGATGGTGAGGATAGGACCGGCCTGCTCCAGTTCCCGCGCCACCCGGCGCACCGCATCGTGCTTTTGCGCCCCGTTCACCATCAGCGCGAAATTGTTGCCGTTATGGTGCAGGGCCAGTTCCGGCGGCAGTCCGATCGCTTCCAGCCGCGTCCGCACCCGGGTCAGGGCTGCTCCATCGTCGTCGGATTTGATCGAGACATACGTCAGCCGCTCCTCGACCGAATGGTAGTTCACCCGATAACCGTCCGTCGGCGCGTCCTCGCTCAACCGGGCGGCGACCTCCCGAAGACTCGCTTCCGCCGCGGCCAGAAGAGGGCACACTTCGTCGTGCCACCACGGCGGCAAGCGGCCATCGGGCCGACGGATCACCGCCCCGTGATGGGTGATCCGCCACGACCGAAATTCGATCATCACCCGCGCCAAGGCGTCATCGGTGCGACCCGTCACCGGAATCACCTCGCTCCGCTCTCGCCAAAACTCCAGTAAGCGCCGCTGGGCACGGGTCATGAACGACAGCGTCCGGCCAGCGCGATCCACCGCCGCTGGCTCGACCGGCTCACCGGGCGGGCACTTGGGAGCGGTCTGCAAAATCGTATCGTCGAGATCCAGAAAGATCACGATGCGCGGCATGACTCCTCCGTCACCAGCGCCAAGCCGCCGATCACATCGGGCAAGGAATGCGCGGCGGGCATGGCAGGATGTTCGTAGCAGATGATCGGCAAGCGTTGCGAATCGAGGTTATAGAGGTAATTGGGAATGCCGTCGCCGTAGTTGTCCGGAAACTCCCGGCGGCTGGTGATGGCGTCGCCGACCAGGATCGGAGAGCGCGTGGTAGATTGAAAACGCACATCATAACCTCGCTCTTCCAGCGCTAAAGCGATGCGAAATGGAGTGTAAGCATACTCACCGGTACCGACGATGGCTAAAGACCGATCGCGTGGCAAGTCAGGCAAGCGGGGCATCGTCCAACGCCCAGCGATCAACCCAATCCGTGCCGGATCGGTTACCACTTCGTCATGCCCGCGATCAACGTCAGCGACGACCGTCGGCAAATCGGGCGGCGGAAATTCCGGGTCGGGATCGAAGGTAAAATCGCCCTCGATGAGCGCTGGAAATAGCACCGGCCTTTGCAGCGCCTCGATCAATTCCTGGCGCCGGGCCTCGCTCAGCCAGTTCGTGATACAAGCCAGCGCCACACACTCGATTTGCGGATTACACTGAAAATAAGCACGGGCCAATTCGACAAGTGTCCGCCCAGTAGAGATTTCGTCATCCACTAACACCAGCGTCCGTGCCGCGCGAAACAGAGGCTGCAAAACCGGATCAGGTAGGTAAACCGCATGATCGGGAGCATGACTGTGGCACTCATCGAACCCGAACGCCAGCGGGCGCGACAACCGATAGCGGGTAGTCTGCGAATACAAAATATCGTCCCGTCCGCTGCGCGACGCCGCCTCCTCGGCGACACCCCGACCCAGAGCGGTGGCAGTTTCCGCCATCCCGATCACCAGCATCGGCCCCGGCAAGGTCGCGATCTTATCAGCCAGCCGGCGCTGAACATCGCGCATCACGCAGGGCCGCACCGGCCAGTGTTTGCCCAGTACCTTGCTGACAAAGAGATACAGTCGCCGGGGATTCTGGCGGGTAGCGCAAGCCACGCAATTTTCCAGCGGCAGCTCTTCGCGCCGAATGCTCATCGTCAACCGCCCGGCCTGAATCGGTGTCATCAAGGTTCGCAATACACGCTCCATTCGATGCAATCCGCTTATCGTCCGTTTCAATCGGCGTTTATTCAGGGATCCAAATGGCTCAGGATGACCTTCAGTCGATGGACATAGGTATGCTCGGCCAGCACCCGCCGCCGCCCTTCGTACCCCACACTGGACCCGAAGGAGGGATCCCGCCGCAACCGGGCCACCAGATCGTTGAGTTCCTCGATATCCCGATACACCAGGATTTCCCGGCCAGGTTCGAAACACAGCGGCAGATCGGGAAGATCGTCGTTCAATACCGGCGTGCCACAGGCCAGTGGCTCGAAACTGCGCTGGTTGAGACCGTGTTCCACGTTCACCTCATTGCGGGCGTTGAGCACCGCGAAATGGCGCCGATAGAGCCAGATCAGATGCGGACGCCTGATTTTACGGTTTCGGACATGATGAAAGCCTTCGTGTGTCAACGCGCTCCAGTCGGTCCCGACGATCCGAGCAGGAAAAGTCAAGCCTCGCACCACGGTTTCGCGGAATTCGGTGCGGCTGGCCACAAACAAAAGTTCGGCGCGACGTGACTCGGAACCTGGCTGGAACAGTTCCGGGTCCACCGCCAGCGGCAAATAGCAACCGGGCGTGGCAAATCCCGCGTCTTCAGCATCCCGAATAAAACTGGTGTCGGTGAAATAGAGTCGATCACAGCAGTTGGCCTGCTCCCATCCACTCGCCGAAAACCGATCCCCGACCAAGCCAGCGATCATTGGCCGGTGGGAAAGCCCCTGCAAGATCCGATAATACTCAATCGGCACCCCGAACACCCCTGCCACGATCACCAAATTCGGGCGAAATCCGGCCAATACTCTTTCGAAACGCGCTAGCATCCAGCGGGTATTGGCCGAACCGTATCCTTGCCATTTAACGCGTAGCCGCGACATCATGCTATCGCCGTTGATGGCGAACACGCGGGCAGGATGTCCCAGCCGAGTGCATGCGCGCTGCATGTTTTCCAGCCAAAGCACCAAGCTGCCGCGTTTGCCCAGCAGCAAAATCCTCAGTGACGCCGCACCGGCGGATTCCATGCCTTTCATCGCAAGATCACGGCTTGTTCAATCTGGGCGACAGGTACGCTCCCAAACCGCACTGGCAGGTGGCTAGTATGCCCATCGCAACGGCCGATAATGATTGAATCGCAGTCATACAGGACATTGTTGAATTCAAAGCAGCAACACTTATTGTTTTCGTTATCGTCCAACGAATACTAATATGTTTCAATCACGCCTATCGAGAGGAGATATCGCATGCAAGGGTTCAAAACCGTCGCCGCTGTTGTATTGTCGCTGACCGCCAGTTGGGCCTACGCCGGCACCACATTGAACGCCATCAAGGAACACGGCTTTATCAAGTGCGGCATCAGCGACGGCCTGCCGGGCTTTTCCTTCGCCGATGAGAAAGGCAACTACAACGGCATCGATGTGGACGTTTGCCGCGCCGTCGCCGCCGCCGTGTTCGGCGACCCCACCAAGGTCAAATTTACTCCGCTGACCGCCAAGGAGCGCTTCACCGCCCTGCAATCGGGCGAGATCGACGTACTGTCCCGCAACACCACCTTGACCTCCAGCCGTGACTCCGCCATGGGTCTGCACTTCACCGGCGTCACCTATTACGACGGTCAGGGGTTCCTGGTCAACAAAAAACTCGGCGTCAAGGGCGCTAAGGAACTTAATGGCGCCACCGTGTGCGTGCAGGCCGGCACGACCACCGAGTTGAATCTGAGCGACTATTTTCGCGCCAACAAAATGAAGTTTACCCCCATCACCTACGATAAATCCGACGAAAGCGCCAAATCGCTAGAGGCGGGGCGTTGTGACGTACTGACGTCGGATCAGTCACAGTTGTACGCTCAACGCATCAAGCTGGCCAAGCCGGACGAGTACGTGGTGCTGCCAGAAGTCATCTCCAAAGAGCCCCTTGGCCCAATGGTCCGTCATGGCGACGACGACTGGTTCGACATCGTCAAGTGGACCCTCTTCGTCATGGTCAACGCTGAGGAATTGGGCGTCAACTCCAAAAACGTCGAGGAAATGAAAAAATCCACCAATCCTGACGTGAAACGGCTGCTCGGCGTTGAAGGCGATAAAGGCAAGGATTTCGGTCTAGCCAACGACTGGATGGCGGTCGTGATCAAGCAGGTCGGCAATTACGGCGAAATCTTCGAGCGCAATGTCGGCCTGGGCAGTCCGCTGAAGATCCAACGCGGTTTGAACGCGCTGTGGAATCAGGGGGGTTTGCAATACGCGCCGCCAGTACGTTGAGCGCTCGACTGTCCTTCTCGCCAATCGCTCTCGCTCGCTAACGGGCGAGAGAGTTCCGCAAGCCCCTGACGAATTTCCGGACATCCCATGACCGAACCGATCCCTACCCCGGTCAAACCGCCGTTCTGGAACAACCCGCAAACCCGAGCCATCGCCTTCCAGGTGATTGCCCTTGTGGTCACCGTTGCTTTCGGTTGGTCCATATTTGAAAACACCCAAGCTAACTTGCGCCGGCTAGGGATCGCGTCAGGCTTCGACTTTCTATCCTCGCCCGCCGGTTTCGACATTATCCAGACGCTGATCCCCTACTCCCCCACCTCCAGCTATGGCCGGGTGTTTTGGGTCGGATTGCTCAACACGCTGCTGGTCTCGGCACTGGGTGTCGTTCTGGCCACGCTGCTCGGCTTTGTCATCGGCATCGCCCGGCTGTCTAAAAACTGGCTGATTTCCCGGCTGGCACTGGTCTACATCGAAACCTTCCGCAACATCCCGCTCCTGCTGCAAATCTTTTTTTGGTATTTCGCCGTACTGCGAGCGGTACCGGCCCCGCGCCAGAGTTTGAGTCTGGGTGACGTGATTTTTCTCAACATCCGAGGACTCTATCTACCGGCTCCCCAGTTTCAACCCAGCTTTGGTTGGGTAATCGCCGCGTTCGGCGGCGCGGTAGCGGCGAGTTGGCTACTGGTGCGATGGGCGCGCAGTCGACAATTAGCGACCGGCCAGCAATTCCCCGCGTTGTCGGTCTCGCTGGCGCTGCTGTTCGGCTTGCCGCTGGCGACGTTCTGGCTGGCCGGGTCACCTTTGGAGTGGCAAATTCCGAAATTGGGGGGCTTCAACTTTCAAGGCGGTTGGGTGGTGATCCCCGAAATGGCCTCGCTATTGCTGGCACTGACCATTTACACCGCCGCCTTCATCGCCGAAATTGTCCGGGCCGGCATTCAGGCGGTCAGTCATGGCCAGACCGAAGCGTCGTTCTCCCTGGGTCTGAATTCCGGTATGACCTTGCGGCTGATCATCCTGCCGCAAGCGCTACGGGTGATTATTCCGCCCCTGACCAATCAGTATCTCAATTTGACCAAGAACTCATCGCTGGCTGCCGCCATCGGTTATCCCGATTTGGTTTCCGCCTTTGCCGGCACCACATTGAATCAGACCGGCCAAGCCATCGAGTGCATCGCCATTACCATGACCGTTTACCTGACCATCAGCCTGCTGATCTCGCTGGCGATGAATCAGTATAACCGCCGGGTGGCGCTGGTGGAGCGATAACCATGGCCGAAACCCACATTCCTCACCCCATCCTGCCACCGCCCTCCAACTCTGTCGGTGTTCTCGGCTGGCTGCGGCGTAATCTGTTCTCATCGCCGTTGAATATCGCTCTGACCCTACTGGCGCTGTATTTGCTCTACACACTCATCCCTCCCTTGCTCCGTTGGGCGCTGCTGGACGCCACCTGGACCGGCGACAACCGGGAAGCCTGCTCGGCGCACAGTGGCGCTTGCTGGGTGTTCATCCGGGTTCATTTCGAACAGTTCCTTTATGGTTTCTACCCGGACGATCAGCGCTGGCGAGTCAACCTTGCCGCGATTTTACTCGTGCTCGGCGCTGCGCCGCTGTTTATCCGGGCCGTGCCCGATCGCACCAAAATTCGGCTAGGACTGAGTTTGCTGATCGGCTATCCGATCATCGCATTCGTGCTGTTCAAAGGTGGCAGACTCGGTCTATCCGCAGTGGACACCAGCAGTTGGGGTGGCCTGCTATTGACCTTGGTGATCGCGGGCGTGGGCATGATCGCCGCTCTACCGCTGGGTATACTGCTGGCGCTCGGTCGGCGGTCACAAATGCCAGCTATTCAAACGCTATGCGTGACCTTCATCGAATTCTGGCGTGGCGTCCCCTTGATCACCGTGCTGTTCATGTCCTCGGTGATGCTGCCTTTGTTTTTACCGGCCGGCATGAATTTCGACAAGTTATTGCGAGCGCTGATCGGCGTCACGCTGTTCCAGGCAGCTTATATGGCCGAGGTGGTGCGCGGCGGCTTACAGGCCATTCCAAAGGGCCAGTTCGAGGCCGCTGCCGCACTGGGGCTGGGTTATTGGAAAACCATGGCCTTGATCGTGCTTCCTCAAGCTCTGAAGCTGGTTATTCCCGGCATCGTCAATACTTTTATCGCCCTCTTCAAGGACACCTCGCTGGTGCTGATCATTGGTCTGTTCGACTTGATGAACATCGTCCACAACGCCACCACCAACCCGGAGTGGCTGGGCTTTTCGACGGAGGGTTACGTTTTTACCGCTACCGTCTACTGGCTGTTCTGCTTCGGCATGTCCCGCTATAGCCAAAATCTGGAAAAACGCCTCCACACCGGCCACAAACGCTAGGACCCCCCCGATGCCCGAATTACCTCCCGCATCCGCCCACGCGCCGCTATCCGATCAGGTCATGATCGAGATGCAGGGCGTCCATAAATGGTACGGCGCCTTTCACGTTCTCAAAGAAATCAATCTGACTGTCCGCAAGGGCGAACGCATCGTGGTTTGCGGCCCCTCCGGCTCCGGCAAATCCACCACGATTCGTTGCATCAACCGTCTGGAGGAATATCAGCGCGGTCGGATCGTGGTGGATGGACAGGAACTGAGCAATGACGTGAGACAGATCGAGCGCATCCGCCGCGAGGTCGGCATGGTGTTCCAGCATTTCAACCTGTTTCCGCATCTGACGGTGCTAGAAAACTGTGTGCTAGCGCCGATCTGGGTCCGCAAGTTACCGCGTAAACAGGCGGAGGACATTGCGATGCGCTATCTGGAACGGGTCAAGATTCCCGAGCAAGCGGGCAAATATCCGGGACAGCTATCCGGTGGCCAACAGCAACGGGTCGCCATCGCTCGCAGCCTGTGTATGAATCCCAAGATCATGTTGTTCGACGAGCCAACTTCGGCGCTGGACCCGGAGATGATCAAGGAGGTACTGGACACCATGGTCACACTGGCCGAGGACGGTATGACCATGATCTGCGTCACCCACGAGATGGGCTTCGCCAAAACCGTCGCCCATCGAGTGATTTTCATGGACGGCGGGGAAATCATCGAGCAGAACTCGCCGGCGGAATTTTTCACCCATCCGCAATCGGACCGGACCAAGTTATTCCTAAGCCAGATTTTGCATCATTAACATCTGGCTACGACAGGTAAAATTTCAGATTCTTGGCGCACCTCGCTGTTCCATCCGCTGCTCTCTGAACGCTACCGGCCAAAAGCTCCCACATGGCGCAGATCGGCCGGCGTGTCGATGTCCGCGACGATGCCGGGATCTTCGCAAGCCAGCCACCGCACCTGCTCGGCATGATCGTGCAGGATCGACCGGGCGCCTTCATCGCCGGTCAGTTGAGTGAGCTGCTCGAAATACCCTCGGCCAAACCCGACCGGATGCCCTCGCCGCCCGTGAAACACGGGAGCCGCCAGCGTCGTAGGCCGTTCGATGGCATCAGCGACTTGGGCGATGGTCGCGGGCCGAATGAAAGGCATGTCGGCCAACGCCACGATCCAGGCAGACGCTTGTGGAGCCTGGCGCACCGTCCAGGCAAGACTGGTTCCCATGCCATCTTCCGCCCGAGGACAGACCGTGACCAGAAACCCATCCTCGTCTAACAATCGGGCCAGCAACGGATCGCCGGGATTGACGACCGCCAGCACGTTGGGCACGGCGGCACGCAAATGGCGAGCGGCGGCCAACGCCATGGGAACGCCGTCGGACAGCGGTTGCAGCAGCTTGTTCGCGCCGAAGCGCCGGGAATAACCCGCCGCCAGTAGAATACCCTGCTTCACGATGGAACAGTGGAATCGGCCGCGCCGATGGCGGAGCGAGATCGAACCGGTGCCAGCGCGATACTGTGGCGCAGCGCAGTCAGTTCGGCCAGGATGGAAATCGCGATCTCCGGCGGGGTACGACTACCGATCGGCAGACCGACCGGGCCGTGCAGGCGGGCCAGTTCCTCGGGTGTCACGTCCAGCAGCGCCAGACGTTCGCGGCGTCGCGCCGTGGTGGTGGCCGAACCGAGCGCGCCGACGTAGAACGCATCAGTTTTCAGTGCCTCCATTAAAGCCATGTCGTCCAATCTTGGATCATGAGTGAGAGCGACGATGGCAGTGCGCCGGTCGGGCACGAGGGCGCGCACCACGTCGTCGGGCATCCCCGGCAACAGCTCCGCGCCAGCCACGGTCCACTCCCGCACGTACTCGGCGCGCGGATCGCAGACCAGCACTCGGTAATCGAGCGCTTGCGCCATGGACGCCAGATAAAACGAAATCTGGCCAGCACCGATAAGCAGCAGACGCCAACGTGGGCCGAAAATCTGAGTCAGCACCTTGCCATCGAAGGTCGGCGCATCCTCCGGCGTTGCTTGTTGGAAACTCGTCGCGCCATCGGCGAGCCGCACTCGCCGCGCCAGTAGCTCGCCGCGCTCCAGCGCTGCCAGCACCGGTCGCAGGGACCCGACGCTGGCCAGCGGCTCCACCACCAGTTGCAGCGTCCCGCCGCAGGGCAGACCGAAGCGGCGTGCATCCTCGGCCGTCACCCCGTATTTCACCACCTCGCAAGCGGCGGGGAAGCGGGCGCGAAGCCGGGCGGCGAGATCGTCCTCGACGCAGCCGCCCGACACCGAACCGCAGGGTTGGCCGTCCTCGTCGAGCGCCAACAGCGCCCCGACCGGACGCGGCGCCGAACCCCAGGTGGCGACCACCGTGACCAGCGCGACTCGCCGCCCCGCTTCCAGCCAATCGATAGCCCGCCGTAAGACGGCGATATCCAGACTGTCCACGGTTTCAGGCTTTGAGCGCAGTCGGGTCGATGGGCAGGTCGCGCACCCGCTTGCCGGTAGCAGCATACAGCGCGTTGGCTACCGCTGGCGCAATCGGCGGCACACCCGGTTCGCCCACCCCGGTGGGGTGCGCTTCGCTCGGCACAATGTGGACCTCGATCTTTGGCATCTCCCCGATACGCAATAGCGGGTAGTCGGCGTAGTTGCTTTGCTCCACCCGGCCGTCCTTGAGGGTGATTTTGCCGTGCAGCGCCGCCGTCAGCCCGAAACCGATGCCGCCCTGCATCTGGGCCTCGATCACGTTCGGGTTGACCGCGACCCCGCAATCCACGGCACAGACCACGCGGTCCACCTTGAAATTTCCGTCCGGCTGCACGGTCACCTCCGCGACCTCGGCGACGAAGGAGTCGAACGATTCATGCACGGCGATGCCCCGACCCCGACCTTTGGGCAGCGGCGTACCCCAACCGGCTTTTTCGGCCGCCAGTTCCAATACCGCCCGATGGCGAGGGTGGTCGGCTAGCAACGCACGGCGATATTCGTAGGGATCCTGACCGGCGGCGGTGGCCAGCTCGTCGATGAAGACTTCGACGGCGAAAGCGGTGTGCGTGTGGCCGACGCTGCGCCACCACAAGACCGGAATGCCGTTTTGAGTGCTATGCAGTTCCACACGCAGGTTAGAAACGGCGTAGGACAAGTTGGACGCGCCTTCGACCGATGTGAAGTCGATCCCATCCTTTATCATCTCCCCGAACGGCGTGCCGGCCAGAATGGATTGACCGACGATGCGTTGCAGCCAAGCCGCTGGCTTGCCCTGGGCGTCCAAGCTAGCGGCGATGCGATGTACGAACAAGGGTCGATAGTAGCCGCCCTTGATGTCATCCTCGCGCGTCCACATCAACCGGATCGGCGCATTCAGCTCGCGGGCCGCCTTGGCGGTCGCCACCGCCTCGGCGATGTAATCCGAGGTGGGATTGGCGTGGCGGCCGAAGCTGCCGCCCGCCAAGGTAGTATGAATCGTGACCTGCTCCGGCTGGAGGCCGGCGATTTTCGCGGCGATGGCTTGATCGAGCGTCTGCAACTGGGAACCCGCCCAAATCTCGCAGGCATCGTCCTTCAACTGCACCACGCAGACCAGCGGTTCCATCGGAGCGTGGGCGAGATAGGGAAACGTGAAAGTGGCTTCCAGCGTCTTCGCCGCTTTGCTCAGCGCTTGCGCGGCATCGCCGTGATCGGCAGCGACTTTGCCCACCGTCTTGGCGAGCGCGAGATACTGCTCGCGCAAGGCGTCGCTCGATACCTTGGCCGCGTCGGTTTCGTCCCATTCGACGATCAAAGCGTCCCGCCCTTTCTTAGCTGCCCAGAAATCGCGGGCGACGACCGCTACGCCTTGCGGAATCTGCACCACCGCCTTGACGCCCGGCACCGCGCGAGCGGTGTCAGCCTTGATGCTTTTCACCTTAGCGCCAAACAGGGGAGGATGGATCACCAGCGCCGTCAACAAGCCGGGCAATTTGAGGTCGCCAGCAAACTGGGCTTGTCCGGTGGCTTTCGTTTGACCATCCTTGCGCGGCAAACTTTTGCCGATGATTTTCCACTCGGTAGGCGCTTTCAGCTTCACGCTTTGCGGCGGCGTCAATTCGGCGGCCTTGGCCACCAGTTCGCCATACGTGGCCCGGCGTTGGGATTGGAGATGGACGACACTGCCGCTCTCGACCTTGAGCGCAGCGGGTTCCACCTGCCACAGCGCGGCGGCGGCGGCGATCAGCATCTCGCGCGCGGTGGCGCCCGCTTGGCGCAACTGGTCCCAAGAATTGGTCAGGCTGGTGCTGCCGCCGGTGCCCTGCGCGGTTCCGCCCCAGGACAGATTGCCGTAGAGCTTGGCGTCGGCTGGCGCGGATTCGACCCGAACCTGTTCCCAGGGCACCTCCAGTTCCTCGGCGACCAGCATCGGCAGGCCGGTGTAGACGCCTTGCCCCATTTCCAAGTGCTTCACCAGCACGGTGACGGTGTTGTCCGGCGCGATGCGCAGAAAAGCGTTGGGCGCGAATGAGGTAGCCGTGGCGGCAGCAGCTTGCTGGGCCGCGCGGCCAGGCGGCAGATAAAAACCGAGGGTCAGTCCGGCGCCGAGCGCAGCGCCGGCTTTCAGAAAAGTCCGGCGGCCAGGATTGTCAATCGCGTGCATGGCTCAGGCTCCCAAGGTTTTGGCCGCGTCGTGAACGGCGGCGCGAATCCGGGCGTAGGTGGCGCAGCGGCACAGGTTGCCGGATAAAGCCGCGTCGATGTCGGCGTCGGTCGGACGCGGGTTGCTGGCCAACAGCGCCGCCGCGCTCAAAATCTGGCCCGGCTGGCAATAGCCGCACTGGGACACTTCGCGCTCGATCCACGCCTGTTGCAGAGTTCGGACGATTCGATGATCGGCGGTTTCGATGGTGGTGATCTGGCTGCCGGCAACGGCCGAGATCGGCAGCACGCAGGAGCGCATCGCGTTGCCGTTGACGTGGACGGTGCAGGCACCGCAGACGGCCATGCCACAGCCGTATTTGGTTCCGGTGAGTCCCAAGGTGTCGCGCAACACCCACAACAACGGGGTATCGGGGGGGACGTCGACTTCGTGTTTCTGGCCATTCACGATGAGTGCGATCATGTCGGTTTCCTCTCCGTACAAGATGGTTGGTTAGCTAGTCTCTAAGCGGAGTTAGGCCGCTAAGGAATGGAATTGTTCGGCGGCGGACAACGCTTAACCCTTGATTAGGAGCATCTGGCCTTTCTTGAGCGTGTGGCAAGTTGCACGGGCGCGGCGTTGAACTGACGGTCGGGATATGGAAGTATCTGCGCCGCCTTGGCCTGTCATATAAAAAAAAGTGATGCACGCCGCCGAACAGGACAGGCCGGACGTGGCAGCCGCAATGGCCGCGTGGAAGGCTGAGCAACCCTTGCTTGACCCTGACCGGCTGGTGTTCATTGACGAGACCGGGGCCTCCACCAACATGGTGCGTCGCTATGGGCGTTGTCCGAAAGGCGAGCGTCTGATTGACAAAACGCCGTGGGGTCACTGGAAAACAACGACTTTCGTCGGCGTCTCGTCCACCAGAATCGAACGCACCTGCCCTTCCTGCGCTAGCGTCAACGTCCGGCCCGTCAAAAACCGCCGTCCCCGTCGCCGGGACCGCAATCCCGCCTCTCCATCCCGCCCAAACTTTTTGTTCCACTCCAGCACCATGCTGATAGGGGCCCCCACCACCCGTGCGATTTCCTTCCACGTCAATCGCAGCGCCTGACGACGGTGTTCCTCCTGGGCCTCTAGTGACAAACCGCGTGCGTCGATCTTTTTCATGCTCGTGATTATAATCGACGACCTCAAGCGCGTTGCGCCCCTGCTGGGCTACTCGGGCTATCAACCCCTGATGCGCGCCTATATCGGCCAAGGGCTGCGCGCCGATCTCGCTCGCCTGGAGGACGCCCCCATCGTCCGTCTGTTGGAACACTTGAAGGCGCAAGGTGTGTCCGAGGAAACATTAACCAAAGCGTTGACCGACTTGTCAGCCGGGTAGCCGGGCAGTCGGGCACAAGACGTGCCCGACATCCTCCCTAATCCCCTGAACCCGCCGGGCAACGCTGCGCTTTTGCCCGACCTACTCGGAAATTTGCCGATGCGCTACCGCCGTTCAACCACGCCCGGCGCGGGGCGTACTTTTTCACGGCCGTGACCTATCGGCAGCAGACCATTCTTTACGAACCGGATTCGGTGGCTTTGCTACGCGGGAGGTGTCCCGAACTTGCGCTACCGGCTTGTGGTACACCCCCTAAGAAAGCTCAACAGAAGAACCGATATATCTGATAATATTGAAAATCTAATTCTCGAACATCTTCGGGCGATCCGCGCCGATATCGGCAGCATCAAGGACGACGTGCGCGAAATCAAGCAGCAGCTCACTAGTTTGGAAGCGGCTGTTGCGGGTCTGCGGCGCATAACTCCAACCTGTATGGCGACGTAATCGACCAACACGCGCGATATGACCGTCTTGTGGAGCGTGTGGAGCGTCGTTTAGATTTGGCTAATGGTTAAGTTTGCCTTTTCGTCTCAGTTCGCGATTCACCGCATCGGGAGTAGGTTTCGTGTCCATCGAACTTTGGCTTGCCTTTGTCGCCGCCTCGGCGGTTCTGCTCGTCGTGCCCGGCCCGACGATTCTCACCGTGATTAGCTATTCGGTGGCTCACGGCCAACGCGCCAATATTCCGCTGGTGGCTGGCGTTGCTCTCGGCGATTGCACCGCCCTTGCACTCTCTCTTCTGGGTTTGGGAGCGCTGCTGGCAACTTCCGCGATCTGGTTTACGGTGGTCAAGCTGGCCGGTGGTCTTTATCTACTCTATCTCGGCATCAAGTTATTACATTCGGATATTTCTCCAGTCGATTCCCCCCTCCACCCCGCGCCGAGTTCTCGATGGCGCTTGTTTCTGAATACCTATCTGGTGACGGCGCTCAATCCAAAGGGCATCGTTTTTTTTGTGGCGTTCTTGCCACAATTTATCGATCAGAAGGCCAACATCACCCTTCAGCTTTGGATCCTGGCAGTCACTTTCGTGCTGATGGCCATCGTCAACGCCACGCTCTACGCCGTGTTTGCGGCATCCGCCCGTGAAATCCTCGCTTCATCTCGCGCTCGACACGGCTTTAACGTTGTCGGTGGATCGCTGCTCTCGGCGGCAGGGGTATGGGCACTGTTCGCTCGTCGGGTGGCGTGAGAACGGCGGGCCAGCATGGCGGAATTAGCTCCGTAGCGCTGCGATCACGGGTTTCGTCTCTGGCCAAACACCGCGCCACAAATGGAACGATTCCGCTGCCTGCTCCACCAGCATCCCCAAACCGTCCAGGGCTTGAACGGCACCGTGCTCCAGACCCCAACGCACGAACGCGGTCGGTTCGCTGCCGTACATCAGGTCGTAGCACCAGCCATCCGGCGCCAACACATCCTCTGGCAAGGGCGGCACCGCGTCGCTCAAACCCGCTGCCGTGGCGTTGATGATCAAATCGAATTGCCGCCCGGCCAACTCCGCGAAACCATAGCCGGAGACCCTTCCCAAGTCACTGAAACGCAGCGCCAGTTCCAGCGCTTTGTCAGCGGTGCGATTGGCGACGACCAATTGGGTCGGCTTTTCCACCAGCAGCGGTTGCAAAATACCTCTGGCTGCACCGCCCGCGCCCAGTAGCAAAATTCGCCGGCCCGCTAGCAGGTATCCGTGATTGACCGTTAGATCCCGGACCAATCCCATCCCGTCGGTGTTGTCGCCCCGCACCCCCCCCGGTTCCAGGATAAGGGTGTTAACCGCTCCGGCCCGCTCGGCGCGGACACTCAGCAGATCGGCAAATACCCAGGCGTCCTGCTTGAACGGTACGGTTACGTTCAAACCCTTGCCACCCGCTTCCCGAAACTTCCGCACGGCGGGAGCAAAACCGCCCGGTTCAACCAGGATGGCACGGTATTCGAGAGGCTGGCCAGTCTGCGCGGCGAACAAGGTGTGAATATGCGGGGATTTACTGTGCGCGATGGGATTGCCCATCACGGCGTACTGATCAGGCTGTATCGTCATGATTCATCACTCAATGGTGCAGCGGCGCCCGCAAGCGTTGCTCGAATTCCGGCGGCGGTACGTATTGCAGCAACGCTTCACCGTTGTCGCCCAACAGCAAATCCAAACCCTGTTCCGGATAGAGCCAATGCGTCCCGTCCTTGACCTTCATCTGCTCGACCGGCTCGCCAAAGCGCTTGCGCACCAGATCAGCATCGAACTGGACCACCGGCATATAGGTGAGAGCCGTGACGGTCGCACCCAATGCCCTATCGGCGTCGGCCAGTGGCACCGGATAGCGGCGACCGCCCTCGGCAGTCGGCTGCCCCCCGCCGGCATGAGCACGGATTGCTTCCAACATCGGTTCGGGCAGTCGCGCTGACAATACCAACCGGGCGTTCAAGCCGCCGACCACCGCATCTCGGAAATAGGCTTCCAGCCCCAACCGATTTATTTTGTCCTCGAACAATGCGAATTCGTAGCGTCGTCCCAATTTTTGTACCGCATCCCGCACCGTGCTTTCACCCAGTGTCAACCCAAACACGGTGATGGTGGCGCCATCCCGATTGCGCGTCACTTGCCAAGGCATATCCTGGCCCAGCGTGGATGGCTGGCTACCTGGCGGGCGCATCACGGCGACAAAGAACACGCTCATGGCCGCCATTCCCAATCCAGCCACCAGCCAGACTTTCCAATGCTTCATGGCGATCATCGCAACCAGCCGGCCGCCTGTTTCGCGAAATAGGTGAGAACCGCATCCGCGCCGGCCCGCTTCATCGCCAACAGCGACTCCATGACTACTGCCCGTTCGTCCAGCCAGCCGTTGCGCGCGGCGGCCATCAGCATCGCGTACTCGCCACTGACTTGATAGACGAAAGTGGGCACGGCAAACTGGTCCTTGACTCGGCGCACGATGTCTAGATACGGCATCCCCGGCTTGATCATGACGATATCCGCCCCCTCCTCCAAGTCCAAAGCCACCTCGCGCAGGGCCTCGTCGCTGTTGGCTGGATCCATCTGGTAGCTGTATTTGTTGCCCTTGCCAAGTGCGCCCGCTGACCCGACCGCATCGCGAAACGGCCCGTAAAAACTGGAGGCGTACTTAGCGGAATAGGCCAAAATGCGGGTATGAATGAAATCGTTGGACTCCAGCGCCTCACGGATCGCCCCGATCCGCCCATCCATCATGTCCGACGGCGCGACGATGTCCGCACCCGCCTCGGCGTGCGATAACGCCTGTCGGACCAAGACGCTTACGGTTTCATCGTTCAGCACATAACCGGCATCGTCTACCAAGCCATCTTGACCGTGGCTGGTGAACGGATCGAGCGCTACGTCGGTTATCACACCCAGTTCGGGAAAATGGGCTTTGAGCGCCCGCACCGCCCGTTGCGCCAATCCATCGGGATTGTAGGCTTCGGCGGCGTCCAGCGACTTGGCCTCCGGCGCAGTCACCGGAAACAGCGCGACAGCTGGCACGCCCGATCCGACCAGCACCTCGGCCTCGTGCAGCAACTCATCGAGGGTCAGCCGCGCCACGCCCGGCATCGACGCCACTGGCTCGCGCCGCTTCTCACCCTCGATCACGAACAGCGGTTGGATCAGATCGGCGGTGGTCAATACGGTCTCCCGCACTAACCGGCGGGAAAACTCGTCGCGGCGCAGCCGACGCGGGCGGACGCCGGGAAATTGGCCGGTAACGATCTGAGGTATCTTGGACACGCTGACATACTCCGCAGGCTATTGGACTACGATCGTTTCCTGAAGCGGCAGAAAACCAGTTGCTTGCCGGGCTGGGTTTAATCGGAAACCACAGCTAAAACCGGGCGATTTTACCTGAAATATTTTCGCGGTGTGCCTACGCCAACCGCTCCTCATGGTCCAAGCTTCAGAATCGTCGGTTCAACAGGTTGAATCTCTTGAACGAATTTGTGGGAGCATCGATCATGGCGCGTTTTCAGACGACGGATGGCACTTCGACGCTCAACATCATGTTACCGAACGGTAAGCCAAAGCGAATCAGCCGGTAATACATTGTGATCGACGAGCTGACTGCCCCGTAAAATGCCGCTTTTCATTCGCCAATTTCAGTTTCTCCAATGACCGATCTGCTCCATTACGAACCGATCATCCGGTTAAGCTGTTTTCTCGGCGTGCTATTGGCGATGATGGGGTGGGAATGGCGGTGGCCACGCCGCACACTGAGTCTGCCACGCGCGCGACGGTGGCCGGCCAATCTCGGCATCATCCTCATAGACAGCGGGGTGCTGCGGTGGCTATTTCCGGTGCTGGCGGTTGGCATGGCGGAGTTGGCGGAAAACCGTAACTGGGGCCTGTTCCACGGGTTGAACGCGCCGTTCTGGCTGGCACTCGTCGCCACCCTGCTGCTTTTGGACTTGACAATTTATGCCCAGCACGTCGCGTTTCACAAAATCCCGCTGCTGTGGCGCTTGCACCGGATGCACCATACCGATCTAGATTTCGATGTGACCACTGCCTTGCGCTTCCATCCGCTGGAAATCGCACTGTCCATGTTGCTCAAGCTGGCAGTGGTCGTGCTGCTGGGCGCTCCGCCGGTCGCGGTGATGCTGTTCGAGGTGATTTTGAACGCCACCGCCCTGTTCAATCATGGCAACGTTCGCCTGTCGCGAAAACTCGACCGTGCGCTGCGCTGGGTGCTGGTCACGCCCGACATGCATCGGGTTCATCACTCGATCCATCGCGAGGAAACCGATAGCAATTTCGGATTCAACCTCCCTTGGTGGGATCGACTGTTCGGCACGTATCGAGATCAGCCGCGCGACGGACACGTTGGCATGACCATCGGATTAGAGTATTTCCGTGATTGGCGGGCGACGAGGCTGGACGGATTGTTGTTACAGCCGTTTCTGATCCCGAATCGGGACGACCCCGAATCAAGCCCCCTCTAAACTCTAGAATTTCTCCTGTCCATGCACCCGTGTTGCATCTGGGAAATCACGATAGAGTGCAAAGACGACATCCTGCGCCTTTGAGTTCACCGCGTGGTGCAAGCTCTCTACCGGGTCGGTCCGTGAGGAGACTGCGTCAAAAGCCACCTGCATCTGAGCCAGGTCGTCGAACTCAAGAGTAATGTGGAACTCCCGTAGCTGTGGAGGCCGGAAACCGAGTTTGCATCGCGTGATTCGATAGGCACGGAGCTGACTATCCTGCTTCAATCGTTCGAGATAGCCACGCACGCACTCAGCAAACTCCATGTCACCCACTCCGGGCTTGAGATTGCACCAGATATGATAAATATCCAATTGTGGCTCCTGACTTCAGCTCTGCGGCACCTACGATGCCTACCGTAACCGAATGACTTTGCCAGTCTCACCGACAGAATCGCTCCCTAAACCCAGGATCAATGTCCCATCGTCCAGCGGCAGATTGGGAAATTTTGATACAAGCTCTCAACCAAACTCCAATCGAAAACCAGCTTTCCGCAGAAAATGTGCCTCCCCTTCCAAGTCGGCATGGGTCAGCGGATGCTGCTCCAACCAGCCGGACGGAAACTGCAACTCCAAGCGCTGTTGAGTGACACGCAAAGTTAGCGCCGGCAACGGCTGGCGGGTGCGCGCCCGATTCAGCACCACCGCCAACCTCAGCAGCACGCACAGCCGACGGACCTGAGGTGCCACATCGCGCGGCAGATGCGCGAAAGCATCGGCGGGAAACGATCGGCGATGACGCTGGATCAGCGCCGCTAGCAACGTTTGATCGCTCTGCGAGAAACCCGGCAAATCGGCATGTTGCAAGATATAGGCGCCATGCTTGTGATATTGGTGATAAGCCAGCAACATTCCAATTTCGTGCAAGCGGGCTGCCCATTCCAAAACGTGAGCCGATACCTCCGCTTCTAAATCCCAGCCTTCGCGAGCCTGGCGCAACAACTCCAGTGCGGTTGAGCTGACTCGCTCGGACTGGGCGCGATCCAAACCGTAGCGGTCGATCACGGCGGCGATGGTGCGGTCGCGCACATCCTCGTGGCGGATACGGCCAAGCAGATCGTAGATCACGCCTTCCCGCAGCGCCCCCTCCGACACCTCCATCCGCTCCACGTTCAGCGCTTCGCACAAGCCGTGCAGCACTACGAAACCACCCGGAAAAACCTTGGCCCGGGCTGGCTCCAGTTGCCAGCGAGACGCCACCGTCGCAACCTGACCGGCATCCAGCAGCGCCGTCCGCAAGCGTCGCAACGCCTCCAGGGTAATCCCCTCCCGGCTCCACCCTTCCCGCGCGATCACCTCCTGAATCGCTTTGATCGAGCCCGAAGCGCCGGTGACCACCTGCCAACCCAGCTCCACATACTCCTCGCGCACCGGCTCCAAACGTAACTGCACCCGTAATTCCGCCTCGCGCAAACGGGCCTCGGTGATCTTGCCCCCTTCAAAACAGGCCCGGCTCAGGCTGACGCAACCCATCTTGAGGCTGGTCAAGTGCATCGGCTGAAACTTCTCGCCAACGATCAGTTCGGTGCTACCACCGCCGATATCCACCACCAACCGTCGGCCCGGCGTGTCGGCAACGCTGTGGGCGACGCCCAGATAAATCAATCGCGCCTCTTCCTGGCCGCTGATGATCTCGACATCGTGGCCGAGCACCTCCTCGGCCCGCTGGAGAAATTCCGCGCTGTTACGTGCCTGGCGCAAGGTGTTGGTGCCGACAATCCGCAATTGCGGCGGCGGAATGTGCCGCAGCCGCTGGCCGAAACGCGCCAGGCAATCCAACGCCCGACCCTGCGATTCCTCCGATAACCTGTTCTTATCATCCAGGCCGGCGGCCAGCTGCACCATCTCCCGCAAGCGATCCAAAACCTGAACGTGCTCGTTGACTATGCGGGCCACGATCATGTGAAAGCTGTTTGAACCGAGATCGATCGCGGCGACATCCTTCGACGTCATGGCAGACCTCCCATTGAAACCCTCCTAACACTTCCTCCGTCCCAACTTGACTTCAATAACGGATGGAGTTGTATGCGGACACCCCCCAATACGGAACCCGTCCATGCTGTTGTCGGAACCCGGTATCCCTCCGATTGGCGGTGTCGAATTGGCGCTTCCTCATCGCGGACGCTCGCGTCAGGCCCAAACAGATCTTCCTATCGATGAGTGCGGGTGAGACGCTAGTCTTGTTTCAGACTGCGTAGCTGGCCAGGGGTCAAGACCCATTGCAGAACGCCTCGGCCGGCGACCGCGAGGCCCGGGAACTCAAACAACGCCGCCCCCCCCTTGCGAAAGGCAACCATTGTGCGCGGGGTACCGGCCAACAGCAGACCAGCCAGCAAACCCAGTTGCGGTTCGTGACCCACCGCCGCTACTGTATTGGCCGAACATTGCGACAGCCAGTCCAAGACCGCCTCGGGGGGATAGCTGTAATCCAACTCGGGACGTTCCACGATCGGCAGGTCTCCATAAACCCGAGCGATGATTTCGGCGGTTTCACGGGCCCGCACCAGCGGACTGCACGCCAGAACGTCGATCCGATTCAGTTGCGAGCGCAGGCGGTTGGCACCCTTACGCATTTTTTTTCGCCCGACTTCGGTCAGCGGCCGCTGGGCATCGAAACCTCCAGCGCCGATGAATGCTTCCGCCTCCTCGGCGATCGCGTGGCGAACCAACAATAGTTTCATCAGCGAATCCTCTAACGAAGGTTGTGCCAGTTTAACACTGGCACAAGGGATCCGCTGCGTGTCGCGGCGATCTCGCCAATCAGCGACGGCAAGATCGCCGGATATGTTGTGGGTAAGTCCCGTTCAAATGACCGGCGTTCGGGGGGTCGGCCCGACTGGCGCCTTGGGGACATCCGGGGACGACTCCAGACCCGACTTCGGGTGAGACACGGGACCAACACTGGTTGCGGCAGCGTCGCGAACCCGCTGTTCATCGCGCAGCTCCTGCTGCTGCTTGCGGGCTTGTTCTCGCCGGGCCAGCCCATAACCCAAGGCTTCACCGATCAAAATCCCCGCCAGGCCACCTATCAATAGACCTGCGACACCCACCTGCCACCCCTGCTGTAGCGTGGTAGGATGGATCAGAGAAAGCGCGCCAAAAATCAGAATCATCACGGCAAGCCAGCCCATCATCGGAGCAAACCTCGCTGATCAATTTGCGAAAGCGCTGCTAGTTTCCGGGCTCGTTCGGCGGCCCCGCTCAAGCGGAGCCCGATCCGGACATCATTCCTCGCTGACCCCTGGGATTTAACGCGGAAATATCCCCAGTCAGCGGAGGGCATCTCTATCAAGCATAGCGTCGGACACACGAGAAACCACCCGCTGTGCCGTTAAACCCGGCCTCGCCCTTACCGAATGGAAGCCCGCTCAGATTTCAGGAAAATCGAACAGCAACGGCATGACGGTTCAACTTGCCAGCACCGGTGAGCGGTAACTCGGTAGCCGGCCGGATTTGCCTGGGGACTTTGTAATCGGCTAGATAGTCCCGGCAAAACGCCTTGAGCTCGTCTTCCGACGCACTGCGGCCGGCGTGAAAAACCACCAGCGCGACCGGGGCTTGCCCCCATTTCGGATCAGGGATACCAGCGCAAATGGCTCCGGCGATGGCGGGGTGTTTCATCAAGGCTTGTTCGATCTCTTCCGGCGAGACGTTTTCTCCGCCCGAGATGAACATGTTGTCCGCCCGCCCCTTGATGAAAACCAAACCGTCTCGATCCCGCAGGGCTAAATCTCCGGTATAAATCCAGCCGTCCTGATCGATGACCTTCTCGGTCCGCGCCGGATCGTGGAGATAGCCATCGAAGTTATGCAGGCTGCGTAAACACAACACCCCCGTTTCGCCGGGCGCCACCTCTTGTCGAGATTCCGGATCGACGATCTTGGCATCGCAGTGAAACATGGACGTGCCGATACTGGCCGAATTGGTCAGCAACTCCTCCAACGAATCGGAGCGAGGGATGTAGGCGAAATTGGAAGGACCGGCCTCGGTCATCCCATAGGTCTGGCTGATGGGAATGCCCTTGTCCAAGAAAACCTGCATCACCGCTTTCGAACAGGGCGCGGCGGCAGTGGTGATCGCCTTCAGCCTGGAAAAATCGGTTTCCCCGAATTTTGGATGGGCGATCAGGAATTGCAGCATGGCCTCCACCGCCCCAAAGTTCTCGACGCGCCCTTCGTGGATCAGGTCCAGCATCAGGCCGGGATTGAATTCGCGCATCAAGATACCGGTGATGCCTGCGTAAAACAGCGGTGTAAAGGTGTTCCATCCGCCGATGTGGAAAAATGGGAAGGTAATCAGTACGGTTCCGTAAGCCCCGGCGAGGCCGGTGGCAAGAATATCGACCGCGTTCCAGACCATTTGCCGATGCGACACAATACAGATTTTCGGCACGGCGGTCGTGCCGCCGGTATGGACGTAAAGGCAGATATCGTTCATCGCTAGTGGAACGTTCACCGCTCGGGGATCGGTCTCCAAGATCGTGCCTTCAAAAAGATTTTGGTCGCCATCGATATCGATAACGGATCGGACCGACCCGGGTATCGATAAGGAGGAAACCAGTTCGGCGAACAGGTGCTCATGCACGACGACGCTGGGCTGGAGACGCGCCAGCAAATCATCCAGTTCCGGTTTTTTCAAACGCTGGCTCAGCGGCGCCAAAATGATCCCCAGTTTTCCGCAGGCCAAATAAATGTCGATAGCCTCGATCCGGTTGCGACAAATCAGCGCGATGACATCGCCCTTGTGCAATCCCAGTACATCGCGCAGATAAGTTCCCACCCGGCAGGCTCGTTCGTTCATTTCCTGAAAGGTGTAGGATTTTTGGGTGAAGGAGTCGTATAGGGCAGTCCGATGGGGCGTCAGGGCAGCGCGGCGGCCTGCCCAATCCCCGACCCAGTTCATGGGCAAATCGTCGTAATTTTGCGTGGATCCCACTGGCATCTCCTCTGATCGAACACTGAAAAACACGGGGTTTTATTTAAAATGACGCGGTCATACTGAGGTGGCAACAACCTTGTTCCGGTCGGTAGGCTAAGACCCTGTCTCCGGAAATCTCCAAGATGAGCTTAGAAGACCGTTTTAGCGATGTCGATGCTCACCGCTGGGCATCACTCCATCCGCATAAATGCAAAATAGCGCCTTTGGCGAAGGATAGACTCCATGATTCTTACCCCGGAACAGGCAATGATCCGCGATACTCTGCGTCAATTCGCGCAAGAACGGCTCACGCCCAACGCAGCGGAATGGGAACGCACCCATACGTTTCCGCGCCAGGCACTAGTCGAGTTGGGAGAGCTGGGCGCGATGGGGATCATCGTGCCGGAGCAGTGGGGTGGCGCGGGTATGGACTCTCTATCGATGGCTCTGGCGATCGAGGAAATCGCTGTCGGCCATGGGGCTACTTCCACTATTGTTTCGGTACAAAACTCGCTCGCTTGCGGTATCACCCTCAAATACGGCACTGAGGCACAGAAGGCACGCTATCTGACTCGATTCGCGCGTGGCGAATGGCTCGGTTGCTTTTGCCTGACCGAGCCGCACACCGGCTCCGACGCCGCCACCATCCGCACCACGGCGCGGCGCGAAGGCGATTGTTGGGTGCTGAACGGGGTCAAGCAATTCATTACCACCGGCAAGGAAGGCCACATCGCCCTGGTTTTCGCCGTGACGGACAAGGCTGCCGGTAAAAAAGGCATTTCCTGCTTTTTGGTGCCCACCGATACGCCCGGCTACATCGTGGCACGGTTGGAAGAAAAGATGGGGCAACATGCCTCGGATACCGCTCAGATTCTGTTCGAGAATTGCCGGATACCTGCCGAAAACTTGATCGGCCGGGAAGGCGAAGGCTACAAAATCGCCCTCTCCAACTTGGAAGCCGGACGGATTGGCATCGCCGCGCAGAGCGTGGGCATAGCGCGCGCGGCGTTGGAAGCGACGATCTGTTACGCTAAGGAACGGGAAGCTTTTGGCGTGCCGATCGTTCAACATCAGGCGGTGCTGTTCCAGCTAGCCGACATGGCAACCCAACTGGAGGCGGCTCGGCAACTGGTGTGGCACGCGGCCAGTCTACGGGATGCAGGCCAACCTTGTTTACAAGAGGCGTCGATGGCAAAGCTGTTCGCCTCCGAGCGAGCCGAGCAAATTTGCTCGGCCGCCATCCAAATTCACGGTGGCTACGGCTATTGCGCCGATTTTCCGGTGGAACGCCTCTACCGGGATGTCCGCGTCACACAAATCTATGAGGGGGCATCGGACATCCAGCGATTAGTGATCGGCCGCTCCCTCATCTTGTAAAAGATTCCGGTCCATTCCCCTCCTCCTCGACGGGATCGGAGTCAAGGCGAAGCGTTCACTCCCGGAAATTTGGTCTGCGTTTTTCCTGAAACGCCCGCACCCCTTCCTGAGATTCCTCGGTGCCGTAGAACAGGCTGACCGCTTTAAGGCCCAATGAGGAAATCCCGGCGATGTGGGCGGTATCGGCGTTGAAGGAACGCTTCGCCAACTCCAGCGCGGTCGGGCTTTTCTCCAGGATTTCCGCGCACCAGCGATCCACTTCGGCATCCAGTTCATCGTCGGGCACGGCCTTATTCGCTAATCCCATTTGCACGGCCTCGGCCGCCGTGTATTGGCGGCAGAGGTACCACACTTCCCGTGCCCGCTTCTCGCCAATCACCCGCGCCATGTAGGCAGTGCCGAATCCGGGGTCAACCGAACCGACTTTGGGGCCGACTTGACCGAATTTGGCCGATTCGGCGGCGAGGGTCAGGTCGCATAGCAGCGCCAGGACGTGGCCACCGCCGATGGCGTAACCGCGCACCTTGGCAATCACCGGCTTGGGCACGTCGCGAATCACGCTTTGCAGTTCTTCCAGCGGTAGACCGATCACCCCGCGGCCGTCGTAATGGCCGGCGTGCGCCGATTGATCGCCGCCGGTGCAAAACGCTTTTGTCCCCGCGCCGGTCAAAACGATGACGCCCACCTTACGATCCCAGCCTGCTTTGAGAAAAGCGTCGATCAGTTCCTCGCAGGTTTGGGCGCGAAAGGCGTTGTATTTGTCGGGACGGTTGATGGTGATGGTGGCGACCCCATTCTTGATCTCGTACAGAATGTCGTCGTAATTTCCGGTCATGCGGGCTCCTCAATGACGGGGGTTGCGCGACTTACTTATGTTGTAGGCTGCTGCATGTAAGCCGTGCTACTCAGAAACTGCTGGCTGCCTTCAACCGGGCGATCTCGTCAGCGGAAAATCCCCATTCCGCCAACCAATCCGCTGTCGCGCTGACCGGCGTGGCGGGCAGGCTTTGAATGGCCGCCGGGGTACGGCTGAAGCGCGGCGCGGGAGCCGGTTGCATCAGGCCGTCCACCTCGACGAAAGTTTGGCGGGCTTGATTGTGTGGATGATGGGGCGCTTCTTCCAGGCTGAGGACTGGGGTCACGCAAGCGTCGCTGTGTTCAAATTGCGCACACCATTCGTCCCGCGTTTTAGTGCGAAACGCAGCCCGCAGCCGTTCCTTCATACCGGGCCAAGACTTGGCACGCCACTGTTGGCGGGGATCGGGATCTTCGATACCGCAACCTTCGAGCAAAATTTGATAGAAATGTGGCTCAATGGGACCAACCGCCAACCATTTGCCATCCGCGCATTGGTAGGTATCGTAAAAATGTGCGCCGCCGTCGAGAAAATTGCTTTCCCGCTCATCGCGCCATTGGCCCATCGCCTTCAGGCTGTAAATCGCGGCCATGAGCAGCACCGAACCGTCGGTCATGGCGGCATCGACTACCTGACCATGGCCGGAGCTTCGCGCCGCAACCAGCGCGGCCAGAATGCCGACCGCTAGCAGCATGGCCCCGCCGCCGTAATCGGCAATCAGATTGAGCGGCGGCGTCGGCCCGCCATCCGCCCGGCCAATGGCGTGCAGCGCGCCGGAAATCGCCAGATAGTTGATGTCATGCCCGGCGGTCTGCGCCAGTGGCCCAGTCTGCCCCCAACCGGTCATGCGGCCGTAGATCAAGCGCGGGTTGCGAGCGTGGCAAACTTCCGGCCCCAGCCCCAGCCGTTCCATAACGCCGGGTCGAAAGCCTTCGACCAACACATCAGCCCGTTCAAGCAGTTGCAAGGCGGTTTCCCGACCATCCGGGGATTTGATATCCAGGCCGATCAGCCGCCGCCCCCGGTTGGGGATATTTTTGTGCGCGGCGAATAGATTCAATTCGGGGGCATTAGCTGGGCGATTAATCTGCACCACCTCCGCGCCCAAATCAGAGAACAGCATTCCGCAAAAGGGCACCGGCCCCAATCCTGCAAATTCGACGATTTTAATACCGGATAATGGTCCCATTTTTATTCTCACTTTTTAGAATTTATCGTTAAATTTAGCGACCATTGGACTTTCCCTTCAGTCCAATCTTTTTCTTTTTTAACGGTAACTGACTTTTAAAAAATCCGTCCTCTTCCAAGGAGAGACACCATCAAGCGTAAACACATTGATAGCGAAGCAGATCGGTATTGTCATCCGTGACCGTCTGACCCAGGGAAATGCTGCCCTGATCATGCAAAGTGAACTCCTCGCGCCGCACGAAGAATCGCGAGCCGTTGCTTAATAGCAAATAGGTCCCATTGGTACTGTGATCCACCAGCACAAACTTACCCTGCCGAAACTCGATATCGGCGTGGCTACGGGATACCAATTCTCGGTCCACGATCAAACGATTTTTTCTGCCACGACCGATAGTAAAGGTCTGGGCAGAGGGTTCCAACTCTATCCGATCGCCGCGATATTCGAGGATTAACCGTGCAAACAGCAGGTTGCGTAATTCCTTCTGCTGACCGGCGTTGACCAGTTGAGTAAGCCCGGTCGTCTCCTGCTGCCAGATGACCTCAAAAATTTCCATCTCGTCCTGTTTACCTCGAACCCATGACAAGCCCAGATTGCGGGTCATCTGTTCGAGCTTGTCTGGCAAAAACCGGACGGTTTCGCGGGTTGTGATGATCTGATCGGCCTTGGCATGGGATACCATCCGAGCGGCGATATTCACGGCATCGCCAAATAGGTCATTCTGCTCGATCAATACGGGTCCGTGATGCACGCCAACCTTGATCGAGATACCCAATTCCAACAGCGAAGGATCATTTTTGATGGCTTCCTGCATCTCACAAGCAGCTTTCACCGCTTGTTCCGTGACTGGGAACCGACTCATGATTTCATCGCCGATAGTCTTGACGACCGTACCACCAAATTCGTTGGTTTTGGCCGAGAGCAGATCCAACACCCGGCTTTCAATTTGTCGTGCTTGCCAATCACCATGTTTTTCAAACAACTGAGTACTACCACAGATATCGGCAAACAGTACGGTCGCTGATATCTGCTGGCGAGATGACGGCTGGCTATCTAATATGGACGCCAAGTTGCCCAGTTCTCGGATCATGTCCCGAGCCTCTTCTCTTTTAGAATTTGGAGTGTCAACCACGCCGTAACCGCAGGACTGTAAACTCTCAATCAGTCTCCACGTATTCGCGCGCGCGACCCGTTCGTAACGCTGCTGGAAGTTATGAGTAAAAAAGAACGATGATCGATTGAACAGGGACAGCAAAAATTGCAGCAGGCCGGAAAAATAATCCTCATCGCTGATATCCACATATTCGGCCCGAATTTGCCGACCGTCCTGCTCGAACTCATCCCAAGCCTGCCCAAAGCTACAAAGATCGATATCCACGATCAGACAGGCGTCCGGCAAGTTCGGTATGCCACGATGCGTGGTGGCCATGATGAGATCGCGCACCCGTTCCCGAAAAGCTAAATCCGCGCAACCCTCCGACCAATTCCAGAACAGTTCGGCGCTTCGCCATTCGTTATCCTTAGCGCCCGAAACATAAATTGCGTCATGAAACCAAAGCGCCGTTTCAACCGCGTCGGGATTGTCGGCAACCTCGATTGCCCGATCCAATTCCTCCAGGCAACGTCGGATATGGTCCAAGGTATGGTAGTGGCGATGCGATTCCCCATACAGTCGCGCCAGTCTAGAAAAAACCGTCGGCGCGGACACCCCGGCACCACTCACAGCACGGTTCCACAACAGCTCGAATCGGGTCTTGCCCTCCATATCATCGGCCGGGGTAACAGTGGATTTCCTGGGTGGCTGAACCATTGCCGACCTCCGAAAAGCAGCTCGAACGTTCACCGAAACCGGTTTGTCCCTTCAGCCAGAATGGATTCCGGCCGCTCCAGCGGCAAAGTCCTGAATCAGCCGCCACGCCATGCTCATCGGGCTGGGCAAACCCGGCAAGGCGTCAGGCGCGAACCAGCCAGCATCGAGCAACTCTCGTCCATCTACTCGCAAGTCACCATCGGCATACTCGGCGGTAAATGCGATCATCAGCGAGTGCGGGAATGGCCAGGATTGGCTGGCGACGTATTGCAGGTTCCGCACCCGGATATTGACTTCTTCCGCGATTTCTCGATGAATGGCTTGTTCCAGCGTTTCGCCGGCTTCCACGAAACCCGCCAGCACGCTGTAAACGCCCGGCGCGAACCGCGGTGCTCGCGCTAGCAAAATGCGCCCTTCGCGCACCACCCGCACCATGATCACCGGTGACAGGCGGGGATACGCCGTTAACTCGCAGGCCGGACAGTGTCGGGCGCGCTCTTCGGCCCGACGTTGGGTGGTCATGCCACAACGACCGCAAAATTGATGGGTGCGGTCCCACTCAATCAATTGTAAGGCATGGCTAGCCACCCCGAGCAACGCTTCGTCCAGCCGCGTCCACAAACTTCGCAAGCTCTCGAATTTGAGTCCTGGCGGAGGGGACGCGGTGGCTGCCACTTCAACCGCGTGGCAAGGCCGGCCATGGAGCGATCCCAGGTAGATCCGGCGTAGCGTCGGCAGCTTGGCGAAGGGCCAGATCGAGGCCACGGGTAGTTCGGCGCCGTCGGGAACGGATCGAGCCAGCAGATCACTGCCGGCGAAGGTGAACCACCAGCTTGGTATATCGTCATCGCCAGCCGGCAATAGTTCCGGCTGGAAATCATTGGGGAGCATCAGCATGGGAGTCGGGAAATCCACAACAACGCTATCAATTCTTCCAACAGTGGCTTGGCAGTCCGCATGGGGCAACCTGTCAGAAATCGTCAGTCACCGACAGCGGCTTAGCCTGGCAGCGAGCCCAAACCGAATCGCTCCTGGCCGCGCAGTCGCCATGATGGCCCTCATCATAACAAAAGCCGCTGCCTTCGGTCCTAGACTCGCCACCTATCCAGCTCCCTAGCAAACCCAACCCAGCCAGGATGATCACATATTCCGCCGATACTGCCCGCCAACCTCGAACAGCGCCGTGGTGATCTGCCCCAGCGAGCAACAACGCACCGCATCCACCAGCACCGCGAACAGGTTCTTGTTGTTGATAGCGGCCTGTCTCAGCCGGGTCAGCATCGGACCGCTTTCCCGGCGGTGCCGTTCCTGAAATTCCCGCAGCCGCTGCAACTGACTCTGCTTCTCCTCTTCGGTGGAGCGGGCCAATTCGATCTTCACCTGATCCGGCTTGGCGTTCGGATTGCGGAAGGTGTTGACGCCAATAATCGGGAAGGAGCCGTCGTGTTTCATGGTTTCGTAATACAGCGATTCCTCCTGAATCTTGCCGCGCTGATAGCCGGTCTCCATCGCGCCCAGCACCCCACCGCGTTCGCTGATCCGCTCGAATTCCTGCAACACGGCTTCTTCCACCAAATCGGTCAATTCATCAATGATGAACGCGCCCTGATTGGGGTTTTCGTTCTTGGCCAGCCCCCACTCGTTGTTGATGATCAACTGCACCGCCATTGCCCGCCGCACCGACTCCTCGCTCGGGGTGGTAATCGCCTCGTCGTAAGCATTGGTGTGCAAGGAATTGCAGTTGTCGTAAATGGCGATCAACGCTTGCAGGGTAGTGCGGATGTCGTTGAAATCCATCTCCTGGGCGTGCAACGAGCGGCCCGAGGTTTGAATGTGATATTTCAGCTTCTGGCTACGCTCGTTCGCACCGTATTTATCACGCATGGTGACGGCCCAGATGCGCCGCGCCACCCGACCCATCACCGAATATTCCGGGTCCATGCCGTTGCTGAAGAAGAACGACAGATTCGGAGCGAAGTCGTCGATGTGCATCCCGCGCGCCAGATAGGATTCGACGTAGGTGAAGCCGTTGGCCAGGGTAAAGGCCAGTTGCGAAATCGGATTGGCGCCGGCCTCGGCGATGTGATAACCGGAAATCGAGACCGAGTAAAAATTCCGGACGCCGTGATGGACGAAATACTCCTGAATGTCACCCATCATCTTCAGCGCGAATTCGGTGGAGAAAATGCAGGTGTTCTGGCCTTGATCCTCCTTGAGGATGTCGGCCTGCACCGTGCCACGCACGTTGGCCAGCACCCACTCCTTGATCTTTTCGATCTCGTTGTCGGTGGGCGGCCGGTGATTGTCGCCTTCGAACTTCTCGATCTGCTGATCGAACGCCGTGTTGAAAAACATCGCCAGAATCATCGGCGCGGGGCCGTTGATGGTCATGGACACCGAGGTGGTCGGGCAGCACAGATCGAAGCCCGAATACAACACCTTCAGATCGTCCAGGGTGGCGATGGAGACGCCGGAATTACCAACCTTGCCGTAGATGTCCGGCCGTTCGTCCGGGTCGCAACCGTACAGCGTCACCGAATCGAAGGCGGTGGATAGCCGGGTGGCCTCAGCGTGCTCGGACAGCTTCTTGAAGCGGCGGTTGGTGCGGAACGGGTCGCCCTCGCCGGCGAACATCCGGGTCGGGTCCTCGTTCTCGCGCTTGAAGGCGAACACCCCGGCGGTATAGGGGAAACTGCCGGGCAGATTCTCCCGCATCATCCAGCGCAGCAGTTCGCCATGCTCCTCCAGGCGCGGAATCGCCACCTTGGAAATGCGGGTGCCGGACAGCGAGCGACGAGTCAACGGGGTACGAATCTCCTTGTCGCGAATCTTCACCACATACTCGTCGCCCAGGTAGCTTTCCCGTACCTGCGGCCACATGTCCACCAGCTTGCGGGCGTGCGGGTCCACCTGCGCCTCGACCTGTTCCAGCAACGGTTGCAGATCGGCGACCGGCTTGCCGACCGTCTCCAGCATGGCTTGGACCGCGCGCAACTGCTGGCGCTGGCGGATCAGCCGGACCTGTTCTTCCACATGGCGGTGATAGCCGCGCACGGTATCGGCGATTTCCGCCAGATAGCGGGCGCGGGCCGCCGGCACGATCACGGTTTGGCCGCTGGACGCCTTGTTCGCCACCGGCGGCAAGCGACCTGGCGACAACTCCAGTCCCTGATCGCGTAGCAGTCCCAGCACGCCGTGATAGAGCGCGGTCACGCCGTCGTCATTGAAACGGGCGGCGATGGTGCCATAGACCGGCATGTCGTCCGGCGATTGACCGAAAGCCTTGCGGTTGCGTTGCACCTGCTTGCGCACATCGCGCAGCGCGTCCTCGGCGCCCTTGCGGTCGAATTTGTTGATCGCCACCGCGTCGGCGAAATCGAGCATGTCGATCTTCTCCAACTGCGACGCGGCGCCGAATTCCGGGGTCATCACGTACAGCGAGCGATCCACCAGCGGCACGATGGCGGCGTCGCCCTGGCCGATGCCGGAGGTTTCGACGATCAGCAGATCGAAACCGGCCAACTTGCAGGCGGCGAGAATATCGCCCAAGGTCTCGGGAACCTCGCTGCCAGCGGCGCGGGTCGCCAGCGAACGCATGTAGAGATTCGGACTGGTGATAGCGTTCATGCGAATGCGATCGCCCAGCAGCGCACCGCCAGTCTTGCGCCGCGACGGATCGGCGGCAATGACCGCAATCTTCAGCTGGTCGTCTTGATCCAGCCGGAAGCGCCGCACCAGTTCGTCGGTCAGCGAGGATTTGCCGGAACCACCGGTACCGGTAATGCCCAATACCGGTACCTTACAATTCTCGGCCTGAGCCAAAATCTGTTGGCGCAACTCAGGCGCGACGACGCGATTTTCCAAGGCGGTGATCAGCTGGGCCAGCGCCCGCCAGTTGCCCTCTTTGATCGCGCCGAGATCCTTGGGCGCATATCGACCAGGATCGGTATCGCAAATCATCAGCATGTGGTCGATCATGCCCTGCAAGCCCATGGCCTGGCCGTCCTCGGGCGAGAAAATGCGGGTCACACCGTACTCGTGTAATTCACGGATCTCCTCGGGCACGATCACGCCGCCGCCGCCGCCGAATACCTTGATATTGGCACCGCCACGTTCCCGTAACAGGTCGATCATGTACTTGAAGAATTCGACGTGCCCCCCCTGATAGGAGCTGACCGCGATACCCTGAACGTCTTCCTGCAAAGCGGCGGTGACGATTTCTTCCACCGAACGGTTGTGACCGAGATGGATCACTTCCGCGCCGCTGGCCTGGAGAATGCGGCGCATGATGTTGATGGAGGCGTCGTGACCGTCGAACAGGCTGGCGGCAGTGACGAAACGGATTTTGTGGGTGGGTTTGACTTTGTCGATACCGGAGACGGGAGTTCTAAAATGGCTGACGACCGCGGACATAAGAAGCTTCTCCTGTCGTGTAGTTTTATGGACCATCATACGCTTTTACCGTGCAGCGGTAAGGATTGGCGCCGCAATACCCAGCATGAGTTGGCATGGCCAGCTCGTCGCAATGACTGCAATGTTAAAAACAACCGACAAGCAAGATTTGCCAATCTGGTTGCAATATTTGCCAGCCAGAATGCCAACATGGTTGCAATATTTGCCATGCCGACCAAGATTGGCGCTTAATATGCACTGATGAGCCGAACGAATATGTCTGCAATGCCGGAGGTCGCCATAACCCCTGTGGCATTCGTTCGCGCAATCCTGGCGGCCTATCGACGCTACGATAAAGATCCGGGCGCCGCCCTCCGACGAGCGCAAATCGCGCCAGAATTCTTGTCGGACCCGCGCAATCGCGTCACCGGGTCGCAGATGCAGACTCTATTTGGTATTGCCATCCAAGAACTGGACGACGAGGCGCTGGGCTGGTTTTCGCGCCGGTTGCCGTGGGGCAGCTATGGGATGCTGTGCCGAGCCGCTCTTGGGTCGCCAACGCTGGAAATCGCGCTGAAACGGTGGTGTCGCTATCACGGCTTATTGACAGATGACATTGCATTGCAATTCACCGTCACGCGATCGGCCGCCTCCATCGCGATTCAGGTCAATCGGGATTTGGGCGAAATGGAGGAGTTCTGCTTCGCGACGCTCTTTCGATATATTCTCGGCTATGCCTGTTGGGCGATCAATTCACGGATCCCTTTACTCGAAGCGTGTTTCCCTTTCGATATCCCAGAGTATATCGAGGTTTACCGGATGCTCTTTCCCGGTCCGCTGCATTTCCGCTCCGAGCCGGCCAAAATCAGTTTTGACCCTCAATACGCGACGTTATCCATTCGCCGCGACGACCGGGCCTTGAACAAGATGCTCCAGCACGCCCTTCCGCTGACGATGTTTCCCTATCGGCGGGATCGGCTGCTGGTCCAACGGGTTCGGGAGCTGTTGAGAACGCGACCGGACGGTTTGCATACCGGCGATTCGATAGCCAAGGAATTACACGTCTCGCCCCGGACGCTACACCGGCAATTGCAGGAGGAAGGGGCATCGTTGCAGACGCTTAAGGACGAAGTTCGGCGGGACCGGGCGGTAGACTTGTTAAACAGAACTTCTAAACCCATCAAGCAAATCGCTTTGGCGGTGGGATTTCTGAACGAAAAAAGCTTCTCACGGGCATTCAAGCAATGGACCGGGACAACGCCGGAATCGATCCGAGAAAAGGGCCGACATTTCAGACCGTGACAGCCGACGTTACCGACAATTGATCCCGCTACTTTCAACATGCCGTCCCGCTGTCAGGCGAAACGCGCCCTCCCCCTCGCCCGCGCTTGAGGAAGAAGGCGTATTACGAGGCATCACGCCACCGGCTTTACCGTCGCCATTGGGCTAAGTCGCGGCGTCGGACCTTGCCGTTGGCGGTTCGCGGCAGACTGTCGGTAAAGATGATCTCACGGGGACACTTATAGGCGGCCAGATGCTCGTGCGCGTAAGCCAACAACGGCGCCGCATCGATCCCAGCGGGCTCATCGGGATCGCGCGGCACCACAAAGGCCGCGATGACCGAAACTCCCTCCCCCACCCTCAGTTCGGTCACCGCCACTTCGGCCACTGCGGGATGCTTGCTCAGGCAGTGCTCCACCTCCAGCGGCGATACCCGGTAGCCCATGGCATTCATCACATCGTCGTTTCGGCCGTGATAGATCATGTAGCCATCGGCGTCGAAATGGACCAAATCTCCGCCGAGAAACCACGGACCCCGATAGACCAGTTCCTCCTCCTCTGGCCGGTGCCAATAGCCCAGCATTAACCCCGGATCACCGCGATGCACCGCCAACAATCCTGTTTCGCCCGGTGGCAACGGCTCCTCGCCCCCTTCGACCGGTAACGCCGCCACGCAGCGGCCCGTCTGTGGTTTGCCGGGACTGCCCGGCCGGACCGGCACGCTCGGCGACGAAGACACGTAGGTGGAGCATTCGCTCATGCCCAAAGCCTCGTACAGTGCCTTGCCAGTGGTCGCCCGCCATTGTTCGAGCAAAGCGGTACTCAGTGCCTCGCCAGCGGTCAAACCGTGCCGCAAGCTGGATAAATCGAACACGTTCAAGTCATTGTATTTCAAAATTTGGCGATACAAGCCTGGCACAGCCGCAAACAGGGTCGCCCGAAATTTCGCCATCAACAACGGCCAGACCGTGACATCACGCGGACCGTTGTAAAGCACCGCTGTCGCGCCGTTTGCCCAAGGATCGGTCAAGCCCACACCCAGCGTATAAGTCCAGTTGAACGCCCCGGCGTGCAAGATGACGTCGTCCGGTCGGATGCCATACCAACCCTGATACATCGGCCGTCGTCCCCATGCCGATCGTTGGGCGTGTAGCACACCTTTGGGTTGACCGGTGGTACCGGAGGTGTAGATCAGAAAAGCCGGGGCGTCGGCGGCAGTATCGGCGTAATCCAACGGCTCATATCGGGCGCGCAACGCCGCAACATCGGCGGGACCGAGCACCCGCACGCCCGGTGGGGATCGAATCGCCAGCTCCTCCGTCATGGCGAGCATTCGGGCGCCGGAATCGGCCAACAAGAAATCGGCCTCCTCCTCCGTCAGTTGCGCCGAGGACGGCAGCGGCACACAACCAGCGGCGATGGCACCAAAAAACAGCAGGGCGTAATCGCTGGTGTTGCCCATGCGGATCATCAAGCGGTCGCCCGTTGCCAAACCCAGACCGCGCAACCCTGCTGCCACTCGCTTGACGGCGTCACTCAACTGCGAGTAGGTCCATCGCTCGGCCCGATCAACGGACGCATGAGCATCGGAGACTACGATCAGGGCTACTTTCTCCGGCGTCGCTCGGGCTGCCACCTCCAGACAATACCGCGCCATATTGAACCGCGTCGGCGGCAATTCACCAGTGTAACCTCGCGAGTCGCGCATTTTTAACCCTTGGCCCCATCGATTTGGTTGTAGCGGTTGAAACCCCGTTTTCTCTACAGAATCTTTATACCCCTTCCCTTCTTCTTTTCACAATCTTTAGCCATTGATCCCTATCATGCAACCAATCCGTTTTCCGTGAATGCTTGCGTGGAGGTTATGCAATGGATGGCCTATTGCTGGATTGCTACCGGGCTTTTTCCTATCGACGACCTTTTTGATCGAGATCCGCCTAGCTAGTCTACGAGCATCGATCGCGTTCACGGCACACCGATATTTCTCCCGTCGTACCCACGCGTGGAGGTGCTGTATGGATTTCGTCTATCTCACTGTGATATCTCTGTTTTTCTTGGTAACAGTCGGTCTCGCGGCCGGTTGTGCCAAACTGCGAGGCACCCCATGACCTGGCTCTACGTTCTCGGCGGCCTCGTCTCGGTCGGACTGCTAATCTATCTCGTGGCCGCGCTTCTTATGGCGGAGGATTTATAATGACTCCGCACGCTTGGTTACTGCTCGGGCTATATCTGCTCATCTTGTTGGTTCTGGTCAAACCACTGGGAATTTATATCGCAAACGTCATGGAAGGACGTTCGTGGGCGATACGTTTCGGTGGCCCGCTTGAAACGCTGATCTATCGCCTCTGCGGCGTCCGCAAGGACGAAGAAATGGGATGGCTACAGTACGCGCTCGCCCTTCTGCTGTTCAACGGGCTGGGCGTACTCGCCGTCTACGCCCTGCAACGGCTCC